>WBZQ01000617.1_pt2 | contig 21949 bp, 20 predicted proteins | sample 5204251 | NCBI WGS metagenome assembly WBZQ01 (sample SAMN12412402, study PRJNA552823) | activated sludge metagenome | isolation source: activated sludge from nitrification reactor of wastewater treatment plant... | place: USA: Virginia | collected 2017-09
GACCGAATGCAGGGTGGACGGATGGCGTTTACCAGTCCCGTGGGCAACGCATCGGAGGTTCGGGCTGGCCTTGCCGGTTTGGCCGCTCAGGCGAAGGCCGGACAGCAGGTTCTGCATTCGCTCTAGCCGGCTCTTGCATCAGTTGATGGATAATGATAGTTCCGTTCAATTCAGCAGCACATCACGAGTGAAATAGAGGAGTGTATGGCCACGAACGATAAGCAGGTAATTTTTTCTCTGGTCAATGTCGGGAAGGTCTATCCGCCGAAGCGGCAGGTGTTGCGGGAGATCTATCTTGGCTTCTACTACGGGGCCAAGATCGGCGTGCTGGGTTTGAACGGTTCGGGCAAGAGTTCCTTGCTCAAAATCATCGCCGGGGTTGATCCGAACTATACAGGCGAGATCACAAGGTCCAAAGGCTATAGCGTTGGCCTGCTTGAGCAAGAGCCGCAGCTCAATCCGAACAAGACGGTCAAGGAAGTGGTTGAAGAAGGGAAAGCAGAGCTCGTTGCCTTAATGAAAGAATATGAGGATGTGAGCAACCAGATTGGCTCGGCTGACCCGGACATGATGGAAAAACTGCTCGACAAGCAGGCACAACTGCAAGAGAAGATCGAAGCGGCGAATGGCTGGGAGCTCGAGAATCAGCTCGATATTGCGATGGATGCATTGCGCTGTCCGCCCGCCGACCAGAAGGTGGGGACCTTGTCCGGTGGAGAAAAGCGTCGGGTGGCACTCTGTCGCCTGATGATCCAAGAGCCGGACATTCTTCTCCTCGACGAGCCGACGAACCACCTCGATGCGGAATCCGTGCAATGGCTCGAACAGCATCTTCAACAATACAAGGGCACAGTTATTGCCGTGACGCACGATCGGTACTTTTTGGACAATGTGGCCGGGTGGATCTTGGAGCTGGACCGGGGCCATGGGATTCCCTTCCAGGGCAATTACAGTTCCTGGTTGGAGCAGAAGAAAGACCGATTGGAAAAGGAAGAAAAGGCAGAGTCGAAACGGCAGAAAACATTGGAGCATGAGTTGGAATGGATTCGCATGTCGCCTAAGGCGCGGCAATCGAAGGGCAAAGCGCGTTTGAATCGGTATGAGGAACTTGTCAACCAGAAGCAGGACCAGGTAGCGGCAGATTTGGAAATCTATATTCCACCAGGACCGCGGCTCGGCGATGTGGTCATCGAAGCGACCGGCATCAGCAAAGCCTTCGGGGACAATGTACTGTACGAAAAGGTCAATTTCAGCCTGCCGAAAGGTGGGATTGTCGGTATCGTCGGCCCCAATGGCGCAGGGAAGACGACCATGTTCAAGATGATTATCGGCAAGGAGAAGCCGGATGCCGGTACGATCAAGGTCGGTGAGACCGTCAAGCTTGGTTATGTGGATCAAGATCGAAGCTTGGACGGGAACAAAACGGTGTATGAGATCATTTCGGATGGGCAGGACACCGTCAAGCTCGGCAAGGCAGAAGTCAACGCTCGTGGCTACTGTGCTCGGTTCAACTTCGCTGGGACAGACCAACAGAAAAAGGTCAAAGATCTCTCGGGTGGAGAACGGAATCGGGTGCATTTGGCGCGTATGTTGAAGGAGGGGGCGAATCTGATCATCCTTGACGAGCCGACGAACGATCTTGATGTGAACACGTTGCGTGCGCTTGAAGAAGGGCTCGAAAGTTTCGCAGGTTGCGCGGTGATCAGCAGTCACGACCGGTGGTTCCTCGACCGTCTTGCCACCCACATTCTCGCATTTGAGGGCGACAGTAAGGTGGTCTGGTTCGAAGGGAATTATAGTGAGTATGAAGCCGATCGGAAAAGACGGCTAGGCAAAGAGGCTGACCAACCGCATCGAATTCGATATCGGAAATTGACGCGTCAGTAGCTGGCAGTGAAAACTCGCATCAGCTTCGTGCTCCCGACGCTCAGTGGCTCAACCTACAGAAACAACCCATGACCAGCCGCTTTGCTCACTATAGCCTTGCTGGACAGTGCCGTTGACCCTCCTTCATAAGGAAAGCAGGATAAGGGCTGGTCTGACATGAAGCCAATTGCCATCATTACTGGGGCAGCGGGGTTGATCGGACAGTACGTCATCAAGAACGCTGCTCGATGGGCACCTGATTGGGAAGTCCATGGCCTTAGTCGGGCTGAGCTGGATCTGACGGACCAGCGGGCGGTCGACCAGGTATGGCGAACGCTTCAGCCGAGCGCGGTCATTCATTGTGCGGCGTTGAGCCGAACGAAGGATTGTGAGCACGACCCGCAGCAGGCTCGACGTATCAATGTCGAAGCCACGGCGTACCTGGCTAGATGCTCCAAGGAAATCCCCTTTGTGTTCCTGTCGAGTGGCGAAGTTTTTAATGGGCGGGTTGGGTGGTATCAAGAGACTGATCACGCCAATCCGATCAATGTCTATGGCCAAACCAAGCTTGAAGCTGAGCATCAAGTGCTGCAGAATCCCAGACATACGGTGCTGCGTATTGTTCTGACCGCGGGGACCTCGCTGAACGAAGATCGGAGTTTTGTCGAAGATATGCGCCGGACGGCCAGGAGTGGCAAAACCATGACGCTCTATAGCGACGAATTTCGATGCCCCTTGCCAGCTGGAGTCATTGCAAGAGCGATCTGGGAACTCATGAATCGAGAGGCTACAGGCCTCTATCACTTGGGCGGCCGGGATCGGCTATCTCGCTGGGAAATTGGTCAGGCACTACTAGCCCGGTATTCAGAGCTGCAGGGACATCTCTTTGAAGGGTCGATCACGGGTCACACGGGCGCCCCGCGCCCGCGAGATCTTTCCTTGAATTGCGACAAGCTTCAGGCGCTCTTGTCGTTTCCCATCCCAGGGTTTCGGGAGTGGGTACAGAACCGGATGCAGCAAGCGGGCGACCTGTGGGATTATGGGTCAACATTGGCATAAAGGGTAAGAACAATGGGAATGCAAGATGGGATGGATGAAGCGGATCCGTTGTCGCTGGTCGTGATCGCCTATTTCACAGTGGCGGTCTTGATGGTGATCTTGTGGTTTGTGCAACGGAAGACCAAAAATGCCGCAATCGGGGATGTTGGGTGGTGTGTGGGGCTGATCGCCGCTGTGCTCTTGTATATCACGCAAGCCCCAGTTGGAATTGAGCGGATCATGCTGACGGCGATGCTCGTGCTGATGTATGCCGGGCGACTAGGCTATCACCTGTATTCGCAACGCCTCACCGGGCAACCGGAGGATAATCGCTATCGGCGCTTGCGCAAGGAATGGGGTGATTCCGAGTCGGTCAATATGTTCGTCTACTTCCAATGGAAGGCCGTGTCTGTGGCGGTATTTTCATTTCCGTTTCTTGTGGTGCTCTGGAACCCACGGATTCCGTCGTCGGTCGTGGAAATGCTCGGACTGCTGATCTGGGGGCTGGCGGTGTCCTGGGAGGGAAAGGCTGACCGGCAGCTCGCCCATTTTCGGGGCGACCCGAGGAATAAGGGGCGTGTCTGCCGCGAGGGACTCTGGCGCTATTCACGACATCCGAACTACTTCTTTGACTGGCTGCACTGGTGTTCGTATGTGGTGATGACTTTGGGGGCCCCTGGTTGGTTATTTACTTTGGTGGGGCCCATCGGCATGGGGTGGTTATTGTTCAGAGTCACCGGGATTCCACGAGCGGAACGGGAAGCCCTCTCCACTCGTGGAGAAGAGTACAAAGCCTATCAGGCGACGACCAATGCTTTTTTCCCTTGGTTCCCTCGCCCAACACCCGATCGAGCGACTCAGTCGTAACCGGAGGTCAGGCCGATATGGCTGAGTCATGGGTGTGAGCCCGTTAGCACCTTCTCTGTTGGGCTGGCCGCTCTGAGCTTTTCAACGAAGTGGGTCAACCGGGTTCGGTTTGCTTCATCCATCCGGAGGATTTCCCAGCCTGAAATTTGACCATCAGACCATCGTACAACGGCGGCATCAATCAGTATATTGTGTGATTGGTCTCCCTCAAGAATGGTCATATAGACGGTCGATTCAGTCCCCGCGTGAACCGGACGTTCTCCGGCTGCGCGCCAGCCAACTTCGGACAGATCCCACACGATCCCAGTGGTGAGAGAACCATCGCAAAAGTAGCAGAGTTGGCAACGAGCGGAAGTCCGTAACGTCTTGCGAATAGTATAGGTCTTCATATTCCCCCCCCCCTCCTGACTTGGTTCGGTCACGCTTCTATATTGCCCACTGACAACCTTAGAGGATGAGGCGAAACATGCCATGCAACGAAAGAAGGGGGAGGGAGGGGCAAAGGTAGGGGGCAGAACGCAACGCGGAGTCCTCTCACGGAAGGGCGAGGTCAGGCTCCTGATGCAGTACGACAGTGGCTATTGCCTGGATTTTAGGTCGGCGATCCGAGCCCGCGCAATTTCCCCTTCTCTGCTTTCAGGATAGGTCCGAGCCAGTTCCTGGTAGATCTCCAGTGCGTGCGGAAAATTGCTTTGGCTTTCTTCGAACGCGGCAGTCTCCAGCAGCTCTTTTGCCTTGTCGGAACAGCCGAATAAGACGGTAATGCAGAGGACACAGAGGACGAAACGTGCTGTCTTCATACAGATCCTTTCCCACTATTGCTCCGGCGTGACGCCATCAGGCTGTCATGCGTCGTGCCAGATGCGAGTGATTCAATATGGTAGCGTGGGGGAGTAATCCCTTCACTTCGACATTGCGGGCAACGACTTGGTCGCGTTAGGCGCGTACGGTCTCGAAACATGAATCCACAGTCCATGCAGTTGGATGGTTCACGGAGAAATCGCCGTGACCGGTCTCGAGCAACCGTTTTTACCACATGCGCGAGGTGTTCCTCTACCAGCCGCTCGGCGATGCTCAGGGCACGGGCGAGTTGATGGCTCGCCATCGGAGCGCCAGTCAGGAGTTCAATGATGCGCTGCCGTGTGGTCTGTTCGGGAGACGGCATGGGGATATGGTAAGCATTCAAACCGGGAAAATCCAGATTTCATAAGACCGAACGACTCGCGAATCCTCTTAAGTCTGAAGCACTTAACGGTTGCACCGCCGCAGGGATTCTGTCAAAATCCGACCCCGCACTGATTATCACATCGCGATTAACTCGATGGGCCGGACAAGTCATTCGCATTCTTCAGCAATCGTATTCCGGCCCAGCGTATATAGACGAGGAGGTTTGGGCTCATGAAGTTCCTCGCAGTTCATCCCGGTCCGCTCATGTACACCAAGATCTATCTGCGTCTAGAACCGCTCGGTCTCGAGATGGTGGCTCAAGCATGCCGCCAGGCAGGGCACGATGTTCGGCTGATCGATTTACAGGCAGACACCTGGAAAGACTATGAGGCGTTGATCCGTTCCTGGAAACCCGACGCAGTCGCATTTGCCTGTAACTATTTGGCCAATGTTCCTGAGGTCGTGGATCTTGCGAAATTGACGAAAACGGAGTTGCCGCATGCCTTCGTCTTTGTCGGGGGACATAGCGCTTCCTTCGTGGCCAAGGATTTCTTGGAGCATGGGAATGGGGCCATCGATTGTGTCCTCAAAGGCGAAGGCGAAGTCGCCACCCCTAAGCTGTTAGAAGCAGTGGAGCAAGACCGTAAGGCCATTACAAAGGTTCCCGGCGTTGTCACGCTCGACGGCGAAGGACCGCCGGCACAATTTATCGAGAATCTCGACAACGTCCGTCCGGCACGCGACCTATTGCGAAACCGGCACAAGTACTTCATCGGCGTACTGGATCCCTGTGCCTCCGTCGAATTCGCACGAGGCTGTCCATGGGATTGCTCCTTCTGCAGCGCCTGGACGTTCTATGGCCGCAGCTATCGCATGGTCAGTCCGGAGAAAGCGGTTGAGGAGTTGGAGCAGGTGCAAGAGCCGGGCATCTTCCTGGTCGACGACGTCGCCTTCATTCAAGGCAAGCAGGGCATGGAGATCGGCGAAGCGGTCGCGCGGCGCGGCATCAAGAAACAGTACTACATGGAGACGCGGGGTGACGTGCTTCTGCGTAATAAGGAAGTCTTCCAATTCTGGAAGACGCTCGGACTGCAATACATGTTCTTGGGCGTTGAGGCTATCGATGCTGAAGGCCTTAAGATGCACCGGAAACGTATTTCATTGGGGCGGAACTTCGAGGCGCTTGAATTTGCCCGCTCGCTTGGCATTACCGTGGCCATCAATTTGATCGCGGATCCGGATTGGGACCGAGAGCGATTTGAGGTTGTGCGGCAGTGGTGTCTGGACATTCCGGAGATTGTAAATATCAGCGTCAATACGCCGTATCCCGGCACCGAGAGCTGGGTGACGGAATCGCGCAAGATGCACACGCGGGATTACCGCCTGTTCGACATTCAGCATGCCGTCATGCCGACCAAAATGCCGCTGCCGGAGTTTTATGCAGAGCTGGTCAAGACTCAACAAGTTTTGAACAAGAAACATCTGGGTTGGGCCGCGCTGAAAGGGACGGCGAAGATCGCGGCAGGGCATCTCATGAAAGGCCAGACCAATTTCATCAAGATGCTGTGGAAGTTCAACAGTGTCTACAATCCCGAGCTGCAATTGGCGGATCACCGCCGCCCGGTGGTCTACGAGATGACGCCGCCACCGGAGCACAAAGAAAAGGTCGATGCGAAACAGCTCTACATCCTACCGGCCAAAGGCCGCCAAGGCCGGAACATCGATGACGCAACGGAAACCTTTGTCGACGAGACTCGGATGGGAACCACGACGGTGTGATCGTCGCTGAAGGTGGGTGACAGGGGGCCGAGGGCAGGGAATCGGGTACGGCTCCCGTTCTAAGCAGGCCTTCATCAACGATGCTTCGTTGCAGTGAAGTCCGCCCAAACTCCAGAAAGCATTCTCGCAACTCTGGATGTGATCTATCTTGGGGAAGATGCTGTCACGCCCGATTCATCCATCAGTCTCAAGGTCAGCGTCGTCTCCTCCCGGCAGGTCTGCATCCCCAGGCTGCAGTTGACGGTGATAGTTTTTTGGGCGATGACGTCAGAATCGCGTACCTGCGTCCAGCCTCCGATCTCGTAGCCTCCCGTAGCACGATTAAATCGAGTGAACCGCGTGACGTTGAAGGCAGAACTCCATCCCCCACCTTCAGTCGTGCCGTGCGCATCCCCACCTTGGACTCCTTGTGACGCAAACAATTCCTTTAATTTGTCAGGTGTATTGGCGCTCGTACAGTGAGTCTCCGCCAGTTCGCCTGATCGCCCTGGAAGAATCGTCAAGTTTACGGCAAATGGTTCGGGGGCCAGTTTGATCGAACCTCCGTTCACATGGAAAGTGGTCTTGCCGGTTCCCTGGATACGAATTTCACATTGAGCCCGCTGAGTGGTCGATCGGGTCTCATATCGCATCGTACCTTCCCCTACCCATTGGCCATCGTCCCTGAGCCGAAGCGGGACCGTCGCTTCGACATGGGCGTCGAACCCATTCGAACTCATTTGCACGCCGAATCCACTCACAATATTCAGTGGTTCCTGAACGATGTGCGACTTGAATTCGAGGACATAGGCAGAGGGGGCTAATTCCCATTCCCCGTCTTTGGCTTCCGCAACGCCCGCACGGGAAACTGCCGTAAGCCTGAATCCACTATGTTGCACCTTTGTTGCCGGGGCCTGGTAGGTAAACGTCGCCGGCCTGTTGATCTCTGACTTGTCCTCCCTCGGCGACACACGGCCATTGCCCTCCCTCGGCCGCTCTCTCGCCTCCTTGAACTTGGTCGGCACCACCGTCTGGTCCTTTTTGGTGCGCAATTCTGTTTTCACTTGGTACGATTTGTTCGGAGTAAATCTCTGTGTCTTGGTGGCCGGATTGAAAACAATGTCTACACAGGTATTGGGGTGGTTCCAATACAGTTGAGCCCTGTAATACTCTTGGCCTGAAAAATAGGCCACAAGTGCCGTGAGCGTTCCGATGAGATGCGCATCGTTTGCCTGAGCCCCCGCTTCAGAAAAGTCTGATGCCGTAATGATTTTAAACTCCTGAGGAAGACTCGTTTGATGATCGAGCGTGAAGTGACCCGTGGTTCCATAGGACTGGGAATAGGGCGCGAGCTCCGTACCGATATGTTGAAGCGTGACCGTGACGTCGAAATCCACCTGTTTGATCTTGGCGTTATCGTCGATCTCCCCTTTGAGTGTCGCGACGACATGGCGGCGATAGAGCACGGCTTGTCCCATCGCTCTCCGATACATCACAAATGACCATTCAAAGGTCCCGTCCGCGATTCCCTTCAGATCCGGTCCTTCCAGATGCGGGCACTGTTTCGCTTTCGGGGCAATGACCATTTCATAACTTTCGTCGATACCTTCCGTGCGTGGCGGCTTGCCAATACGCGTCATGATATCCGTAGTCTTGTAGCCCACCCAGCCTGCAGGAGCATTGTCTCGGCGCATCGGAGGTTTGTTCACATCGTAGTCGTCCTGAGATGTGTCGGGGATCGTCGTTTGGGCCAACAGAAATGGCGAGGTGGATGTCGTGTGAGCCAACACGACGTGCGCTGGATGAAACCGGTCCATTTGACCATTGCTCCTTCGGGCCCTCACCGAGATCGGACAATCCACCGTGCCGGAGCCGAGCGAATGTTTCAGGCCCTGCGCCAGTTGCTCATCCATTCGCCGCGCGACCTCGTCGGCCTCCGGGCCCAAGGCCTTCTTCAATGCTGCACCCTCATGGCCTGCAAAAAGCTGCGCGCTCCCCAGACTCGGCGCAAGTCTCGACAAGATTTCACAGGGGTTGGTGAGGCCTTTGAATGGTTGTGGTGAGTTCGGATCGAACGGGACCTTCTTCTCCTTACCCGTTGCTTTCAGACCAGCCTCAAGTGCGTCGAGCTTGGATCGGAGTGATTCCAGTTCAGTCGTTGTCATAGATGGAGTAGCGGGCCGGGATTGTGCAGGCGGCGCGGTGTAGACATTCTTGGGATCGTACTCAGGCGGATTCGAGGACGGCAGGTGCTTGTCGCCGCCGCCGCAACTGACACCGAATAGCATCGTGGCAAGAACAATTAGTACCCGCATGTCCCTCTCGTTGTCGCTACCTGTCACCGCTTATCGGCTTTCTTCGTCTATTCCCTCCACCACTGTCACGCTGAACGATTCGAGAAACTTTTTATCCCTGCCATTGAGGTCTTTCTTCGTTCCCGTCTTCGTGAGCATCTGCACTTTATGCAGATCAGTGGGACTAACCAATGAGATGGTAAGTTGCTCAGTCCAGGTCCCCGCCGGGCCCGTGCAGGTCCAGGAAGCTTGCCCATCCTCATCCGTAAACCCCCAATGCAGCACCATGGACTCAGTCTTGGGATCGACGTGAGCCGAGGCCTGCCAATGCTCGGTCTGGGAACCAGAACCGGTACAGGGATGCGCTGCAGACCTCACGTGCCGGACAACCAGTGGGCGAAGCGTCATAATCTCACCTCGAAACCACCCTTCAGCCACTCGTTCAAGCTGGATCTCAAACTGCACGGTGCCATCGAATTGGGCATTGCCGGCCAATGCATACGACGACCCCGGATCGTGCCAGATTCGATTGGCAATTCGCAGTCTCATGCCCCCATCCGCCACTTCCCATTCTCCGTCCAGCGCTTGGGCCACTCCTGCACGAGAGACGGCGCCGACCCAAAAGCCGCTGCGCTTCACCCGTTTCTCCGGCATGGTGTAGGTAAAGGTGGCGGGAGATCCGAGTGCGGACTCCGCTTGCTTTGGCGATACGGTGCCATTGCCTTCTCGTGGCTTTTCTTTCGCCTCCTTAAACTTGGCAGGAACGACGGCCTGTTCCTTTTTGGTGCGCAGCTCAGTCTTCACCGAGACCGACTCGTTCGGACTGAACTTCTTCGTCTTGGTCGCCGGTGTGAACCTGATCTCCACGCAGGTGTTGGGCTTGTTCCATTCGGCCTGCGCATTGAAATATTCCTGACCCGCATAATAGGCCATCAGCGCCGTGAGTGATCCGAGCAGGTGCGCGTCCTTTATCTGAGCTTCGTGTTCCGAGAAGCCGGAAACAGTGATGATCTTCAGCTCTTGGGGAAGTCCCTTCTGGCGTTGATCGAGGGTGAAGCGGCCGCGGCTTCCGTATGCGTGAGAGGAATGAGCGAGCTCGGTGCCGATATGCTGCAGCGTGACCGTGACATCAAAATCCACATGCTTCACCTTGGCGTCTTCGTCAACCTCGCCCTTGAGGGTCGCCTGGACGAGTTGGCGATAGAGCACACCATGAGGTTCGCCGGCAGGTCCCGTTGTGGCCCGGTACATCACCAACGACCACTCAACCGTCCCCTCCACTATCCCTGCCGGATCCGGGCATCGCTTCGCCTTAGGAGCAATGACCATCTCATAATATTCCCGAATGCCTTCCGTATGCGGCTTCTTGCCGATCCGCGTCATGGTCTCCGTCGACTTCCAGCCTACCCAGTCGGGAAGAGGCTGTTCCTTGCGTACACTCTTTTGCACGTCGTAGTCATCCTGCGACGCCTCGGGAATCGTGGTCTGTGCCAAGAGGAACGGCTGGTTGGAAGTCGTGTGAGCGAGTACGAGGCGCGGCGACTGAGAGAGGCGACCGTTTTGCTGAGGCCACACGGAGATCGGACAATCCGTCGCGCCGGAACTAAGCGAGCGCTTGAGTCCCTCCGCTGCGTGTTCATCCATTCGACGGGCCATCCCATCGGCGTCCGGACCCAAGGCTTTTTTCAGCGCCGCCCCCTCGGCGCCCGCAAAGATCTGAGTGTTGCTCAGGCCGGGCGCCAGCCGCGAGAGCGCTTCGCAGGGGTTGGTGGCTCCGTTGAAGAGTTGGAGCAAGGCCGGATCAAGCGGAATCTTTTTCCCCTCGCCCTTTGCGTTCTGGTCTGTTCTCAGGGAATCGAGCTTGGACCGGAGCCGTTCGAGCTCAGTCGGCGGCGTGGAGAGTGCTGCAGGACGGAGGGGCGCAACCGGCGCCGTAGAGACCTTATTGGGATCGTATTCCGGCGGGTTTGACGATGGCAGGTGCTTCTCGCCGCTACAACCGACAGGCAGCAGCATGACGCTGAGAAGGAGAATCACGTGAGCGGACATGATTGGGCTCCCTCGCACAGACAACCAAGAGCTGAAGCGGTTGTCATGCTAGCCCATGGCCAGCGGATCTTCAAGGTAATCCCAGGGAGAAACCCTTCTATTTATCAGGTGGCCAACCGTTGCTATTCAAATTGACTCTGCGTACAATCCAGCCGCATTCACCGCGAGATGTCCATGCGATACTTGGTACTGCCACTCCTGATCGCCATTCCGCTCAGCGCTCACGCCGGTAACATCAAGGACACGGATCTCATCTCCAGCAACAACTTCTTTCTGCCGCCGAGCACGGAGAAAACGGTCTTCATCCAGGCCCGGAATTCCTCTGATAACCAGGAGGTCTCGTTTCACGATCTGAGCGCCCGAATAAGCGCAAAGGGCTATCAAGTCGTCAACGATCCGGATCGGGCTCATTACGTCGTGCTGGCGAACATCGTCTACTGCAATATCACGAAACCGGAGATGCCCGTCGAGGCCATGGTGGCGAGCGGGTATGGATCGGCCTTCAATTCGACCTTGGGTGCGATGCAAGGCCTCGCCAGTATGGCCAGCATGGCAGGACCCTACGGCGCGATTGGCGGAGCGGCGGCCTCGATGGGGTTGAGCGCGATCCAAGGAATCGGTGATCTCTTCAGCTCCTCGTCATCGGCTCCCAAGATGCCGGACGACGTAAACTATGCCTGCGTGGCGGATGTCCAGATCACCGAACAGACGACCAGGCAGCTGCCCAGCGGGATGAAGACGGGTTCGGGACAGGAGGCCGGTGTCTATCAGACCAGGCTTGCTGCCGATGTGCACCAAAAGAAATTGGATGAGGCTGAAGCAACGCCGCTCCTGCAACAGAAACTCAGCGCCGCCGTCGCGGGAAACTTTTAATACGGTGAAGCGTCGATCGTGAAGCGTATCTCGTTGGATGAGACATCGCATGAAGGGCTAGCGACCAAGCGTTTCACGCTTCACGCCTCACGTTTCACGAGGCCGCTCGTTCTACTCCTGCTATTAGGCGGCCTCATAAGCGGCTGTTCCAACGTTATCCGTTCCGGCCTCATGAACAGCAACACGATCTTCCTCGATCCCAATACCACCAGAACCGTCTATACCCAAATCAGAAACGCGTCAGAGAACCAGCATGTGACGTTGAGCGAGGTGAACAACAAGCTGACGACAAAGGGCTATCAATTGGTTCAGGATCCAGAGCAGGCGAACTATTGGATACAGGCCAAGGTGATCTATTGCCACAAGGCGGCCGATGCAGTAACGCCGGAAGCGGTCGCCAAAGCCGGCCCCGGTGCCGGTATTAGCAGCGGCGGCACCTCAATGATGGCCGCTGGAGGGGATGAGTCGGGCATGGGAATGGCTGGCATGCCGAACATGGGCGCCATGATGAGACAGGCGATGGCGATGAGCGGTGGGGGAGGAGGATTCGGCGGTATGGCCGGATTTCCTGGTATGCAGCCACCGCCCAAAGAAGATGGTGTAATTTACCTCTGCATCGCGGATGTCCAAATCACCGATCGGAAGATCGGCAGAGCGATCGGCCAGCCGACCGTAGCGCAATCATCCGGTGGCGCAAAGGTGCAACAGATGCGCATGGTCGGTCACGTGCGCCAAAAAAGTCTAGACATTCCCGAAGCCACGCCGATCGTACAAGAGAAGATTGCTACAGGCATCGCCGGGCTGTTCTAGTTCCGTTCCACAACTCATAGACGCACAGGTATGGCGTATCGTTCGTGGACCGTAGTGGCGTGTTATGCGGATAGGAACTGGTAGATCCGGCTCTTATTCGGATCGGCATAAACATGGTAACCAGGCTACTTCCAGACGGGCCAGAATTGCCTCTTCAGGAGGATACCCTTGCCAACCTCGTGCAACGCGCTTTGGTAGCCGCCGCGCGTGACCTTCAACATGTTGTACCAGCGATGACGATCAGGACGGTCTATCGTCCCATCCCGAACGGCTGGGGAGGTTGCGCCCTGCCGTGTCCATCATATCGCTCGCGCGAGGTTTGGGATGGAATCGCGGAAGTGTGGAATTCAAGAGAATGCGCCGCACTTACAGAATACGTTTGGGCAAACGGCGCACTCAAGAAGCAAATTACTATAGATGGGGACGCCGTCCCTGATAAACCGGGGTGGGCGCGCTTCATCTGGGGAGAATTGGTTCATGGACCGTTACTTGAGCTGTTGGAGAACGTCTTGATTGTTGATCTGACCATGACTGGCGGTTTCACTCTCTGGAGGCTCGACGAGAACGCAGTTTTGCTGGCTTCGCGTGAAGTCGCGCGTAGAGTATGCCGAACTGGCCGTCATGTCTTAGTCACTTGTCCTATCATCGGACTTCACATGGAGGGGGACCTTGATCGATTTGACCTGGAACCTGGGATAACCCTTCGCCGTCTGACCGAGGACCGAAAGCGACTGCTTCTCTCTCAGTTTGGTGAGGAATTTGTAAACGAGGACCTGTCCTCCTGGGGTTCTCACGCGCTCTTCGAAATGAACACCGTGATGCCGTGGGTTGAAGACGACGAGATAGGCTCGTTCGCCGCCCGCGCATTGGATCGGCTCAAGTGGGCGACGATGATTGTGTTTCAGGCATCATCACCCCTTGAGGAAGGCCCTGTGATACTGCGGGGAGCGGCTGGGTGGCGTGGACGCACTTTGAGACGAGGAGTGGTCCTCAGCAGCGGTCGCACGTCTGCCTATTTCCCAGTCACCCCTGACGTGCTGGGTAGACTCAAGTCACTCAGCGAAGCATTCACAAAGGCGGAGGCCTCAACACCAGAACTTACCCAGGCGCTCTGGCACCTGGGGCGGGCTTGCAATGCGGCACTTGCCCGAGACGTCCTGCTCGATGCAACGATTGGTCTGGAGCTTCTTCTAGTACCTGATCCTGGCGAGTCGACCTACAAGCTATCTGTTCATGGCCTCGCAATCTTGGGCTCCTCCGTCGGAAACGCCGTGACTGGAGAACTCGTCAACATCTACAGATTACGGAGCGAGGCTGCCCACGGCTCTCCAAGCATCGAGGAAAAGTTCAGGAAGTTGGCTCCACGGGCGAGACAGCTGCTTGCTAAGGCGATCGGGGCGGTTGTGGAACGAATCAACAATGGTTCACTTGATGTATCATCCACAAGAGGTGATGTCGGAAAGGCCGTCAAGGCGTTTGTGTTGAAGACAATCGGCGAAGCCGTCCAAAATGCTGTTGCAGCTGACGGGGCTGCGCCACGCCGCTGAACATCAAGGTGTTAGGCATCAAGGCACACAATCTTCATGTTTGTAGAAGGCAGCGCGATCTCATGAGCGTTCAACCCTTTGTCTTGAGAACGGATCAACATGAGCTGGCCTTGAAGGTGATGGGAACCCGTTGACGGTATTGGCGTCCAACGAAGCGACGCAGAGCTACGGGATCACCTTGCAGCAGGGCGAAGAGGGAGCAGGCCCTCCGCATTGTCACGATTGGGATGAAGCGTTCTACATCCTGAAAGGGGAGATTTACTTTCTCTGCGATGGAAAGACTACTCATGCACTGTGGGGAGTCTCGTGCATGTTCCGTGAGGCACTGTGCATGGCTTTCGCTATGGGAAAGGCGGTGGTCAGATGCTTGAGGTTACGGGGGCGGGTGCGTTAGCAGCACAGATGTTCACGGCCATCGACAAGGAAATTCCTCCAGGACCACCGGATATTCCCAAGCTGCTGGACGTGCTCAAGCGCAATGGAGTCACCGTTGCAGCGTGACCAGCACTGCGGTTGGCGTGACGCGCGCACAGATATCGCAGGTTGTTTTAATTCACTCGACCTCACTCCGAGGGCCTCACTGTTTCGCTCCCCACCTGTTATACTGACCCATCTCTTCCTTCACTCTGAGGACCAGCCTCATGAGCTCACCGACCGGGGATGAATTCGCCGAGCTTGCACTGAAACGGATTACGGCCTCGGGTGCGGAGTACGGCGATATCCGCATTCAAGACAGCCAAACAGAACAGATCGAAGGCGAAGATCGTCGTATCGCCGCGATTCGTGATATCCGGGACATCGGGTTTGGTGTGCGCGTGCTCTATCACGGAGCCTGGGGGTTTGCTGCCAGTTCAATTCTCTCGCTGGAGGAAGTTCCACGCGTCGCGGATCTGGCCGTCGAGATTGCCAAGGGGTCTGCCTCCGTCGCCCTTGAAAAGGTCAGATTAGCTCTAGAGCCAGTTCATCGTGATCGTATCGTAACGCCATATCGCATCAATCCCTTCGGCGTCCCGCTCGAGAAGAAAACCGACTTGCTGTTGAGTGTAATGGAGATTCTCCACCGGCAGAAGGGGATCGCACGAAGCAGTGCGAGCCTCTGGGCGAGACGAGACCAGAAATTGTTTGTGTCGACAGAGGGGTCTCACTTGGAGTTTGATCTCTTGGCGGAACAAGGGGACTGTACCGCAACCGCGTTACATGATGGCCTGTTTGCGTCACGGAGCTTCAATACGCCTCATCTGCGCCAAGGCTATGAATTGATCGAGGAGGCTGATCTGCAACGAGAAGCGGCGCGGGTTGCCGCTCAAGCGGTTGAAAAGGTGAAGGCTCCAGTGGTGGATGCCGGACAGTATGATCTTGTTCTAGATCCCGAGCATCTCTCGCTGACGATTCATGAATCCTGCGGCCATCCGAGCGAACTTGACCGTGCGCTGGGGTACGAAGCCAATTATGCGGGCACCAGTTTTTTGACGACGGAGAAATTGGGAACCTTTCGGTATGGCTCTCCACATGTGAACCTCGTGGCAGATAACACCGAACCGGAAACGCTTGCGGCCACCGGGTACGACGACGACGGAGTCTCGTGCCAGCAATGGGACGTGATTCGAGACGGGATCTTCGTCGGCTACTGTACCAATCGAGAAGTGGCACCGAAGATTGGCGCGACTCGCTCCCGTGGGTCCAACCGCGCTGATGGATGGGGCAGCGTCCCTATCATTCGCATCGCCAATATCGGGCTTGAACCAGGGGCGGCGACGGTCGAGCAATTGATTGCCGATGTGAAACGGGGCATCTACATCGAAGGCCATGGGTCGTACAGCATTGATCAGCGGCGGTATAACTTCCAGTTCGGCGGGGACGCGTTTTGGCTGATTGAAAACGGTCGACGGGCTCATATGGTACGGGACGTGATCTACCATGGGATCACGCCGGAGTTCTGGAACAGCTGCGACGGCGTGGCGGATCGATCGGCTCGTCGCCGGTACGGGTTCATCACGTGTGGGAAAGGTCAACCAGGTCAATCGGGCTGGATGACTCATGCTGCGTCAACCGCGCGATTTCGACAGGTACAGGTGATCAGAGGAGAGGGACAGGCATGACCGCCGCGAGTGGGAAGTCCTGGCCGCACATGACGAGTCGTGAGGAGTTTCGCTTTCTCAGTGATCTCGTCTTCACACGCTCGTCCGCCGATCATACGATGGTCAGCCTTCATGACCACCATGCCGGAACCACTCGATTTGCCAATAATCAGGTTGTGCAAAACGTCGATACGAGACGCGGGACACTATCTGTTCGCGTTGCGTTTGATGGGCGGCAGGGAACAGCCAGCACAACGGATTTCACGGCTGGTGCGATTCAGGACGCCGTGACTCGGGCTGAGCGGATTGCCAGAGTCTCTCCGGTCGATCCGGAATACCTACCCCCACCGGACCCCTGCGCCTTTGCCATGCGAGCGACGGCAAAACCTGAGACTGCTGGGGCGGGCCCAGCCCGCCGGCTGGAGTACACCAACGAAGCAATCAGTCAGTGCCGGATGGAGAACCTGATGGCGGCAGGGGTGGTGTCGTCTTCGATGACGGCGGTCGGGATTGCTGCGAACAATGGGCTCTTCGGCTATGAGCAGCGGGGGGATGCACGGTTTAGCTTGACTGTGCAGGCCGGAGAGGCAACAGGCTGGAGTGCTGCCGCACATCGATCGATTGATCACTTAAAGGTTCAGGAGCGGACGTTGATCGCCATTAAGAAAGCCAAGTGCGGCCGTGATGTGCAGGAGCTCTCACCAGGGACGTATCCCGTGATCCTTGAGCCGGCGGCGGTGGCAGGCCTGTGGACGTGGCTGATGTGGTCGCTCGATGCCAAGTCCTATGCGAAGGGAACTAGTCCATTTGCTGGGAAGCTGGGACGCCTCATCGTGGATGAACGATTGAGCCTCCGGAATAGTCCAGATCATCCTGATCTATTGGGTGAGGGGTTTACGGCGGATGGCTTACCGAGTCTTGCATCGGTCTGGATCGAGCATGGAGTCTTACGACAGCTGGCCCACGACCGGTTTACGGCCAAGACTGATGGAGTGGATCCCATCCCGACTCTGGACGCTCCCGCCTTATCCGTAGAGGGACTCCCAGTGGCCTCCATTCAGGATCTCGTGAAGAATTCGGAGCGGGCGATTCTGGTCACGAATTTTTGGTACATCCGGCCTGTGAATCATCGCAACCTGCTGCTGACCGGTATGACGCGAGATGGGACCTTCCTTGTGGAGAAGGGGGAGGTAGTGTCTGCCGTGAAAAACTTCCGCTTTCATGAGAGCCCGCTCGTGGTCTTTCAGCAGGTTGAGGCCTGGACGCGTCCGATGGAAGCCGTGAATTCGGAGATAGGGAAAATGCTCGTCCCAGCCATGGTCTTGCCACGGTTTACCTTCTCCAGCATGACCCGGTTCTAGCTAACTGGTTATGAATACGAATATATTTTTGCGTCCAGTGAATAAAAAGGTTGACTCTTGAGGCAATGAGGAGTAGGTACATTAATTGTAAGTGACTAGGTCTGAATGAAGGGATCCGTCGGATGCCTCCTCGCTTCAATAAAGAACCCATCAACTTAATCCATCGGATTCCGTCTCAAAAGCAAATTGATGAAGCACGACCGGTGCCTCCGGCCTACGGTCAAGTTCTGCTTCAGGCAGGGGCGCTCTGCCTCAGTAAAGTCCGTAATTTCATTACGAATGTGGTGCAATATGTAGGGGACACTTCCGCTCGAGTCAGGAAGAAGCCTCTTGCGCTGCCGGATTGGACAAAAGAACGAAGTGAGCAAGTTGAACGCTTTGGTGGTAACCATAGTGTGAGACGCGTGAGTGCGGTCGAAGAACATACACAGGTAACTGCAACTCCTTTGGCACCAAACGTTACGATTCTCCAAACCCCAACACCTGTTCAATCAGGAGAAGTTGCCGATCTCCGAGCCTGCTTGGTCGGCCAACAGGATGAGATTGCCCGGCTCACGTCGCATATTCAAGAGTTGACCTCGTTGGTGAGTGCCCAACAGCAGGTCCTTGTTCATTTAGGGAAAGAACTCGAAACGGGGGAGTTTTCAGCCACGTCCAACGGCACAGCGGCTGCGACGGTGAAGAGAAACCGTGTCGGTCGAAAGAAGCCGGCTGTCGGTGAAGCGCAAACTCACCCGCAAGGAAATGAACGTCCGTTTCCCCATCAGGAAGCTGAAGGCCCGTCGCTCAACCTCTAGCACCAAACCTTCATCAGTTGTCCTGCCAGTCTCCTGACTTCAATTTCCCAGCAAGCCAAACACGAGCCTAGTCCATGAGTAATGGTGAGATGGGGCCTGTGTTCCCTCATCCTCTAGTCAGGTACTGGTCTCGTCTGCTAAGAATCTAACGATGATGACTCGTCGACTCGCCTCCTGTGTCGTACTCTGTCTTAGTCTATCCGTCCTAGAGTCGGCGGGAGCAGGTGAACAAGCTGCGAAGCGAGTCCCTCTCTTCGAGAATCTCGGGACTCTGCACCACCCAATCACCACCCATTCTAAGGACGCACAACGATATTTTGACCAAGGGTTGCGGCTCGTCTACGGCTTTAACCACGAGGAGGCGGTCCGGGCGTTTGAGCAAGCAGCGAAACTTGATCCTTCTGCCGCGATGGCCTACTGGGGCATCGCACTTGCGCTCGGGCCAAATATCAACGCCGCCATGGACAAGACAGATGAGCGCCGGGCTTGGGAGGCTCTGCAGAAAGCCCGATCCTACAGTGCCCATGTGACCCTCGCCGAACAGGCCTATATCACTGCAATCGGCAAGCGCTACACCCTGAAGGGACCCACACGAGCGATACTGGACAAGGCTTATGCGGATGCGATGCGAGTCCTCTGGAAACAATTTCCGGAGGATCCCGATGCCGGAGTCTTGTTTGCCGAAGCCCTCATGGATCTCCATCCCTGGGATTTCTGGACCGTCCATGGAAAGCCGAAGTCCGGGACAGAGGAACTTGTCACAACGCTGGAGACGGTTCTTGCGCGTGTACCGAATCACCCTGGAGCCTGTCACTACTATATCCATGCCATGGAAGCGTCATTGACTCCAGAGCGAGCCTTGGGTTGCGCAGAACGCTTGCCAGCGTTGATGCCCGGGGCCGGACATCTCGTTCATATGCCGGCGCATATCCATATGCGACTCGGTCGTTATCATGAAGCCGCGGAAGACAATGCACAGGCTGCTGAAATCGACCGACGCTACTTGGCAGGGAGAGCATCTGTTGGGGATGAGGCTGATGGGTATTACCGGCACAACCTCCATTTTCTCTGGGCGTCGTTGATCATGGAGGGGCGAAGCGTCGAAGCCATGAAGGTTGCACGACAATTAATGGGGACGATCAGGGAAACGGAAATACGGCAAGATGTATCCAAGGACTTGTACCGGCCTGTGCCACTGTGGTCGATGATCCGGTTTGGACAGTGGGATGCGCTGCTCCAAGAATTGCCTCCACCGAACACGTTCCGACTCAAACAAGCCATCTGGCGATTGGGAAGGGGAATGGCTTTGATGGCATCCGGCAGGGGGCCTGGAGCCGAAGGAGAGCATGTCGCATTGGCGGCGTTAGCAAAACGATTTGTGCGACACCAGACAAGCGAGGAGCGAACCGAGCGGGCGCTCATTCAGATTGCCGAGAGACTGCTTGCCGGAGAAATTGCCGTTCATCACAAGCACTATGACGCGGCAATCACAGCTCTTCGGGAGGCCATCAAATTGGAGGACGCACTGCCATATTCGGAGCCATCGTTCTGGCCCCTTCCGGTTCGGCACTATTTGGGTGTCGTCTTGCAGAAAGCCGGGCAAGCGCAAGAAGCAGAAACGGTCTATCGAGCCGATCTGATCAAGAATCCACACAATGGATGGGCTGAGTATGGGCTGATGCAGAGCCTTCGCGCTCAACGCAAGGATCGCGAGGCGAACGAGGTGGAGCAGCAATGGAAGCGGGCATGGGCACATGCCGATGTGAACCTGGTTGCCTCTCGCTTTTGAGAGGTTGGATATGCAGAGGTGGAGGTAGGGATGCGATTTATCGTTGGAGTAATGGGACCAGCCAAGGCACCAAAGAAGGATCTGGATAACGCGCGAATCCTTGGCGAGTTTATCGCGCGACGTGGCTGGGTGGTGCTGACGGGTGGAAAAGACGTGGGCGTCATGGAAGCTGCCTGTGAAGGCGCCAAACGGGTTGGGGGCAGTTTGACCATCGGGATCTTACCGACGGCGAAAGACAAAGTGTCTCGGCATGTCGACGTGTCCATCATCACCGAAATGGGCAGTGGTCGGAACAACATCAACGTGTTGACCAGCCATGTCGTGGTGGTATGCGGATTGAGCGGGTCCGGAACCGTCTCCGAAGTGGCCCTGGCAGTCAAGGCGGGGAAACCCGTCATTCTCGTCGCGGCGTCGGATGCAGATGTGACCTTCTTCCGCAAACTCGACAAGCGACTGGTCAATGCAGCAGCTACGCCGGAGGAAGCGATCGAGCTCATCATGAAGCTGATGGACAAACGGCAACGACGGGCACACCGTACGGCACAGGACACATATGGGTATCTGCCGGTGTAACCGGACAACCAGCGCATGCCATCTTCGTTCTTGGATCACGTAGTGCGACAACGATTCTGCGAAGTGTGTTGTCTGGTAACGTAAGAATGCGACCTCTGAGACGACGATGAGGGAGGAGGATATCAACATGACAACTCAACGGCGGCTCGTCACCCTGGCAACTGGTCTCATCGCATGGCTGATTCTCGCAAACGTCCCACTTGTCGAAACAACAGGCGCATCTCCAAGCGCCAAGGCCTATTTTGCCGGTGGCTGTTTCTGGTGCATGGAGGAAGCGTTTGAAAAGGTGGAGGGGGTTCTCAGCGTCGTCTCCGGGTATATGGGGGGCACTGTGGCCAATCCGACCTATGAGGAGGTGTCTGCCGGACGGACAGGCCATGCGGAATCTGTCGAAGTTATCTATGACCCAACGAAGGTCACCTATCAGAAGCTCCTCGATGCCTTCTGGCACAATGTGGATCCGCTCACGCCCAACGCGCAATTCTGCGATCATGGGACTCAGTACCAATCCGCCATCTTCTATTCCACCGAGGATGAAAGGCGACAAGCGGAAGAATCGAAAGCAGCAATCGAACAGACGAAGAAATTCCAAACCCCAATCGTGACGCAGCTCGTCCCTGCGGCGACCTTTTATCCGGCCGAAGACTATCACCAGGATTATTACAAGAAGAACCCACTCCGCTATAAGTACTACAAGTACGGGTGTGGAAGAGCCAATCGGTTGGAAGCCTTGTGGGGGAAGCCGTAGCTTGCAATAATCTGCGTGGAGCGTGAGAGGCTGGGCATTCTGGTGAAGGCCAACCCCATCAATAGCGGAGCCACGTGGTATGCAGTGGCTCGTATTCCGTAGCGATGGGTTTTGGGGATGCTAGGAGTCTCTTCGGGAATGTCCACTAGAAGCGAGGGAGAATCTTTTTTTCACCAGGTACGATTCAGGATCCCACCTCCAGCCTCTCTAAGAGCCTATCCTAAAACCCCTGCACAGCGGAGGGTGATCACTGCACAGACCACATGAAGCATTGCCAAATAGTTTTCAGGAATCTTCTCCCAACGGATCAGAATCCGGCGGAATCGGTTCATCC
>WBZQ01000124.1_pt1 | contig 21898 bp, 19 predicted proteins | sample 5204251 | NCBI WGS metagenome assembly WBZQ01 (sample SAMN12412402, study PRJNA552823) | activated sludge metagenome | isolation source: activated sludge from nitrification reactor of wastewater treatment plant... | place: USA: Virginia | collected 2017-09
CACCAAGCCTGCCGAGGGTCGCGGCGTCGACCGACACGACGACGGGATGACCCACCACCTCACCGGCGGGCACCACCAGGTCGGCACCGGCGAGCGCGGTCAGCGACCGCGGCAGCGTCTCGGCACCCGGGAATGACACCTCGACGTCGACGCCGCGCCGCGACAGTCCCAGCGCCAGCGCCAGGCCACTGCCGATGGTGTCGGGGTCCGGCCGGACGTGACAGAGAATCGTCACGGCCGTCGCATCGCCCAGCACCTGGGCGATGTCCTGCGGCGTGGCGGATTTCACTCGGTCGGACCGTCCTCGTCGTCATCGTGCCGGTACGGGTCGGCCTCACCCGCGGGCTGAGCTGCCGCCGCCTGCTGGGCCACCAGCTGGTCGTTGGCGCGCGCACGCGCGACCAGCTCCTCCATGTGCCGGGCCGCGTCGGGTACCGAGTCACGGACGAAAGTCAGGGTCGGGGTGAATCGCACCCCGGTTCCGGCGCCCACCTTCGATCGCAGGATCCCGGTGGCCTTGGCCAGCCCCGCGGCGGCCTCGGCGTAGTCGGGCTCCGAATCGATCGACTCACCCATAACGGTGTAGTAGAGCGTCGCCTCGTGCAGATCGTTGGTGACGCGGGCGTCGGTGATGGTGACGTGCGCCAGCCGCGGGTCCTTGATGTCGTGCGCTATCGCGGAGGCGACGATCGAGGAGATCCGTTTGGCCAGGCGTTGGGCCCGTGCCGGGTCAGCCATAGGTCACGTCCTTTCAGGTTTCAAAGTACTACTCCCCCTCATGCTCACACGTGCATTGCCGCCGCGTGTGATACGTCCCTGCGGGGGGGGAGGACACATCAGGTACGACCGCGGCGCACAGGGTCCGGATGGACCCTGCGCGCCGCGATGCGGGACATCGGATCAGTCGCGCGGCTTCTCGCGCAGCTCGTACGTCTCGATGACGTCGTCGACCTTGATGTCGCTGTAGGTGAGCGTGAGGCCACACTCGTACCCTTCGCGAACCTCGGTCGCGTCGTCCTTCTCACGCTTGAGCGAGGAGATCGTCAGGTTCTCCGCGATCACCACGTTGTCGCGGAGCAGACGTGCCTTGGCGTTGCGGCGCATGATGCCCGACTGGACCAGGCAGCCGGCGATGTTGCCGACCTTCGACGACTTGAAGATGGCGCGGATCTCGGCGCGGCCGAGCTCCGCCTCCTCGTAGATCGGCTTGAGCATGCCCTTGAGCGCACTCTCGATCTCGTCGATGGCCTGGTAGATCACCGAGTAGTAGCGGATGTCGACGCCCTCGCGGTTCGCCAGCTCCGTCGCCTTGCCCTCGGCGCGGACGTTGAAGCCGATGATGATGGCATCCGAGGCCGCCGCCAGGTTGACGTTGGTCTCGGTGACACCGCCGACGCCGCGGTCGATGATCCGCAGCGACACCTCGTCGTCCATCTCGATACCGAGCAGCGCCTCCTCGAGGGCCTCGACGGTACCCGAGTTGTCGCCCTTGAGGATGAGGTTGAGCTGGCTGGTCTCCTTGAGAGCCGAATCCAGATCTTCCAGGCTGATGCGCTTGCGGCTGCGGGCGGCCAGCGCGTTGCGCTTGCGTGCGTTGCGCCGGTCGGCGATCTGCCGGGCGATGCGGTCCTCTTCGACCACCAGCAGGTTGTCACCCGCGCCGGGCACCGACGTGAAGCCGATGACCTGCACCGGCCGCGACGGGGTGGCCTCGGCGACGTCGTCGCCGTGCTCGTCGACCATGCGCCGGACGCGGCCGTAGGCGTCGCCGGCGACGATCGAGTCGCCCACCTTGAGCGTGCCGCGCTGGACCAGGACGGTGGCCACCGGGCCACGGCCGCGGTCCAGGTGCGCCTCGATGGCGACACCTTGGGCGTCCATGTCGGGGTTGGCGCGCAGGTCCAGCGACGCGTCGGCAGTCAGCAGCACCGCTTCGAGCAGACCCTCGATGTTGGTGCCCTGCTTGGCCGAGATGTCGACGAACATGGTGTCGCCGCCGTACTCCTCGGGAACCAGACCGTACTCGGTGAGCTGGCCGCGGATCTTCTCCGGCTGCGCGCCCTCCTTGTCGATCTTGTTGACCGCCACCACGATCGGCACGTCGGCCGCCTGGGCGTGGTTGATGGCCTCCACCGTCTGCGGCATCACGCCGTCGTCGGCCGCGACCACGACGATCGCGATGTCGGTGGCCTTGGCACCACGGGCACGCATGGCGGTGAACGCCTCGTGACCGGGGGTGTCGATGAAGGTGATCAGGCGATCCTCGCCGTTGAGGTGGGTGTTCACCTGGTAGGCGCCGATGTGCTGGGTGATGCCGCCGGCCTCGCCCTCACGGACGTTGGCCTTTCGGATCGTGTCGAGCAGTCGGGTCTTACCGTGGTCGACGTGACCCATGACGGTCACCACCGGCGGACGCTGTTCGAGGTCTTCCTCGCCGCCTTCGTCCTCGCCGTAGGTGAGGTCGAAGCTTTCGAGCAGCTCGCGATCCTCGTCCTCCGGGCTGACGACCTGGACGACGTAGTTCATCTCGCCGCCGAGCAGCTCCAGCGTCTCGTCGTTCACCGACTCGGTGGCCGTGACCATCTCGCCGAGGTTGAACAACGCCTGGACCAGCGACGCCGGGTTGGCGCCGATCTTGTCGGCGAAATCGGACAGCGAGGCGCCGCGGGCGAGCCGGATGGTGTCGCCGTTGCCGCGGGGCAGCCGGACACCGCCGACTGCCGGTGCCTGCATCGAGTCGTACTCTTGGCGCTTCTGGCGCTTGGACTTGCGGCCCTTGCGGGGGGCACCGCCCGGACGCCCGAAGGCACCCGCGGCACCGCCGCGTCCACGGCCACCGCCGCCACCACCGCCGCCGGGACGGCCGCGGAAGCCACCACCGGCGGGAGCACCACCGGGAGCGCCGCCACCACCGCCGCGGTAGCCGCCACCACCACCGGCACCGCCACGACCCGCACCGGGACCGGGACCGCCACGGCCGGGACGACCGGCATCAGGACGGGCGGCACGGCTAGGCATGGCACCGGGGTTCGGGCGCGGAGGCATGTTGCCGGGATTGGGGCGCGGACCACCCTGACCCGGGCCGGGACGGGGACCACCCTGACCGGGGGCGGGCCTGCCCTGCGCACCGGGGCGACCACCGCCGGGACGCGGACCACCCTGACCGGGCCCGGGACGGGGACCGGCGGGACGCGGCGCGGGCGGCGGAGCCGACGAATAGGGGTTGTTGCCGACGCGCGGGGCTCGCGGGCCGGGCTTGGGTCCGGGACGCGGCCCGGAACCCGGGCGTGCCGCACCACCCTCCCGCGGCGCGGACGGCGCGGGTGCCTGCGGGGCCGCGGCCGCCGCGGGCTTGGGCGCCGCGGGCCGCGGACGACCGGGCTTGGGGCCGGGTGCCTGCGGGGCCGGGCGGCCCGCATCTACGGGTGCCGCCGGAGCGCTCGCCGCGGCGGCCGGGGCCGGCGCAGGTGCGGCCGGCTTGGGCGCGCCGGGACGCGGGCCCACGGGTGCGGGCTTCTGGGCTGCCGCCGGCGTGGCCGACGGGCGCGGTGCACCGGGCTTGGGTGCGCCGGTAGGCCGGGGCTTGGACGCACCTGTGTCCTTGCCTCCGGCCTGGGGGAATGATTCGCGAAGTCGCCGGGCCACCGGGGCCTCGACGGTCGACGACGCGGATTTGACGAATTCGCCCTGCTCCTTGAGACGTTCGAGCACCTGTTTGCTCGTCACGCCGAGTTCTTTGGCCAATTCGTGCACGCGGGCCTTGCCTGCCACTGCTCTCCTCACTTGGAGGTCGAGCGGCCTGCCCGCTACGACCTCGTGGTTACGTCCGATACGTGCTCATCGTGGGAACTTCACGGTGTGCTCATGTCTTCTGCTGCCTGTCTTTGATCGTTGATCTCCCCGACCAGCTCGGAGAGATCACTGTGGGTCACGGTCAGACCGTGGACCCGTAATGCCGGCCCGAAGGCCTTGCGGCGCACCGCACGGGAGAGACACTCCTCACGTGGGTGCAACCAGGCGCCTCGCCCCGGCATAGCTCGTGTGACATCCACAACCACCACCGTCCTGCCGGGACCCTCACCGGACTCCGTGTGTAGGGAATCGGTACGGGCCACCAACCGGACGAGCGCTGTTGCGCTGTCTCGCCGCCGACATCCGATGCACGTCCGTATCGGCGCCTCGGATAGCGTTCGATGAACCATCGGTCAGTCTAGCGCGCCGAGGGCCGATCGGGAGAATCGGCCCACAATCAGCGGTGTTGATCCGGTCACGTCGGCCCGAACCATCACTCGTCTCCGGGATCGGCGGGGTCTGCGTCGGACCGGATGTCGATCCGCCACCCGGTCAGCCGCGCCGCCAGCCGGGCGTTCTGGCCTTCCTTGCCGATCGCCAGGGACAGCTGGTAGTCGGGCACCACCACACGCGCCGCTTTGAGGGCCAGATCGATGACCGACACCGACACAACCTTCGCCGGCGACAGCGCATTCCCGACGAAGACGGCCGGGTCGTCGTCGAAGTCGATGATGTCGATCTTCTCGCCGCCAAGCTCACTCATCACGTTGCGCACCCGCTGGCCCATCGGGCCGATGCAGGCGCCCTTGGCGTTCAGGCCGCCGACCTTGGTGTGGACGGCGATCTTGGAACGGTGGCCCGCCTCGCGCGCGACGGCCACGATCTCCACCGAGCCGTCCTCGATCTCGGGCACCTCCAGCGCGAACAGCTTGCGCACCAGGTTGGGATGGGTGCGCGACAGCGTGATCTGGGTGCCACGCGCCCCGCGGGTGACGCCGACGACATAGCACTTGACGCGATCGCCGTGCTTGAGTTCCTCACCCGGGACTTGTTCGGCCTTGGGGATCACGCCCTCGACGGGATTGGCGTCGCTGCCGATGGCCACGACGATCATCTCGCGGGCGTTCGCCCGCGCGTCGGCCTGCACCACGCCGCCGACGATCTCACCCTCATGGGTGGCGAAGTCACCGAACGTCTTCTCGCTCTCGGCATCACGCAGCCGCTGCAGGATCACCTGACGGGCGGTGGTCGCGGCGATCCGGCCGAAGTCGTCGGGAGTGTCGTCCCACTCCTCCGAGGCCTCGCCGTTCGGGCCGTACTCGTGCGCCATCACCCGGACCTCACCCGACTTGCGGTTGATGTCGATGCGGGCGTGCTGGGCCGGGTGGGCGGTGTGCTTGTACGCGGTCAGCAAGGCGGTCTCGATCGTCTCGATGACAGTGTCGATCGGGATGCCTTTGTCGGCCTCGATCATGCGCAGTGCGCTGATGTCGATATGCATGGGCTGGCTCCTATTCACTTGTGAGGCTGGCGGAAGGAAGGGAAGTCATGCGCGCTCCTGACGACGCTGCTCGATCTCCTGCTCGTCGAGGCCGCAGAGTTCGAGCTCGGTGACCGACGGCCGGGAGAAATCGACCTGGACGACCGCCTTCGCGATCGAGGCGAGGGCGACGGCGCGGCTGGTGATGCGGCCCCGCGCGTTGACCACGAGCGTCACCGAGTCCTCGGTCAGCTCTCCGACGCGGCCGGTGATCGACGGAGTGTCGGCGTCGGACAGCTCGACGGTGACCTTGCGGCCCCGGGCTCTGCGCCAGTGCCGCGGCGCGGTCAGCGGCCGGTCGACGCCGGGTGAGGTCACCTCGAGGTGGTACGGGTCGGCGGGGACGTCCGGATCTGCGTCGAGAAGTCCGGAGATGTCGCGGCTGATGGTCGCGATCTCGTCGAGGTCGTTGGCGCCGTCACGATCAACGACGACCTTGATCTCACGCCGGACGCCCGCGACGGCCGCGGGCTGTGCGGCGGAGTCCGGCCAGTGGACGATGACCTCGTCGAGGTCGTAGCCGTGGCCGGTCACGACCGGTTCGACGAGTGTGGTGATGTGCGAGGTCAGTTTCCGTGAGGCTGAGGTGGACTGCACGACGGTCGAACTCCTCGTCTTCAGTTGTAGGTGACGGTGTCGGCCTGCCGGGCCGTGACATACGCTGACCCGGCTGCCGCTATGGGCAGTCGGGCGAACAGCAATGATAGCAACCGCGCACCGCAAAACCCATCCGCCGAGTTGCTGGCATCATGTGACGCGTGCCCATCCTCCCGATGCCCGATGTGAGCGCGCGTGCCGCCGGCGCGCCACCCCGGTCCGAGTCCACCGCCGGTCTCGTGTTGTCACCGCTCAAGCTGTCACGCCGGTCGGCGATCCGCGGTGCGCTGGCCGCGTCGGCGATCGCCGCCACCGCCGGATCGGTGGCCGCCTGCGACAGCGGGCCGTCGGCGGAGCAACTGACGGCCGAGGCGCTGCTGCCACTGGCCGACGCCGCGCACGCCGACGCCGCCACGGCGCTGGCACTGAGCGTCACCGACACCGATTACGCGGCCGCGTTGAAGATCGTCGCCGACCAGCGCACGGAACACGCCACGGCGCTCACCGAGGAGATCACCCGGATGCACCAGGACACGGCGAAACAGATCGTCACCACTCCCGCGAAAGAGACCGGCGAGACGGGAGGTTCCGGCGGGACCGGCATCACCGTCGACGACTTCCGCACCCGGCTCACCGCGTCGGGGCGGGCGGCCGGGAAGGTCGCGGTCGGCGAGGACGGCTACGTCGCCGGGCTCGCCGGCGCCGTCAGCGCGTCGGTGGCCTCGATCGTCGAGGTGGCGCTGGCCGAATGAGTGAGACAACCGATGCACTGAAGGTGGTCGTCGCCTCCGAGCACGCCGCCCTGTTCACCTACGGCGTGATCACCGCGTTCACCACGTCCACCCGCCGCAAGACCGTCGACGAGTTCACCGCCGCCCATCGCGCAGCCCGCGACACCGCCGCTGAGGCGATGCGGTCGGCCGGGGCCACCCCGCCCGATCAGGAGCCCGGCTACGTGTTGCCTGTCAAGGTCACCGACCCGGTGTCCGCAGCGAAGGTCGCGCTCGCCGCCGAAACGGATTCGGCGGTCGCCTACCGGTCACTGCTGGAGAAGGCCGGCAGCCCCGCTGTCCGGCAGATCGGCCTCGACGGGCTCACCGCATGCGCGTCGCGGGCCGCTCAGTGGCGCGCCGCGCTCAAACAGTCGCCGTACACGGTCGCACTGCCCGGTTCCCGCTGACTGTCGGCTCTCCGGGGGCTCTCAGATCTCGCGGCGCGGGCGGCCCCTGCGCCGGATCGGTGCCGCCTCCCGCGGTGACCGTCCGGCGTCGTCGAGCGCGCGGCGCAGCAGCACCTCGATCTGCGCGTTGACGCTGCGCAGATCGTCGGCCGCCCACTTGGCGAGGGCCTCGTAGACGGCCGGGTCGATCCGCAGGGCGATCGATTTGCGGGGCGAGGGACGCCCCGCGCCCCGCGCCTCTTCGCCCGCATCTGTGCTGCCCGTGGCCATCAGGAATACAGGCTGCCGGTGTTCACCACCGGCGTCGCACGATTGTCACCGCAGAGGACCACCAGCAGGTTCGACACCATCGCGGCGCGACGCTCGTCGTCGAGCACCACGACGTCCTCGGCCTCAAGCCGGGCCAGGGCGCTCTGCACGAGCCCGACGGCGCCGTCCACGATCTTCTCCCGGGCCGCGAGCAGCGCCGACGCCTGCTGGCGCTGCAGCATCGCCTGCGCGATCTCGGGGGCGTAGGCCAGCGAGGAGATGCGGGTTTCGAGGATCTCCAGTCCGGCAAGGGAGGCGCGGTCGGCGACCTGATCGGCCAGTTCCGCGGCCACCTGGTCGGTCGAGCCGCGCAGGGACGTGGTGCCGTGACTGGCGTCCTCGTCGTACGGGTGGCTGGTGGTGACCTGCCGCAGTGCGGATTCGGCCTGGGTTCCGACGAACTCCTCGTAGTCCTCGACACCGAATGTCGCCTTGGCGGTGTCGGCGACCTGCCACACGATGATCGCGGCCACATGGACGGGATTACCGACGGCGTCGTTGACCTTCAGTTCGGCGGTCTCGAAGTTGCGCACCCGTGCCGACACCTTCCGGCGGGTGGTCAGCGGCGGCACCAGCCCGAGGCCCGGCTGCCGCACCGTGCCCACGTAGCGCCCGAACAGCTGCACCACGTAGGTGTGTCCGGGTGCGACGACGATGATGGTCGAGGCTCCGACCACGGCGGCGATCAGCAGGAGCACGGCCGGTACCGCGAGCACGGGCAGCTGCTGCGCCACGGCGAGTGCGATACAGCCCGCGGCGAGGCCGATCGCCACGACCGCTGCGGCGATGACCCCGATCGCCGCCGGCGTTCCGCGATACCAGCACGGCCGCTCGGACACCTCGACCTGCGCTCCCTCGCGCCCGACCGGTACGGTTTCGACGTTCATGACGACAACCTCCTAAAGTGATATCAGTTTTTAAAGTGATATCACTTTAGGAGGTTGCTCGTCCAGTCCCCTGGCCGTCCGGGTCCTATCCGCGGACGATCGCCGCGATCGCCGCGGCGGCACCCTCGACCGGGATCTCCCGGGCCTCACCGGTGAACCGGTCGCGGACCTCGACGACCCCGCCCGCGAAGCCGCGCCCCACCACCATGGTGGTCGGAACGCCGAGCAGTTCGGCGTCCTTGAACTTGACGCCCGGCGACGCCTTGCGGTCGTCGAGCACCACCGACAACGCCTGCGCGTCCAGTTCGGCGGCAAGCGCCTCGGCACCGTCGATCGCGGCGGCATCCTTGTTGGCGATCACCACGTGCACGTCGAACGGGGTGACCTCACGCGGCCAGCGCAGGCCCTTGTCGTCGTGGCACTGTTCGGCAATCACCGCCACCAGCCGTGACACGCCCACACCGTAGGAACCCATGGTGAGCCGGACCGGTTTGCCGCTCTCCCCCAGCACGTCCACCTCGAACGCGTTGGTGTACTTCTGGCCGAGCTGGAAGATGTGCCCGATCTCGATCCCCTTGGCCGCGGTGAGCACGCCCTTGCCGTCGGGCGACAGGTCACCCTCGCGGACCTCGGCGGCCTCGATGGTGCCGGTGGGCACGAAGTCGCGGCCCGCGACCAGGTCGACCACATGCTTGCCCGGCTGGTCGGCACCGGTGATCCAGCGGGTGCCGTCCACCACGCGCGGATCCACCAGGTACCGAAGTCCGTTGCCTAGCAGCGCATTCGGTCCCACGTAGCCCTTGACCAGGAACGGGTTGGCGGCGAAGTCCTCCTCGGTGAGCAGTTCCACCGACGCAGGCTCCACCGCCGCCTCCAGCCGCTTCATGTCCACCTCGCGGTCACCGGGCACGCCGATGCCCACGATCTCCGGTTCAGCGCCGGGCACCTGCAGCTTCACCAGCACGTTCTTGAGGGTGTCGGCCGCGGTGACCTCACGGTCCAGCGCAGAGTTGGCCCACGCGACGAGGGTGGCGATGGTCGGGGTGTTCTCGGTGTCGTGCACCTGAGCGGCGGGCGCGTCGTCGAACGGGAGGGGCTCGGGTGCCGGGGTCACCACCGCCTCCACGTTGGCGGCGTAGCCGGATTCCACACACCGGACGAAGGTGTCCTCACCCACCTCACTCTCGGCGAGGAACTCCTCCGACGCGCTGCCGCCCATGGCACCGGAGGTGGCCGAGACGATGACGTACTTGACGCCGAGGCGGTTGAAAATCTTCTGGTAAGCCTCGCGGTGCAGGTTGTAGGCGACCTTGAGGCCGTCGTCATCGAGGTCGAATGAGTAGGAGTCCTTCATCACGAACTCGCGGCCACGCAGGATGCCCGCGCGGGGGCGTTCCTCGTCGCGGTACTTGGTCTGGATCTGGTACAGGATCACCGGCAGATCCTTGTACGAGGAGTACTCGCCCTTGACCAGCTGACTGAACAGTTCCTCGTGGGTGGGGCCGAGCAGCATGTCGACACCCTTGCGGTCCTTGAGGCGGAACAGGTTGTCGCCGTATTCGGTCCACCGGTTGGTGGCCTCGTACGGTTCGCGCGGCAGCAGTGCCGGCAGCAGGATCTCCTGGGCGCCGATGGCGTCCATCTCCTCGCGGACAACCTGTTCGACGGCCCGCAGCACCCGCAGGCCCAGCGGCAGCCAGCTGTAGACGCCGGGCGCGGCGCGGCGGACATAGCCGGCACGCACGAGCAGTTTGTGGCTGGGCACCTCGGCGTCGGCCGGGTCATCGCGCAGGGTTCGCAGGAACAGGGTCGACATGCGTGTGATCACAGTCAGCAAGCTTAGGGCATTGCCGCCACCTGTTTCCGGGCGTCTCACCCGGGTGAACCCTCACGTCGAATCGGTGGGCGCCGTCTCGTTATCGTGTGTCGGTGCGAGTGATCCTGCCTCCTTCCGAAACCAAATCCGACGGCGGTAAAGGCGCGCCCCTGGATCTGGACACCCTGGTGTTTCCCGAACTCAACCCGATTCGCAAGCAGATCGGTGAGGCGCTGGTGGCGCTGGCGGCCGATCTCGACGCGAGCTGCAAGGCCCTGGGGCTGGGCCGGACCCAGCTCGCCGAGGTCGACCGCAACGCCGAACTGTGGATCTCCCTCACGCGCCCGGCGATCGAGCGGTACACCGGCGTTCTCTACGACGCCTTCGACTACGCCTCGATGACACGGGCCACCAAGGCGAAGGTGGCCGGCCGGGTGATGATCGGGTCGGCCCTGTTCGGGGTGGTGGGTGCGGGTGACCTGATCCCGGCCTACCGGTTGTCCGGCGGGTCCAAGCTCCCCGGGATGAGAACCATCGCCGCGACGTGGAAGCCGGAGCTGTCGCACAGTCTGGATGCAGTCGACGACTTCGTGGTGGACCTGCGTTCGGGTGTCTATCACCAACTCGGCCCGGTCCGCGGTGCGGTCACCGCCACCGTGGTCACCGAGCAGCCCGACGGTTCGCGCAGCGTGGTCAGCCATTTCAACAAGCACCACAAGGGCCTGATCGCCCGTGAACTGGTCCGCACCCGGCGCACCGTCCGGGACATCAATGCCCTGGCCGCGGTCCTCTCCGACGCGGGTCAGCGCATCGAGATCGACGGCCCCGACCGGATCGTCGTCGTGACCGACTGACCCCGGCCGCCGGTCAGCGGCTGTGTCGGTTGCGGGTGGACATGAAGATGCGCCCGGTCTCGGCGACGCCGAGCCGCTCGTCGTCCTCATCCTCGAAGGGCCCGCCGTCCGGTGCGGGCAGCGACCACTCGTTCGGCGTCCGCGGCCGCGGTCCGTCGGGGCGGACCGGGATCGGTTCCGTCGGCGGATCGTCCGGCCGGTAGCCCCTTCGTGGGGCAGGCTTTTGCGATGAGGGGCCGTTCGCCGCCGGCACGGGACGGGCCTCCGGTTCCTCGCCGTCGACACCGGCATCGGCGGCCTGCTGAGCGGCCTGGCCCTCGGCGACCTCCTCGGGGGTGAACCGCATGAACATCACGACGCAGGCGGCCAGGACCGCGAGCGCCGCACAACTGGCGAACGCGAGGCCGTAGCCGTCGGCCTGGGCCGCGAGCTGCCTGGCGTTCATCGTCTCGACGGGTGCGGTGGTGCCGCCCTTGGAGAGTGCCCGGGAGGTGACCGCCGCGCCGACGGCCACCAGACCGACGGCGCCGCCGAGTTGCTGGGCGACCTGCGCGATGGCGGTGAGCGGACCGATCTCGTTGGGTCCCACGCCCGCGACCACCGACAGCGTCAGCGGGATCACCGCCAGACCCACACCGAAGCCGATGACCACCACAGGCATCCCGATGCCCGGGAAGTACGACGGTGCGTCGGTGGCGATGGACCAGGCATACATGCAGCCCGCGGCGATCACGGCACCGCCGGCCAGGACGAGCCAGCGCGGCTGCACCATCAGCGAGAGCTTGGACGCGATCGCGGCCGCGACGCCCAGACCGAACGCGAACGGGACCACCGCCATGCCGCTCTGCAGCGGCGTGTACTTGAGGATGCCCTGCAGGTACAGCGAGATGAACACCGCCATACACATCATGATCATGCTCGACAACAGGATCGCGATCAGCGCGGCCACCCGGTTCGAGTTGTCGAACAGGGTGAACGGCAGGATCGGGTTGCGGGCGCGGCGCTCGACCACCACAAAAGCGATAAGGGCGAGCGTTCCGACGATAAACGACCCGACGACGATCGGCCGCACCCAGCCCTGTGGTCCCTCGTTGACGGCGAGCACCAGCAACGTACAGCCGAGGGTGCCGAGCACCGCGCCGGGAACGTCGAGCGAGAGCCGCTCGCCCTGCGATTCGGCCAGCGCCCACAGCGCGCCGACGCCGACCACCAGGCCGATGGGCACGTTGATCAGGAAGACCAGCCGCCACGACAGCTCGGTGAGCACGCCACCGAGGATCAGACCGGCGACCGAGCCGATGCCGGTCATCGCCGCGTAAATGGCGAATGCCTGGCTGCGGGGTTTACCGGGCGCGAATGTGGTGGCGACCAGCGCCATCGCCGTCGGCGCGGCCACCGCAGCCGAGGCACCCTGCAGCGCGCGGCCGACAATCAGCATCGCCTCACCCTGCGCGAGTCCGCACAGCAGCGAGGTAGCCGTGAACGCGAGAACACCGATGACGAACATGCGCCGGCGGCCGAAGGTGTCGCCGAGCCGGCCGCCGAGGAGCATCAGGCCACCGAAGGCGAGAACATAGCTGCTGATGATCCAGTTGGCGTTGGATTCGCTGAGCGAGAGGGCGTCGCGCATCTTGGGCAATGCCAGCGCAGCGACAGTGCCGTCGAGCACCATCAGCAGCTGCATCCCGCTCAGCACGAAGATGGCGGGTCCGAGAACCTTATGCTGCATCGGTGGGACCTCGCATCGTCGAGTAGGGCTTCCCGGATGTGGCCATGGGCATCGACGTTACCGCTCAGTAAGGTTCAGATGCCAATTTCTGGCGATATATGACAGCACGACACGACGATGCCGGCGACCCGTCGGTCACCGGCATCGTAGCCCGGTATACGGGACTTCTAGGAGAAGATCGGCAACCAGATGCGATCGATGACCGAGCCGAGCACCGAGTGCGTACGATGCGGCTGCGGGACCTGCCGGTGCGGCTGCGGCGCGGGTTCCTGCTGCTTCGGCGGCGCCGGCCGATGGTGTTCGGACTGGTGTACCGGAGGATGTCCGGGCGCGGCGGTGGCCAAGCCCGCACCGGCACCCACGCCGGCCAGAACCGCACCGGAGGCCATGGCACCAACCAGCACCTTCTTGGCCATCACTCCCTTGGTGGTTGCAGACGTCATTCGCGATCCTTTCCAGAACTGTTCCACTGTCACGGGACGGAAGGCCAGGGGCCGTTTGTCCCGCCGATGACGTTAGGAGCAGACAATCCGAAAACGGTTCGGGAAAGCTGTCAGGAGCCTGGCAATTGCTGTGAATCGGCGTCGGTGAACCCGGCGACGGCGCCGATCACCACAATCGCAGGCGGCGCGAGTCCCTCGGCATCGGCGACCGCACCGGCATGGGCGAGATCAGTGCGCAGCAGCCGTTGCGTGGGCAACGAGCCGTTCTCGATCATCGCGACGGGGGTGTCGCCGGGCTTGCCGCCCGCGAGGAGGGCGTCGGCGAACACCGCGACCCGTTCGACGGCCATCATCAGCACCAGCGTGCCCCGCAGCCTGGCCAGGACCGACCAGTCGATGAGTGAGTCGGGATGACCCGGCGGAACGTGGCCCGAGGCGATCACCACCTCGTGGGTGACCCCGCGGTGGGTCACCGGAATACCCGCCGACCCGGGTGCGGCGATCGGGCTGGAGACGCCCGGTACCACGGTGACGGGCACCCCGGCCGCCACGCACGCCTGCAGTTCCTCGAACCCGCGGCCGTACACGAACGGGTCGCCGCCCTTGAGCCGGACAACGAACTTGCCCTCCTGGGCACGGGAGACGAGGACATCGTTGATGGCCTCCTGCTTCATCGCCCGCCCGTAGGGCACCTTCGCGGCGTCGATGATCTCCACCTGCGGCCCGAGCGCGGCGAGCAGTTCCGGCGGGGCCAGCCGGTCGGCGACCACCACATCCGCCTGGGCGAGCAGACGCTGCCCGCGCACGGTGATCAGTTCGGCATCACCCGGGCCACCGCCGACGAGAGCCACCCCTGGCGGGTGCGGGGTGCTGGTGTGCGGGGCCAGCGAACCGTCGGCCAGGGCGCGGGAGATCGCCGCGCGCATCGCCGCGGACTGCCGGTGGTCACCGCCCGCGAGCACCCCGAACTGCAGATCCCGGTGCCGCCCCGATGCCGGGGTGGCCGCGGTGCCCTGCCGGGCGTCGTCGGCCCGCACGCAGAAGGTGTGCCTGCGTTCGGCTTCGGCGACCACCGCGGCGTTGACCCGCGGGTCGTCGGTGCACGCGAGCACGTACCAGGCGCCGTCGAGGTCGCCGTCGGCGTAGGCGCGGGTGATCACGGTGATGCCGGGGAACGATTCGACGGCCGGGGTCGGGTCGATGGCCACCACCACGACATCAGCGCCGGCGGCCACGAGATTCGGCAGCCGCCGCTGCGCCACCGATCCACCGCCCACGACGACGACCCGGCGTCCGCGGAGATCGAGTCCGGCCAGATACAGACCGGAAACCGATTCCGGAACGACGCGTTCAGCCATGAGGAAACAGCCTACCGGCCCCGGTCCGGGTGCCTGTGCGCAGTCTTAGGTGTGGTTCCCCTCACCCGACTGCCGTCAGTGCTTGTCGTCGCGGAGCTTGGTGGCCATCACCGCGACCTGGGTGCGGCGCTGCATGTCCAGCTTCGACAGGATCCGCGAGACGTAGTTCTTGATCGTCTTCTCCGCCAGGAACATCCGCTGCGCGATCTGCCGGTTGGTGAGCCCCTCACCGATCAGGTGGAACACCTCCCGCTCCTGATGGGTGAGTTCGGCGAGCGGGTCGACGTCATCGCGCTTACCGTCACGCAGACGGGCCAGCAGCGCCGCGGTGCTGCGGTCGTCGAGCAGCGAACCACCGCGGCCGACGGTACGCACCGCCGCGACCAGATCCTGGCCGAGGATCTGCTTGAGCACGAAACCCGAGGCACCGGCCAGGACCGCCGCCAGCAGCGCGTCGTCGTCGGCGTAGCTGGTGAGCATCAGGCAGTGCACCGACGGTTCGGCCGAGCGCACATCGCGGCACAGTTCCACCCCGCTGCCGTCGGGCAGCCGGACGTCGAGCACGGCGACGTCGGGTTTGGTGGCCAGGATGCCGACGGTCGCCTCCCCCACCGACGCGGCCTCTCCGACGATCTCCAGGTCGGAGGCCGTGCCGAGAAGGTCCCGCAGTCCGCGCCGGACCAGTTCATGGTCGTCGACGAGATACACGCGAACGCGCGGGGTGTCGCCGTCGCTGTCGGAGTCCTGAATCTCACCTGCTGATGCCATGGGTGAAACGCTACCTCAGCACGTCCGGCGAGAACGGCCAAGCGGACACCACACCACCGAGCGGACACGACAAGCGGCCCAGCCCTGTCGGGACCTTCGCCTCAGGAGCCACTCCCCGGTTCAGCGAAGAGTGGATTCAAGGTCCCGCAACGCTGCGCACCCGTCTTCACCGACCGCCGGAAACGACCACAGATGCAGGAGAATTCGTGACCAGTCTCACCGGCATCACGACCAGCATCCCGCAGATGACCGGTCCTGATCTGCTGCGCGAGCTGCTTCCGGTGTGCGAGACCGAGCTCGAACGGCACATGAAGATGGCCAAGGACTGGTACCCGCACGAGTACGTGCCCTGGGACGGCGCCTACAACTTCGCCACCCTCGGCGGGGACGACTGGGATCCCACCCAGTCCACATTGTCGGATGCCTCACGCGCGGCGCTGGTGGGTCTGCTCCTCACCGAGGACAATCTGCCCTCGTATCACCGGATGATCGCCGAGCACGTCTCTCTCGACGACGCGTGGGGCGCCTGGGTCGGCCGGTGGACGGCGGAGGAGATGCGCCATTCGACGGTGATCCGCGATTATCTGGTGGTCACGCGCGGTGTCGACCCCGTCCAGCTCGACATCGCCCGCACCCGCAACGCCATGACCGGTTTCAATCCGCTCTCCCGCGATCGCGGGCTGCCCGAACACAGCGTCGGCATGCTGTTGGCGATCACCTACATGGCCTTTCATGAACTCGCGTCCCGGGTATCGCAGCGCAACGCGGCCAAGTCCGGCGCCGACCCGATCGTCGTGCGGCTGCTGCACCGCGTCGCCGGCGACGAGACCCTGCACATGCTCTTCTATCGCAACATCATCGACAGCGCCCTGGATCTGGCACCGGATCAGACGATGGAGGCGATCTACGGCATCGTGACCACCTTCCAGATGCCCGGTGCGAGTCCGGTTCCGGGGTCCTCACCCGCACTCGGCCGGATCGCCGCGCTCATCGCCGAGGGCGGCATCTACGACCTGCACCGGCACCGTTCCGACGTGGTGGTGCCGTTGTTGCGCAAATGGCGGGTCTTCGAGCGCGACGATTTCGGCCCCACCGGGCAGATGTACCGGGACAAGCTCGCGGGGTTTCTGTCCGAGCTGAATCAGCGGGTCGAGAAGTTCGACCACGCCCGCGCCCAGGCTTCCCGGCCGACGGCCTTCAGCGAGCGGCATCCGGCCTGACCCCGCGGCCCCACCGGTTCGGTCCGTGCACCAACCCGCTCAGTGCACCAGCGGAACGGTCCATGTCAGCGTGGTGCCCCCGGCCCGGCCCCGCCGCTGCGGCGTGGTGTCGATGGTGAAGGTGCCGTCGCACTCGTCGGCGCGGGTGGTCAGGTTCTCCAGTCCGCGATAGGTGACGTTGGTGTCGATGCCTTTGCCGTCGTCGGTGATCTCGACCTTGAGCACGTCCTCGTCGGCGCTGACCAGGACCGAGATCCTGTCGGCGTCGGCGTGCCGCAACGCATTGGACAGCCCTTCCCGCAGCACGGCGTCGATGTGCGGTCCGAGAGCCTCGGGGACCACTGTGTCGACGGGTCCGTCGAAGGTGACACTCGGTGAGATCGGGGCGTGCACGGCCAGCTCTGAGACGATGTCCAGGACACGGCGCCGCAGCGTGGTGGCGTCGTGGTGGCCGGGGATGGACTGCAGGTCGAAGATCGACGTCCGGATCTGCGCGATGGTGCGGTCCAGGTCCACCACGACCTGTTCGAGCCGGGACACCGGGGTGGCGATGGTGCCGTCCTCGTCGTGTGGGGTGGCCAGCATGGTCTGCATGGACATGCCGACCGCGAACAGCCGCTGGATGACGTGATCGTGCAGGTCACGGGCGATGCGATGCCGGTCCTCGAGCACCTCGAGGTCGCGGGCGATCTGCTGCTGTTCGGCGTACACCACCGCGAGCGAGGCCACCTCGGCCACACCGGCGAGGCCCGCGATCTCCTCGGGCTCCCACCAGGGGCGGCGGCGGTGGGCCACCACGATCCAGCCGAAGGCGCCGGCGGCACGCTGCAGCGGCTGTACCGTCACCCAGTCGGGGTCACCGGCCACCACGCCGTCGGGGATCAGCTCGGCGGCGAGCACGACCATCGACGATCCGATCGGCATCTGCGAAGCCGAGACGGGCGAGACGTCACCGGACTGGTCGGCACCGGCGATCTGCTGGGACCGGCCCTGTACCACCATCTTGTCCTCGGAGCTGGTGAGGATGACCACGTCCAGCGCCTCGGTCAGCGCCGCGACATCGTCGCATAGCCGGGACATGGTGTCCGACAAAGCGATTCCCGCCAACGGTTCGGATCCGCGGCGGGCGACCGCCTGCATCCAGCGGTGCCGGGTACGGGCGCCCTCGAAGAGCCGGGCGTTGTCGACGGCGATACCCGCGGCCACCGCGAGCATCGCGATCAGCGTCTCGTCGACCTTGGTGAACTCCTCGGCATTGCGTTTCTCGGTGAGATAGATGCTGCCGAAGTTGGAGCCGCGCACCGTGATCGGCGCGCCGAGGAAGGTCTCCATCGGCGGGTGGTGGGGCGGGAAACCCACCGACGAAGGATGTGCGGACAGGTGCGGGATCCGCAGCACCTGTGGTTCCTTGATGAGCAGACCGAGCACACCCCGGCCCACCGGCAGATGCCCCATGATCGCGCGTTGGTCGGGGGTGATGCCGATGTGGACGAATTCGCTCAGTCCGCCGTCGCCGCCGCGCACACCGAGCGCCCCGTACTGGGCGTCGACGACCCCGACGGCCACCTCCACGATCCGCTGCAGGGCCTCGTCGAGTTCGAGTCCCTGCCCCACGACGAGCACCGCGTCGAGCAGATCGCGCAGCAGCCGCGGGTCGTCGCCGCCGTGTTTGGTCAGGGCGTCGAGTGCGTCGGCCCACCGGTGTTCGGCGGGTTCGGGACGGCCGGAGATCCTGACTTCGTGGTTGGTGGCCATGGTGTACATCCTTGTCGGGTTCGGCGTGCGGTGCGGGCTGATTGGTCGCTCACCGGGTGTGGTCAGGGTCTTCCGGCGGCCGCGGCGACGAACCGGGTGACGGCATCGGGGTGGGCGGCCGGGTGCAGGTGCAGATACGAGGCGTGCACACCACGGTGGGTGTAGCCGTGCCGGGCGGGGCGGCCGTCGGCGTCACGCCAGGTCCACGCGGGGTTGGCACCGGGCCGGTCCTCGACGACGACGCTACGGTGGAATTCGTGCCCGGTGACCCGCGCCCCTTCGCCGAACAGCACGGAGTCGGCCACCGCGACCGCATCCCGGTAGCCGAGCGTCAGTGACGGGGAGAACCGGCCCACCGCGTCGATGACCCCGGCCATCGGGTGGCCGTCGAGTTCCCGCGTCAGATACAGCAGGCCGGCGCATTCGGCCCAGATCGGCCGTCCCGCCCCGGCGTGCTCGGCGAGTTGCCCGCGCAGGGTCCGGTTGGCCGACAGTTCGGCGGCGTGCTCCTCGGGGAAGCCACCACCCACGATCACCCCGGCGGTGCCGTCGGGCAACGGATCGGTCAAGGGGTCGAACACGGCGATCCGCGCACCGGCGGCGGTCAGCATCTCACCGAGTTCGGTGTAGAAGAACGTGAACGCCGGGCCGCCGGCGACCGCGATCACCGGGTTGCCGGCCGGCTCGATGCCGTCGTCAGCCGACCACGGGGTGACAGTCAGCGGCGTGCGGCCGGCCGCGGCGGCGACGATCGCGGGAAGATCCAAGGCGGCGGCCAGTTCGGCCGACATCGATTCGACTGCGGCCACCGCTTCCACGCTGCGTTCGGCGGCCGGTATCAGCCCGAGGTGCCGGGACGGCACCACCAGCGACGGGTCGCGGCGCAGCACCCCGAACACCGGTACGCCGACACGGGCGCACGCGTGCCGCAGCACCTCTTCGTGCCGGGCCGATCCGACCCTGTTGAGGATGACCCCGGCGATCCGGACCGACGACTCGTAGGTGAGAAATCCATGCAGCAACGCGGCCAGGGATTGGCTGTGCCCGGAACCGTCGACCACGAGCACCACCGGCGCACCGATGAGCGCGGCGACGTGCGCGGTGGAACCGTACGCGACCGGATCGGCATCGGCGATCGCCGATCCCGTGCTGTCCGAAAGGATCCGGCCGTCGAACAGCCCCATCACACCCTCGACCACCGCGATGTCGGCGCCGGCGCTGCCGGCGGCGAACAGCCGCGCGACCAGCTCGATCCCCACCAGGTTCGGGTCGAGGTTACGTCCCGGCCGCCCCGCGGCCACCGCGTGATAGCCGGGATCGATGAAGTCGGGACCCACCTTGAACGGGGCCACCCGGTGGCCCGCGGCGCGCAGCGCACCGATCAGGCCGGTGGTGACGGTGGTCTTGCCGCTACCGGAGGCGGGAGCGGCGACGACGATCGTCGGGATCGTCACCACTCGATACCTTTCTGGCCCTTGCGGCCCTGATCCATCGGGTGCGCGATCTTGCGCATCTCGGTGACCAGATCGGCGGCCTCGACGAGGGCCTGCGGTGCCCGCCGGCCGGTGATCACCACGTGCTGGCGGCCGGGCCGGGCAGCCATCGTCTCGACGACGTCGCCGGTGTCGACCCACCCCCAGTCGAGCGGATAGGTGAATTCATCGAGCACGTAGAAGTCGTGGGTCTGTTCGGTGAGGCGGCGTTTGATCTCGGCCCAGCCTGCCGCGGCCGCAGCGGCGTGGTCGTCGGCCTCGCCCGCGTTGGCACGCAGCCACGACCAGCCCTGCCCCATCTTGTGCCATTCGACGGGTGCCCCCTTGCCGGTGGAGTCGTGCAGTTCGCCGAGGGCGAGCATCGCCGACTCCTCTCCCACCCGCCACTTTGCGCTCTTCACGAACTGGAACACGCCGACGCTCAGGCCCGCGTTCCACGCCCGCATCGCCATCCCGAACGCGGCCGTCGACTTGCCTTTGCCGTCGCCGGTGTGCACGGCCAGCACGGGGGTGTTGCGCCGCTGCCGGGTGGTCAGCCCGTCGTTCGGGACGTTATCTGGGACTCCTTGTGGCACAGTCGTTCTCCTAGCTGGCGCGGCGCGGCGCGACGATGCCGCCGGGCCGGCGCAGGGCGGACCGGTGCAGAGCAGCCGGCGTGAGTTCATCGAGGGTGAGGCACTGCGCACCCAGCCGGGCGGCGAGTTCGTGTGCCATGCCGAGCCGGATCATGCCCTGTTCACAGTCGACCACCACCGAGGCGATGCCGCGGCGGGCGATTCCGGCGGCGGCAGCGGCGGCGCGGCGTGGGGCATCGGGGCCGGCGGTCGCGCGGCCGTCGGTGAGCACCACCAGGAGCGGCCGGCGCTGCGGTTCCCGCCGGGCCGCGCCGTCGATCACCTCGGTGGCCGCCAGCAGTCCCTCGGCCAGTGGCGTCCTGCCGCCGGTGCGTACCTCGGCGAGCCTGCGCACCGCCAGCTCCACCGAGCGGGTCGGCGGCACGCTGACCAGCGCGGCCGAGCCACGCGCGGTGACCACGGCCACCCGGTCACGACGGGTGTAGGAGTCGCGGAGCAGGTCAACGCACAGCTCACTGACCGCGGTGAGCCGTCTGCGGGCGGTCATCGACCCGCTGAGGTCAACGACGAACACCACGAGATTGCCTTCACGCCCGACCCTTTGCGCCCCACGCAGGTCGTCGGTGACCAGGGTCAGCCGCGCTGCGCCCCGGCCATCGGACGCGGTCCGTCCCGCCGCGGCCAGGACGGTACCGAACAGGTGCAGCGGCCTGCCCGTCTCGAAGTCGACGGCGTGCGTGGTCGCACCCCGCGTGCTGCGGGCGCGGGAACGGCGTCCGGGATCGCCGTCACCGATACCTGCCGCCTTCAGTGGGCGCATCCGGCGCGGCGCTCCGGAGCTGCGAGTACCGAACAGCGCACCCGCCGGGGCGGGACTGCTCTGGGCACCGGTGTCGGGCTGCGGCTCGGCCCGGTCGCCCGGGCTGTCGTCCCCGATCACCGGACCGTCGCCGATCGGACCGGAGTCCTCTCCGCCGCCGGGCCCACCGTCGTCGGGGCCGTCCCCGTCGGGATCGGGTTCGGGCTCCTCCGGCCCGGCGGCCTCGTCACCGGCCTGCATCGCCTCGTCGAGTTGCTCGTCGGTGAACCCTGAGTCGTCGAACGGGTCCCGCCTGCGGCGGTGCGGAAGGGCGAGCTCGACGGCGACGGCGACGTCGTCGGTGTCCACGGCACCGGCACCGCGCCACGCGGCGTGGGCCGCGGCGGCCCGGGCGACGACGATGTCGCCGCGCAGCCCGTCGACACCCAGGTGCGCGCAGATCCCCGCGATCCGCCGCAGTTGCGCCACCGGAAGGGACACCTGACGTACCGCGGCCCGGGCGGCGGCGATCCGGGACCGCAACGTGTCCTCGTCGGCCGCGTACCGCTGCGCGAAAGCACCCGGGTCGGCGTCGAATTCCATGCGGCGCGAGATGATCTCCACCCGCTCATCCACGTCGGGGGCGGCCACCACGTCCACGGCCAGACCGAACCGGTCGAGCAGCTGCGGCCGCAGCTCCCCTTCCTCGGGGTTCATCGTGCCCACCAGCACGAAGTCGGCGGCCTGCGTGTGTGAGACGCCGTCGCGTTCGATGGTCACCCG
>WBZQ01000893.1_pt1 | contig 21893 bp, 21 predicted proteins | sample 5204251 | NCBI WGS metagenome assembly WBZQ01 (sample SAMN12412402, study PRJNA552823) | activated sludge metagenome | isolation source: activated sludge from nitrification reactor of wastewater treatment plant... | place: USA: Virginia | collected 2017-09
GCTGTCAGCTCACCGGTTGGCTTCGGGGTCACCGCTGCGGGAATCTTGTAGACGACCTCCAAGGTGAACTCCACATTGTTTCGTGGAACCAGCCTCGCTGCTTGAACGTCCTGCGGAGCGATGAATCTCGGGAGCTGGAAACCAGTTTTCCAGCCAGTTGGGAGAACGGTGTTGGAACGCAGCGCACGGGAGGACAGAGCTTGGATCGTGTACTCGCACACCGAGTAGCTCTTCGTGAAACGAGGAGCGCGACCATCCTTGCTCCGGTTGGCGAAAAACGACTTCCAGGACTTCGCCACCAGAACTCCGGTGCGCTGCGCCACCTTAGCGGGGAGCGTGATGTCGTTGGTTTTCAGAACGTGTTTGACCAGCGCGGCGTAGGAGTGGGTTCCGGTCAAGTACGGCTTCTTCACGAACTCGCTAGCGGGTCCACCGATGATATCGGAGATCCGTGTGTTCGCGAGGTGTTTAGAATCTTCGCTCCACATGCGGTAGGAGTTGGCTTCTCGGGAAACGGCGACGAGAGCGTTACGGAGCTTCCGGGAGTTCTCACACTGACTCCGAGCGACGTGGAAGTCCGGATGGTTTCTGGAAACACGGAACGAGATCACACGAAGGGTGTGATCAGATTCTGGTTTCTCCATACTGACTATGATACCATAGTTTCGAGTATTAAGTGAGTGAAGTTAATGGATACCGCCGCTGTGAAGCCAATTTCATTGTGGAGTCGCTAAGGTTATTCCTTAGCGACCCATGAGAGTAGCGGCGTAGAGACCACTGGATCAGCCCCGTTTCGACGTAGGCGCAACTTCTAGGTTTTCCCCTGGGCTATCCACTCAGACCACGGGACGAGCCCCGACGCGCCTACGGCGCGCACTCCTAGGAAGTCCCCTGGTCTTCGGAAAGTCCAAGATAATTGAGTACGGACTTTGCGGAGTCACTGTTTTCCTCCCCGAGGTAGAGAACAACGTCCGTCTTCGTGCGGGTTCCGTAATCAGCGTCGCGTACCGCCGCGCGAACTGTGTGTGCCACAAGCGGTGCACGGTCTCCGTAATCGGACAGGGACACCCGAAGCTGGAACGTGGTGTCGCATCTTCGAGCGAGTTGATTGAGCGCGTTGGCAGTGCCGTTGTAGAGCGGGAGGATCAGCGGATCACCTTCCGTCTCTCCGCTGAGAATATGGGCAACCCACAGAATTGAGTCGAATGTGTCCCCGCTGATGAGGGCGGTTCCGATTTCCGGTTCACTATCCAGGTGGATTCGATAGGCGTCCGTGTCCCCAGGAAAATTCGCGTCGATGATTCCCGCGAATCCTCTCATCACGCCGCGCCTGTTAGCCGCATATCCGATGGCGGTGAGTTCACCGTTATCTTTATCCTCGAAAATGTCCCCGCCAATGTCGATGGACAGGTGCGGGTCAATGGTTGTGGACGCCATGTGTGTTTTTCTTTCGTTATGCGGATAGTTGCTTGAGCACTCGCGCTACGTCGGGGTTTCCGTCACGGAGCTTGTTCACTGTGGAATCGTACAACGGAATACCCGCTACGGTGAGCTGTTCTAGCGCCTTTTTCCAGGACAGGGACGCCTCCATGACAGGTGTCTCCTCGTGAACAGCTTTGTCCAGAAGACCTTTGGCGGTGCGGGATGCGGACACCTGTTCGGCGGACAAAGGTTCGTTGTTCGAACCAATGTTCTGTTCCCCTTTTCGGGTGGCGTTGTCGTTCGCGGCGTCCCATGTTCTGCGCGCGGACTTCGCCGCGTTGACGAACTCTCGCGCGGCGGCGTCCACGGGGTAGGTGTCGGTGAGCAGGGAGTTGGCGAGCGCGTACGCTTCGGTGAACCGTGAGGTTGCAGGCTCGGTGAGGTCATCGAGGAGTCTGCGGGACACGAGTGCGTCGGACGGGGTGAACAGGAACTTCGCGTATTCGTCGGTGACGCTGGATAGTGTTCTCACCGCCGCGTTCCACTCATCATGGAGGGACACGGACACTTCGTTTTCCACTGCGACGGGTTCGGTGACTTTCACCTCGCGGGGTTCCGCGACATCGGACACGGTGATGGTCTTCGACTTGATGTTGTTGAACGCTTTCCAGGACGAGTTATGGTCGGATGGACGGTACGACAGGATCGAATATTTATCATCGAATTTCGCCCCGTCCTTGACGAAGCACCAGTACGCGGAGCTCGATCTCATCTTTCGGAGATAGGCGATAACGTTATCCGCGATGTCCCTCGACGTGTCCTTGTCCGCGTCGAGCCAGGCGATAACGTAGTGGGTGTAGGTCTTGGAACCTGTTCCGAACGTAGGGAAGTATTGCGTGACAATACCGCCTAAAGGGAGGTGTTTCTGTAGCTGTTTCATAACCTCCTCCATGTAGTGCCCGCCAGGGTCCGAGCTGTTGATTTCAGGAATGATGAACAGAACACGAGTGGCTGGTGTGTTGGCGACGATACGTTCCCGCTGTGTCTCTGCGGGGTCTTTGACCGAGGGTTTAGACACAGACGAGGGGGAATCCTGACGGGTTCGCTTACTGGCGACGCTCCCGCCAACCATGTACCAGTGGACGACAAACGCCGCCATGAGAATCAGGATGATGACTCCCGGCACGATCAAAATCCGCGTCATTCACTTGCCCTTTCACTGTGGTGTTAAGTCTATTTTAACACATAAGTCAGGTCAAAGGAAGTGGCGTTTTCGATGCGAGTCACCGCCCTTGGACTGCGTGTTCAGTGCTATACTAAGTGGGAAAAGTTGTTGAGCCGCAAACTGAAATCGAGAAACTTCCAGAGTCGTGTTGCACGCACGGCGAAAGGTGTGTTAAGGTAATCTCAACACCAACCGCACCATAAAGGAGAGCACCACATGGCTATCATGCCTGCACCGACTGGAACCGCCGTCAACCTCGGAGCCGAGACCAAGAAGATGGTTTCCGGTGTCAGTGAGGAGGGCGCGCAGCGCATCATGGCACTGTCGATCAACCTGTACGCCGACCCCACTCTCGCGGTGATCCGCGAGTACATCGCAAACGCGGTGGACACTACGATTCTCGCAGGAACCGGTGCCGCCGTCAATGTCATCCCTCCGACTCGGCTCAACCCCGTTCTCACCATCACTGACTTCGGCACAGGCATGAGTGCGGAGGAGCTGGAGAACAACTTTCTGATGTTCGCTGCGTCCACCAAGATTGACACCAACGATCAGGTTGGCTGCCTCGGTGTCGGCGCGAAGTCCGCATGGACTATCGCGGAGTCATTCACCATCGACACCGTTCAGAACGGAAAGCGCAACATGGTTCGCGCCTCCCGCACCCTGACTCATGATGTCCTCCTCGACAATGTGGACACTGACGCCCCTAACGGGACAACTATCTCCATCCCTGTTGACCCGTCTTCCGCCAACTGGAACGAGGTCATCTACACGGTTTCTTCCGCGCACGCCCAGGGCGCAGTCACCATCGACGGCGCGACGGTGGAGTCCATCCAGTCCCGCAACTGGATCGGTCCTGTCTCGTTCCGCCGAGGAAATGGGCACCATGTGGAGTCGAAGGTTCTCAGCGGAGGCACGATTTTCGACCTTCCGTGGGCACTGAAGCAGTACCTGGAGCAGCTCACTGGTTTCCTGTACGGTGCCACTATTCGGCTGGATGTCGGCTCCTTCGATTTCACCCCGTCACGAGAGTCCCTGATCGACACGCAGCGAACCCGTGAGGCGCTGCACGCGGCGGCGCGGGTTTACATTTCCAAGCGCGACAAGCTGCAGTCGGAGCTGGACGAGCTGGTGGAGGCTGGAAAGTTCCTCGACGCTGTTCAGCGCCGCGCCGAGGTTCTGAACGGACGCACGAACATCCCGACGCTTTCCATCTCGTACTACGCGCGCTTCGGCAGCGTTCAGACCCTGCTCCGTTACCGTGAACGCACCGACGCCCGTGCAAGCTCCTGGCGCGGAGAGGCGTTGAATGTCAATATCGGTGACGTGAGCGAACGTATCCGCCACGCCGTCCTCGTGACGGGAATCCCGAACGGGCGCAAGCTCCGTAGCATCGGACGCTATGTTGATTCGGAGTTTCCAAACGCGACCACCGTCATCCTCGCTGATGAGAAGGGCGGGATCGACCTCCCCGTTTTCAAGGATCGTTCCCGCTCCACCGACGAGGTCGGGTCGATGCGTATTGACGGTAACGCCGATGGGATCAGCGTCGTCACCTACGACGCTGTGATGGCGAAGGTGAAGGAACTGACCGCCGCGAGCAAGGGAACCAAGCCTGACCTGAGTGACCGTCTCTACCAGGTGTACCGATACGGCTCCGGCAAGGGGTACGGCTGGCGGGGCACGTACATGACTTTGGAAAACCTGACGGACTGGATTGACGAACAGGACAAGGACGTTCGTGTCGTTATTCAGCGGAAGTCTCAGACCACTCTTGGCGATTCTGAGGCATCTGCACTGGGCGAAATCATCATCGTTATCAGCCACAGCACCTACACGCCGAAACCGATCATCGAGGAGTTTCCGGATCACGTCACCGAGGAGAGCATCGTTCAGGAAGTTCGACAGAAGAACCTGGATCGCCTGACCGATGACCACATTGTTCGTTACGCAGTGGGGAGCTATGGTGTGTCCACCGTCTACGGCGACATCCTCGTCCTGTATGGGTTCATTTCCGAGGACAGCGCTGCGCACGAGATTGTGTCGAAGATGGCTGCGTTCAAGAAGCGGGCGAAGTCCGCCTCGGAGGAGATTTTCGATCATCACGTGCAGACCGCCGCGCAGGAGTCGGACCTGTACGCCGAGGTTGTTGACCTGGGCAAGGAGTTCGTGAGGCGTTACCCGCTGCTGGATCGGAGCTACAGCTACGGTCGTCTCCCGAACACGGAGCACATCGCCGCGTACATCGCCAACACCCCGCCGGTGGAGGACGATGAGAGCTGAGTAGTTGCGACTGTCACTGTCCTGTGATAACATACCCTTAACACAAAAACCGAAAGGAACACCACAAAATGTCCATCCAGAACATCATCGTTGACGACAGTGCGATCACTGTCGTCGGCACCGGCGGGGAGTTCATCTACGTCTCCGCATCCGATATCGTGTACGGGGAGGTGCGCCGTTATCTCACCGAGGAGCGCGGAACTGACCTGGCGCGCATCCAGGAGATCATCACTGGCACCCGAGAGGGAGTCGAGGAACTGATCGACGCGGCGGAAGCCGCTGTGGACGGGGACACCGATGGCGCGTACCGCGTCAAGCACGGCGACCCTGTCGAGGATGTGGTGTTCGACACCGCCGTCAAGCTGAACCGCGAAGGAGGCAACGCTTCAGCTATCGTGAAGTTCCTGGAGCGCCTGGAGCGCAACCCGAGCGCAGCGTCCCGTTCCCAGCTGTTCGCGTGGCTGAAGGCGGGCGGGTTCTCCATCACCAGCGACGGTCTGGTGATTGGGTACAAGGCGGTCACCGCCGAAGGCAAGTCATACCACGGCGGGGTGGAGCCTTGTACCCTCACCTATGCGGACGGCACCTCCGAGGTCATCACCGGCACCATTCCCTACCCGATTGGCGCGACGGCGGAAATGCCTCGCGAGCTGGTGGACGACAACCGCGACGCGGCGTGCTCCGTGGGCTTCCACGTCGGTACATTCTCGTTCGCGGTGGAGTTCGGCAACGAGGACGGGTCCATTCTCGTCATCCTGTTCGATCCCGCGCACGTCGTGTCCGTTCCGCGTCACGCCGCCGATCAGAAGGTGCGAGTGCACAAGCTGTTCGTCGCTGCGGAGTTCGATGGGGAGAAGATTCCCGACGCTGTTGTCACCGCGTTCGATGAGGCTGCGGCTCGTGAGTACGCTTCCCGTCCCGAGAACGAGAAGCCTGTTCCGGAGTGGGACGAGTCTGATGAGGATTACGATGACGATAGCTGGGACGATGAATCGAGCGAGTGGGACGAGGACTCCGACGATGACGAGGATTCTGAGGACGAGGATGCTGAGGACTCCGACGATGACGAGGACGAGGATTCGGATGCGTCCCTGTCCCCCGAGGTCGTGTCTGTCCGTGTGTCGGTGGTGGCGAAGGTGTCCGACGCCCCTATGAAGAAGCGGGATCTCGGGAAGCGTTTCTCCAAGAAGCGTCGCGAGTTCCTGAACGACGCGTTGGAGTCGCTTGTCGCGGACGGCACCTTGTCCGTGGACGATGACGGCGTGTACAACATCGGCTGACAGGTGTGTGGAGAAACACCGCCGAGAGGATGGTTCTCTCGGCGGTGTTTTCTCTTCTGAGACGTTACAGGATGCGTTACTAGCGTGGTTACGGGATGCGTTACAGGTAGCGTTATAGAACAGGTTACAAGTCGCGTTATTTGCTCCTGCTGTGATAGCATGTTATTGTTGACTGAACACCTACTGAAGGAGTCCCTGTGAGCCGAATCATCGCCGCGCTAGTCACCGCATCGCTGATATTCGGTATCGGGTTTTTCATCGGGAAGCCGATGTACGAGACCTATCAGCAGACAGGTAAGTTGCATATTCCCGGAATCGGGGATTATGACATCAGCGGAATCAGCAAAACGATCAACGACGCTACGGGAAATAGTGCCCCCAGCGGGAAGATTGACGCCCCCGCCGCCGTCAAAATGTTGAATACACTGGCGGTGAAGGGTAAAGCTCCGATGACGGGGTACAGCCGTGAGCTGTTCCCACACTGGATTAAGACTAAGGTGAACGGCGTCACCTGCGACACACGTAATCGCGTCCTTCGACGGGACTTGACGAGTGTAAAACTGGACAGCGACAAATGCACGGTGCTGTCCGGAACGTTGAATGATCCGTACACAGGCAAGACGATCAACTTTCAGCGGGGACCAAAATCAGGGGCGGTGCAGATTGACCATCTCGTTCCGCTGGCGAACGCCTGGGTTACCGGCGCGCAGTCCTGGGACACCGCGAAGCGGCAACAGTTCGCCAACGACATGAACCTGAATTTGCTCGCCGTTGACGGCAGCCAGAACGGGGCGAAAGGCGCGTCGGACGCTTCCGGATGGCTCCCCCCGAACAAGTCTGTGCGGTGCTCCTACGCTGCTGGGATGGTAAAAGTAAAGAGCACGTACGGACTTTGGGTTACTTCTGCGGAGAAGTCTGCTCTGTCCGACATTCTTTCGAGATGCTGATGAGGGTATTCCTCCTTGGCGGTATGGGCGCTTTGGCGTCTTCGTGGATTCATGCCCGTATCGTTCGCCATGTCGCGGAATCTGGTGTTGCGTGTGATTCTGACTTTCCGGAGATTGTTCATCACAGTTTATCCGTGTCCGACAACGGTTTTGACGGTGACTTCGCCGTTGATTTCAGCACGTCACTGGAATTGTGCGAAGTATTTTCTCCGGACCTGATCGTGTCCTGTTGTTTGAGCATAAGCAACAAACTGGAGGAGTTCGCCGAGATCGCGGACGTTCTCACGCCCCTGGACGCGCTGCGCGACAAGCTACAGGGACACGGAACTATCCTATCCAGTGACTACGCTGCGCGAAACTTTCACATCAACAGGTACAGTTTCGTTCCTGGCACAGGTATCGCTGAACTAACGTGCGGACAAAACGCCACCGGAATCATATCGGAACAACTTGCGTCCGTGGACAATCCAGTGTTCGGATGCACGGAATACGCACTCGTCCACGAGGCGTTCCCGCTAGTTCCGAACGTCGCGGCGATGCTGGTCGAGGAGACTGTACGGCGGGTACATTACCGCATGGCGCGCGCAGTCACCTGACGGTCACTCGTCCCCAAGCGGCTTACCCTGGTATGGGACTTCCTCCGGGAGATCCTGAACAGGAGCTGCCACCGGCGCGGCGGGTGGTGACTGCTTCGGCGGACTCTGCTCCACAGGAGACTGCGGTGGCGTCACAGTGTGTTCAGGGGGTGACGCTGCGGGCGCTTGTGGTGGTGGGCTGCTCTCGGCGCGCGGCGCTATATGTTCCTGTGGGTTAGGCGGAGCCTGTTGCGGAGCTGCGGGAGGTGGTGCTGTTGGTGTTCCCTGATTCGCCCCTGTGTCGCTGGACGGAGCGGTGCGCGGCGGTTCCGCTGGTGTCGCCGCCTGCGTGTCTTGATGCGGTACTGGTTCCTGATGCGGAGGAGGGGGCGGAGCGTCGTGCTGTGGCGCGGGCTGCTCGTACTCCGCAGCGCCCTCCGCAGGGGCGGCGCTCTCACTGGGGAGTTCCGGCATGTCGATGCGGTACGCTTTCGGGTCTCCGTGATCGTAGTCCAGCATCTCGTGGAGAGGCTTCAGCTCCCCACTCTCGGTGACAACGTATTCCTGGTTGACGATAACGCCACGCTCGCCATGGTTCTCCAGCACGTCCCCGATGCGCATTTCCGCTATGTCGATACCGCGCCCGTTGCCGTTGATGTCGAGTCCAGTCGCTGTAGCGGCGTCATGGATGCTGACAGGAGTGTCCGCTGTCCCCTCCAGGAGTCGGGAAGCGATTTCGGCGGTGCGTGGATCGGCGAACTCTACGTCAACGTCCTCGCCGTCCTTCGTCTTCATCGTGATGTGTTTGTCATTGTGACTGTTCTCTGCGGACGGTGCGACAGCATCGGCGTCCATCTTTCCGTCCCCGTCTTTGTCGAGGGGTTTCCCGTCCGCCCCGAGCTGTCCGGGACGAACAGGGTCTCCAGGTTTGATAACAGACCCTGGCACGACGCCAATGGAACTGTCCCCTGTGACAGGAGATCCTGGTTTCACGTCCTTGTCTTTGTTCCCCGCATGGTCGTCGGAGGACAGGTTCGTCATCTCAGGATTATGCAGAGCCTGTGCCATCTCCGAGAGAGGGAGGCTGGACGCGGACGGCATCTGCGGAGTGGACATTTGCGGCATCTGCGACGACTGCGGGCTTTGTTGCTGTTGAGCCTGCTGCGTCTGCTGGGGCTGTTGACTTTGCTGTGTCTGATCAGACGGATTATCGTCGGACGACGTTTGCGTGCTGGGGTTGAGCGTCCCAGGAGAGGACGGGTTTGAAGGATTTGAGGGGTTGGACGGGTTACGGACGGGGTTCACTTTGTCGTCGGTGGACAGACCTGTTCTATCAGGGAGGTTCCACTCGTTCACGTTCTTCGTCAAGTCCTCGGTGGAGGTGGTGACCCCCGTGTAGTCCGTTTCTGCTTGCTTCAACGTAGACGGGTCGAAGACGAGTGGACTCGTAGTGTCCAAGTATCGTTTCCCGTTCTCGTCCGTCTTGTACAGACTCGCGATGGAGTCTCGTGCGGACACAATCGCTCCGTGGAACGAGTCGAGAGAACCGGACGCGTGCGTTCCCGCGTCTGTGGCGTTGTTCGCCGCCTTGCGCAAGAGACCGTCGTCCCCGACACCGCCGTCCGCTGCGGTGAACACCGGCGCGTAACCTTTGCTGAGGACACTGACCCACGGCTCCTCTTTATGGTTTTCGAACACCGATTTCGTGTCACCGAACTCCGTTTTCGTGCTGTCAGTGAGCTTGTTGAACGCGGCGGTGGTGTCTGTGAGCCCGTTGAGTTTTGACGTTCCGTTCTCGAAGTGAATACCGTCGTAATTGTTGACGACGGACGGGTCAACTTGGAACGCGGCTTTGTTCAGCTCATCGAGTGCGCGGTCTGTCGCGATGATTGTCGGATCGAAATGATTGCTCCCTGTCAAGGGGAGGTAGCGGGTGATACCGCTGACGGCTGGGGCATGTGCGGGATCCACGTCATCTGCGATGGCGTAGGGCGACGTGTCTGAAGGGGTTTCCAGTGGGTCACTCAGCGCTGTTTGAGGCTTGTCACCTGTGCCCGTTCCATGTTTCCCGTCATCCCATGCCCCCGCTGTGTCATCTGACCCACGAGTTCCGTCATGCCATGATGCGTCGTTATTGTTCGGGGACGTGACGGTTGACGCGGCGGGCGTTGTCGTGCTCGGTTTTTGATCGCTAACACGGTCCTGAAGCGCGTTGATACGCTCCATTAACCCGTCATAACGGTCTTGGGATGCTCCCTCCATCCAACCGTGTTCAGAGATGCTGTCCGCCTGCTGCTGGAGCGCGTTCAGCTCCTGCTGCTCGTCGTAAGTGAGTCCCATGATCCCTATCCCGTCGATCTCAAATGACGCACGGAAGGACGAATCCCCCGTGTGCGGTACGCCTCGCGCATAGCTGCGTCTACAATAGTGTCTAGTTTTGTGAAAATGTCGGAGACATAATCGAACTCACCGTTGATGTGAGGGACTTCGCTGGTAGGGACGCGAAGGATTCCGCGCATTCTTTGACCCGAGTCCTCATACGACGAGTCTATCCAGGAACGCAGGTCGTCCGCCTTTCGCTGCGCTTCCCGGATGTTGACAACGTCGCTGTCCACTGTCACCCAGCTTTCGGCGTTTCAGGGATAAGCATGATGTGGGGAGCTTCTTCTTTTTTCTCCAGCGTGTCCTTGGACAGCACTCCGGAAGTCACCGCATCCTTGGACGTGTTGCTTCCGAGCTGATCCGGGTCTGCGGAAAGGATTCCACCCCTCTTTTTCTTTCCGCCACCGCCGTGTCCGCCACCGCCGTGCCCACCCATGGGGGCTCCGCCCATCATGCCGCCACCCATCATGCCACGGTTTGCGGTATTGGACCCTTGTCCAGGGGCAACGGTGCTGAACGCGCCGGACGGTTTTCCGCTCACGTCCTTGGTCGTCGCGCCCATCGTGGACGTTCCACGATCCACCGGAGAGGCTTTGTCGTCCGATGACGTTTCGGTGCGAGGGAACGGGCTGTCGTCATAGTCCCTGTCGCCAGGTTTGTCGCTCATCGGCTTCAAGGCGCTGTTCGGCGTCATCGAAGGGGACATTTGCGGCTGCTGTTGCGGAGACCCGCCCTGCGGCTGTTGCTGTCCCTGACCTTGTTGCTGTGGCTGTTGCTGAGCCTGTTGCTGTTGCGGCGTATTCTCATCCGAGGAAAGGTCCGTCTTTGACGGGTCTTTATCGTCCTCGGAGGAATCATCCTTGGACGGGTCAGTGTCTCCTGGACTGGACGGGTTGCTGTCACCGGGACTGGACGGGTTACCGTCGCTGGGGCTGTACGGACTTCCTGTCGGGGAAAACGGATTCTGCTCATACGACCCAGTCAGTTTGAACTCCGGTCGGGTTTCCTCGGTGCTTGACTTATGCGCAGTGCGCGCTCGCTCATACTTCCCACTCGTTTCCTGGAACACTTGCTTCTTCTGCATTATGGCGGTGTCCCCGTCCGCGTTCACCCATGCCATCTCCGCCTCTTTGACTTCCTCCTTCGTCGGCTCGGACATGAGCTGCGTGTCATGTCCCTCTTGCGAGGCGCACGCTAACTTCAGACTGGCGGAGTCCGTGTGAATGTCGGTGATGACGGTCTTGTACTTTTCGATGTGGGAACGCAAACCGTCAATGGTCGCACCCGCCCCGTCAAGATTAACGTCCGTCCATTCAGTAGCGGTGTTTATCGACACAAGATGTGTTTGCGCTGCGGTCATCGGTGTGGTGCCCATTGTGCCTCCTTAGGTGAACAAGTGTCTGAAACGGTGTCACGCGGCGTGGGCGGACTGGAGTCCTTCACGGGACAGGCGGATCCTGTCCGCGCCCCATTCACGGTACGCGTTGATGATCACCGCGTTGACAACGTTGGTGATGGTGTTCGGCGGGAGATTGAGGTAGCTGTCCGGGATAACGAGAGAGTAGAGCTGTCCCTGAAACACCACAGCGGTCACTCCTGGGGATTCCGGATCATCGGAATACACACCGATAGCGCACATGTCCGCGAACTCGGAAGCGTCGAAAACAGACTGCACCTTGTTGAACGCTGCGAAGATGGCGTCTTTTGTCTCTGACATTCTTTTATATTAACGCACAATTTGCGAATTGAACGGTTTTGCTCGCATTTATTCGCTAATTAGTTGCCCAGGCGGACGCGGTCGGCGGACCACTCCAGGTAGGCATTGATGATCGTCGCATTGACGATGAGTTCCAGTTCGGACGGGGACATTCGATCCGCGTAGGAATCCGCGATGAGGAGGGAGTACAGTTTCCCGCCCCGCACAACTGCGCATACTCCCGGATTCTTCGGGTCATCCACCCACACGCCAAGCGCGCAGGTGTCCAGCTTGTCGGTTTGACGGTACATTTCCGTCACTTTGTCGAACGCTGCGTAGATGGCGTCTTTGGTTTCGGACACGAGGTCACTCCTCGTCTTCGAAGTTGTCGTTGATGTACGTGTACACCTCTGGGTCTTCCCACGGCATCGTCACGAGGCAGATGCGTTCCAGCATCTGCTCCAGTTCACGGTGAATTGGGGTGCTGAATGCGGGGGAGTTGCTGTTCATCTCTTTTTGAGTGAAATCAACCAGAGTCCCCATCCCCGCTCCGGACTTCCATTCGTCACCGATACCGTTACCCCCTGTCATAGCGAGGTCGAAACCCATGCGGGCGCTGGACACTGCGACGTACGGCTTGGCTTGCTTCATGCTCTCCGACAGTGTTTGGACGAACACGCCGATAGCATTGGTCATATCGTCATGGGAGTCTTCCCCGTTGCTGGAAAGGACATTCTCTCGAAGCCGTTCCAGCTGCGCGTATTCCTCGGACACGAACTTACGCTGCGCGGCGGCAGCGCCTATCAGTCCGGCTAGCTGTTGGAGATCGAAATCAGGCACGTGGAACAGTATACATGACGTGACGTGATAAAGGAAGGGAACGCGTCACGTCCCTTTCCGCGTGCGATAAATTATTCTTTCGATAAATGCGAGCTGGGGGCTTGAAAATGCAAATTATCTATAAACTATTTGTCATGAACGTTAAAGGAGGGCGCTTCTAATGGGTGCTTTGGCGAAGATCGCGATGAAAGGACTCGCGCAGGTCATCCAGAAGTCAGGGAAACTTGGCACGAAGATAGCAGGCACGGGTGCGGGTAAAAAGGCACTCGAAGCCGAGGCTGCTGCTGCAAAGGTTCCTGGAAAGGGTCTTGCTGTCATTGATGACGCGGCTAAAGGTACCAAGGGTAAGATTGCCAGCGCTATCGAGAAAATCAAGGCTAACCCGCTGAAGACTCTGGTGTTCGGCGCCGGGGGGCTTGGATTACTGTCAAGCATGTTCGGGGGTTCCGATGGCGGAGGCGACAACGAGTGGCTGCATAAAGCGCCGGAGGCTGGTCGAACCCTGTTCTACCCTGTGACGGGGAACGGTAACTATGATGACGTGGCGCACGTTGACTCGTACGACTCCAACACCGCTAATCTGAACACCACCACGTTCGGGTACGACACGGAGCGTGTGCGCAGCTTCTGTGACGGACCTTGCTCTCAGGGATGTGTGGACACTACCGTGATCCCCGCGCAATTCACCGACGACGCGTACAAGAAATACTACAAGGACGTGTCTGACGAGATAGATGCGCTTTCCAACCATCTGAACGCTGGAGCTGAGGAGCCTTGGGTTCAGACCCTGATCCAGCAACGATACGGAAGCAGCGGTGACGGAAGCCTTCAGGGGTTTTACACACAGTTGGCTAGTGTCGTGTCCCTCACTAAGCCACTGTTCGAGACAACGAACAAGTCAGGCACAGACACTCACGACGCGCTGCGTACCCTGGTGAAAAACATTCGCGCCAACCTCGCCACAGGATACGCCTCCTCTTCGGACGGTTTCTCCTGGGGCAGCACCGCGAAGTCTGGAGCCATCGGCGCTGCGCTCGGCGTGTTCGGTGGACCTCCCGGAATGCTCATCGGGGCAGGATCAAGTATCGCCATTGACGGTGTGATGTCGATGTTCGGTGACCACAAGTTCCCGGATGAGCAGGTCGCCGCGTTGAGTCAGAGTTGGGATGACGCACAAGCCACAGCGAAGACTTCTCTGGAAGAGAACGACGACGCTGTGAAGAAGTTCAACTCCGCTGTGGAGGAACTGGAATACACGGCGTCCCCGTTGACTTCAATGGGCTCCCCAATCTTCCCTGTAGAAAAGCCCAAGGACGACACCAAGGGCGATGAGGACAAAAAGAAGAATGAGGACAACACCACTCCGCAGAATCCTGTCACGCCAGGAGTCACCACCCCGTCTGTGACCACACCTGGTACACACGCCAAGACGGAAGATCCGCTGGATCAGTGGAATAAGAACACGCCCACCCCATCGGACAATGCGAGCACAAGTCCGTTCTCGTCAACCCCGTCCTCGGGTATGCCTTCTTCAAGCATGCCATCCTCAGGTATGCCGTCTACAGGAACTCCTATGTCAAGTTCCCCGCTGGGCGATATGACTCCTTTGTCTGATCCGTCTAGCACTCCGACTGATGCCAAGCCGGAGGACGCGGAGCATGCTGCCGCAGACTTGTTTGAGGGAACAGAGGTTCCCTCAGATGACGCCACGGATCCTCTGGATGATGGCAAGGAAGAGGAGAAGGGCGATGAAAAGGACGGGGACGAAAAGGATGATGACGCCACTGACCAGTCACTCGTCGGGGAGCCGCCAGTTCATAGCGGGGACGAACCAGCCGAACCCACGGACGAGCAGAAACGCACCGTCCAGTTGCCTGACGGACGCCAGGTGACGTTCCCCAGCGAGAAGCTGGCGGATATGGTTCGCACGATGGTCGCCTCAGGAACGGAGAACCCGACGAGCGTGTACCAGGCTGCGGACTCAGCTGGGATGAACCTCCCGCCGATGGGTCAGGACATCGGTCAACCGATTTCCCCGATGGATGTCCGTGAGGGCGACATCGTGAAGGGACCGGAGGGCACTGGTGTCGCTATCGGCAACGGCGAGGTGTTCATGGAAAGCGGCGAGATCAAGCCTATCGAGGAAGTGGCGAAGGTTGAATCCGCAGACCAGGGAATCTTCCGTATCGAGGACGGTGACACACCCAAGGGCAATGACTTGAGCGGAGCCCCGCAACAGGTGGGGGACGCTCCTCCAGCTGGCACTGAGCCACCTGCGGGGGACGCTACCATCAACGCTAACGGAAGCCAGCCTGGTATGCCCGCTGATGACGCCGCGCCTGTGACTCAGCAGGGCACGCAGTCTGATGTCGCCCCGACCACGGGAACGACTGATTCTTTCTCCGGAACAGACCCGCTGGAAGCACTCGGACTCTGATAGATTAAGCACAAAAAGAAACAGTCTCATCAACGTTGATGAGACTGTTTTCTTTTTCCGTCAAGCAAGTTGTTAGCCCCGCTGCGGGGGATCCGCTAACGTCACGAGGGACTGAACACCCTCGATGAATCCTTTGTCGTCCCCGGGAACGTAACGGATAACACGAGTTTCCTCGGAACGTCCACGGGCGTAGGACACGACAACACCTGCGCCCTCCAGGTACATGATCCCTGTGGACGCGTCAGGTTCGACAACGCCCTGCGCGGTGCTGTACGAGATCCCCATCTGCACCATTGTGGACACAGGGTATTTCGCGAGTTCACTGAGCTGAGTCGCGGTGTACGCGGGAGCTTCGGATCCTCGCAAAACTTTCTGTATTCCCTTTGCCTGCTTGGTTCTTTGGTCTGTCACCGTGACATCTACAGTTTCCGTCTCGTCAGGATCTTCCTTGTGCTTTGTGTCTTTAACGTCATCGAGGATGAGCGCGGACAGTTCTTTGTCTTTCAGGATGTCCTTCACCGTTCCGTACGGAAGGGACACTGGAGTGCTTTTCCACGGACTCCAATTTCCTTCCGGGTCAAGGATTGTTCGGAGGATGACACCGACTTGTGACACCACATCGGTGCGTCTGCGGTGACGGGTGACGAGAAGAGATTCCAGGGTGCTGAACGCGGTGATGACCTCGCTCTTGGTCACTGTCACACTGAAGGGAACACGCGGCACGTCCCTGACCGCCTTCACCAAACCGAACTCGTCACTGCTTGTGTCGAACTCTCGCACAGCATTGGTTTTCTTCGCGTACAGGAGCGCAAGCCCGCGAATCGTCCATTCGTTGACGTGAGCGATGGCGTTCAAGAGGTCTTTAGCCTCGTCCGTCAATGTGTTCTCCACGAGAATTCCCCACTGCTTGAGGTCTTCGTGAAGCTGTATTTCCTCTTTATCGGTCATCACCGCAAAAGGAAACGGTCCAAGCTCCATAGGCGGGGACTCGATATGCCCGTTACGAGCAAGCCACGCCCAGTGACGGATATTGAACGGCATCAGACGAGAACCGCCTCGCGAACCGGATTGTCACGCGCGATGCGTGCGTCCACCCACCGCTGCGCCGTGTCGGAAAGCCATAGTGGGCTGCGTCCGAACACGTGATCAGGTTCTGGAACGTCGGAAGAAACGTCACGTCCCTTTTTGCGGTTGGTGCGAGCGCGGCTGAGTGCCACACGGAATGACTCCGTTTCCAGTCCTCCGAGTTTAGCCATTTGTTCGGAGTCGAGGAATTCGAAGGGGGTGTCCGTCATGATGTGTCCTTTGTTTGTTATACGGAACTGAACACGTATATGTTAATACAAGAATAACATAATATAGACGTAACTCGCATTTATGTGCGAATATCAAAACAAAAACCGCCTCCCGTTTCCGGGAGGCGGTTTTTGTCGAAATTGGGCGGGTTACGCGCCGTAACCCAGGTGTCCCGCGTTGGTGATGTCCTGGTGCGCGACCTTTTCTGAATGGTTACCCAGAGCGGTGTCGGTCAAGTTGACGACTTCCTGACCCTTGTCGAACACCTGCTTGTCCTGCACCGAGGACTCCATGGCAGCCTCTTTGGCGTGTCCGGTGGAGATCTCCATGAAGGCGTTGTTAGCGGCGCTCTTCGTGTCATAGTTGTCCTGCAGCGCGGTGTGCACCGACTGCAGATCCGCGCGGAGACCAGCGATGTACCCGTGGTCTACAAGCATGTTTCCCATGTGCGTTACTCCTTATGTGTCGTGACTAGTGATTAGTTGTTGAGGACAGCGAGGAGTTCCCCGTGTCCCTCTTCCTGAGCGGCGGTCTGTGTCTGTGCCGACAGAATCTGTCCGTCACCGAGCGAGGTGTTGGCTACGGCGTTGGACGTTCCGTCCGACACGTAGGACTCCCGCACAGCCTGCAGGGCTACCTGAGACTGACCCTGAAGACCCGCTGCGGAGTCATCGACAAGTCCGCTGAGACGTGCGATGAGGTTCTGCTGCTCCTCCGCCGAGGAGTGGAACTGACCACCGAGAGCGATTTGGGTATCCGCGTCGGCGGCGAATGGGATGTCTGACATGGTGATGTCTCCTTTTCTTTCCCCCGATAATCGGAATTACCGAAGTTTTACTTTTTCAACTATTGAGATATTATACGTTTTTCTAAATGCGAGCAAATGTTTGTCAAGCGCGGTGTAGGCACCCCGGCTACGTTTGTTTCGCCACTCTGGACACCTCGTCTGAAACTCTGGCGATCACTGATCGTGAGTTTGTGCGAATAAAGGTGGTAGGCAACGGAATATTGCTCAATGATTGTGCGGCTAACCACCGCGCAGGAATACCCCAGTCCCGCCCATCCTCATTGTTTGGGGGCGGTGGCGTGCGGGGTGACCGCAATACAGCTAAAAGAATGGAGACCAATTCTTCCGGTTCCGCATCGGTGAGGCGATAACACATGTCCATCACCTTCGCCCAATTAGGTCCATACAGACCCTCTAAATCCTTAGGCGTGAGGGGGACGGAAATCGCCGTGGACATCACCGTTCGCGCTTGTCGATTGGGTTCGGCGTTCCATAGGTCGTCACGATCACGTTCCTGATTAAGGGTTCGTATCGTCGCGGCGGTCACGGCGGAAATATCGGATATCACCGCCGCGCAGAACATACACGGGATACTCGACGTTGATGGGTGCGCGTGCGGATACCTGGTGTCGTATATGGGCTTTATCCCACGGGTATGCTCCCTCATCACCTTAATCCACCTCTTATGGTCGTCCTTGAGGCGGTCAAGAATGTAGGAGGAAAGGCTGGTGTCCTCCTTTTTTCGCTGTCGAATGGGAGTCACTGTCGCCAATTTGGATACCGTTTTTTGCTGTGATCCGTTGTCTATCGCTGCTGTCACTCGCGCTGTCCTCTGTTCGTCCCTGAATAGTACCTGATGTGCCGAAACAGAGTTCATTATGCGGGGTCTACCCTAGCATCCCCGTCTATCACCGTGATACGCACCTTGCCCACTTGACCTGGCTTTCCATCAGCAACAGACACAAGGGTAGCTGTCAGAGACTCGACAATTCTACTTGCGTTAGCGGAGGCGTCACACAGCGTCTTTCCCTCTGATTCAAGATCACGTATAAGCTGGGTGTATTCGTTGATATCACGCGTAATGGTGTTAAGACGGTTTTCCACAGCCTGCGCCAGGTTATGGAGGATGACCCAAGCTTCGTCCGGGGAATGGGACAGTGTGATAGCGACAGGATCGAACTCCAAAGACGTTGCTCCCGTGTCCGTATCTCCTGTGTCCGTAGCAGGCTCGGGCTCCTCATCCTTCTTCACACGAGGTTTGCGCTTTCTCACAGGCTTCGGATCCTCGACAACAGGAATGTCTACGCTCTCGTCCGCCGACTCATCTTCTACGGCTTCATCCTCTTCATCATCAGGGGTGTCGGGATGTTCTTTATGCATCTTGGACACCAAAGCCGCGAACGCTGCTTGCGCTGAAGGACTGGTTGCGGGGAATCCCGCAGGCTGATCTGACGTGTCGGACGGTTCGGCTGTCGCGGGAGCGACGATCCGCGCAAAAGGACTAGACATAAATATTCTTCTTTCGGGTTCAGTTGTTGTGGATACGAACGGTCTGGTAGGGCTTGCCCCACTTCACGCAGGCGTCGTATGCCTGCTGAAACTGCTTGTGGAGAATCTCCGTGTCAATACTTGCTCTACCTGAACAGTCCACCACCGTGAATCCGTTATACGCTCCAGCCACCATTCCCACACTTGCGATAATTGCAGAGGACACGTTTTTGTTTTCGCGATCCATCGCGGAGTTCATCATGCGGTAGAAGCGTAGAGATTCTACCGGGGCTTTCGCTTTTGTGTGCTCCTTGATCGCCGCCTCAAGAATACTCACAGCGGCTTCTTCAGGGAGGTTCTTCAACTCGTTTGCGATACGTTCCGCAGCGCTCATACAGGCAAGCTCTTTCTCGACTCGTTGTTAATGTAACCTTATCGTGTTCTGCGATATTATGTCAAGTCGTTGTCACGAAGAAAATCCCCTGTCACATACGTGCATGTGACAGGGGATTTTCTTATCTAGCTACAGCTACAGCTCCTCTGGACGCGGCAAACGGAGAACGCGAAGAAGCGCGTACTGCGCCCCTGCGATGTCACCCCTCTGCATGGACTCGTGCGCGTCAGCGAGAATGTATCGCGCCAGAGCGGACACAGCGTCCCCCACAGGTTCATGCACGTCCCACTCCGTCAGGATGAGGTCTGTGCGAGCCTTCGCGTAGGTGACGTGATTTCCCCACTCGTTGTCCAAGATGGTGAAAACCTCACCCATATCAGACTCCGCGACACCACCGAAATCCCCACGAGACACGGTGCGTTCCGGAATCGGCGTTCCCCGAAGCTGATCCAGGGACAGCATGGTTACCCCTTCCTCGTCCTTGTCACCGACAGCGACAATAGCGAGAGGTTCCGGAATCATCCCCAACTGCGTTGCGAGACGCAGAACGTATCCGGGACGGTCACACCCTGTCCAGTCGGACACGAACAGGGAAGCCACGTCCTGGATTTCCAGAAGCGGTTTCACGTTCGCGGGAATGACAGCGCCGCGAGGGAGGTACCCGCACCCGTGAACGGTGTTGTACACCGCAGTTCCGTTGGGGAGAAGAGCGACCGCAATATTCCCCGGATCCTTGGCGATGGAGTATCCCTTGAACACCCCGTTCAAGTACGTGCCAGCAACACGCTCATTAGGAGTGAACCTTTCCGCCGCGTGATGCAGTGTTCCAACGGGAGCTCCGATGATAGCCGCTGCCGCCATCGGCGGTATACCCGCGATGACAGGCGCGGACGCGGCATGTCCCTGCCCCTGTGCGGTCACCGTAGCGGGCTGTGCGGGAGACATCTGCGCAACCGCCGCGTTCGCGTTGGGAACGTTTCCTGACAGCGGAGTCGTTGGCGAAACGGGCTGCGAAGCGGGTGCTGGAGCAAGTGGAGTCGCGGCTACCGCTGCGGGTGGAGGAGCTGTCGGTGTTGCGGACATACCGCCCATAGGCGTTCCTCCGATAGGCGATCCTCCTATCGGAGCCCCCGTGACGGGGGCTGAGGCGAACGCCGCAGCGGAGGGTGCAGCTCCTGTCGCAGCCATCGTCGCAGTTCCCGCGCCAGCGGTGGCGAGGTTCGTCAACGGAGCCTGACTCGGCGCAGTAGGCGACGTTGAAGTTGACGTGTCACTGGACAGGTTTGTCCCGCCGGTGTTCGTGTTTGAAGGAGCGTCATGAGTGGACGGAGCGTTATTGGACACTGGCGACGCCTCGTGACGAGGAGCTGTCACGTTGTTGGATGGCGCGTTTCCTGACGGGGACGTTCCAGACGGAGAGGTTCCTGACGGCGACCCGTTATCCGTCTTATGCTGCGTGCTGTCGTCGCTTGTCAGGTTTGTGCTAGGTACTCCAGCACTCGGCGGTGGAGCGCTTTGCGGAGTCTCCGCCGGTGACGGCTTTGTCACATTGGACACGCCCTCCACATTGCCCTTGTCACCGAGGGTAGGTCCGTCCTTAGGCGGCGTGCTACCCGGGGGTGGTCCGTCCTTGTCCGGGGGCGGTCCGTCTTTCGGCGGAGGGGAGCCGTCAGGAGTTTTCTCTTCTCCGCCCTTCGGCGCATCTCCAGGACCATCAGGGCTGGAATCCTTGGAATCAGGTCCGCCTTGACCGTCCATCAGCTTGTCAAACGCGTCCTGTGACATCGGAACCCCATCCTCCCCCTTAAGGGCTTTGATGAGTTCCGGGGACTGCTGAAGTGCCTGGGACAGGGTGCTTTGAGCGCCCTGTCCGCTGGTGAGACCGCTCGCCGCTTGCGTGGCGGTTCCACTGAGCTGGCTCAACGCACTGGTGACGGACGGATCCAGCGAAGACGTGTCCGTTTTCGCGATGGGATTTCCGTCCTGGTCCACTGCGCCATCGGGAACTTCAGACGGAGCGGACGCAGGAACAGAGGGGTCAGATCCGTTTTGGAACTGACTCAAGGACTCATTCTTCGCGGTCTCGTACCCGTTGTACACCGCCGCGACCTCGTTTTTCGCCTCATCACGCTTCTTGTCGAACTCTTCTTTCGCGTGCGGCTGCGTGGCGATGAGCGGGTTTTCGGAAATCGTCTTCGCATACGCCTCGAACGTGGCAACGATGTTGACGATCTGACCCTTGGAGTTAGTGATCGTTTGTGCGTGAATCGCGGCGATTGTCGCCTTGTTACCGTGATTGGTGGAGCGGTTCTCCAGGTTAGCGCCATGCTTCTGGTACGCCTCCGTCCCAGCGTCGGCGGTTTTACCTGTCATACCCGCGTTGACCACGGCAGCGCCCTCGTGCGCGGTTGTTGACGACTGTGTCGCACTGGCGGAACTGGCGGACTCTTTCGCCGACAGAGCGAGGAACGAACTCTCACTCTCCTCCGGCCAGTTGTTGCCAATGATGTACTCGGCGTTGGTTGTCGTGGGCTTCTGAATATCCGTCACGTTAACATCTCCTCTGAATCAGTGTTTTGGGGTATCAGACCGTCGCGTATTCGTGTGTTGATGGACGGGTTCCGCCACTGAACTGCATCAACGCTTCACGTTCCGCGATCTTATATGTACGGAATATCGAAGCGACATTATTTCTCGCTTCAACCTTGGCGTTATCAAGGGTCTCCGTACTTGATGATTGTTTCGCTAACTCCTCGAAAGCAGCGACAACATCCGCTATCTTGCGTTTAGAGTCAATGATCGTCTCACTGTGCGCCTTGGCGATAGACGCTTTGATACGGT
>WBZQ01000501.1_pt1 | contig 21832 bp, 10 predicted proteins | sample 5204251 | NCBI WGS metagenome assembly WBZQ01 (sample SAMN12412402, study PRJNA552823) | activated sludge metagenome | isolation source: activated sludge from nitrification reactor of wastewater treatment plant... | place: USA: Virginia | collected 2017-09
CTGGAAGCCGCGGCCTGGCTGATGGAGGCGCTGATCCGTACGCATGGGCTGCGCGGACTGGGCGCCGGCGCCGCGCTGATCGGGGCATTGGCGGAGACCTTCGGCGCGGATCTGTATCCCAGCGTGGACGAAGACGAGCCCGATGAGGACCCGATGGAGCTGCGCATGCGCCCGATCGCCGGTCTCGCCTCGGGCGCCCGCGCGCCACTGCTGCCGCCGATCCGCCTGCTGCCGTTGTTCGTCCGCCCGAACGGGACCGAGCTCACGCTGGTCGAGTACGATGGCGCGGCCGCGATCGAACGTCTCGATCCCGATCAGAAAGCCAAACGGATTGGCGAAGGCGCGATCGACCTCGCGACCCTGGAAAGGGAAGCGCAGGGCGATCCGCGCGCCTTGTCGGCCCTGGCCGCTGACGCCGCCGATGTCCTGGCGGCGTGGGACGCGATGGATCAGGCGTTGGGCGCGGTCGCAGGCAGGCAGAAGCCATCCCTCGGCGAAGTGCGGGGTCTGCTGGAGCGTATCGACGGCTTCGCCCGCCGCCTTGCCCCTGAACGGGCGCCGGATGAGCCTGAACCGACAGCCGTCGCGTCCGCCGGGGGGGATCAGGTCGCCCGCGCCGCGAACCCGGCTGGCGGCGGTCCAATCGCCACGCGTGAGGATGCGTTGAAGCGGCTGGATGAAGTCGCGGAATGGTTCCGCCGCTACGAGCCGCAGTCACCGCTGTCGTACACCCTGACCGAGGCCGCGCGGCGCGGGCGCATGTCGTTGCCGGAACTGCTGGCCGAGGTGATCGAGGATTACGGCACGCGCGCGCAGATCCTGACCGCGCTGGGCATCAAGCCAGCGCCCGACGCCGATGCGTAGCCAGCCCATCGCACGAAATGCCGGGGCGATCCCGTGCGACATGCGAATGAGGATGCATGAAACCAGTGATCCAGCGCACTTCCAGCCTGGCGCGCCGGGCGGCAAGCTGTGCGACAACGCTGCGGAACTGCCATTGGCCGCGGGTTTGCGTCCGATCACCGGCCGCGCGAGCACGCATTTGCCGCGTGATCCGGGTGCGGTCGGTGATTGACCCGCGCCTTGGACGTTTGTTAGATTTGTCAGTAAGTTCCGCCGCAACGCCTGACACCGATCCGCAACGCGCGTCGACCCGCACACGGGCGATCCGCAGGAGATGACATCCCCATGAGTGGCAGCAGCATCTACGGAAAACTCAATCGCGTGCGCAAGCCGCGGGTGCATATAACCTTCGAAGTCGAGACGAATGGCGCCGAACAGGTCAAGGAACTGCCCTTTGTGGTCGGGGTCATGGGCGATTTCTCCGGCGATCCGACCAAGCCGCTGAAGCCCCTGCGGGAACGCGGCTTCGTGCAGATCGACCGCGACAATTTCGACAAGGTGATGGCCAGCATGAATCCCGGCCTGAAACTGTCGGTCGAAAATACGCTGGCCGGCGACGGCTCCGAAATGAAGGTCGACCTGACCTTCAACTCGATCGACGATTTCGATCCCGCCAAGGTCGCCGAACAGGTGCCGGCCCTGAAATCGCTGCTGGAAACCCGCGCCAAGCTGCGCGACCTGCTGGTCAAGGCCGACCGGTCCGGCGAACTGGAGGAACTGCTCGAAAAGGTCCTCCAGAACGACGACCGGATCAAGGAGTTGTCCTCGCAGCTTGGCCTTGGCGAAGGGGGCTGATCCATGTCCGATTCGGAACGCCAGGCGGCACCGACCACCGTCACCGAAACCCAGGATGCCGGCCTGTTGGACCAGGTCCTGGCCGCGACACGCCAGACCGCGCCCGACGAAGCCAAGGACCTGGTGAAGAACCTCGTCGAACAGGCGCTGGCCGGAACGGTCACATTCGACCGCAACCTCAATCGCACATTCGAACAGGCGATGGCGGCGATCGACCGCAAACTGTCCGAACAGTTGAACGCGATCATCCATCACCCGCGCTTCACCCAGCTTGAAGGGTCGTGGCGCGGCCTGAACTACCTGGTGCAGAACTCGGAAACCGGCGCCACGCTGAAGCTGCGGTTGCTGAACGCATCCAAGCGCGACCTGTCCCGCGACCTTCAGCGCGCCGTCGAATTCGACCAGAGCACGCTGTTCAAGTCGATCTACGAAAACGAATTCGGCCAGGCCGGCGGGGAGCCATATGGCGCGCTGATCGGCGACTATGAGTGGACCAACCACCCCGAGGACGTCGAGACGCTCCGCCTGATCTCCCAGGTTTCGGCCGCGTCCTTCGCGCCGTTCATCTCGGGCGTCGGCTGCAAGATGTTCGGCTTTGAAAGCTGGACCGAGCTGCCCAAGGTCCGCGATCTGGAAATGACGTTCCAGTCGCTGGACTATGCCAAGTGGCGGTCGTTCCGCGATACCGAGGAAAGCCGTTTCGTTTCGCTGGTGATGCCGCGCGTGCTGGCGCGTCTGCCCTATGGCGCCGCGACCAAGCCGATTGACGAATTCGGATATGAAGAAGCGCCGGTGGATGCGTCCGGCAACCCCAAGCCGATGGGCCATGACGACTATTGCTGGATGAACGCGGCCTATGTCATGGGCGCACGCATGACGGCGGCCTTTGCCGAAACCGGGTTCTGCACCACGATCCGCGGCGCGGAAAACGGTGGGCGGGTCGACAACCTGCCGCTGCACACTTTCATGTCCGACGACGGCGACATCGACGGCAAGTGCCCGACCGAAATCGGCATCACCGACCGCCGCGAAGCCGAACTCTCCAAGCTCGGCTTTTTGCCCCTGGTACACTACAAGAATACGGATTACGCGGTGTTCTTTGGTGCCCAGACCGCGAACAAGCCCAAGGTCTATGACCGGCCCGACGCCAACGAGAACGCGAAGATCTCGGCGCGCCTGCCCTACATCATGGCGACCAGCCGCTTCACGCATTTCCTGAAAGTGATGGCGCGCGACAAGATTGGCAGCTTCATGGAAGCTGACGATTGCTCACGCTGGCTGAACCGCTGGATCAGCAACTACGTCAACGGCAACGAAAACGCCGGCGCTGAACTCAAAGCCCGCTTCCCCCTGCGGGAGGCGCGGATCGAGGTGCAGCCGATCCCAGGCTCACCCGGATCCTACAACGCTGTCGCGCATCTGCGTCCGTGGCTGCAATTCGAGGAACTGACCACCAGCATGCGTCTGGTGGCGGAGATTCCCACGCGGTCATAAGGCGTGGACGCCGCCGTTCCGAACGGCTCGCTGCGATCCGCCGTGCTGGCCGGCTTGCTGTCTGGCACGGGCGGCAACGCACTGCGGCAAGCGGTCACGGCCTTTGCCGACGGCGGCGATCCCGCGCAGGGCCTGCAAGAATGGTTCGGGGCGGAGCGTCCGGCCAAGCTCCGCGCCGCGATCGACGCCGATATCGCCGCCATCGACCGCATGCTGTCCTCGCAGGTCGATGCGATCCTGCATCATCCGCGCTTCCAACGGCTGGAGGCGCGGTGGCGCGCGATGCACTGGCTGACCGACCGCGCCGACCGGGCACGCTGGCGCAACGTGAAGTTTCGGATTCTTAACATTTCCTGGGCCGAGATCGCGCGTGACGCCACCCGCGCGATCGAATTCGACCAGAGCGAATTGTTCCGCAAAATTTACGAGGAGGAGTTCGGCCAGGCCGGCGGCGAACCGTACGGGCTCGTGGTGGTCGATCACGAGGTAACGCATGGGGTCACGCCGGGTGTCACGACCGACGACGTGACCGTGCTGGAACAACTGCGCGGCATCGGCGCCGCGGCGTTCACCCCGATCATCCTGGGTGCGTCACCAACCCTGCTGGGCCTTGAATCGTTCGAGGAACTGCGCCGCTTGCCTGATCTTTCGTCGGCATTCACGGACCGCGCGCATGCGCGCTGGATGGCGCTCAGCGGCCGGCGTGACACGGAATTCCTGGCCGTGACCCTGCCACGCGTGCTGATCCGCCCGCCCTGGCGTGACGCCGACCGCCATCCGATACCGTTCCGCTATGATGAGGCGACCCCGACCGCGGCGGAACGCTGCTGGGCCAATGCCGGGTTCGCGTTCGCCGCCGTCGTGGCACGGGCCTTCGCGGACCATGGCTGGCCCGCTGATGTGCGCGGATCCGAAACGGACCACGAAGGCGGCGGCCTGGTGACCGACCTGCCGATCGAATGGTTTCGCACCGATCCCACCGGTGTATGGCCGAGCATGCCCGTCGAGATTGTTTTCACGGATAGCCAGGAACGTGCGTTGACCGAGGCCGGATTGGTGCCCGTCAGCGCGCCGGTGTTCGGCAACGAGTTGCTGTTCGGCGCCGTGCGCAGCCTGCGGCGGCCGGAACGTTACCAGGGCACCAGCGCCGCGGGTGCCGATGCCAGCGCGCGCATATCCACGCAGATCAACTCGGTGCTGTGCGCATCCCGATTCGCGCATCATCTGAAGGTGATGGCACGCGACATGTTGGGCAGTGTGGTCACGGCCGATGAGGTCGAACGGCGCCTGAGTGCGTGGCTGAACCGATACGTCAATGCCAGCCACTCGGACAATCCGGAGTTGCGCGCGCGGTATCCGCTGGTGCATGGGCGTGTGGAGGTGCGAGAAGTCCCGGGCCTGCCCGGCTCGTTCACCTGCAACATGCACCTGCAGCCGCACTTCCAACTGGACGACGTCGGTGCGACCTTCAGCCTGGTCACAGAGGTGACCCCAGCCCCCGCCTAGGAGAGTGAACGTGGTCAACGCAACCGATCCCGGCGAACTGTTCAAGGCAGGCCGGCTGGACGACGCCGTAGTCGCGGCCAATGACGCGGTGCGCAAGGCGCCCACCGATCTCGGGCCGCGCCTGCTGCTGTGCGAGCTTTTGTTGTTCCAGGGCCGTCTCGATCGCGTCGATACGCTGCTGGACGCGGCGTCAACGATCGACCCGGCGGTCGCGGTCGGCGTCGCGGAATTCCGCCAGCTTTTGCGCGCCGAAACCGCGCGCCGGGAACTGCTGACCGCCGGCCGGGTGCCGGAATTCCTGGGTGAACCGACAGCGTCGCAGCGGTCATCGCTGGCCGCGCTGGTGGCCTTGCGGGCCGGCGATCTGCCTGGCGCGCTCGCGGCGGCCAAGGACGCGGAAGCGGCTCGTCCACACCCGTCCGGCGCGATGGGCGATACGTCCTTTGACGATCTGCGCGATGCCGACGACATCCTGTGCGGCTCGTTGGAGGTGCTGACGACGACCGGGAAGTATTACTGGGTGCCGATGGAACGGATCACCGCCATGCAGCCGCATCCGCCCGCGCGCCCCCGGGACCTGTTCTGGCGGCGCGCCACATTGTCGGTCGCTGACGGTCCGACCGGGGAAATCTACCTGCCGGTCCTGTACGACACGCCGGTCGAAGCGGACGTCCAGCTTCGTTTGGGGCGGGCAACGGATTGGGTCGAGCATGGCGAGGGGCTGGTGCGCGGCGTTGGCCAAAAGCTTTTGATCGTCGGCGAGGAAGGCGTTCCCCTGTTGCAACTCGGCACGCTGGAAACCGCATGAGCGGGCGACTGACGCGCCCCACCGCGCCGGAACAGCGGGCGGGTGATCTGCGGGTGCGGATGCCACTGCTGGACCGCCTGCTGGACGACAGGCCGGCGGAGCGTGCCGATCCGCCACTGTCCCCGACCGAGGCGCACCGGGACCTGCTGGCCGCCGTCCGGCGTGATCTGGAAGCGTTGTTGAATGCACGCCGTCCCTGGCGGTCCTTGCCCGACGGGTATCAGTCACTGCGCCGATCGCCCCTGGGATACGGGTTGTCCGACTTCTCCGCGGGCGCGTTCAACCAGGTCGAGCGTCGCGAGCGTCTGCGCGCCGAGGTGCAGGAGGCATTGTCCCTGTTCGAACGGCGGCTGTCCGATGTACGGGTCGAGCTTGCGCCAGTCACCCTGACCGACCCGACCTTGCGCATGCACATCCGTGCCCAACTGAACGCCGATCCGGCACCCGCCCCTGTCGGGTTCGACATGATAGCCGATCCACGAACCGCGGAGTTCGAGGTGCGCCAGGGCCGCGATGTCTGACGCTTTGCTGCCCTATTACCGTGCCGAGATCGATGCTTTGCGTCAGGAAGCAGCCGAATTCGCGCGTGCCTTCCCCAAGCTCGCCGAACGCCTGCGCATTTCCGGCGCGACCACCGACGACCCGCATGTCGAGCGATTGCTGGAGGGCGTCGCGTTCCTGGGCGCGCGCGTCCGCCATCGGTTGGATGATGAATTTCCCGAACTGACCGACGCGCTGCTGGGCGTGCTGTATCCGCACTATCTGGCACCGTTTCCAGCCTGCGCCGTGGCTCAAATGAGTTGTGCCGCGGATCGCGAAACGGCGGTGGAGGTGCCGAGCGGGACGCCGATGGAAACGCCGCCTGTTGCTGGCGAGATTTGTCGGTTTCGGACGACCTTTCCCGCTCGGCTCTGGCCGATCACCGTGGAACAGGCCCGTCTGCATCATGCCCCCTTTCCGGGCACGCGGCTTGGCGTGCCGGAGGCGGCGAAGGCGGTGCTGCACCTGACCCTGACCTGCGCCAACGCCGAAATGACGTTTGAAAAGCTGCGCCCGGGTCGGCTTCGCCTGTTCCTTGGCCCCAACGCGTTGCCGGCCCGCCAGTTGCTGGAACTGCTGTGTCAGCACACGCTATCCGTGTCGTTCACGCGTGCCCTGGATGAGCGGGAATCCCCACGCCAGGGGGATCGTTCCTGTATCGAACCGGCGGGCTTCGCGCCCGAAGATGCGTTGCTGCCCTGGTCCGCCCGCGCGTTCTCGGGCTTTCGGCTGCTGAGCGAGTATTTCGCCTTTCCCGAGAAGTTTCTGTTCGTCGATCTGTGCAACATCCCCGCGGTCGGTTTCGGCAATCGGATGGAGGTCCTGATTTATTTCGATCAGGAAGCATCCGACCTGACGCGCACCGTCAACCGCGACATGCTGCGCCTGGGCTGCGTGCCGATCGTCAACCTGTTCCGCTATCCGTGTGAGCCAACCTCGATCGACCAGACCGCGATCGAATGGCGGGTGACACCCGATCGAAGGCGGCGCGACGCCTTGGAAGTGTGGTCGGTCGAAGGCGTGACCGAGAACTGGGACGGTGGATCGAGACCATGGCGTCCCTTCTACCGGCTGACACGCTTTGACCCGACGCAGGTTTCGGGAGACCCGACCTACGTGACCGTCCGCCGCTCCGCCACCGAAACAATCGATGGGGAGCGTCCGGTTGACGGAACCGAGATATGGCTCGCGTCCTGCGAAACCGATGAGGTCGCGGAGCGGCCGGCGCGATCCGAGCTGAGTGTCGACGCCTGGTGCAGCAATCGCGACCTGCCCAAGAACCTCCCGTTCGGGCCGGATGGCTACAAGCTGGCGGTCATCGGGGAAGCGGCCGGGATCACCAGTGCGGTGGCCATCACCCCGGCATCGCGGGTGGTGCGGCCACGCCTGCGGGAACGGCGGTTCTGGCGATTGGTGTCCCACCTGGCCCTGGGCCATTTGTCGCTGGTTGGCGAAGGCGGGGCGGGCGCGATGCGGGAAATGCTGCGCCTGTACAACCATGCCGACAACGAGGCAGCGGATGCCGCGATCGCCGCCTTGCTGGATGTCAGTGCGCGCCCGGCCACCGCGCGCGTGCCGAACCTCCGCCCGGGCGCGTTCTGTCGCGGTCTTGATGTCGAGCTGACCTTCGACCAGCGCGACTGGCACACGCATGGCCTGTACCCACTGGCCGCGGTGCTGGATCGGTTCCTGGCGCTGCATGGCCAGATCAACAGTTTCGTCCGCACCAGCGCGCGCCTGCGCGATCGGCGGACACCGGTTGGTGTATGGCCGCCTCGCGCGGGCGCCAGGTCCTTGCTGTGACGCCCGGCGCATCGGTGTTCGCGCGTCTGCTGGCCGAACCCTGGCGGTTCGGTTTCGACGCGGCCGTGCGGTTGTTGATGCGGGTTCGTCGCAAGGCCGAACCGCATGAGGCCGCGCGCTTTCGCACCGTGCCGAACCTGGCCTATCCCGCGGCGGACGTCGTTTCGGTCAACGACCAGCATCCGGGACGTCCGCCGGATGTCGCGACCACGGTAGGTGGTCTGACCGGCCCAAGCGGTGTGCTGCCGCGCCTGTATACCGAGCAGGTGATCCGCCAGGCGCGTGCCCGGTCAGAAGGGTTGCATACATTCGTCGACATGCTGGGCCAGCGCATGCTGGCCGCCTTCGCCCAGGCTGGCATCAAATACCGTCCGGCTCGCGCGGCGGAGCAGGCGCGACTGGGGGGAACCCCGGATCCACATCGGGGTTCTCTGCTGGCATTGGTCGGGGAAGCTGAACCCACGCTGCGCCGGCCGGATCATGAGCGGGAGACGATCCTCCATTACGCTGGCCTGTTCGCCGCCTGGCCGCGGTCGGCCGACCGGCTGGAAGCGATGCTGAGCGAATGGATGGGGCATCCGGTGCAGGTGCGTCAGTTCCAGGGCTGCTGGCTGGTTCTGCCGATCGACCAGCAATCGCGCCTGCCAAAGGGACGCGACCGGGGACAGTTCAACCGTCTCGGCTATGACGCGGCGATCGGCGCACGTGCCTGGGACGCGCATGGCCGCGTGGAAATCCGCGTCGAGGACCTGACCCTGCCGGTGTTTCGCGCACTGATGCCCGATCATCCGGACGCCGAACGCCTGGCCGGCCTGGTGCGTGCCTATCTCGGGTCGGCGCAGGATTTCGCGATCAACCCGACCTTGCGCCGCGACGCGGTCCCCAGCGTGACCTTGGGCAAGGGCGCTCGGCTGGGGTGGGATACATGGCTGGATGCCAGGCCGCGCCGGCGCGGTGGCGACGAGGCACGGTTTTCCGCGGCCACGATCGAACGGATCGCGCGGACTCGCGGCACGCATCCCTTCGCGCCTGCCCGCGCCGTGGTGCCGCATGACCCGATGGCGACACGGAGGTTTGCATGAGCGATTGGGGCAAAGGCTATGTGACCGACATCGACTATCTGCCGGGTTGGTATCCGCAGCAGTCGCCGATGCATCTGGCCCTGACCTGCCTGCTGCTTGGCGTCGCATGCGACCTGCCGGCGGACGAGGAAGACATCCACTACCTCGAACTGGGGTGTGGCCTTGGCTTTGGCGCGATGGTCGTGGCGGCGTCGAACCCAAGCTGGCGGGTCACCGCGATCGATTTCAATCCCGCCCATATCGCGCAGGCCCGCTCGGTCGCGCGCGAGGCGGGGCTGACCAACATCGCTTTCCTTGAAGCCGACCTCGCCACCCTGATGGATGAGGAAGACGGTAGGCGCCTGCCGCAAGCCGACTTCGTCAGCATGCACGGGGTCTGGAGCTGGGTTTCGCCCGAGGTGCGCGCCGGCATCGTGCGGCTGCTGCGGGCCAAGGTCGTCCCGGGTGGCGTCGTTCATCTCAGCTACAATTCCCTCCCGGGGTGGCAGAGCGGGATCGCCATGCAGCGCCTGTTCCTCATGGCTGGCGCACATGGCAGCGGAACAACCGACCGGCGGGCAGCCAGCGGCATCGACCTGATGCGTCGGCTTTTGGCGGCCGAGGCGGTGCATCTGCATGGCTCGATGGTGCCGCGGCGGATGGCCGACCGCCTGGATTCGCTGGCACCCGAATATGTCGCGCATGAGTTCATGAACGGTCACTGGTCGCCGTGTTTCCATGCCGACGTTGCCGCGGCGTTGTCGGAGGCGAAACTCGACTGGATCGGTTCGGCATCACTGCTCGACAACTACGCGAACCTGGCGCTGACTGAGGCGCAGCGGGCGATCTACGACCAGGTCCAGGAGCCGATGCTGCGGGAATTGGTCAAGGACCTGTGCCTGATGCGGTCGCTGCGGCACGATGTCTTCGTGCGCGGTGTGCAGCGGATTTCGCCCGCGACCCGTGACGCGACATTACGCGGCCTGACGCTTGCGTTGACGGTCCCAGCCGATGACGCGTCGTTCGAGGTCACGGTTGGCGCCGGTACGGCGGAACTGTCTTCCGACTATTATGGCCCTATCCTGCGACATCTCGCGACGGGGCCGCGCCTGGTTGCCGAATTGATGGCCTTGGCGCAGCGCGATGGGGCGGAGGCTGACCCAAGGGAGCTGGTCGGTGTTCTGGCGGGGATCGGACATGTGTCGCCCATGCTGCGTCCCGGTCGCCCCGTCGCTGCCACCGCTCGGCGGTTCAACAGCGTTGCCGCGCGCTGGCTCGTGTCACCCCAAAATTTCAACAAGTCGTTCGCGTTGGCCTCGACGGCGGTCGGCGGCGGGTTTCCCGCCTCGGCGTTCGACCTGTTCGTGAACGATCGGCTGCAAGCGGGCGAGGACATCGCGAATATGGATGGCTGGATCGATATTCTGCTCGACAATCGCGATCCCTCCGATCGGGAAAACCTGCGGACAATCATGGTTCGGGCGATTGAGCGGCGGCTGCCACTGATGCGCGCGGCGTCCGTGACGTGATGCGGGGACCCTGCAGTGCCGTTCAACGCCACAAGGCCGAGCCGTCTGGGTCGGAGCGAAGCGATCGAGCCCGTGACAACCTTGATGCGATTCATTGACGAGACTGGATGACTCCTTGTTTCAGAAGGACGAATCATGGTAGCTGGACGATGGCCAGCGAAAAGCCGGATGAGCAAACAGGCGGGGGAATAACATTGCGCAACCGTGTCAGACTGCCCGGGTGGCCCGGCGCGGGACGCCCGTCCGGGATGATTGTGTGCCGGTCGGCAATTCGCGCGCACCTCGATCGGGACTTGAGCGTGTCTACCCCCACCGCGCGGCCGTTGATGACCGCCAGTACGAAACTGGCCCTGAGGCTGGCCGTCACGGGCGCCTTCACGGGCTTGTTCAGCGCATCCGTCCTGGCACAGACCCCCCCACCGGCCAGTATCCAGGCCCCGCCGATCCCACGCATGCAGCCTGTCGCGCCGCCCGCGGTCGGCCCATCGTCCAGCGAATTGTCGCTGACCGCCCCGGCCAATAATGCCCCTGACCAGCCGGTGCGGGTCATGGGCGCGCCGGTCCTGGCGGGCGCTACGATCCTGACCCAGACCGAGTTCGCCACGCTCACCTCCGGGCTGACCGGACCATCCGTATCCCTGCGCGCGATCGAGGCCGCGCGGATTTCCATCCTTCGTCGCTATCGCGACAACGGCTACCCGCTGGTCAATGTGCAGGCCACGCTGCGCGCGGATGGGACGCTGACCTATCGCGTGTCCGAGGGCCGGATCGTCGACGTCAAGCTGGAATCGCGGGACGGCAAGGATATTGGTCCGGCCGGCACGCAGGTGTTGCGTTTCCTGCGCCAACTGACCGAAACCCCTGGGCCGGTGCGTGCCGCCGATCTGGAACGTTGGGTGTTGCTGGCGCAGGACGTGCCCGGGATATCGTTGCAGGCGATCCTGAAACCGTCCGAGACGGATGCCGGCGCGATCACGCTGATCGCCAGCGTCGACCGCCAGGCCATCGGCGGCTTGTACACGGCGGACAACCGCGCTTATCCTTTGACAGGGCCGTATCAGGGCCTGGCTGTTGTCAGCCTGAACAGTTTTACCAGTCTGGGCGAGCGGACCGAGCTAAGCCTGTACCACACCTATGACGGCACGCAGATCTTCGGCCAGGCGTCGGTCGAGGCATTCGCGGGGGCGTCCGGCCTGAAGATCAAGCTGTACGGTGGCGCCGGCAGCGTGACGCCTTCGGGATTTCTGAAAACCCTCGGCTATGACGGGTTCACCACCGTCGCCGGCGTGCAGGCCAGCTACCCGCTGATCCGCGCGCGGGAGCAGACGCTGAACGTCGTCGCCAATTTCGACATGTTGGATTCGATCATCACCACCACGACCGGTGGTGTCCGCAGTGCCTCCAGCAAGGACTCCCTGCGTGTTGCGCGTCTGGGTGCCGACTACGCGATGCGCGACATCTGGGTGGGTGACCGGCGGCCGGCCATCAATGGCCTGGTGTTCCGCCTGTCACAGGGCATCAAGGGCCTGGGTGCCACCCATGGTACCGCCACGCCTGCCCGTCTGGGTGAGAAGATCGGCTTCACCAAGGTGGCTGGGGAATTCAGCCGCAACCAGACCCTGTTCGAGCCATGGAATGGCGCGACCGTGTCATTGCTGGGCCTGTTCGCCGGTCAGGGCAGCAGCGATATCCTGCCGCCGGCCGAGAAATTCTACCTCGGCGGCAACCGCTACACCCGCGGCTATTATGTCGGCCAGGTCAGCGGCGACAGCGCCGTGGCTCTGACAGCGGAATTGCAGTTGACCACCAGTTCCGAGGTGACGTTGTTTGGCCAGAGCTACGATATTGGCCAGCAATACTATATTTTCTATGATTACGGCCGAGCGTGGCAGAATTTGAGCACTGATCCTGATAAGGAAACGAAGTCGTTCGGCTTGGGTGCCCGTATCCAGTTGACCCGGCAGGTCGAGGTCGATGTGGAAGGTGTGCGGCGCATTTCGCGCAACGTGGATGGCGCGAATACGTCGTTGTTGAAGGAATACGCGGTCTATTGGCGGGTTCTGACGCGGTTCTGACCGATCGGATCGGGCAGCGGGCGGAACACAACGGGTTGGGTCCGGGATGACCGGACCAAAGGGGGCTGAATGGCTAAGGCAGGTGGACAGGCTGTGCATCGGGGCGTCGGACAGCAAGGGACGATCATCCCCGTTGCGATCCCTGCCACGCTGCGCTCGCGCCGGCGTGATCGCAGGGGCCTGCTGGGTACGACAGCCCTGCAGGCCGTGACTGTCCTGGTTCTGGCGCAACCGGCCTTGGCGCAACTCGCCCCCACCGCGCGTCCGACCGGCGGGCAGGTCGTCGGCGGGCAGGTCGGCATCAGCCAGTCGACCCAGACGACGACCGTCCAGCAGAGCAGCCAGCACGGCGCGATCAACTGGCAAAGCTACAACATCGGCGCATCGCACACCGTTCAGTACCTGCAGCCCAATGCCCAGGCGAGCACGCTGAACCGCGTGGTCGGGCCAGACCCGTCCGTCATCGCGGGCAAGATCACCGCCAACGGCAATGTCGTTCTGGTCAACCAATCGGGCGTCGTGTTTGAAAAGGGCGCGCAGGTCGATGTCCAAGGCCTGATCGTCACGTCCAACAACATCCGTACGGCCGATTTCATGGCCGGACGGATGAACTTCGACCAGCCGGGCAATCCGAACGCGCGAGTTGTGAACCATGGCTCCATCACCGTGCGCGAAAGTGGGCTGGCCGCGTTGGTCGCGCCGTCGGTCGCCAATCATGGGGTGATCAACGCCCGGATGGGCAAGGTCGTACTGGCGGGTGCGACGGCGCATACCGTCGATCTGTATGGCGATGGGCTTATCGCGGTGGATGTCACCGGTCAGGTCAAGCAGGTGCCGGTCGGACCGGACGGGAAGGCGGTGACCGCGCTGGTGACCAATACCGGCACGATCCTGGCCGATGGTGGCACGGTGCAACTGACTGCCAGGGCGGTCGACGGGATCGTCGGCAATCTGGTGACCGCGGGCGGGCGGATTCAGGCGAACAGCGTCGGCAATCGCGCGGGACGGATCGACATCGCCGGCGTCGGCGGCGGGCTGACGATCGAGGGTGATATCGCCGCGACGGGCATCGCCGCCGGCACCAAGGGCGGCAGCGTGCAAGCGCTGGCGACCGGCGACGTGACCGTACGCAACGGCGCGCGGATCGACGTGTCTGGCCATGCGGGTGGGGGCACCGTGGCGATCGGCACAACGCTGGATCGCGCCGCGGGTCCCGTGGTGAAGAACGCGCCCATGGCGGCGCGTGTGTCGGTGGAAGAGGGGGCGACGCTCGCGGCTGACGCCACGGTGAACGGCAAGGGAGGCAGCATCGTGATGCTCGCCGCCGGCACCACGCGCATGAACGGTTCGGCGACCGCGCGTGGCGGTGCGGTGGGCGGTGACGGCGGCTTTGTCGAGATTTCGGGCAAGACGCTGTCCAGCATCACCGGCAAGGTCGATGTGACGGCGCCGCACGGGAAGAACGGGTCGATCCTGATCGATCCGGATTTCCTGACGATCGTGAATGGCCCTGACGGCACAGGGAATCAGGATCCAGGCTTCTCGGGTGTTGGAACAGTCGCGGCCGGAACGACGGTCGGTCCAGACACCGCGCTGGCGCCAGATACGATCTCGAACGGCGCCATACAGGCGTTCGCTGGGGATGTAATCTTGCAGGCCAACCAGACCTTAACGGTCGCGGCGAATGTGAGCCTGCCAGGCGCGGGTAATACGTTGTCACTGGAAGCCGGTGGTACGATTACCGTCAATACGGGTGTAGTGATCACTGTTAACGGCGACGTGTTCCTGGGAACCGGGGGCGCGACGAACGGCAAGTCCGGTGCCCCGCCGGCGGCGCAGCCATCGCCATTGATCTCGGTGTTGGGGAGCGTCCAATCCACCGCGGGTGCGGTTACGCTGAACTCCGGTACCGGCGGCGTCGTAAACGTTGGCGCCGCCGGCAGCATTCAAGCTGGGACGACTGCCTCTCTGACCGGCACCGTGGTTGATATCGCGGGCACGGTCGTCGCGCCGAACGTGACCGCGATAGCCTCCACCGGCACGATCGGGCTGATCGGCACGATCGATGCATCGATAAACACGACATTGATCGGCATCGCCGGCATCGCGGGCTCGACTGGTCGGGTGATTGGCGGCGGCGTGTTGTTGGCGCTCAGCAATGCCGGTACGATCGACCTATCCGGCGCGAACAATGCGGTCAGTTTCTTCAGCGGAATAGGGTCGGGCGGCACGCTGATCCCCGATCGCGTCTTGTTTGCCAACACCACAGCGTTCAATCTGGGCGATGTCACCGCCGCGGGCACCGCAACGGTAGAGGCGCCGACGATCGCGTCCATCGGCACGGTAACCGCGCCCACCGTCACGCTCACGGCCAATGCGGGCACACTCGATCTAACCGGCGTGATCAATGCCACCGACGTCAACCTGACGGGTTCGACCGGCATTACCGGGGTATCGGGCGTCGTCAACGCGTCCGGGTCGTTGTCGGCGACCAGTGCGGCGGGCGGTGTCGATCTCTCTAACGCCGCGAACCAGGTCGCCAATGCCAGCGGATCGGCCGCGACCGACTTCCTGCTGACCAGTGGGATTGCCCTGAATGTCAGCAACATCAACGCGCCCACATCGGCGACCATCACGGCGACCGACCTGACGGTCAGCGGGACCGTCACTGCGGCAACGGTGCAGCTTGCCGCCGGTTCCGGAACGCTGACCTTGAATGGCACGGTCGACGCCGCGGGGGCGGCGATCCTGATCGGCGCCGCGGGGATCGCCGGATCCACCGGGCGCGTTGTCGGCGAAGGCGTACTGGTCGCCATCGCGCCGGGTGGCGACATCATTCTGGACAACGCTAACAACGCGATTGCTTCGGTGGCACTCCTGTCGGCAGGTGGTGTCATCAACCTTGTCGACACGAATGCCCTGGTTCTGGGGCCCGCGAGTGCAGGCACCTCCATTAGCGTCAATGCGGGTACCCTGACCGTCAACGACCTGGTTTCCGCGCCGATCGTCGGCATGACCGCCTCGGCCGGCACGCTGACGCTGACATCGACCGGAACCGTGAACGCGTCCACATCCGCCAGCCTGTCCGGTCAGGCTGGCATCGACGGTGCGGCGGGGACCATCATCGGCAACGGCGCCCTCACGGCGGTCAGCGCTCTGGGCGATGTTGATCTGAGCAACGTGAACAATGCCGTCGCCTCGGCGGCTGGATCGGCCGCGGGCGCCTTTACGATCGTCGATACCGGGGCGCTCGACCTCGGTACGGTCACTTCGGGCACCACCGTCACCGCGACGGCGGAGACGCTGTCGGTTACCGGGACCGTCACCGGACCCACGACGAACCTGACCGCGACTGTCGGCACGCTGACGCTGACCGGAACCGTTGACGCGACGCTGGCCACGCTGCTGGGCGAGGCCGGTATTTCGGGCGCCACGGGCCGGATCATCGGCGGCGGGACGGTGATCGCCAACAGCGCCGCCGGGTCGGTCGACCTGTCCAACATCACCAACGACGTCGCGATGATTGGCGGCACCGCCGCGCTCTCCTTTGCCTTCTCCAGCGGCTCCACCCTGACGCTCGACGACATCACGGCGACCGGCGGCAACGTGGCGCTGCGTTCGGCTGATCCGGGCGGGATCATCTTCGGGGCGGGCAAGGCGGTGACCTCGGTCAGCGGGGGGCGCGTGTCCCTGCGGGCCGATCAACTTATCAATCTTGGCGGCGGCGGAACCGGGTCGGTGAACATCGGTGCCACGGGCACCCTGGAAATCGCGCCGGAAACCCTCGGCGCGCCGATGTCGCTCGGCTCCCTGATCGTTGGCACCCTGTCGATCGAGACGTTGGCCGGTTTCACGGCCGGTCGGGTCGTGTTCGGGTCCGCCACCGACATCGGCGGTACAAGCACGACGACCGCGGGCAGCATTGCCATCGGCGGCACCGGTTTCGACCTCGCGACCGGCGTCGTGACGCCGTCGACGCTGACGCTCAGCGCCATTGCCGCCGGTGGCGGCACGGGTGACGTTGGACAGTCCGCGCCCTTGCTGAATGTCGGAACCCTCACGGGTTCGGCACAGAGCTTCACCCTGACCGACACGACCAACGCGGTATCCAACGTGTCCGGGTTGACGGCGGTGGCCGGCGCGACGCTGACCAGTGGCGTCGATCTGTCGGTCGGCGGGGTCACCGCCGGGACCGAGGCAGTCGTCACCGCGCCGACATTGACAGTCGACGGCACCGTCGCCGCCTCGATCGCGACCCTGGTCGCGACGGCGGGCACGCTGGCGGTGACGAACACGGGCGCCGTCATTGCGCCAACGGCCTTCCTGAGCGCCACGGCGGCCAGTCTGATCCTGCAGGGCACGATCGATGCCGGCACGGTCGCAACCCTCACCGGCGCGACCGGGATCGACGGCTCGACCGGACGTATCATCGGTGGTGGGTCGGTCATCGCAAACGCGGGCACCGGTGATGTCGACCTGGCGGGCACAAACAACCAGATCGGATCGGTCACCGGAACCGCGAGCGGCGCGTTCCTGGCCAACGATCTGATCGCGCTGGATGCCGGCAATATCACCGCGGGCACAACGGCCAGTATCAACGCGCCGACCCTGACCGCGTCTGGGTCGATCATCGCGCCAACGATCAGCTTGACCGCGAGCACTGGCACGCTGGGCGTGACCGGCAAGGTGGACGCCGGCACGATCGCGGTGCTGACCGGGCCGACCATCAGTGTGTCCGGCTTGGTGATTGCCCCGACCGCGTCGCTGACCGCGAGCGTGGGGACGCTGTCGATCACCGGTACGGTGGACGCCAAGACGGCGGTGCTGTCAGGACAGGCGGGAATCGCCGCGGCCACGGGCCTGATCCTCGGGTCCAGCACGGTGACCGCCACCAGCGGCGGCGGCGCGGTGGTTCTGTCCAACACGGGCAACGAGATCGTCAGCGCCACGGGGACGGCCTCGGCCGGGTTCACGGTCGTGAGCGGCGTGGACCTCGCGCTGGGCGACATCGGCGCCGGCACGACCGCGTCGGCCAGCGCGCCGAACCTGACCGCGGGTGGTTCGATCAGCGCTGTTGTCGCCAACCTGGCCGCCACGAGCGGGCTTCTCTCTGTAACAGGCACGGTCAACGCAACCACACAGGCGATTGGCACGGGGCCGACGGTATCGGTAGGCGGCACCGTGATCGCGCCGTCCACCACGTTGACCGCCAGCAGCGGCACGCTGACGCTGACCGGGACCGTGGATGCCAGCATCGACGTCGCGCTGTCGGGTCAGTCCGGCATTGCCGGCGCATCGGGCCACGTGATCGGCGGCGGCTCGCTGTCCGCGATCGCGGCTGGCGGGGATGTCGATCTCAGCAACACGAACAACGCGGTCGCCAACGCATCCGGCAATGCCTTGGGCAATTTCGCGCTCGTGGATTCGATCGACCTGAACCTGGGCAACGTGTCCGGGACGACCGTGAACGTCAGCGCACCGAACCTGACCGCGACCGGCACCGCCGCTGGTGGCGCCGTGTCGCTGACCGCGACCGCAGGCACACTGGCGATCCCGGGCGTGGTCGATGCCGCGGTTGAGGCAGTAGGAACCGCTCCCACGATCACGGTCGCTGGCACGGTGATCGGGCCGACCACATCCCTGACGGCGACCGCCGGCACGTTGGGCCTGACCGGCACGGTGAACGCCTCGATCGCCGCCATCTTGAGCGGGCAGGCCGGCATCGCCGGCGCCGCCGGCGTGGTCATTGGCGGCGGTGCACTGACCGCGACCAGCGCGGGCGGCGCGGTGGATCTGACCAATCCGGCCAACGCCGTGGCCTCGGCGGCCGGATCGGCGCTGACCAACTTCCTGCTGGTCGATACCGGCTCGTTGGACCTGGGCAATGTCACCGCGGGCACGTTGGCCGCGATATCGACGGGTGAGTTGACCGCGTCTGGCACCGTCATAGCCCCCACCGTCTCCCTGACCGCGACCTCGGGCACGCTCGGCCTGACCGGTGTCGTGGACGCCTCAACGGCGGCGGTCCTGTCCGCGTCCGACAACATCGTCGGACCCGCGGGCCTCGTGATCGGTGACGGCGCGCTGACCGCGACGTCGGGGGGCGGGGCAGTGGACCTGTCCAACGCCGGCAACGTCGTCGCGAGCGTCACCGGTGGCGCCGATAGTTCCTTTGCGTTGACCAACTCCGTGGCACTGGATGTCGGGACCGTCGCCGCCGGGACGTCGATCACCATCGCCGCGCCGACACTCACGGCCAGCGGCGCGGTCTCCGCGCCCACCGTGGCGTTGACCGCTGGCACAGGCACCCTGGGCGTCACGGGCGCCATCACCGCGAGTATTCTGGCGACATTGTCCGGCAATGCCGGCGTGGTCGGCCCGACCGGTACGATCCTGGGTGGCGGGGCGCTGAACGTGAGCAGTGCGGCCGGATCGGTGGACCTGACGAACGCCGCGAACGTCTTCGCCAGTCTCGAAGGCTCCGCCGCCAACACCTTCCAGGTCACCGACAGCACCGCGCTCGGCATTCTCACCGGCAAGAGCGTGACCGCGAACACGGTCACGATCACCGCGACGAATATCACCAATGACGGCACGGTCACCGGCAACGGGACCGGTACCGCCGCGCAACTGATCGCCAGCACGGGCAGCATCGCGAATACCGGCCTGGTGCAGGCCCCGACGGGTGCCACGAGTCTGACGGCGGTGACGGGCATCACGTCTTCGGGTACCGTCTCGGCTGGCGGGGCAGGCAGCGCCGCATCCCCGTCGGTGCAGTTGGCGACGACGGGCGGTGCGATCACGCAGAGTGGCGGCCTGATCACCGCGACCAACAGCGCCGGCTACGTCTCCTTGCAGGCGCCAGGCGGGGCGATCGGCTTCGCGGGCACGATCAGCGCCGGCGCTGGATCCCCAGCCACGGGAACGGTCGATGTGCAGGCGCTGACCACCGTGACCGAGACGGCGGGTACTGGCGTCCTGGTCACCGGCGTGCTGAGCGGCAGCGCGGGTGGCGCGGTCACACTGAACAGCACGCCCGGCAACCGCATCGCCAGCGTCGGATCGCTCAGCGCGGGCGCCGGCCTTGCGTTGAGCAACAGCCGCGACCTGACCCTCTCGGGTCCTGTCACCGTCGCCGGCGGCCCGGTGACGATCGCGGTCAAGGCAGGTGACGGCACAACCGGCATACTGACCAACACGGGCACGGTGGCTGCCACCAGTCCCACCGCCGGGTCGATGACGCTCACCGCCGATGGCGGTATCGTCAACGCCACGGGCGGCGTGATCACGGGTGCGGGCCCCGCTGCATCGCCATCTGTCGCACTGACCTCGGGCGCGGCCATCACCAACGCCGCGGGCGCGACGATCACGGCGACGAACACGATATCCGGCAGTGTCGCGCTGACCGCCGCGACCGACATCACCAGCGCCGGCACCATCACCGCGGCTGGCACCTTCGCCGGTATCTCCAGCGTGGCGATGACCGCGGGCGGCACGATCGCCCAGGGTGGTGGCGTGATCTCCGCTACCCATGTCGCCGGATCCGCCGCGTTGAACGCGGGCAGCATCGACCTGGCCGGAACCGTGGCGGTGGGTGGCTCCCTGAGCCTGGTTTCCTCGGGGCGGATCACCCAGGGGGGCGGAACAGCCGTTGGCACTGCAACGGGTGCCATCATCGCCGGGCTCCTCACCGGGTCGTCCGGCACGACCACGACGCTCGGCAGCATCAACAATCAGATCGGCACAATCGGGCCATTCAACGCGGCGAACAGCCTGGTGCTGCGCAATGGCACCGCGAACCTGACCGTGGCCGGCGCGCTGAGCGTCACCAACAACGGCACGCTGCTGCTGCAGAACGGCGTCACGGGCGGGTCGAACAACCTGACACTGGCGACCGGCAGCCGCTTGCAGGCCGGAACCGTGGCACTGCTGGCCCCTGGCGTCATCGAAGGACGTGGCGCGACGATCGCCGCCACCACCCTGACCCTGCCAAGTGGTGCGACCGGATCGGTGGGCGCGGGGACAGGTGTGGCATCGGTGCGGCAGGCGATCCTGGGTGACCCGACCGCGAGTGATCCGGTCCCGATCAACAGTATCGGCACGCTGGGCGCCGTGACCGCGAGCGAATCCCTGGTTCTGATGGATGCGACGGCCTTGCTGCTGGCCGGCGACATCTTCGCCCCGACCATCCGGATCGGTTCCACGGGCGCGATGACCATTGCCGACGGCGTCACGGCGACGACCGGTGGTGCGCCGCTGACGCTGCCGCCATCCTCGACCGTACCCCCCGACACGGACGCGACCAGTGGGTTCAACATCGCGCTTCTGGCCAGCACGGGCACAATTGATCTCGGCAAGAGCCTGACAATCCAAAGCCTGCCGGGCGTGTCGCAGCCGACCTTTAGAATCGCCCTGACCCAGGGTGGAGAGGTCGTGTTCGGCGACCTGCTGGCCCCCGCGACGAATGTCATCCTGCATGTCGGCACGGGCACCGCATCGTCGAAGCCAGGCACCAATATCGACGTCGCCAACCTGTTCGTCTTCTATCGGACCGGCGCACCGTCGGTGAGCCTGACCGGCAAGGTCGCCGGACAGACCGCGTCGGGGGCTGCCGCGATCAGCCGCATCGGGCGGGAAAGCACCACCAGCGCCTTTGGCCAGACGCCGACCGCCGCGTTGCAATTCGACCCGAGCGCGCTGTACCAGATCAACCAGTGCAGCATCACCGCGGTGAACTGCGTGCTCACGGCGACGTTGCAGATCCCACCGCTGCTGCCCTTGCAGGTGCTCTATCACGCCCTGCCGGTGGACGTGCTGGACGATCCGGACATGCTGCTGCCCCTCATTTCGGAACAGGACGAGTGATCATGCGCCGACCGACCCCGTCCGCCCATCCGCTCCGCGGCGCGCGCCGTCTGCTGCCCCTGTTGGCGGTGATCGGTCTGTTTGGCTGCGAATCCCCGCCGCCTGAAGCCTATCTGACCGGCGGGCCGCGCGGGGACGGGGTCCCGGTGGGGCGCAACAGCGTGGGCGATGTCTGCTACCAGCATCGTGTCGGGCAGGACGGTGGGGTCGATATCTACTGTGGCGCTTGGTCCCAACCGGCGGGCCGGGTCCGCCCCAGCGCCGATGCGGCCCCGCTCGACCAGCAGGCCAGGACCCTGGCGGCGTCATTGGCGCCACGCATTACGGATTGTGGAACGCCGCAGCCGCTCACCTTCACGGGCGCTTGCGGGCAGCCGCCCTACTCCATGCGGCAACTTCGCATCACCGTCCGGGACGGAGGCGAGGTCGTGCTGGCCACCGGCGGACAGTTCC
>WBZQ01000896.1_pt1 | contig 21825 bp, 37 predicted proteins | sample 5204251 | NCBI WGS metagenome assembly WBZQ01 (sample SAMN12412402, study PRJNA552823) | activated sludge metagenome | isolation source: activated sludge from nitrification reactor of wastewater treatment plant... | place: USA: Virginia | collected 2017-09
CCTTCCATTCCTGAAACGCGCTCAAATCTTCGTCTGAAAAGTCCTTGAACTTTTCCAGTGCCTTCAGCCTGTCTTTTTCGCGCTTCAGTTCCGCGTTTTTCGTCAAGACGGGCTTTTTCACGAATTCATCGCGCTTTGACCAATCAAGCTTGAACTTCTTATCTTCCGTTTCTGCAAAGAACTGCTTTTCCGATTCGTCAATACCGTCGAGCGAATCCAAAATCACATCAATTGGCATATTGACTCCCGCAGGGAATTTGCGCCGCTGGCGCGTGGTGAGCCTCTTTCGCCGAAAGAGGGAAAAGAAAAAGCGCGCGATTCTCAAAAGAGAATCACGCGCTCATCTGTGAATTGGCCTGATGGCCAGCCTAAATATGAAGCTGATGGCAGCGGCCTCAGCAACCGCCGCCATCGTTGGAGGAACGCCCGATGAACAGACTTCCTTGTTGCGCTTTTATCCTACAACAACTTGCGCCAAAGTAAAATCACTTTTTACTTGACAGGCAGGCGGCTTGCTCCATTTTGTCTGCCGATGGCAATCCGGGCAGCCAATCCGCACGCTTTCCCGAATGACCAGCGTTTTGACACGCTCACCAATCAGCACGTCAACCAGCAACCGCACGCCGTCCGTTCTGCCGAGTTCACATTGGCAGTAACGGCAAGCGAAAAATTCAGTTTTGATCGTCGCCGCCATTGTCATCATTCGGCTTCTTCTCCGGTTGTTCGATCATCAACCGCCGCTTTTCTTCGGCGATTCGTTCAAGCTCGGTTTCCGCATCAAAGTCATCCGGCAGAATGCCGAGCTTTTGCTCCATTTGCCAAAGCGTCTGTAATGAGTGCTGACCTTTTTCAACCATCAAACTGACAGTCGGCAAATCGGCAGAAGAGAACACTAAATCCGCCGACTTGACGCCCGGAATCACTTCGCCCGGATCATCGAGGCTTTTCCACTGCGCGAAGTGAACCAGGACTTGATTCAGGCAATCTTTCCAGGCGTCGGCAATCTGCGAAATCCGGCTTTGCTTGGCATCGCCGCGCGCGTTGATTTCTGTTGCCGTCATTCCGCTTTTCTGTGAGCCTTCGGCAAATAAAGACGCGCCCATTTCGAGCATCTGCTTTTCAATTCCGGCAATCCATTCGCGCCGCTCTAACAGGCTTGATCCTTCTGGCTCGGCATACGAAACGCCGCCGCCTTCTTTGCAGTCAATCATCACATCGAGCCCGGCAACCTTGCCGAACGTGTCTTCCTCTTTGCGATTGACGGCAGTAATGACCGGCGTGCATTTGTGCAGAATCTTTTCGTGATCGGATGTCAGTTGATAATGCTTGATGTTCAGATTCGCCAAATCAATCAGCACAGAGCCATCCGTCTTTTCGGGATTGTTCAGCGCCGGATTCGCGTTGAACACGGCAACCGGAATATCATCAAGCTCTGAGACTCCGGCATCAATCATCACAAGCTCGGTTTTCTTCTGGCCTCTGCGCCGGGATGAAGGATCAACTTCGCGTTCTTCCCAAATTTGCCATTCCGCTTTTCCGGCGCGCACGAATGCTCCCGTCATATCTTGAGCAACGGGGACTTGCCAGACGCGATAGCGTTCGATCTCGGCATCGCCAAAGCCATTCGGAACGGATGCCAGTTCTCGAAAAACAATTTGCTGCAAAACGCGCGAGCCGTTAATCACGACATATCGTGGCCAGTTTGCAAGCTCTTTCGCAGAGTACAGAATCGAAAACGGGCGAAAGTTCATCCGCTCGGCTTGCTCCGCATCAAGAATGCCATTCGGCTTTTTCGGCATTTCGGTTAACACGTAAGCCGCGCCGTAATGCACGCCCGCGCGTAACAATCGCTGCGCTTCAACCGTCCAGTGCGTTCCGGCGTTGTCAATGTTCTCAAAGTCGGCAACCACAGCAGGCGAAACGGCGTCGCTCAATTTCGGCGGTCGTTTCGTGATTGCGCCAACAACGGATTCCAGCGCGTTGCCGTAGGCAGGCAGGAAGGTTGACGTTTCCAGCCGGTAGCGATACGAGTCGTCGGCTTCAAGCGGGAATTGAGGCAGGTAAATTGAATCGCCCGATTTGCCAGCGGAAGCGCGCATGGCTTCCGTTCCGATCAAACAGGCATCTACCTTTGCCCAGAGCGGCGCAAAGGCGTCAAAATCCGGGCTGCTGTAATTTGGTTTTGTGTTGTCTGCCATTGCCTCACATCCTGAAGGGAGTTATTTTCACTTTTGGTTTTCGATCTGCCATCAGTCCATAACGCAGCGCATCAGCCGGATCGTCGCCGCCGCTGCCTTCTTCGTCCACGTCCCACTTGAGAACGTCTTCCGGCTTGTTCGGATTGTGCTGTAACGCCGGAAGACATTCGATCAGCTTCACACAATTGCGATCAATCTTGATCGTTGGCGCAATCGGCGTTTCGCGTCCAACGTCGCCAAGCCGTTTCAACAATTCGCTCCATCCTGAAACGCGGTCGCTGTCCGTTCGCGCAAGATGAATGCCGAAGCTCTCATATTGCTGAGCAATCGTTTTCGCGTCCGCATCGCCCTTATTGGCGAAACAATCCGCTCCGGCGAAATACTGAATCTTTGACGCATCGCGGCCATACTTCGCGGCAATGCGTCTCAGTTCCGCCGCGTGATGAAAGGGCAGTTGCTTTGCTTCAACGTGTTCACCAAAGACATAAGCCATTCCGTCAAACTCCGTCAGCAAGTAGCTTGCCGTTGGATGCGTGAATCCGTAATCGAAGCAACCCCAGACCGGCCAATGATCGGGAATGACGACGTTGCCGGTGTGCGCTTCGTAATTCCAGGTTGAGAAAAACTGACCGGCTGCGATTTCCCAATCACCAAACCGATAGGCGCGAAGCTTCCATCCAGTGTTATCTTCAAGCTTTTGCTTGTATCCGCTGTCAATGAATTTGTTATCGTCAACCGTCGCAAAGATAAAGCGCGTTGTGCTTTCCAGTCCTTTGCGCGCCGGAGTGATGAATCGTTCCTTAAACCAAACGTGTCCGATGTTGCCCGGATTCGTGGAAGCGTAGATTCGCGGTCGCCAATTCGCCTTGCTTGTTCGGTTGCTATCACGAAGCGTTTTGTATTTCGACAAAGAGAGCGTTGTTGCTTCCTCGATTGCTATCACGTCGTATTCAAGCCCTAAATACTGGTCAACGTCGCTTTCGTTCTTGAAGTGACCGATGACGATGCGGCTTTGGTTCGGAAACGTAATCACGCCCGTTGTTCGGTTGTAATCGTGCGTCGTTGTTCGCAGCACAACCCGGCGCAAGTCTTCAAACTGCTCGCGCGCATTCTTGGCGACTTTGCGGATGTAAAGGACTTTCAAACCGGGAACACGCTGGCAATCGTCTAACGCAATCTGAGCAAAAATCGCGTGCGACTTTCCGCCGCCGCGCGCTCCGCCATAGCCAATCTGATCCGCGCCGCGCGAATCGTCCGCATGGCGACAGGCCAGATGAAACTTCATCGCCTTCGGCAAGGGGATATACTGCCCAGCAAAGAAGTTTTGCACCTGCTCACGCGGCAAGCCGAGACTACGCGCCAAGCTCGCGCACTCCGTCGCCTGCTTCGTCAGTCGTTGTTTCGTCGCGCTGTCCATACGCTTTATCTAACGCCGCCGCCAATGGCTCGAGCAGCGACTGCCCGTCCGCTCCGGTCACTTCAAGTTTGGATTGGTTGCCGTACCCTCGATCTCTCGCCAAGCAGTTCAGCACGAACGTTACCGCCCAGCTTTCGCCGTTCTCCGCTGCTGTTTCAAGCGATTTTTCAGCCGTATCAACCAACTGCCCGCGAAATTCCTGCGTAATTTCTTCGATCTCCGGCCATCGTTGCCGATAACTCCACAACGTTTTCCGACTGATACCAAGCTCTCGCGCGGCGAGATATTGCCGCCCGCGATTGTTGATAAGAGCCTTGATGATCTTTTGTACAGCGGCTTTTTCGGAATCAACGTCGTGATTGTAGAGAATCTTCTCTTTCTTGATGTTGCCGTTGTTGCCGCGCTGTTTTCTCGTTGCCATCGTCTTAACTCGTTGCGTCTGTCACGCCCTTGATCCAAGTCACTTCGCCGTCAGGTACGACGGTTGCGATGTTGCTGCTCGCGTCTTTCACCTGACAATCCCAAAAGTATTTGCCCGGCGTGAAATCGTCCGTATCTGTATCGGCGAGCGTGATGGTGAACGTCAATGTCGTTCCGCTCACGGTGAAGCCCGACGTGATGGACTTCTGAACAACGCCTGAATCAGCGTCCGCCATTGACTTTGACCGCTTGAACGTTATCCAAGCTTTTGTCGGCGTGCCAAATCCGCTTGGAACGGTCACGGTGAAACTCACCGGCATGTCATCGCCAATGACCGGATTTTTGCCGTCGCTTCGTAAAAGTATCGTTGCCATAATCAACAATCCGCATCAACTGAAATTTCATATTCTGGCCACACGCCAGCAATTGCGTAAGTTGGCCACACGCCACTTACGCACATTGGCACAATATCGGGCGGCAACACGACAACAGCCGAAGCCGAACCGCCGCCAAACAATGCAGCGCCGAAGTCGAAACCGCCGAAGATGGATTCAAACTCAAACATCATTTCTTAGGTACGACCCGAAAAACGATTTGATCTTCTGTTTCGGAAACGAGAGAGAAAGTCGCATCGCGCTTATTAACCGTCAGCACGCGCCCGCCTTCGTCGTCTGGAGTTGACAGCTTCAGAAGCGGATTGAACGTATAACGCTCGCTGAATGTGAAAGCGTAAGACCGCGCAGGGTCTACCAATCCCGCAATTGGCGACGATGAAAGCCATTCGCCTTTTATTCGCCTGTCAGGTTCAACGGTCGCTTTAATCAAGTCATCGTCAATCACTTGGTTAAAGTTCATTGCTCGCCTTCCTTTTCTTCCTCAATCATCCACTTCACGGCCTCAAGCTCGTTGGCCGAAAGTTCCAAATCCTTCGCTTGGTCAATCACAGCCAGCGGTAGCGGTTTGAAGTCAAAGTAAACTTCCGTTTCGATCAGTGCCACGAATTCTTGATTGAACCTTGCCAGTTTGTCGGCATCGCTTCGCCATTCGGCATCTTCTGCATCGAACGCCTGAACAATCGCGGCGCGGGCTTCGTCGTAACTTTTCCACGCGGCCTCGATCTGCCCTTTGATCTTGCCCACATCGAAAATCACTTTCGACAAGGGAATTGCGCCCGTTCCGTATTTCGCGCTCAGCACTTTGACCAACGGTGTCAAAGCGCGTGGACTTCCTTTTTCGTCAAGTTCCAAAAGCTGAAAGTATTTGAGATTCATTGCTTGGTTTCTCCGGTTATCCTAAAAAGCCGAGCGTTTGCAGGTCTGCGATTAGCGTCCCCACAACGTCAGCCAGTTCATCGAGCGTGGTTGCGTTTGCGTCGTAGCTTCGATCTGTCGAAACGTTCGTTGGCGTATATGTTGCCGCCCTTGCAATTTTGATGATGTGGCCTTGCTCGTTTCGGAAATGCGCGGCGGCAGTTCCTGCGCCGTTCCAGTCGGCGGAATATAGCTGGAACTCATCATTGGGCGAAGAGGTTGGGGCTGTGCCGTTAGCAATGGCAAGGACGCCGACCCCAGATGTGCCGATGCTGCCAACGGTGGACGTGCCGAGAACGAGAGAGCCTGCGCCGGTTGAGCCATTTATGACGCGAATAGTATTCGTTCCCGAACGAATAAAACCCGCGTCCATATTCAAAGCGTTATTAGATAAATTAAACCCGCCATCTGTTGCAAGTTGCCAACGATAAGTAGGCGACCCCACCTCAAACACCACGCCACCACCAGACGTATTTCTAATAAAGAACTGGCCGCCGCCTGTCGTATTTCTTTCCATAGCCAAAATCGCATCACTACTGTTCTGGCTAAAAGCCAATCTTCTATAATTTGTGGTAGAGGTAAAAGACGCATACCAGTAAAAAGGGGCAGCATTAGTGCCGCTATTCACAGAAACGGCACCAGTACCTTTTGGCGTTATATCTATCCCCTCATTCGTCCCACTGCTTAACGCTTTCAAGGTGACGCCGCTTCCCGCCGCGTTACCAGTAACTGAAAGCCCTGTTGCCGCACTCGCAACGTTATTCACCAGTCGAAACACCGGATTCGTGCTGCCATTCGGCCCGCTCTCAAACGCCGTCGCGCTCGCGCTGGTCTGCACAATCGTCCCGCTGTTCGTTTGCCCAGCCATTGCAACCGTTCCCGTCAACGTCGGCGACGCGCTTAGCACCGCATTCCCCGTGCCGGTCACAGTGTACTCACCGACCACGCCGGAATTGTTGAAGAGGACGCGCGTGTTCGTGCCGCCGGTAATCGTGGTTGTACCGATGGTGATGCCGCCGCCGCTACTAAAGGTGATCGTATTGACTGAACCGCCGCTCTCTTTCCACTTGGCTTTGAGTTCGTTGGTTGCTTCGTCTTGATAGAAGTGCAAATGCGCTGCGGCAAGATCGCCGTCCGCAATCGCAGACGCCGGAGCGCGAAACGTAATTCCGCGACTGCCCCACGTCAGATCAACGTTTGCAGGAGTTTCGGCCAAATCAAAGGCGTTATCTCTGCCGAGCGCGTAAATGTCATTCCCCGACTGATACACCATGCCGAAAGACGTGTTTGTGTGCGCCGTGTTGTCTATCGCAATCCCGCCAAAAGGCAGGATGTGCGTATCACCCAAACCCGCATCGTCAGAAGATCGGACCGCTGAAAACGTCAAATGTCCGGCATCCTGCAAAAAGTTCGCATAGGCGTTTGGCGCAGCGTCGTTCGTGTAGGCCAGCTGCCAGAATGTTGAGCCGTCCGTGTTCTGCAACGTGAACAACGCCGGGAAATCCTGAATCAAGAACGGCGTCGAGCCAGACGTTGACTCGCGCACGAATAACGCGCCGTTAGCGTTGCCGGTCACAGTCAGCGCAACCGCTGCGCTTGCAGAGTAGTTGACCAGCGAAGCCGCTGCGTAAGCGTTCGCGTTGTTGTAAAGCAAATTGCCGGAACTCCCTGGAGCCGTGACGCCTAAATAATCCGTACCAGCCGATGCGGCTGAGACGACGCCTGAGCCATTCGCTTTCAGGATGCCACTGATCGAACCCGCGCCGCCGTAATTCGAGCCGATCACTGAACCGTTCCAAGTGCCCGTTGCAATCGTCCCAAGCGTGGTGATGTTTGCTGATCCCGCCCACGTCGAAAGGGCAGTGTTTTCGACGTTGTTCAGTGACAAATCGGCTTTAAGCTGCGCCATTGTGCGATTCGTCCAAACTCCGGCCTTGCGCTGAATGATGTCATCGTTCGACGGCGACAATCCGCCAATGGCTGTCAAATCAGCGTCCAGCGGTTGATACGTTCCGCTTAAATCAGGAATGTCACCCGCCGCCAAAACGCGCCAAGTTGATGTGCCTGCCGTTGTGTTACCAACAAGGAACTTGCCATCGGTCGGCGTTGCTGAACCATAGCCGATCTTCGTTTCCAGTTGAATGACGGCATCCCTGACGACTTCGTGATGCTCGGCAATCATCCTCATTCGGACGTAGACAGTTCCGCTCCAATTCTGCGCCGTTGAACCAAACGCGCCACGCCCGCCAACGGGAACGGTCAGACTGTTAGCCGCGTTCGCCGTGAAAATAATCTCTTCGTGTTTTGTCGGCGCGGTCAGGGAATCGGTCAGGGTAACGACGCCGGTGGCTGGAAATACCGTGCTGTCAGTTAAGGGAATGGCAAGGACGCTGTTGTTTATATCCGCGCTCAACGTTGTATAAGCGCGATTGTTCACCTCGAATAACGAAACGACGCCATCAAGAGCGGTCGGATATTCTACGGTTCCAGGAGTCGGCATTTTTTGTTACTACCTCACGTCGTTTCGATTAGTTTGAATTGCGGCGGTCTAAAAACAACAATTGCACTTGGAAATGGGGCGCTGTTTTCGTGTCCGCCAAATTTTAATCGCCCCTTCATCAGCCTGATTTCGCCTTTCATCGCGTACCGATGCCACCATTCGGTATCTGTGCGAGCGGGGATTAAGCAGACAACCGTGCAACCTTGTAATGATTCTTGATACGCTTTCGCCATCCATTCGCCTATTGCCCGTCCATAGGGCGGATTCATGAAAACTGTTTCGTTATCCCAAGATTGCTTCAACCCGTTTTCCGCGACGGTAAAATGCTTTGTGCATTTAGCGTTTTCATGAGACGAACAAGGATCAAGCGTGAACCCGAATTCAGCATGCAGAGCATCAAACAACCATTGAGGCGTCGCCCAATTATCCGTTTTGCTACTGAAATGGACTGTTGTATTCAAATCGTCTGCCTCGATCAAAATTACTTTGGCGTCTGGCCTGTTTCGTCAGGACTTTGCTTTTTGTTGACGAACCACTCGCAACAAATAAGCCTTCTTGTTTCGTTCTATTCAGCTTCGTAAAAAAGAACAACAGACGCCAAACCTAAAAACTTTGACTGATGGCGGCATTTAATGCCGCTCCGTGTACATCGGGCGCTGACATGTAAAGATTTCAAGTCTTCAAATCGGCTTTAACCCCGCGAATCAGCCGCGTGTCCTTCCACGCCGCATCAGTCAAACCGGATGGCCGCGTCGGAGTTGCGATAGTGTGCGATCACCCCTTACGCCTTCACTGAAACACAAGACAACGCGGCCATAATTGGTTACTCGCTTGTTTCTGCCTGATATTCGGCAATGCCGTTGTTTGCAATTCGCAAAGCGGTTGCCAGCTTTTCGGCCTTCGTCGCGTCTCGGTTGAGCTTCGTTGCTGCATCGGCGCTTACGTTTGCGCTTGCCGCTTTCTTGCGAAGCCGTGCTGCTTTCGCTGTCAACAGTGTTACCGCTGTTCCAAGTCCGTTCTGAGCGATAATCAGAGCGATCATTTCTTTATCCATTTTGTTTTTCCTCCATGTTTAATTCGGTTGCCCTGCCGTAAAAGCCTTCGCGTCTCTGCACGGCTGAGTCGAATGCAATCAGACACTGATTCAGAAAATCAGCCAAAATAAAGTCCGGCGTTGATGATCCGTTTTCCATCGAATGTCTGTTTATGAGCTTTTCCAATTCGTCTCGGAAAGCGGGGTTATCCATTTTGCTTTTTCTCCGTGTTGGTTGGTTGATGGTAATGCGCGGCCATCGTTGCACAAATCGCGCAACAGACCGCACACAGACAAGCGAGAAGTCCAGTGATAATCATTTTGACGCTCCCCGTTTGATTTCAATTGTTACCGTTTCGCCCTTTGCTCTCGCCGCTTTGATGCGCGTAAAGAGCCGGTCGAATGCCTTGCGTGATTCAAAAACTACGTTCCGCGCTCGCTTCGTTCCAGGTAACAAACATCCTTCGGTATCAACTGCCTTGTTGCCGGGATGGATACGAATTCCGCTGAACTTCGGAACGTTCAATAGCAACGGAAGAAACCGCTTGAAGCGGACGCTCTTTGTGATGACGATCTCGTAAACGCCTTCAGGAATCGCTGTTTTACCGTAGACTTTGACGCCTTTTGGCCTGACACGATCTTCCAAAATGAAACACTCGAAAACGCCATCAACAAACAGTTCGCCCGTCGTGCTTTCGTCGGTGAACGTGTCGCGGAGAAGAAGTAGCTTCAAGCCGCTACCTCCGTTTCCATCGCCTCGCGCACGGCGTCGAAATTATCAAGCTGTGCCGTTGCCAGTTGTTCGGCGATTGATCCGGCAACGTCGGCGAGTTCGTTAAGCTTCGCTTCCATTTCTTCGATGGATCGAATCTTGACCGATGCCGAAGTTCGGCGCAGTTCCGATTCAAGCTCGCCTGCTGTTTGTTTGATTCGTTGTAAATCCATAACTTCTAAAAAGCCCGTTGCCGCCATCCGCATAACGGCAACGGGAAGCCTAGTAAGGAGAATGCGAAAAGGTACTACGCGAGAAAACTTGGTGGGCGGCATTGCGTTGAAACCACGATCCTCGATTGAGTGCATCCCCACGCTCAATCAAAGAGCAAGCCGTCCAAAATTCAACGCTGAAACTCAACACCTTGTGAATCCCACCAACCAACGCCTGGACGTGTGATTCGCACAAAGCCGCCAATCCGACCGCTCCAAAGCTGTGAAGGCGTCAGAATAAAATTCATCTGTTGCACGCCCTGCATCCAACTTGCTCCGCAATACTGAGCGCGAATCATCGAGCCGTTGCCGAGAATCAAATCTGCCGTGTTCTCGTTGATGCCCGTTCCGTAAAGAACAAGCACAATCGTATCTCCGCTGGCGAATTGCAGACTGCCCGGAGCGTAGTAGATTTGCTGCCCATTCGGTTTGACGACAAGCCACACAGAAGCCGCCGCGCCCGTTCCGGTTGCGTTCACCGTGAACACGCCCGGCGCGTTTGGATTGATCTGAGGCCTTCCAAAGAAACGCGCTACCGGGCTTCGTGTGGTGTCAATCGTTGCCTGAACCTCTGTGATGAAGTCCGGGAGATTGGCCGGAAGATGGAAATTGATTTGGCCGGGAGTAACAGCGACAAGTCCGCATAACTGACCATCAATTGTGACAGTGACTCCGCCGAGCGAAGTTGGCAGGGGCAACGTGGTTGCGTAAGCAAATTGATCTGTGAACGTAACGCCCGGATCGGGGAAGGCAGAGACAAGCCCGTTTCGTGCTGTTGCCGTGCGAAAGTTAGCGGCAGAAACAATGCTTGTTCCGTTGCCGCCTCCATTCGCGCTGCATTGATCGCAAGGCCTGTTATGAGGAAGGTTGCCGCTATATTGCGCCGTGCAAGTTGTGCCGTTGTTGCGAACTTCGGTGATAACGACTTGACCGCCTGAACCGCAACTTGTTGGGATCGAAAAGCTGCGCGCAGTATTCGGAACGGTGAATTGCCCGGCAAATGTGTTCAGATTGAAATGAGCGATTGAGCTTTGCCCGGTTTGCGTGAACCAAAGCACATTCACATTACTGCATCCGCCGACATAACCTTGCGTTTTGAGCGTGCAAGTTTGCGCCTTCGTGACAGCCGCAAAGAGCATCAACAAAGCAAAGGCAACCAGAACGCCGATGCTAAATTTCGTTTTCGGTTCGATCTTCTGTAGTCGGATCATCAAATTTTCTCCCCGGCGTAAATTCCATTACGCCGCTGTCTGAAGGCTGACTTGCTGTCTGTTTTCGCAGCCCTTCCCGAATTAAGATTCGGTCGTCCGTGTCTGACATTGGCAACCCTTTTGCCTGGCGCCGAATCACCAAAGCCGTTTCAATTGCGCGGGCTGAATACTCGTTTTCAAGCCGCGTCATTCTTTCTTCAAACTCGGCCTTCAATCCTGGATGAAACAGCCTGCGGATTGATTCGTAGTCGGCGTCAGCCAATCTTGCTAGCGATGGCTTGCCATTTGACTTCGTGATAAACGCGAACCATTCGCGCAACTGTTCATCGGTTGCCGTTTTTGCCTTTCGCTTTCGATAATCAACCCATGCGGCAATCCCTGCGGCAGCAACTGCCAAAATTAAAAGAGGAAGTCCGTCAAAACTCATTACTTCACTTTCACGTCAAGTTTTGCGGCAATAGCGGCGGCGGTAGACTTAATCTCTGAAATATCGTGCTGCACGTCCTTGATCGTCTTATCAAATTCGCTTTGTCGTTTTGCCAATGGCGCGACGTGGTTTTCCTTAAAATCCGTAAGAGCCGTCTTGATCGCGTCCGCTAACTTACGCTCAAGCTGAAGTGCGTCCCAAAGCTTCGTAAACAGAAAAACAAATATCCCGACAATCGCGGGAGGCAACACTTTTTCAATCCAGCCGGAATTCTCAACAATCACCGCTTCACCTGTACGCATAGACTCACTCCAAAAAGGGAAATGGAGGAGATTGTTTTAGCTGTAGCACCATGAAGAAAAACGCCGCTGATCCAAAGCATCAACGGCGTTTTCGGTGTCGCGCAAAAAGGCCGGTTTACTTCGATCAGCAAAAGAAAGTAAGCGAAATAAGACAGAGCGATTTTGGCGAGTTGTGTTATATTTTCTCTGCAAGGGGCTGACGCGTTTTACCAGAACACATCAGCCCGCCAAGTGAATCGCCTGAAGAGATTGCACTCGGCTTGAATTTAGTCTACCACAAGATGTAGTTGCTGCAAGACTAAATCCCGCCACTTCTCCGAAGGCCATAACCGGAGGAAATATCAATGCGAAATTTGAAGTTGAGCGAAATCGGCGCAGACAAGTGGTTCGCTTTCGGCGCGATGCTGCTTGTTATCGTTGGCTGTGAAATCTACACCGGCTTACACGTCCTCAAATTCCTGCGTGACAACGCGCTCCCGGCTGTTGGATTGCTGGCCTTTGGTACGTTCTGCGCTCTGTTTTATACGTATTACGGAATGTGTTCGACCGATCCCAAGCGTGCAAAGACGGCCATCATTCTGAAGCTGATCATGATGGGCGTTTTTATCGCCGCGTCCGTTTCCGTGATTGTCTACAACCAGGAAATGAGCAAGCGCGATCAGGCAAAGGTTGAAACCGTCGCCAAAGAGGAACGCGAGGCCAAGCGGAAAAACGAGCGAACAAAAACCGTCGTTGAAGGCGCGGTTCAGATTGGCCAGATTAAGGACCGTCAGCTTCGCCGCGCAGTTGGCGAAAAACTGGTCAGTGACGAAGACCAAAAAAAAGAGCCTGAATCCAAAACCGATACAGATGAAGAGCTTCGCGCAAAGGCGGGAATTGCGAAACCAGATGAAGGCTTGATGGTCGGCGTTAAAAAGACGCTGTTCGACTTCGCCGACACGATGGCAATCGTTTACGTTCCGGCTGCGATTAACTTCATCTGTTTTTGCGTGATGATCTTAGTTATCGCGTCAACCGCGACGGCAGCAATTGCCACGCAGTCAGTCGAATCCCGGATCGGCTTCACGCCTGATCCAGTCGGCGCAACTGCAAAGGAAAACGTGGGAAAATAACAGCCTCTGCGGATTCGCCAACCGTAGAGGCGAAAGCAGAGGCGGGAGTGAGCAATGACAATCGAGCAATTCAGGATCGCAAAACCGATGATTACAACGCTCGCGGCCATCGTGATAATTACGTTGGCCGTGAGCCTTTCCGCGTTGGTGATGTGAATGAGGAAATTGAAACTGCCGAGCCTGTTGACGATCTTGGTGATTCTCGAAATTCCGTTGGCAATCCTGGGGCTTTGGATTCTCGCGGATCAGACACGGACCGACGCGGTGCGCGACACGCTGAAAGCTTGGGGTTTCCCGATGCCGTGAGAATCAGCGAGACGCACAAAACTGCGCCGCTCAAAGCGAAGCCGAAAGGGAAGCGAGCGGGAAAGACGGTTTCCACGAAAGAGGAAGCCGATTGGCTCAAAGCGCAGTTTCCGCGTAAGCTTCCCGGCGCTTCGGGATCGTGGGCTGTGACGAACAGCGGCGCAGGATTTACCGTTGATTTCCGAATTGACAAACGCCAAAACAACGGCGAACCGATCAACTTTGGTTTCCCTCGAATTTCGCGGGAAATGTTTCTTACACTGAAAGGAATGAAAGTAAATGAATGCAAAACCACAGTCGAAAAGTATGTTAGAGGCCATCTTAGAGACGCCATCCGACAAGGAGATAATCGAGCAAGGATTATTGCCGGAAAGCTGCGCCTTTCACCTTGAGACGGCGCTGACCTTCGCACGGGAAACCGCCAGCGCGACGAATTACGATGACGCGATGATCTTCAATAAAACAGTTGTTGAACACTTGGAAGAAATCAAAGAGAAGATCAAGAAAGCGCAAGCCTGAGCGAACCACAAACCAAACCGAAAAGGGATGATGAGTTGCATCATCCCTTTTTTATTCGATGATTACATCAATCTCTTGAACGCCTTTCTCTGTTAGACATCCAAGATCAAGAGTCACGCCGTAATCATACCACCCACGCCTGCATATCTTGCGGAGAATGAACCATGCGCGTTTGTGGTGAATTGGGAATCCTTCCGAATTGATGATCTCGCGCGGGGATTCTTTGTGCTTGACTCCATCCCGGTCAATGAAACTGCATCGGGCGCGAAGTAGCCTGAGAAAGTCAATTTCATCCTGCTTCATTCGCTCGCCTCCGGGATTCCCAGCGCCCGCGCTGCTGCGATAACGATAACCTCGCAGGGCAGCGTAAGCATCCATCGCTCGTAATCTAGGCTCGCTGCGCGCGGACTTGTTGACGCTACCCATTCAAGCCTTAATTCTTTTTTGAATGGCAGCCATCGATCATCGTCCGCCGCCAGCCACGCAACCAGCGCGTCCTTGTCTTCGGCGTTGGTGAAGGGGTCGGGCGCATCTGCCCAAGCCTCGCTTTCGGTTTCGGTTTCGCGCCATCGTTGATATTTGCTGGCGTCGGGTAATTGAAGCTGATAATGCCAGTGATTCGGCGTGCCAACAGGTAGCACGAAATATCCCATTCGCCGCGCCAGTTCTGCGCGGATGGTGAGTTGTTGTTCTGGGGTCATCATATCTCCTTGTGGCATCCTGCACGATGGCAGGTCATCTTGCCCGTTATCTGGTTCACCCAGACTTGACGGTTGTTGCCGCAATCGGGGCAGTTAGGTATGCCACCCAAGCCGAGCGCGGCGATGGTGGCGTCTACGTGGCGCAGCGCATCTCGCAAGCCTTCGTTATAGTCGCTGAACTCGTCGCCGATAAATTCAAGGTTAATTAGCCCTCGCAACTCTTCCAGCGCGACGGCGACTTGCTCCCGAAATGCGCGCTCCGATTCCTGCGCGGCTTTGGCGATGGCCATATGCTCGCGCAGGCTGTCTTGCGTGGCGCGGAGCAGTGACCAGTCCACCGAGAAAACCGCCTTAACCTTTTCCGGTTCCTTTTGCTGAAGCATTAGCCACTCGGCCACAACTTCCGTAAAGTCAAGCTGGTTGTCGGCGACAAGTTCCGCTGCTTTCTGTCTCGCTTCTTCAGGTGTCATCGTGCTTCCTCCTGTGCCGCTGCCCACTCTATTGCTGCTTCTGCCACAGCCCACCAGCAATCCTTGACAGGCCCGGAGCAGTCTGTCCACTGAGGCAATGGCGCTCCCGTTACCGCGCTCTTCCACTCTGCTTTTTCACAATATGCTTCGTATAAGATTTGATCTAACGACTTACCGTTCATCTTCCTCTCCTTCATTGGGCGCGACCGTGAAGCCCCGCTCCTCCTCGGCCAGCCGTAGATGCGCCTGTAATGTCTTCCGGTCATAGAAGATGCAAATATCTTCTCGCTGGTACGGATGGGGGGAAACGGGATAGGCGTCTTTGATATGGTTCTGCACCAGTTCCAATAAGGAAGGCTTGACCGTAACCCCGGTCACTCTACCTTGCAGGCCGCTTAGCAGTTTCAATGTTTTCGTTTGTAAACCCACCTTCATCGTGTCCCTCCTGTGCCGCGCGGGGCGGCGGGTTAGGCGTGGTCAGTTTCGCTCTTGAATCCTTTGCCAAGCTTCACCGGCCAAAAACTCGGCATCTTCAACTGGTGGGTTGCTCAGCTTGTCGTGCTCGCCACAGGCACACGCCATGTCGTAATGCTGCGCTACCCACGCCGCCAAGAACGATGCAATAAATTGAGTCTTGAAAATCTCTTCATTCATATTTCAATCTCCGAAATAGACTGTGCCGCGGGCGGCGGGTTATCTATCAAGTCGCCAGTTGTAATTCTCATTTACCCAACCAGTCACGCGCCTTTCTAGCGGCAACCAATCAGTATACGGCGTTGACCAGTGACCGCGCTGAAAGCTTTCAAAAGCGTCTATGTCGTCAAAGCCCGGAAACGTGACGCAATCAATTTTTACAGTTTCCGCTTTCCAGTACGCTTCGCCGTCGTCGCGCGTCCAATCGCTAACCTCTGTAATTTCAATCGCCGCATTGCAGATAGGACACTTGAACGAGTCGGGCAAGGTGATTTCCGATTCAGATGTATGGTTTTTGGATTACTCATAAGTATGGTTATGCGTAATTAGGCCGATAGCTGTTTCATCTCTGGAATCAACGGCATCATCTTCCCGGATTCGTAAATCTTCGCAATCATTGGCAGCGTCCGTTCAGCAACGGTTGTATTATCGGCCAAAACGATGTGTGCTAAAAACTCTTCCTCAAAAGTTGTAATGCCTGATTCGACGGCCTCAAGCTTGGCTTTAACGGCGAGAGCCAGCGCGCGCCATCGTTGGCGCGTGGATTGCTCCCACGCCTCGTAAGCCTGTGGCTGTTTTCGCTCGCGCCCGGATGGTGTTTGCCAAAACTCCGCGTCACTTCGATTAGGCATTTTCAAAATAAACCGGATTCGGCGGTCGTTCATCTGAAACGTAATCAAGGCGCGATCTTGATCCCATCCATAGGCAAAGCCGGTTGCGCCGTATCGCTGAACGGTTTTTTCAATTTCAGCACGCGAGCGGTCTGCGCTGACCGACGTGTTTTCTGCAAATTTCGCCATCTCTTCACACCCCCATTAAAAACGTTGATGAGCTTTCGCCCGGTTGCACGTCCATGTAGACGTTCGTTACCGAAACGTTTGAATGCCCCAGCGTCTTGCTGACAAGTTTGATGTCAGCTTTTCGCTTGATCGCGTGCGTCGCATGCGCGTGGCGTAACCAGTGGCAAGACGTTTTCCAGTTGATGCCGGAACGCTTGACCGCTTCCTTTCGGATTATTCAACTTAGGCTTGCGGCCCCGTTTTGGTTTTACGATTTCAGGATGATTGTGCGCTCGAATAATCTTGGCGTTTTTATCGCCGTCTGACTCTATCTCGTTCCGTATTGCGATGACTTCTTTTTCGTCGAAAGCAATCGCGCATTTATACATCGCGTCACCAAAACAGTCAGCAATGTATACCTTGCCGTTGAGCTTCATGATGTAACCGTTTTCGGCCTTTTCAATCGTGATGCTTGCCATATCATTTCATTAAAATAAAGCCTGCGCATTGGCATTGATTGGAAAATCCAATCATCATTCCAGAATTGCAGTTGCCGGTTATATTGTCAGGATCGTGATTTTCGCGCCTATGCCCACATAGTAAGCATAGCTATGGGCGTTTTGGTTACTCGCCATCAATCCCATAGCTGATGACCCGCTCAGCGGCATCGCTCAGCCGCCGTGCTTCGTTCAGGTAAATCTCAGTCGTTTGCAGACTGTTATGGCGCAACGTCTTTTGCACGTTGCGAATGTCCGCGCCGCCTTCAATCATCGCCCGCGCCGCTTTGTGGCGCAGGCTGTGAACCGTCTTCACGCGGTCGCCGAAGATGCCAGCCTTTGCAAACGCTCGCTTAATGTCGGCGCGAAGTGTTTGCCGTGAAATCCGGCGCGGCGTCTTCGTGCGCTCGGTGACGAATAACGCGCCTTTGGTGTGCTTCCGCTCGGCAAGCTCAGCCAGGTAAGCGCGCACCACTTCACGCGCCGCCTTCGACGCGATCACCAGCGGCTCATCTTTCTCGCTTCGGCCTTTGCCTTGCACGTACAAAAGCATATCGTTACCGTCGCCGGTCTTCAGGTCTTCGATGTTCGCCCGTTGCAATTCCACACCACGCGCTCCGGTGTAAAGCATTATCCAGATCAAGGCTTTTTCACGATTGGACAGGGAAGCCAGCTTCATCAGTTTGGCGACTTCTTCATCTGTCAGGGATTCGCGCTTGTGACGATTGCCGGGATTCTTGCCTGCTTTGACGCCTGCCGTTGGGTCAACCTGAATCCGTCCTTCGCTGAGCATCCATTGAAAGAACGCCCTCGCGCCGGTCAGCCAAATCGAAACCGTCTTGACCGCCTTGCCTTCGGCCTTCAGCGTGGCCACCCATTCCAGAATCAGGCGGCGATCCCAAGTCTCTTGCTGGCTTGCCCACTCGGTAAGCTTCCGCATTCCTTGCCGGTAGGTCGTTGCTGTGTCTTTGGCCATCTGGCCAGCGCGGACTTGTAAGTCAAGGTGCGCGTGCCATTCGGTGATGGGCGATGATGGCGCGAGGGCGGATTGGGTTGTGGTGAGATATTCGGTCATCTTTGCTCTGGTTCATCCTGGCGCGCCCAAAATTCAATATGCAAATCGCAATTCATCGCGTTCGCCCAATCGTCAAGCGTGGTGATGCGCCAGTCGCGGTGCGGATCATTAAGCGCCTTCGTTACTGTCACCGGACTGATTTCAAGCCGTCGCGCCATATCTGCGCGGGAAAGGTTGCGCTCTTCCATCTTGACTTGGATGATGGTGTTGACGACTTGGGTGATAACATTTTCTTTAGCTTTGGGCATTTTCTTTTTCCGGTTTCATCGCTCGCTCGGTATTGACTAAGTATGAGCAAAAATAACAGACAAGAACGCGAGCATTTTATTCGTGAGTTTATCAATCATCCCGATTTTCAGCCCGTTTTTGCTTCGTGGATATTAGGCCACAGCGATGCGTTGCAATGGGCAGCGGCTTGGATTGAAAACTCCGCAAAAGCAAACGGCAATCCTGCGGTTCAAGAGTTCGCCGCCAATATGGCAATGAGCATTCGCGCCGCAACAATCCAATGGCCGAAGGCAGCTTAGTAGCTAAGCTGCCCGAAGTTCCACAGTTTACGCCAACCGCCGGAGCGTTTGACTTCGACCAGCCATAATTCGCCACTGGCGCGAAGCGTAACAGCGTTGAGCGATTTCGCCGAAGTCTCACTGGCGAAAAATTCTTTCGCCGATTGAACCGTCTGGCGAAAGGTCGGCAGCTTTGAGCGGTTGGCCGGTGATGCGACCTCGGCAAGCGTGGCAACATCAAACAACTGGCGAAGCGGTGAAGAAGAAGTAGGAAGAGAAAGCATTGATAACCTCCAAGTTTGTTGGCGACTTGATTGCCGCGTCAACAAGAGGATATTAGCGAATAAGCTAACACTTGTAAACAAGAGAATTATTAAAATTTTCGCTTTGTCAGCTATATCCAAATCCGCAAGTCTTTTAATTCCCCATCTCACTAGCTGTAGGATTGACTATAGCTGGCGAGAGTTATTCACCAAGCCGCGTGTAGTCCACCTTGCCGAAATCAATTGACCCGCTCATTTCTTCAATCGTAACCTCTGGATGGTTTTTCTTCCTGTTGATCCTGACACCATTCTCGGTCAGTTCCGCCGTCCACTCATCAGGATCAAAGACAATGCTTAGATTTTGACGGTCGGCTATTACCTTGACCGGGTAATTCAGACCTTCAACGCCCGCCGAACCCATTCAACGGCCTGCCCGTTGTTGACGGTTTCGGCGGTGATTAGTATGAGAGTCCAGCCGCTCAAGCTGGCCTCTGTGAATTTCTCGCAATCGCGGCGCAGTCCATCAATGGATTGATGGCCGCTGTTGCCGCCGCCTTTCCAGTTCAAGCCCTGATATTCAACGGCAATCATCAAATCAGGCCAGCAAAAATCAAACCGCCAAAGCCGCGTTTCGTGAAATCGAAACTCGCAAACCGGCTCCGGCAATTTGGCCATTTTCAAATGCGTCAGGAAAATCGCCTTGTAATCCGTCTTTGGTTTGCGCGTCGTTTGCCGCTTGGCTGGCTGGTTCGATTGCTCCGCCTGCCAAGATTCGTAAATCTGTTGTTGCCAGTTGCTCAAATTGCCTCAAGCTCCCATTCGCTATCAAAATCAGCGTTTGCCGTCCGTTTGATAGACATGCCCATAATTGCAATCGTCCATTTGACGCCGTGAAGGATAAGCGCAGCGCCGTCGCCTTTGTCGTCGGAATTTAAGTTTTCCGTCTCAATTCTGACTGGTAAATCTTCGCCCGCCAGATGGTTCAAATCGAGCAAAACGAGCATGTACGCAATCAGGTTCGCGTTGAACGGGAAGCCGTTGATTTTGACGTAACGCGGATCGGCGAATTGATCCACAACGACGTATTCGTCATAAGCTGCGTTGCCGGTGAAAACATATTCCGTCTGCGTGCCGCGTTTGCCCGTGCCTTTGCAGCAAGGGCACTTCGCGCACTCAGCCAGGTTCAGGAAATTAGCGAAACCCGCTGCGCTCGTTGTGTGCGTTGCTGGAGCAGTCAGCCATCCGGCGATGCGCTGCTTGACGATCTCAGCTTTCGGAATATCGGCAGGAATCTCCGGCAAATCGGATTGCTCAACCGGAAACGCGAGCAATTGAAAGTCGTCTGCAGCGAATTCGTAGCGTTGGCCGTTCGCAGTGATCTGATGCGGTTCGCATTTGATAGACGGTCCGCATTCGTCACAGATGGATTCTAAGATTGCGCGATGGTTCATTGCTTCCCTTCCTTTCGTGGCCGTCCAATTCCCTGCCGATTCCAAAACGGTTTCGGCTCGAAATTGGCGACGGTAATTAAGAGCGAGTCGGACAAGTGCCATTCAAATGTACCCGTCTCGCGTTTGGTTCGAACGTCGGCTTCGGTCAGCGTGCCGCGTTCGATCAGTTGCGTGATTCGATACTGAACGCCCCACGCAGTGAGCGGCTTTTGGCCGTTCTCTGCGCGTTTGGCGTTTAGTTTTTTGGTGAAGGATGCCAATGTCATTCGGTCAGTCTTCCTTTCAAATCGAGCATTGCCGCGCAAAAGGCGATGGTTTTGCTGCGCGCGGACGTGCCGGGAATTGTTTCTTGTTCGTACTTTTCAAGCTGTCCGCGTGCATCTTTCAGTGCCGCAACCAGCGCCGAGAGGGGCAGGCTCGCGTGGGTGGTTAAAATCCATTGATCGGGGCTTTTTTGAGCGTGACCTTGCCCGGCTCAAGCTGGCCGATTCGCTGATATTCCAGAGCTTCAGTCATCGCTTCGTCGGCGTTGTCTGTAGTCAGGAAGAATTCGTAATCGCCATCAACGTACACTTCAAAGCCGGTCAGCGTGATTTTGGCCGGAACGGGTAGCGGTTCCATTCCGCGCATCCGGCGTGAGCGGTTAATTGAAATAATCTCTGTGCGGCGACGGTTGTTGGCGTGTGCGGTTTCGATGGTTGCTTGAGCGTGCATCGTCTTTTCTCCTGGTAAAGCGAGCGGGCAGGCTCGCGGGTTGGTGGATGGCTAGCTGACCAGCGCAATCACATCGGAATAGCGGCGGATTTGATGCTCGCCGTTATTGTTCAGGCAATAGCCTGTTTCGGAATTGAGGAACGAACCGTTTGCGTCAGGCAATGCCTGAACGCCGATGATAACGATGCCGAGAGCGGCCAAAGCTTTGACGCGCTTTGCGCCAAAATGTGAAAGGGCGATTTGATGAGCGGCGGTGTTTGCCATAAAAGCCTCCGGTTTGGGTTTGTCGCTGGCGTCATTGCCAACCGACAAGCAGATAATAAATAATCTCTTGAGAAAACGCAAGTGTTTTTTTATTTTCTTGCGTTTTTCTTCAACTCGCCGTTTTTCGCGTTTAGAGGCTCTCTGTTGCGTTTTCCTGTCTCGCCTACCTATTGCCTTACTCTAACGCCTGAAAATTTAACTACGCTTGCCGCTGCTTCAACGGCGCACGGTTTACGCTCCGCAACCGGCCTTTCGTGAGTAGGACGGGAATCAGCGGTAACAGCCCCATTCGCGCGCCAAGTAAACAAACTGCGCTTCTTGCGCGTGACTCAGTTGGTAAAACTCCTGCATTTGTCGCCGCTGTTCTGGTGTCAGTTCCGGCAAGTCGCCAGAATTCATTGATCGAACGAAATTTGAATCGCGTTGCGCCTCCCTCTACCTTTTCGCTCAGTCGTCACGTTGAATGGGGAATTTTCCGCAGTTGGTTTGGTTTTCGTTGGCATAGTTCCTCTCTTAAATTAGCGTCCAGTTGACAATTTGCGACAAAATACCGATTTCGCCGGGTTTTCTAATCTTCACTGGTTACGGCGGTTACAATCTGGTTACAGTTTTGGTTACAGTCAAGTGCTTGATTCTAAATACTTTAAGTGCCATTTTTTGACTTGTAACCACT
>WBZQ01000599.1_pt1 | contig 21794 bp, 16 predicted proteins | sample 5204251 | NCBI WGS metagenome assembly WBZQ01 (sample SAMN12412402, study PRJNA552823) | activated sludge metagenome | isolation source: activated sludge from nitrification reactor of wastewater treatment plant... | place: USA: Virginia | collected 2017-09
CCACCGCTGAAAAGGCAGGCTACTTCGCTACACGCAAAGCGGTGGCATAAGCGTCCGGCAGCGGGCTGCCCTCGACGGCTTGGGCGGCTTTTTCCACATCGTAATCGAAGCGAACGAACTCAACCCGCAGGCTGTCGGCCCGGCGTACGCTGGTGGTTCCGTTGAAATGCAGCAGCACATAGCCGCCGCGCGGGTCGCCGTCCTTGGGTTTGCCCACCGAGCCAGTATTAATGGCGTGGCGGAAATGCGGCTCGGTTTCCGTCCCGCTGTTCAGGATGCGGTGATAGGGCCTGTGGGTATGACCGAAGCAGAGCACATCGGCGCCGGCGGTTTCGAGGATGCGCAGCAGGCTTTTTTCTTCCCGGTCCTCGAACAGGTACTCGTTGACCTTGCGCGGGCTGCCGTGTACCAGCAGCAGGGAAAGCGGGTCGCCGTCGTTCATTTCGATCTCCACCCGGATGTGTTTCGGCAATTCGCGCAGGTACCGGCGCTCCTCCGGTTCCACAATCTGATTCGTAAAAGCGATGGACACTGCTCCGTTGGCCTTCTCCTCATCGGTTTTGTAGGCGCAGCCGCAGTCGTTGCTGCTCCGGCCGATGCCGTAGTCGTAGTTGCCCGCTATGGTAGGAATGCCCCGCCCGCGGATGGCCCGGATCACCTCGTTGGGCCAGATGTTGTAGCCCACCAGGTCGCCCAGGCAGAAGATCTGGTCGGGCCGGCGGCGGCCCACATCGGCCAAAAAGGCCTCGAGGGCGGGCAGGTTGGCGTGGATGTCGGAGAAAAGGGCGATGGTCATAGGATGATAATTGAGGCAAAAGGTTCAGATTTGCATAAGATACGATAAAAAGGTGCATACAGAGGTTACGGACCAATGAAACGCTCGATGATACGTTTACGAAACCTTGGAGGTTTCGTAAACGTAAGTTACTGAAATGTTTACGAAACCTTGGAGGTTTCGTAAACGTAAGTTACTGCAAATCAGCGCCTTCAACAACACCCACTGCCCGAAGCGCAGCAGGCTTTGCCGGCTTCGGCAGCCAGGTTGCGCATCTGCGTTTTGCGCGAGTCGGCCCGCTGTTGCTTTTCGGAGGGGTCGCCGCCCGGCTTTTCCGCGTACAGGGTGATGCTGAAAATACCCGTTCCGGAGGCCACAAACGTCTTCAACTGTTCCGGGGTCAGGAATTCCAGCAGGATATGGTCGGGGATGAGGATGGGTTTTTGTTTTTGTACCGTAACGTTTTCGAAACCGCCCTGGCGGGCCAGGTCCAGGTAGGCGTCCATCTGGATGGCTCCGGATACGCAGCCGGCGTACATTTCGGCGGCATCGCGCAGGGAATCGGGCAGGTCGCCCACCAGCACCACGTCGGAGATGCTGAAGTGGCCACCGGGGCGCAGGACCCGGGCGATTTCGGTAAACACTTTGGCCTTGTCCGGTACGAGGTTGAGCACGCAGTTGCTGACCACCACATCCACCGATGCATCTACTACGGGCAGGTCTTCGATGTCACCCTGGCGGAATTCGACGTTGTTGTAGCCCAGTTTTTCGGCGTTCTGGCGGGCACGCTGCACCATGGCCGGCGTGAAGTCCACACCGATCACTTTACCGGCTGCTCCGGTCTCGGCGCGGGCCACAAAGGCGTCGTTGCCGGCGCCGGAGCCCAGGTCGAGCACCGTGTCGCCGGACTGGATATGGGCGAACTCGGTCGGCAGGCCGCAGCCCAGACCCAGGTCGGCGTCGGGGTTGTAGCCGGGCAGGCTGGCGTAGGAATCGGCCATAATGGTATAGGTGCCGCCGGCCGCGCCCGAGCCGCAACAGGTGGTTTCGTTCAGGGCTTTGTCCTGGTGAGCGATCTCGGAATAACGCTCGCGGACGACGGATTTGATACTTTCAGCAGTGTGCATGTTGTTTGCGTTTTATGTGAAATAAAGTGGTTAGCAGCAGGTTGTGCCGGATTCATCCCGGACGATAAAGGAGGAGATCAGATCCTGCAACCGGCGCACGTTGTCCCAGTCGATGCAATAGCACGACCGGACGCCCTCCACCGTGCCCTGGATCAGGCCGGCTTCTTTCAGTTCTTTCAAATGCTGGGAAACGGTGCTTTGGGCCAGCGGCAGCACCTCGACGATCTCGCCGCAGACGCAGGTGTTGCGGCGGGCCAGTTCCTTCAGAATGGCGATGCGGGCCGGGTGCCCGAGCGCCTTGGCCATTTCGGCCAGTTTGTTTTCTTCGTCGCTGAATACCGCCAGTTTGGGAGAAGCCATAACGTCGTTGTTTAAATTCATCGCAAAAATACGATGGAGAAAAACACGACACAAGAGGGGAGGGGAAATTTATCGTAAAAAAACGATGAATAAATTTGAAGGAGACCTTGGAGAAAAGAAAAACATGAGCCACCCCGAATTTTGCAACAAAACAAATTCAGGGTGGCTACATGTAGCGCTCCTTCCGTTTTGAAGCCGTAGAAATGCCCGGGGCTTGTCATACAGAGCCTTCAGGCGTGGTATCTACGGCCGAAGCAGGAGAAAAACATGACACTTTATCCGGGGTTTTCGGGTCTTAATGCCGGGAGAATTCTACAAAACAAGCTAGATTTCACCCTAAAACATATTGTTACAAAATTCGGGGTGACTCATGTTTGGTCGGGTTTGAACATCGCCCAAAAAACGGGCGAACAGGTGAGCATTCCACTTTTGCCGATCCCGTTGGTTTTGCTGCGCAAGTATAATTTTGAAGCGCCAAAATTTCCAACCAAAAAATGAACGACTACCTGAAAGAATTGGGGCAAATGACCGGGATGACGGGCAAAATGATCGTGACCGGGATATGTAGAGGCTGCAAAAAGTAAACTGTAAGCCCTTTAAGTAACAGTTACCTGAAAGCCCAATAACAAAAAAAACGCCCTTACTTTCGACATACAGAGCGGGAATTGTTCACTTAAAACAATTTTTAAATTTATGAAAACGCTGTTTTTATTGCCCAAAGGTGACGGTTTCTTCACCCGTTACGCAACCCTTATTCCAACCCTGCGCAAATTGGGGGTGCTGTCCCAGGTTATTAACGCCATTACCGAAATCGGGATTATTTACGCCGAAATTGCCACCCGGTATGCCGGACTGATTGCCGCCCAAAAATCCGCCTACGCGAAGAACGGGAAGTAAACGCCCGCAAACCGACCGAAACAGGGAAAATAAAAAACGCAACTGCCCGAAAATCAGACAGTTGCGTTAAAATGGTCGGGATGACTGGATTCGAACCAGCGACCTCGTCGTCCCGAACGACGCGCGCTACCGGGCTGCGCTACATCCCGCGATGCCGGCGAATCGGCGATTCGCCTTGCTTCGAGCCACTCAAGGGATTTGAACCCTCGACCTGCTGATTACGAATCAGCTGCTCTACCGCTGAGCTAAAGTGGCTTGTTTGTTCACTTGAAGCAAAGTGTCTTGTCACCTTGGCGACACTTCGGCGGACAATTTTGGTGCCAAAAGCCGTTTCGGCGGGCTTTTCTTTAAAAGCGGGGCAAAGATAATTTCAGTAAGCACAAACGGCCAAGCCGGAGCCAAAATTTTCGGAAAATATTTGTCTAAACCTTTATGTCCGTTTCCAGGGCAGGTAGCCGGCGGTCATATTGGCCCGGTCTTCCGGCATTTCCCGCAGCGGCTCACAGGGACGCAGGGTATCGTAGCACATCGCCGGCAACTGCTGGTACAGGCGGGTTCCTTCGGATTTCCAGGTAATCATATCGTCGCTGACCTCCCGGACGATCTTTGCGGGATTGCCCACCACCAGGCTGCGGCGGGGGATCTTTTCGCCGCTTTTGATAAAACACAAAGCACCCACGATGCACTCCTCCCCTATTTCCACTTCGTCCATGATGACGGCATTCATGCCGATCAGGCTGTTGCGGCCAATTGTGGCGCCGTGAATGATCGCCCCGTGGCCGATGTGCGCGGCCTCATGCAGCACGACGGTCACTCCGGGGAACATATGAACGGTGCAGTTTTCCTGCACGTTGCAGCCGTCTTCGATGACGATCTGTCCCCAGTCGCCGCGGATGGCCGCACCGGGGCCCACGTAGGCGTCGCGGCCGATCACCACATTGCCGGTTACTGCCGCCTGCGGGTGGATAAAAGCGCTTTCGTGGATCACGGGGCGGTAGCCGTTGAATTCGTATATCATGTCTGAATTTTAAAAGGCAAAAGGCAAAAGGCAAAAGGCAAAAGGCAAAAGGCAAAAGGCAAAAGGCAAAAGGCAAAAGGCAAAAGGCAAAAGGCAAAAGGCAAAAGGCAAAAGGCAAAATTTTAAGGCCTGGTGGAAAAACTCCAAATTTTTGGGATCAAAAATTTGCCTTTTGCTCCTTGCCCTTTGCTCTTTGCCCTTTGCTCTTTGCCCTTTGCTCTTTGCCCTTTGCTCTTTGCCCTTTGCTCTTTGCCCTTTGCTCTTTGCCCTCTGCCTCTTGTCCCTTGCTTACGCGGATGCCGGCCGGTTTTCCGCTTCCTCTTCCCCGTTTCTTTTTGCAGGACTACAGCCATACCGGTTCCAGCGTTGCATGGCCTGTTCACGCTGTTCCGGCGTCATATTTTGCCAGCGCTCGCGCCAGTAGCGGCCCCGCCGCCAGCCGGGGCCGCGCCCACCCCAGCCCCGGGAGCCGAAGCCGCCGGTGAGCAGGCGCCCCAGTACCATCAAGCCCAGCGTCTGGAAAAAAGTGAGGGCCGGAAGGCCAAAGATCGTCACTGCCAGGTTGTTCCAGAGCAGCATGGTCAGAAAAGTAAAAGCGGTGAAGAACAGCAGTCCGAAAGCGATGCCTTTGGCTGCCCATTGCCATTTTTTCATGGTAAAATTTTTTTAGTTTCAGTTTGCGAACCGGAAAGACGGAAGACGGAATCGGAAAAATATTCGCGCAGTCGCAATACGGCGTAGCGCTTGCGCGCCAGCAGGGTGTTGACGGATACCCCGGTTTGTTCGGCCATTTCCCGAAAAGACACGTCATAGAGCTCGTGCGCGACAAAAACCTCGCGCTGCTCCGGCGGAAGCAGGGCCAGCGCCCGTTCCAGTTCCGCCCAGAACTCCCGGGTTTCCAGCAGGGCATCGGGCATGTTTTCGTCCAGCCAGCCACTGAAAAACAGCTCGTCGTTCTGGTCGGCGCGTTCGTCCCCCTCGTCCTTTTGGTCGGTTACGAGCCCGCTGAACGGGAGTTCGCGCTTTTTCCGGTAGTAGTCGGTCACCCGGTTACGGGCGGCCGTGAACAGCCAGTTGCCGACCCGCTCGATGGCCTCGAGGTCGTCCTGTCGGGTGAGTTGCAGCCAGACATCCTGTGCGGCGTCTTCTGCCGCTTCCAGATCACGGATCTTCGAGCGCACAAAAGCCAGCACCCGGCGGCTGTACTGTCCGAACCACTCCGCAATTTTGATATTGCGCTGCCGGTTTTCCAATTCCAGTTCCAAGTTCCGGTTCATTTATAACCGGCATGACGGGCGAGCCGCAGGTATATTGTAAAAAGGTGGAAAAATTTTCCGCGCCTTACTGTTTCAGGGAGCCAGGCGGTCTGTCTCCCAACCGTTTTCCGTTCGGGTGTACCGGATGCGGTCGTGCAGGCGGCTTTCCCGGCCTTGCCAGAATTCAATCACTTCCGGCTTCAGCCGGAAGCCGCCCCAAAACGGAGGCAAGGGCAGCGTCTCGGCCGCAGCGTGTTGCTGCGACAGATCGGCAACATTTTTTTCCAAAACCCCGCGATCCGGAATGCTCCGGCTTTGCGGACTGGCCCAGGCCCCGATCTGGCTGCTTTTGGGCCGGCTCTGGAAATAAGCCAGCGATTCCTCACGCGTCACTTTTTCTACCGTCCCTTCCACCCGGACTTGCCGCTCCAGTTCCAGCCAGGTAAAAAGCAGGGCCGCCTGCGGGTTCTCCGCCAGTTCCCCGCCCTTGCGGCTTTCATAATTGGTATAGAAAACGAAACCCTGGTGGTCGATGCCTTTCAGCAAAACCGTCCGGGCGCTCGGCCGGCCGGTCCGGGTGGCAGTAGCCAGGGTCATGGCATTCGGCTCCGTAAGCTGGCTGTTCAGGGCCTCTTTGAACCAGAGGGCAAACTGCTCCAGCGGATCGGGCAGCACCCCGGCCTCGGAGAGCGACTCCAGGGCGTAGTTCCGGCGCAACTGCGCCAGTTCGGACAAATCAATCGAATTTGCAGGCATGGATGTATGCAATTGGTCCGGGCAAAAGTAGGGAATTGGACGTTGGATGTTGGACTGTTGGACGTTGGACGGAGGATTCAGTCTCGTGAATTTTTGACCGAACAGGCAGATGATCCAGAAAATCGGGGCTTGGGCAGCGCCCCGCGATATTTGTAACAAGGCATTGCACATTATCCGCCCGGAGATGCAGCACACCGGAACACAATATTTCGGTGCGCTGCACCTCCTCCATTGTTACTGATTCAGGCTACAAATCTTTCGCCGCTCTGCGGTTACCTATGCAGGCACAAATTGTCCATCAAAACAATTCAAAATTTCTGGTAACCGAGTATTAAACTTACTGCCGTGAGACGCCAGACCCTGGCCCGTCCAATGTCCAACAATCCAACAATCCAACGTCCAACGTCCAACGTCCTCAATCCGTGATCCGCAGGATCTTGATCTCCACGCGCTGGTTGGTTTTACGGCCTTCGGCCGAAGTGTTCGGCACCAGCGGGTAGCGTTTGCCGTAGCCCTTGTAGATCACCCGCTTGGAGTCGATGCCTTTTTCCAGCAGGTAGTCGGCTACCGCTTTGGCGCGGTTGGTCGACAGTTCGTCGGCAAAGGCGTCGGAGGGCTGGTTGTTGGTATGACCGCCGACCTCGATGGCGGCCGAGCCGTTCTCCATCATGAAGTCGTAGAGTTCGTCGAGCATGGGCAGTGCATCGTCCTTCAGCACATAACTGTCGGTATCGAAGTTGAGCAGGCGCATCCGGATGACCTGGCCGTTCTCCAGGTTGCCGGTCAGTTCGGGCAGAATGCGCTTCTCCGTTTGGAAATCGATTTTTTGCGTGCAGCCGTTCGCATCGGTCACCGTCACGCTGTGGGGGCCGAGAGCCAGTTTGGGTGCCGACAGGCCGGTTTGTTTGGTGTCCCACACCACGTTGTACTTCGGCACGCCGCCTTTCACGGTCACCTGGGCCTTGCCGTCGTTGCTGCGGTCGGTAGTGGCGCCGATGTTGCGCATCAGCTCTGCCTGCAGCGGCTCGGGGGCCTGCACGGTGAGGCTGACCGTTTGGGAGACGCCTTTGGCATCAGTCACGGTAGCGGCGTATTCTCCGGCGTCGAGGCCGGCCGGTTGCTGCCCTTGCGCGGCCGGATTGTTCCAGGTAAACGTGTATGGGGGTTTACCGCCGCCCACTTTCAGTTCCAGCGCGGCTTTTTCGCCGGCGCACTTTATTTTTTGCTTTTCGGCGATGCTGACCGTAAGCGGCAGGATGTTCTCCGAAATATCCACCGTGGCCACGGCCGGGCAGCCGTTGGCATCGGTAACGGTGACACTGCGTTGTCCGGGGGCGAGTTTGGCGGCGGCGGCGGCCGTCTCTCCGTTGTCCCACTTATAGGAATAGGATCCTGCGCCGCCTTTTACGGTCACCTGGGCCTTGCCGTCGGTGTTGCCGGTACTGGCCGGGGAAACAACAGCGGCGGTAGCGGCCAGCGGCTCCGGCTGTTTGATGCTGAGTGCAGCCGTACTGCTGGCGCCGGTCGCGTCGGTCAGGGTCAGTTGGTAATCGCCGGCGGGGATGTTGGCCGGCTGGTCGCCGCTCAACGCAGGATTGTTCCAGGCATAGCGGTACGGGCCTTTGCCGCCGGTTACCTGCACCGTCAGCGCGGCCGTTTTTTCCCCGGCGCATTTAACGCCGCTTTTTTCGGAAATACTTACTGCCAGCGGCAGGATGTTCTCGGAGACATTCAAAGATGCGGTGGCGGAGCAGCCGTTGGCGTCGGTGACGGTAACGCTGCGCTGACCGGGAGCCAGTTTGGCTGCTGCGGCCGCGGTTTCGCCGTTGTCCCACTTAAAGGTATAAGGCGTGGCGCCGCCTTTGGCGGTCACCTGGGCTTTGCCGTCGGTGTTGCCGGTACTGGCCGGGGAGGTAGCCGTGGCGGCAGCGGTAAGCGGTTCCGGTTGGCGGACGCTCACCGTGGCCGTGCTGGTTGCGCCGGCGGCGTCGGTCAGGGTCAATTGGTAATCGCCGGCGGGGATGTTGGCCGGCTGGTCGCCGCTCAGCGCAGGATTGTTCCAGGCATAGCGGTAGGGGCCTTTGCCTCCGGTCACCTGCACCAGCAGTGCGGCGGTTTTTCCACCGGCGCACTTCACGCCATTTTTTTCAGAAATGCTGACGGCGAGCGGCAGAATGTTCTCGGTGATGTTCAGCGAGGCAGTCGCCGAACAGCCGTTGCCATCCGTCACGGTGACGGAATGCTGACCGGGGTTTAGTTTGACGGCATTGGCGACGGTTTCGCCGTTGTCCCACTTGTAAGTGTAGTTGCCGATGCCGCCTTTCGCCATTACCTGGGCTTTCCCGTCGGCGCCGCCGGTACCGGCAGGTGCGGTGGCGGTAGCAGTTGCGGCGAGCGGCTCCGGTTGCAGCACCGCGAAAGTAGCCGTGCTGCTGCCGCCGTTGGCGTCGGTGACGGTGAGCGCATAATCGCCGGCCGGCAGGTTACCCGGTTGGTCGCCGGTAATGGAAGGGGTATTCCAGGCGTATTTGAACGGCGCCTTGCCGCCGGCAACCTCTACCACCAGTGCGGCTTTTTCACCGGCACACTTGATGGGTTGTTTGACGGAAATCGTGATGGCGAGCGGTTGAACGTTCTCCGTAACGGTAGCCGCCGCGGTAGCCGTGCAGCCATTGGCGTCGGTCACCGTGACCGTATGCCGGCCGGGGGCCAGTTTGGTAGCCGAATAAGCAGTTTCACCGTTGTCCCATTGAAAAGAGAACACGCCGGTACCGCCTTTGGCCTGGGCCAGCGCCTTTCCGTCGGCATTACCGGTACTGGCCGGCCCCTGCACCTGCACAGTAAGCGTAAGCGCATCCGGTTGTTTTACACTGACGGTAGCCGTGCTGGTGGCACCGCCCGCATCGGTGACGGTCAGGGTGTAGTCTCCGGCCGGGACATTGGCGGGCTGGTCGCCGCTGAGCGCGGGGTTGTTCCAGGCATACTTGAACGGTGCTTTACCGCCGGAAGCCTGTACGGACAAGGAAGCCGTTTTGCCGCCCGAGCATTTGACGGGTTGTTTTTCAGTAATGGCAACGCTGAGCGGCGCCGCTTTTTCGGTAATGGTCACCGTAGCGGTGGCGCTGCATCCCTTCGGATCCGTAACGGTGACGGCGTGCTGTCCGACGCCCAGTTGGGTGGCTACGGCCATGGTTTCGCCGTTGTCCCAGCGAATGAGCAGGCCGGAAGCATTGGTCTGCATATCCACCTCGGCGGCTGCATCGTTCTTGCCGGGGGCGGAGACGGGTTTTTTCTGGCGCGCCTTGATGCGGAGGCGGGCATCGGGCACCGGCACTTCGGCATTGCGGGCTTTGCCTTTGCTGTCGGTGACGGTCAGGCTGTAGTTGCCGGCTCCCACGTTTTTGGGGCTGTCGCCGCTGAGGCCGCCGCTCCAGTTATAGGTGTATGGCGGCACGCCGCCGGTCACTTTAGCCACCAGAACGGCGTCTTTGCCGTCGCCTTCGCAACTGATGGGCTTATCCACATAGGCGTTCACGGTCATGGATGAAGCTTTGTCGACCTGGAAAAGGCCCTTGTCCGAGGTACCAACCCAGGCGGCACCGTCGAAATCGACGGCAATACAGGTGCCGTATTCGCTGGTGTAATACTCGGGGCCGCTGAATACGTCATAGGTTTCAGCCAGCAGGTCGTACCGGGTGAGCACGCCGGATACGATCCACATTTTGCCGGCCATATCGATATCGAAATCGGCGATCTGGCCTTCCAGTTTCTTTTTTTCCAAAGAAAGATCCGACCATTTGTCGCCGTTGGGCGCCAGGGAGATCTCGCCGTCGGCCAGTACGTAAACGACGTTGCCGTATTCGCGGATGCGCTGGATCTCGTAGTTGGCGAAATCGCCTTTCCAGCGGCCGGGAGGGCCATACATCAATCCCTGGGTGGTACCGACCCACAGGCGGCTGGTTTTATCCTGGTAAATGACGGTGATGTGGTTGGACTTGAGTTTCGAGTTGGCCGGGGTATACTGCTGCACCATTTGCAGCTGCGGCGCAGTCTTGAACTGGAACAGCCCGGCTTCGTCGGTACCCAGCCAGAGGGTGCCCGTTTTTTCGTCGTACCAGGCGGCCGTGACGGTACATTCGGTTTTGACCTGGTTTTTAAAATCCTGTTCCGACCAGGTAAAGTCGGCGTTGCCGCCCCAGCAGGACAGCACGTTTTTGCTGCCGGCGGGGATATTTTGCGGGGTGGAAAAATCGCTGGCTTTGATCTGGTAGACGCCTTTGTTGTTGGACGCCCATTTACGGCCGGCCGCATCGACGGCCACGTTCAGCACGGGCAGGGAGCGGTCCATGGCGCTGGTGCGGTTGACTTCCAGACCGGCTTTCTGGGCGGTAGCGGGGTACAGGGCAAGGAAAAGAGCGCTGAACAGCAGCGCCGTCTTTGGGCAGGTAAATACGTTTGACATTGTTTGTAAAAAAGGAGTTGAACCTGCAAAGGTAGGAGGAGGTTCGGGCTTGGAAACTCGTGTTAAACGCAAAACGGGCGATTAAAGTGTTAACATACTGACAGAAAAAAGAGCCGCCCCGTGCGAACACGGGGCGGCCCTGAAGTATAAGTCCGCTCGGGAGGAATTAGTCCACGATCAGCAAACGGAGTTTGTGTGCCGGATAGAACAGGTCGGATTCGAAGAGGCTGCTGTTGGCGATGGCTTCGGCGGGTACCACCGTGCCGTCGTTGAGCGTCAGGTCGCTTTCGATGAACAGGTAGTCGTTCACCGCCAGGTCGGCCATGGTGATGCTCAGCGCCGTAAGGATTTCGTTCACCGGAATGGAGAACGAAGCCTGCGGGTATTTTTCTCCGCTCGGTGTCGAAAAAGCGCTGGCCGGAACGGTCAGCAGGCGCACCCGTGGGCCGGTTTCCGTACGGCGGGCATACACGTCCACCTGGCTGAGGCTGTTGATGTCGTCGGAAAGGAAAGCGCCGTCGAACTCGAATTTTTCCGCAGCCGGATCGGCCGTCAGGCTGAGTTTGTCGACGGCTCCACGGAAGTCGATTTCCTGGAGGTTCTCGTAGGCTGTTCCTCTCAGAGCGAGAATAGAGCCTTTGGTGAGTTTATCCAGTTGGAACGGGTCCAGTTCCGGGTCGGTACAGGCCGCAGCGAAACAGAACAAGCCCAGGATAACAAATGCAATATTTTTCATGTCGGAGACAGTTTTTGTTGAGTGGTGGTGAAACATTCGGGTGTACGATCAATAAACGAAGTTGTCCGGGTTGTTGTCCCAGAAAACTTTGACCACGTTGAGTCCCGGGACCGGCTTTGCCTGCACCGAACTGTTGAGGTTGACGAAATCGGCCGGATAGATGAGGGAGCGCACGTAAAGACCGGGGTTTGCCGTCCGCATGGGCTGCATGTCGGAAGGTTTGCCGGTCCTTCTGTACATGTTGTAGGCTTCGATGCCGTTGCCCCACAAAGCGATGAAATATTCTTTCATCAGGATGTCGAGTTTTTTATCGTTGTCGGCGGCAGCATCCCACAGCGCGCTGACGGCGTCGGTGTAGGCGGTTTGCGAAGCTTCCAGACCGGCAGGCAGGCTCTGGCCCTTGGCGTCGGCGAAGCCGCGTACGCGGTCTACGGACTTGTTGATTGCGCTCAGCATAAGTGCTTTGGCATCGCCCGAGGTTCCCAGCATCAGCGCGGCTTCCGCTTTCAGGAAGTCGGTGAAGCTGGCCATCCAGATCGGCTCGATACCGGCGCCGTTGGCGCCCTGGCCCTGTTCGGTCAGCTGCTGGAAGTTCGGATCGTCGGCATTGGTATCGGACAGGCCGCCGGCGGGGTATACACCGAAAGCGGTCAGGGCCCGGGAATCCGGCGGAGTACCGTCGTTGTTGCCGTGGTCGCGGCCGAAGAACCCGGGATCGAAGGCGCACCAGGCCTGGTCGCCCGCATAGTGGCTCGGGCGCGGGCTGATGATACAGGGAATGGATTCCGGTTCATCAGCCAACGCGGTGGCGATGCTGCCGACCTGGCGGTAGAAGTAGTATCTCCAGCGCGGGTCTTCCACACCTTTCTGTTTGTAGCTGATGAGCATGTAGTAGTTGCTCAGGTAGCCGCTGGCGGCCCCGGCGCTGGGCTGGTACATCTGGCGGTACAGCGGGTGGCGCGAACGGCTGGGAACGTCGGCGCTGCTGTATTTGTAGGTAAATTCTTCGCCGTCGGTATCGATCAGGTCGGCGGTCAGCAGTTGTTCGATTTTGGCTTTGGCGCCCGGATCCACCAGGCGCATGTTGACGTAAGCCTTGAGTTTGAGCGTATTGGCCAGCGCCGTCCACTTGGCGCGGTCGCCGCCGTAGTAAATATCGCGGCTCAGTCCGGCGGTAGGCGTTTGGCCAAGCAGGGTAATGGCTTCGTCGAGCAGGGTAATGGCAGCGGCGTAAACATCGGCGCCATTATCGGTGCCGGGGTTGAAGTTGTCGGCGCCATCCGTGCCTTTCAGAGCCTGGCTGTAGGGTACGTCGCCGAACATATCCACCAGGGTCAGCATCACGTATGCTTTCAATACGCGGGCCGAACCGGAGTGGGCGGTGAAACCGGTACCGTCCGTTTTGCCCAGCAGGGTTTCGATCTGGATGAGCGTTTTACGGTAAGCGTCGCTCCAGATGGTATTCATGTCCTGCGGCTGATAGGACGTTTCATAGCGGTCGCCGTCGATCAGCGCGGTCATCCGCGACAGCTCCATCGTTTTGTCGGTGGAACTGGCGAAAAAGGCCGAGAACTCCAACTGGATCTGGTTCATGAGCAGGTTCACGTCCAGGTTGTCGATACCGACCTCGTTGGGGTTTTCCAGGTTTTCATCCAGATCGGTTAGCGAGCAGGCGCTGGTGAAGAAGATCAGCACCAGGCAAAATATTTTCAACAGTAAATGTTTCATGACTGATGGTTAGTTTTTGAATTAGAAGTTCACTTTCACGTTCATGCCATAGCGACGGGCCGACGGGCCTCCGAGGAAGTCGAAGCCGAAACCGTTGTTGGTACCGAACGCCGTGCGGTCGGGGTCCACCTTCGAGTACTTCGGCGTATTGAAGGCCCGGAACCACATGTTGTTGCCGACCACACTGATGCTCACGCCTTCAATGAAGGAAGAGGCGCCAAATACGCTCTTCGGCAGGTCGTAGCTGACGCTGACCTCGCGCAGGCGCAGGCGGGTACCGTCGAAAATACCGCGGTCGTCGGGACCGCCGCCAATGATCGTGTTGGCGAAGAATACGCCGGAAGCCGGCTGCGGAATGTTGTTGGGCTGGCCCGTTTCTTCCAAGACGCCCGGCAAAATGACCGGCAGTTCCGGGTTGAAGTCTTCCAGTTCTTTGGCTACACCGCGACCGACGAGGGCGGCTGCCGAGAAGGAATAGATGTCGCCGCCTTTTACAAAGTCCATCTGGCCGCCAATGGTGAGGCCTTTCCAGTTGAAGTCGGTAAAGCCGGAGACCATGTAGTCCGGGTTCGGGTCACCGATGATGCCGATCTCTCCGGAGATCTTGTAATCGCCGTTGGAGGTGATGAGCAGTTCACCCGTGCGGCCGTCGGCGCCGTTGCGCACTGCGTAGGTACCTTTGATCACGCCGTAGGGCTGGCCCTTGATGGCGAAGTTGCCAAGGTTGGTGAAACCGCTGATGAGGATCTCTTCCGAGCCTTCGGGCAGTTCTTCCACTTTGGAGATGTTCTTGGTGAAGTTGGCGCGCAGGTTCCAGGAGAAGTCGCCGATGCGCAGCGGAGTTACCGTAGCGCCGATCTCCACGCCTTTGTTGGAGATGGTACCGGCGTTGATGTAGGTCTGGTCGAAACCGGTGGACGGGTCGAGCGGACGGGCCACGATCTGGTCTTCGGCCGTGCGGTTGTAGTAGGAGAAGTCGATGCCGAAGCGGTTCTGGAACAGGCGGATGTCGAAGCCGGCTTCGAATTCCTTCTGCAATTCCGGACGCAGGTCCGGGTTGGCCAGCAGTTCGGGCAGGCTCAGCGTGATGACGTTGCCAATGCCGTCGACGCCCGAGTTGGCGCCGAGGGTCAGGTACGGACGGGTGCTGTACGGCGTGGCGAAGTTGGCCGAGGTGCCGTAGCCGACCCGGAATTTCAGGAAATTGAGGTTTTTGGACTCCAGACCGGAAAAGGCCTGAGTGGGAATAAACGAAAGGCTGACCCCGGGGTAGAACAAGCTGCGGTAGTCTTTTTCGTGGGAGGAAGCCCAGTCGTTACGGCCCTGCAGGTTCAGGTACAGGTAGTTTTTGTACCCCATCGTCACGTCGGCGAAAGCGCCGAGAATGATGCGCCGCTCGAAGTAATTGAGCGGAACCTGGCGCAGCGTCCGGCTGCTGCTGTTGGTGAAGTTGCGGTGCTCCAGCACGCCGAATACCACCTGGCCGGTGCTTTCCAGACCCTGCTGCTCGTAGTCGTCCTGGCGACCGTTCACCCCGATGTTGGCGGTGAAGTCCAGGTCGCTGGTGATGTTGCGGCCACCCGACAGAATAAGAGAGTGGTCGTAAATCGTGTTGCGGCCGCTGGTGGTGCGGTACAGGCCCGTGCCGAAGGCAGTCAGGTCGATCGGGTCGGTGATATAGCCCGAAGAGCCTTTGTTGACGTAGTATTCCTGCTCTTCGTTGTAGTTGTCGATACCGAGGCGGTAGGTCATTTTCATCCAGGGCAGGATGTTGTAGTTGGCCGACATAACGCTGATAAAGCGGTCGGTGAAGTTACCCTGCCGGGCATTTTCGAGCAGCCAGCGCGGGTTGGTGATGTCGCCGCCGTTCCGGTAGTAAATGGGGGCATGAGTCACCGGGTTTTCGTACGGCCATCCCATCAGGTCGATGTTGCGCGGCACATAGAACAGGTTGGCGAACACGGACGGGCCGCCGTTGGTGTTACTGCCGAGGCCGGCGCCGACCGGCGGAGTTACGAAGTCCGTTTTGACGTAGGTGAAGTTACCCGTAACGGTCAGTTTGCTGGTCAGGTTCGCGATACCGCCGATCGTAAAGTTGTAGCGATCCAGATCGTTGTTGTTGATGTAGCCTGCTTCGCCGGTACGGCCAAAGCTCACATTGAAGCTACCGATATCGCCGCTTACGCCGGCGTTGAAGGACGTAGTAAGCGAATTGCCGGTCCGGAAGAAATCTTTTACGTTGTTAGGATAAGCCTGTGGGATGTACGGGTTGGCGGCGCCGGCCGAGCCTGCTGCCTGCTGGAACTCGGGGAACTCGGGGAACAAAGCCCGGTGCTCGTAGTAAGGGTGCCGGGGTGCGTTTCTCGGTCTTTCGCCCGTAAACACCGAACCCCAGTTGGAGAAGAACTCGCCGTAGTCGCCGTCGAAGCCGTTCCCCCATTTGTTCTGGTATTCGGGTACGAAGGCTTCCGTCAGGAAGTACGACTGGCTCACCGACGCCGTGAAGCGCTTGCGGGCGCCGGCGCCGGTTTTGGTGGTCACCAGGATCACCCCGTTGCGGCCCTGCGAGCCGTACAGCGTAGTGGCGCTCAGACCGCGCAGAATACTGATGCTCTGAATGTTGTTCGGGTCGATGTCGAGGTTGCGCGTCGGCGTGATGTTACCGTCGTTGAAACTGTTCGGGTCGCGGCTTTCGTTGGCGTTGGTGTTGATCGGCACGCCGTCCACTACCCACAGCGGTTGCGAGTTACCGGTAATGGTGCTGGTACCGCGGATGTTGATCTTGGTACCCGAACCGGCCAGGCCGGAAGAGTTGGTGATGTTCACGCCCGGCGAACGGCCGATCAGCGCGCGGGCCACGTCGGTTTCCGGCTTTTCGGCGATCTCATCCGAATTGACGACCGTAGCGGCGTAGCCCAGGGCCTTGCGGTCGCGTTTGATGCCAAGGGCCGTCACCACTACTTCGCGGATGGCCTCGGCGTTTTCGGACATCGTGATGTCCAGTACGTTGGAAACCGGATCGATGTTGACTTCCTGAGTCACAAAGCCGGTATAACTAACCACCAGAACCTTGCTCTCCGGCAATACGGAAATGGTGTAGTTACCGTTGGTATTGGTAGTGGTACCTACCGAAGTCCCTTGCACCACAATGGTAGCGCCAATCATGGCCTCTCCATTCTGGTCAGTCACCCGGCCGGTAATTGTCCTTTGCGCCAGAGCGAACCCCACCGCAAAGCACAACGTAAGAAAAGTCAGTGCAATTCTTTTCATAGTCGAAGAATGATTTGGTTAAAAATTGTTTATGCGCGAAAAACCGGGTGTTCCGGTACGGCCAAAGGGCCCTACGAACGAAGCCATCCGGATTATAGAAAAGCCAGAACCAGACCGGCAGCCATGCGCCGGCCATTTCCCGGTTTAGCCGGGCAAATGCCCGCAACGGGAAAACCGGCCGACGATGGTCGTCGCTGCCGGACAATTGCTGAACAGAAAGAGGGATCGACGCTTCGGGCGGGTCGGAGGCCGCTGCGCCAAAACAGGCGTGGCGCGTACGATTAACGGCGCCCGCCCCGGTGGGACATACTTCATACGATAGCAGATTTGGTTAAAATATCCCCGCGCCATCCCCAAAAACGATCGTTTTTAGCCTGACGCAGGCATGTTGCAGGATTAAAAAAAACTTTTTTTTGTCTCGCAGACAGTGGATTGGGCGATTTAAACGCTCGATCTGAAGGCAAATTAAAGCAACTTTTATGGATTCTCCATATAATCAAAAAATTATTGCAGGCGAGGGTTAAAAGCCGGCATTTATAAACCACTGCCTGCGGCATGATCAAAACACTTCGCATCTTCGCCCGAATTTCATTTTTAAACCTTTTTCCCGCATGTACCTTCTTGGCTTCGATCTCGGTTCCTCTTCCGTCAAAGCCGCCCTCGTCGACGCGGTTACCGGCCAAACCGCCGGGGTAGCCCAGCACCCCGAACGGGAAATGGACATCGCCGCGCCGCAACCCGACTGGGCGGAACAACACCCCGACACCTGGTGGGAAGCCGCCGCCGCCGCAACCCGCAAACTGCTGGCCGCCACCGGCGTACCGCCGGACCGGATCGCCGCCATCGGCATCGCTTACCAGATGCACGGACTGGTGGTGGTGGATGAAGCCGGCCACGTCCTCCGCCCCTCCATCATCTGGTGCGACAGCCGGGCGGTCGGGATCGGCGACCGGGCTTTCGGGGCGGTTGGAGAACAGTACTGCCTGAGACACTACCTCAACTCTCCGGGCAACTTCACCGCCTCCAAACTGCGCTGGGTGCGGGAAAACGAACCGGAAGTGTTCGGCCGCATCCACAAGATCATGCTGCCCGGCGATTACCTGGCTTTCCGCCTGACCGGCCGCATCGGCTCGACCGTCACCGGCCTTTCCGAAGGAATCCTGTGGGACTTCCAGGAACAGGACGTCGCCCGGAGACTGCTGGACTACTACGGCATTCCGGAAACCCTGCTCCCGGACCTCCTGCCGGTCTTCGGCGAGCAAGGCCGCACCACCCCGGAAGCGGCGGCGGCCCTGGGCCTGGTGCCGGGCATCCCGGTCGGCTACCGCGCCGGCGACCAGCCCAACAACGCCCTCTCCCTCAACGTGCTGCGCCCCGGCGAGGTAGCGGCTACCGGCGGCACCTCCGGCGTGGTGTACGCCGTCACCGACCGGCCGCTCTACGACCCGGAAATGCGGGTGAACAGTTTCGCCCACGTCAACTATACCCCCGAACAACCCCTGACCGGTGTGCTGTTGTGCATCAACGGCGCCGGCAGCCAGTACCGCTGGCTGCGCCAGCACGTCGGCGACCCGGGCCTGAGTTATTTTGATATGGAACAACTGGCCGCTACCGCCGGCATCGGCGCCGACGGCGTCACCATCCTGCCCTTCGGCAACGGAGCCGAACGCCTGCTCGGCAACCAGGCTCCCGGTTCGCGCATCGCCGGCCTGAATTTCAACCGCCACGAAAAACGCCACCTGTACCGGGCCGCTCTGGAAGGCATCGCTTTTTCCTTCGTCTACGGCATGGAAGTAATGCAGGGTATGGGCATCCGCATCCGGGTCATGCGCGCCGGGAACGACAACTTGTTCCAGTCGGCCATTTTTTCCCACACCATCGCTACCCTGATGGACGCGGAGATCGAACTGATCGCCACCACCGGAGCGGTAGGCGCCGCCCGGGCGGCCGGCGTCTCGGCCGGCCTTTTTGCCTCCGTCGAAGAAGCCCTGCAGGGCACGGCCGTAGCCGGGCGGTACCAGCCGGAGAAGAACCGGGAAGCGTACCGCGAGGCGTATGAAAGGTGGAAGGAGGAGTTGGGAGGGGCAGGGGGCAGTAGGCAGGGGGCAGTAGGCAGGGGGCAGTAGGCAGGGGCACTCGAAAAAGCCAGGCGTTGGCACTACTGCCAACTGGAAACTGCTACTGCAACCTGAAATTACGGTGCAACGTTCGCCTCGACGGCCACGGAAGCAGGGAACCAGCAGAGCCGGTCGAGCATATCCTGGGTGCCGGGGAAGATGTTCAGGTCGACGGTCCGGCAGATGCCGTCGAGGCAGCCGTCGTTGGTGTACTGCCAGAAATTCCAGCGTTTGCCGGTACTGAGCAGAGGCTGCTCGTCGGAATAGCGGGCGATCCAGAGCGGGTAGTGCTCGAAGCGGCCGGCCAGGTAACGCTCGTAAAAGAACTGGTTGGTATAGATGATGGGCCGGATGCCGAGGTTGCTTTCCACGATGTCGAGCCAAATCCGCGCTTCTTCGACCATGACCTCGGGGTCGATGCCGTCGGTCACTTCGAGGTCGAGTACGGGGGCGATGTCGCCGGGTTCCATTTCCACGGTGGTCAGGAAATTCCGGGCCTGTTCGTCGCCGCAGCCGTAAGCACGGAAGAAGTGGTAGGCTCCGCGGCGGATGCCGAGCCGGCGCAGGTTGTCCCAGTTGCGGCAAAAGAGGCTGTCGCGGTACTCGTGCCCTTCGGTTGCCTTGACGAAGGCGAAGTCGAGCGCCTGTTTTTCCGCCACCATGTCCCAGTCGATCACTTTCTGATAGTGCGAGACGTCGATACCCTGCAATTCCATGGTGGCCGGCACCAGGGGTGCGAGCGCGTACTGCTCGTTCCGGAGCGGCGCTATGGCCAAAAGGAAAAGGGTAAAAATTCTGAGCATGGGCGGACAAATCAGGCTGTAAAAATACTGCGCTTCTTTTGTTTTTCCAGCAGCCGAAACGTCCGTTTAGCCTTTGGCCGACAAATGTGCGGCGGGATTAATTTATGCTGCAACCCGAATTTTACCAAACAAAAAACTGATTACCAGCAATTTAATTGAGCACCCGTTTCAACCGAAACCCGGACGGGCGGGTATCCCGCGCTTCGCTTTTACCGAAAAAGAAACCCTCCGGGCTTGATGTCCCGAAGGGTTTTATCTTAAAAACGCATCGAATGCCCGGCTCCCCGCTTAGCGGTTCATCGACTCCAGAAACTCTTCGTTGCTGCTGCTGTGCATCATTTGTTTTTTCATGAATTCCATCGCCTCTTCCGGCTTCATGTCGGCCAGGTGGTTGCGGAGGATGAACATGCGCTGGAGGGTATCCTTGTCCAGCAGCAGTTCCTCGCGGCGGGTGCTGGACTTGGTCAGGTCGATGGACGGGTACAGGCGGCGGTTGGCCAGGTTGCGGTCGAGTTGCAGTTCCATGTTGCCGGTTCCCTTGAATTCCTCGAAGATCACCTGGTCCATTTTCGAACCGGTATCGATCAGGGCGGTGGCCAGGATGGTAAGCGAGCCGCCGTTCTCGATGGCGCGGGCCGCACCGAAGAACTTCTTGGGTTTTTGCAGTGCCGTGGCTTCCACACCACCGGAAAGCACCTTGCCGGAGGCCGGAGCCACCGTGTTATAGGCCCGGGCCATACGGGTGATGGAATCGAGCAGGATGACCACGTGGTGGCCGCATTCGACCATGCGTTTCGATTTTTCCAGCACGATATTGGCCAGGCGCACGTGGTTGTCGGCGGCTTCGTCGAAGGTAGAGGCCACCACTTCGGCTTTTACGCTGCGGCGCATGTCGGTCACCTCTTCCGGGCGTTCGTCGATGAGCAGCACGATCACGTAGCACTCGGGGTGGTTCTTGGTGATGGCGTTGGCAATGTCCTTCAGCAGGAAAGTTTTACCTGTTTTGGGCTGCGCCACGATCAGTCCGCGCTGGCCTTTGCCGATGGGAGTGAACAGGTCGATGATGCGGTTGCCGAAGTCGCGTCCCGTAGCGCTGGTCAGCATGTTGAACTTGGCGGTCGGGAACAGCGGGGTCAGGTAGTCGAAAGGCACGCGGTCGCGCACGTCTTTCGGGTCGAGGCCGTTGATCTTGCTCACGCGGAGCAGGGCGAAGTATTTCTCGCCTTCCTTGGGCGGGCGGATGGCGCCGCGCACGGTGTCGCCGGTGCGCAGGCCGAACAGTTTGATCTGCGAGGGCGACACGTAGATGTCGTCCGGGCTGGTCTGGTAGTTATAGTCGGGCGAGCGGAGGAAGCCGTAGCCGTCGGGCATCATTTCGAGGGTACCGAGGCCTTCGATGATGCCGTCGAGTTCCACGTCGAATTTTTCCCGGTGTACCACGGCGGGCATTACTTCGGGTTCCGGTTCGGGCCGCGGTTGTTCGGGCCGGGTTTCCGGGAGTTCGGCCGGAGCCGCCGGTTTGCGGGCCAACACCAGATCCTCCTCGTCTTCTTCCCCGTTATTCTGCGCTACGAATTCCTCTTCCTCCATATTATTGAGGCGGGCGGCATCCGGGTCGAACAGGTTGGGGTTGCCGGGGCGCTGATCGCGGTTGCGGTCGCGCATGCGGCGGTCTTCCCAGTCGCGGCGGCGCTGGTCGCGGTTGCCGTTTCGGTCATCGCGGCGGTCGCGGCGGTCGTCCCAGCGGTCGCGGCGGTCATCGCGGCGTTGCTCGGGGCGGTCGTCTTTGCGCGGCTGTTCCGGCGGCTGGTTGCGGCTGGCCATTTGCTGTTCGCGGCGCTGTTCGGCTTCGCGGCGGTAGTCGCGGTCTCTTTCGGGGCGTTCGCGCCGTTCGGGCCGTTGTTCGGGCAAGGCGCGGTCGCGGGGTGATTGCGGGCGGTTGTCGGCTCGGCGTTGTTCCGGGTTGTCGCGGCGGGGTTCGGCTTGCGGCGGGGGCGGCGGAGTGGCGGGGGGGTCGGGTTCGGCGGCGGCGGCTTTAGCTAGGGCGGCTTTGGCGGGGGCGGCGGCTTTTACCACTTTACGCGGCCGACGGCCGGTTTGGGGGTTGGGCTCGTCCACGACGGGCACTTCGTTGGCGCGGTTGTTTTTTTCGGCCAGGGCCTGCTCGTCGAGAATTTTGTAAATAAGTTCCTGTTTGGTGAGTTTGTTGTATCCTTTCACACCCAGTTTCTGGGCGATTTCTTTGAGTTCGGATACCAGCTTGTCATTCAGCTGCAATATGTCGTACATGGCAGGTATGGGTAAAAAAATGTTTTTGAAAACGACGCGGCATTACGCAACAGAGGGCGTTCGGCGATCACGCGCCGGGGTGGGAATGAAGAATGAGCAAATAAAACAATTGAACAATCGAAAGAATCTGAAACGGAGCCGACCGGAGGGCGGAAAGGCTCAGCAAGACTTTATTTTCGGAAAAAGCCGTTTGGTGCAAA
>WBZQ01000897.1_pt1 | contig 21765 bp, 20 predicted proteins | sample 5204251 | NCBI WGS metagenome assembly WBZQ01 (sample SAMN12412402, study PRJNA552823) | activated sludge metagenome | isolation source: activated sludge from nitrification reactor of wastewater treatment plant... | place: USA: Virginia | collected 2017-09
TTCTTTAGTGATATCCTGATAAGTTCCTAGCACGCCAATAATTTCATTGTGGTGATTCCGCAACGGCACTTTCGATGTTCTTTGCCACAGAATTCTTCCGTCAGGTGAATTACGGGGTTCTTCATAAGCTAACTTTGATAGACCTGTATCAATTACATGACGGTCATCATTACGATAAACATCCGCATGTTTTTTGCAATGCAAATCATAGTCATTTTTACCAATAATTTGCTGCATCGATTCCGCCCCATTATCCTTAGCAAAAGCCAAGTTACAACCAATATAGTTTAATTTATTATCTTTCCAGAAAATTCGAACGGGAGCTGTATCAACAATCGTTTCCAGAAGATTGCGAGACTCGGCCAGCGCTACCTCCTTCATTTTTCGGTCGGTAATATCCGCAATAGTACCTACATAGCCCAACACATTTCCTCGGCGATCACGCTCGATTTGCGCGCGACCAACAATCCATTTGATTTTTTGCTGCTGAGTTTGGAATCGGTATTCCGAAACAAATTGCCTTTGTTGCTGCACGGTATTATGCCATTCATACATAACGCGCGCTCTGTCGTCTGGATGAACGCAGTTAATCCAAGCGGACCCTATCGCCATTTCATCGCGCATATCAGCAATTTCACACCATCGTTCATTCACATAAACATATTCCCCCGTAGCATCGGCTCGAAAGATACCGATAGGTGCTACCTCCGCCACACTGCGAAAAAGCTGCTCATTGTCGCGCAAAGCTTTCTCAATGTTTTTTTGTTGGGTGATATCAACAATAACACCACGCCAACAGGTCATTCCATTTTTATTACGTTGCGGAATAGAATAGCTCCATATCCATTTTTCCCCGCTTGATGTCTCAATAGGATACTCATAAATCCACGGCGCTAATTTCTCTAAAGAATTTTGCATGGAAGCTTCTAAAGCTGGAATGAATTCCGGAGAAATCTTATCAAAAATAATTTCCACATTAGCCATGCATTCAGCCGCAGAATAACCAATCAAATCAGCAACACCTTCACTAATGAAAGGTAATGATCGATGTTTCGCTTCATCAACACAAAACTCAAAAACAACACCAGGAATACTTTTGATAAAATCATCAAAGCGCTTATCACGCACCTCAAAATCTGTGGAATGTTGATTGAATAAATGATCCAAATCAGGTTTCATCGTTAAGCATTCATCCTTGTATGTGATTAAAAGCTTATACCGAATATATCTATTACAACACTATGCAGCAGGTGAGATTAACACATCATATATATTTAATTAACAACTACATAAAAAAATCATAACTATCTTCTAACACTACATAGTCAAAGTTACAATAGCCGATTTATCTGAGGCAATTGCGTTAAGCTTAAGTCGAATAAACGCCATTCCTTTTCGTACATCTCGGTTACATTGCGGTAAAATCCGCATTTTTATAATAATTCAGAATTAAGCAGTAAATTTTCTGAGTACGCTTTTTACTTTATTCACAGGTCGCTATTGTATGTTTATTAGTACGCTTGATCTTTTCAAAATTGGCATTGGTCCATCCAGCTCACATACTATGGGTCCGATGGTAGCAGCCAAGAATTTCCGTGATCGGCTGGAAAAATTTGTTTCCAACAATGCAGTCTCCGACTTTCTTCACGTGCGCTGCACATTACGAGGATCACTTGCTTTCACCGGTAAAGGTCATGCGACGGATCGAGCTGTTACCTTAGGTATGTACCGACATACTCCACAAGCTTTGGCAAAAGTGGATGTCAACACACTTTTTCAAGAACTTTGGCAACAGCGCTCTTTTCGTACCGATAATGATAGATTGATCCATTTCAATCCTGCAGAAGACATCATTTTTGATCGTGGCAACCCGCTTCCCGAACACCCTAACGGTATGATCTTTCAGTTACTCGATAGTACGGGTAAAACGTTACTTAGCGAAACCTATTTCTCGATAGGTGGCGGTTTTATTTCAACCATTGCTGAAATTGGTCAAATCGTTGCACCTCTTAAAATTGAACCAGCACAATCGTGCGGTTTTCCTTTCGAAAGTGCCAACCAAATGATGAAAATGTCATTTGATAGTAAGTACTCAGTAAGCCTTATGAAGCGCAGTAATGAGCAAGAACGGATGGGTGAATCAGAACTCAATCAGGGCCTAGATGCGATCTGGGATGCCATGCGTACTTGCTTGGAAAAAGGATTGATCACGGAAGGAAGACTGCCGGGCGGGCTTAACATCAAACGTCGCGCAGTTGCTTTATATCAGCAACTACGAAACCAGCCAGACAAAGCCAATATGAACGATTGGCTTTGTGCTTATGCAATGGCTGTAAATGAAGAAAACGCTGCCGGCCACATGGTCGTTACTGCCCCAACCAATGGCGCAGCAGGGGTTATACCAGCAGTCATTTATTATTTAGTTAAACATGAGGGCATTACTCTCGAGCAAGTACGTGATTTTTTGCTGGTAGCGGGTGCGATTGGCGGATTAATCAAGCACAATAGTTCAATTTCAGGAGCGGAAGTGGGTTGCCAAGGCGAAGTGGGTTCAGCTTCGGCAATGGCAGCTGCAGGCGTATGTGCTGTCAAAGGCGGTTCCACAGAACAAATCGAGAATGCCGCCGAAATCGCATTAGAGCACCATCTGGGAATGACTTGCGATCCGGTCGGCAGCCTCGTTCAAGTACCCTGTATTGAGCGCAACGGTTTTGGCGCGATCAAAGCTTATACCGCTGCGTCACTTGCCATACGTGGAGATGGTCAACACTTCATGTCACTTGATAACTGCATTGCAGCAATGAAACAAACCGGATTGGAAATGTCGGTAAAGTACAAAGAAACTTCATTGGGGGGGTTAGCCGTTAGTATCACTGAATGCTGAACAGTTTTTTAGAAATTCGAAGAGTATCCGATCAGTCGGAAAAATTACATATTATTCTTATAATGGATACTCATAGCCAACCACACTCATTACTTCTGTTTTTTCATTTTTTGATTTCTGTGGACGTCACAAAAATCAAGGTAGTGAATGTGCGATTCAGCGTTTTGCTAGTAAAGTTGTTCATCGTCATGTTTTTCACATAGCGAATACGATCGCCTTTCTTAACCTGCGTAGTAGGTGCAGCAATCCAGAAGCGCCCCCCCGTACTTTCCAACTCCATGTAGGTGTAACCAGTTGTATCAATCACATCAACTACCACACCTTCATTTTTTGCCGAGCTGTTGTTGTCGTTGGATAATTGTGTATTTTGCTCGCCTTGCGGCTCATGATGCAAGGCCATGACATTGAATGAACAAAACATCAATAAAGTAATTAGTAAAAAAGAAATCTTCATGAACACTCCGAAAGTTACAAATAGATAGAAGCCACGTATCATACACTGTGGCATTATTTAGCACCAATCTTGTCATCTGCTCTGCCTTAATTTCTCAAACATACAAACTGCAGCTGCTGCGGCTACATTTAATGATTCGGTTTTACCTAGCATTGGAATCTTAATAATCTCATCAGCTTGCTGCAGCAATTCAGAAGATATCCCACTACCTTCATTGCCAAATACAAAAGCAACTGGACTTCGTAATGAAATATCAAACAGGCTTTTTGTTGCAGTAAGCGAGGTGGCAAGCACTTGCCCCGGGAAGTCTTGAGCAATTTTGGCTAAGCTACTATTTTCATAGATATTTAAGAAAAATTGTCCTCCCATGCCTGCACGTAATGTTTTGGGCGACCAAGCATCACTACAATTGTTCGATAAATAAATGTTACAGGCATTAGCCGAAGCAGCAGAACGTAAAATAGAACCAAGGTTGCCAGGATCTTGAATGTTTTCTAGCAGCAAGACAAAATCTTCTGCGAAGTTATCATAAATTTTCTCCGCTATCGGTTTAGCAATAATTGCTAATATGCCTGTGGGTGTTTTAACCGGGGAAACTATCTGCATCAGTGCATTACTCACAACCGCAATCTTTGGCAGATCAGCACCAAAAAGTTCATGTAAGTTTTTTGGATTGTCGCAATGTTGAAGATAGGATTCGCTGACAACAATTTGCTCAGGGAAACCCCAAGCTGCTTGATACGCTTGTATCAAATGCAAGCCATCGAGCAATGTCAAGTTCGTTTCTTTGCGATAATGCGTGGATTCTTCCAGTTTGATTAAGTGTTTAATCAGTGGATGCTGACGAGAAGTGATCATTGCAACCGATCAATACTGGAATGCAATTCAACCAAATCAACTATACCGCTAATCTTTAAAGCGATATTCTGCTGATCGTGCGTGAGCTTGCAAGCCTTCACCATGAGCCAGGATCGAGGCAATTCCGCCTAATTTAGCGGTATCTTGCAGTCCTATTTGTATCAAACTACTCCGTTTCTGAAAATCATACACGCCAAGTGGTGAAGAAAAGCGGGCAGTACGGGAAGTTGGTAGTACATGATTGGGCCCCGCACAATAATCGCCAAAAGCTTCGCAGGTATTTTTGCCAATAAAAATAGCTCCTGCATGGTGGATTTTATCCAGCCACTTTTCTGCTTGATCAATCGATAACTCTAAGTGCTCCGGTGCAATTTTATTGGATATTTCGCATGCTTCATCCAAGTTTCGTACTTGAATCAAAGCGCCTCTATTTTCCAATGATGCACGGATGATCTCCTGCCGAGGCATTTCCGGTAGTAACCGTTGAATACCCTGCATGACTTGCTGCAAAAACGCTTGATCGGGACATAGCAAAATCGACTGCGCCATTTCATCATGTTCAGCTTGAGAAAATAAATCCATCACGATCCAGTCAGGATTAGTTTTACCGTCACATATCACTAAGATCTCAGAAGGGCCAGCTACCATATCGATCCCGACGACACCAAAAACACGCCGTTTCGCGGCAGCCACATAAGCATTGCCTGGACCGACAATTTTGTCGACTTGCGGTATGGTTTCCGTACCATACGCTAAAGCACCAATCGCTTGCGCACCGCCAATGGTAAACACACGATCCACCTGGCTGATTGCTGCAGCGGCCAAGACCATATCGTTTCTTTCCCGATCCGGTGTAGGTACGACCATAATGAGCTCTTTGACCCCGGCAACTTTAGCTGGAATGGCGTTCATCAACACCGAGGAAGGATAAGAAGCCTTACCTCCAGGAACATATAAACCAACCCGATCAAGTGGCGTCACTTTCTGGCCTAATAGACTATTCCCGTCCTGATACTGCCATGAAGCTAACAGCTGCTTTTCGTGATAATTGCGGATTCGGTCAGCCGCTTGCTGTAATGCTGTACGTTGCTCAATCGGCAAAGCCGTTAAAGCGCGTTGCAAATCATCATGCGTTAGCTCCAAATCCTGCGGAGCATTGACCGCAAGCCGATCAAAACGATTGGTGTATTCAATTAATGCACTGTTTTTTAAACTACGAATATCCGCGAGAATCTTAGAGACAGTAGCATCGATTGTATCATCCTGTGCGTTTTCAAAAGCCAATAGCTTGCCAAGGCTTTGTTGGAAATCAGCATCGGCTGAATTGAGTTGTGCTATTTGCACCATCATTGCGTAATAATGTTATTTTTAACCGTTTCAGTAAATGCATCTAAAATAGGCTGAATCGATTTAGCTTTTAGTTTCAGCGCCGCTTGATTAATAATCAGTCTTGCCGAAATAGGCATAATCTCTTCCACTGCTTTTAAGTGGTTCGCTTTTAGCGTATTGCCGCTGGATACCAAATCAACAATCGCATCGGCTAATCCAACCAAAGGCGCCAACTCCATCGATCCATATAATTTGATCAAATCAACATGAACACCTTTGTTAGCAAAGTGCTCTCGTGCTGTTTTAACATATTTCGTAGCCACACGTAGTCGTGCGCCTTGCCGTACTGCAGACTCATAATCAAATCCATCGGGTATTGCCACCATTAGACGACATCGCGCAATATTTAAATCTAACGGTTGATATAGCCCTGCTCCGCCGTGTTCCAATAATACATCCTTACCCGCGATGCCAAGATCGGCCGCACCATATTGCACATAAGTTGGCACGTCCGTAGCTCGCACAATGATCAATCGAACATTGGCACGATTGGTGGACAGAATTAACTTGCGTGATGATTCCGGATCGTCGTTAGCAATAATCCCGGCCGACTTAAGCAGCGGCGCAGTATCTTCAAAAATTCGCCCTTTTGATAAGGCGATGGTGATATCCGTCATAAAACTAGAATCTTACCCGAGATTAGCTGCTGCAAAATCCCAGTTAATCAACTTATCCAATACTGTGTTTACATAGTCAGCGCGACGATTCTGATAATCAAGATAATAAGCATGTTCCCATACATCAATGGTCAATAGTGGGCGGAAATTTTTGGTGATTGGTGATTCAGCATTACTGGTCTTAGCAACAGTAATTTTCCCGTCATCAACCACTAACCAAGCCCAACCACTACCGAATTGAGTAATAGCAGCTTGTGCAAATTCTTTTTTACAGGTATCTACACTACCAAATGAAGCTTCAATTTTTTGTTTCAATGCACCTGCCGGCTCACCACCGCCGTTAGACTTCAAGCTATGCCAATAAAACATGTGATTCCAAACCTGTGCGGCATTATTAAAAATCGCCGCCTTGTCGGCCAGTCCAACAGACGCTTTGATAATCTCTTCAAGAGATTTACCTGCCAGATCGCTATTTGCAACTAAATTATTCAAGTTATCGACATAGGTTTTATGATGTTTGCCGTAGTGAAAACTCAAAGTATTCGCAGATATGACAGGCTCAAGCGCATTATTAGCGTAGGGTAATGGTGCCAGAATATATTGTGAGCCGGATTGTGCCGTCTTTGAAAAATTATCAAGATTGTAATTGGACATTATTTTCTCCTTATAAAAAACCGATTTTTAGAATGTCATTCATAGTTAAAACAGTAATCCACTCGTTAGTCAAACAAGATGAAAAAACCTAAATAGAATTATTTTATTCTTGCGGGCTTGTTTCTGTAGTGAAAGTAATTTTACTATGTCCGGCTAGGCGAGCAGCTTCCATGACTGTAATGACGGATTGGTGCGCTGCTTTTGCATCAGCATTTATGATGATGAATGGATCGGCCATGTTTTGCGCGGCAACCTGCAATGCATCGCGCAAACTTTCGATGCTGATAAATTTAATGGGTATTAAGTTAATGGTATATTCTCCCGCCGCACTTACGGTGATATCGATCGTATTTGGCTTTTCAGTATTCTCATCGACTTCTTCAGTGCCTGCCTGTGGCAAATTGATTTCTAATTGTGCAAATTTTGAATAAGTTGTCGTCACTACGAGAAAAATCAAAATCACCAACAAAACATCAATCATAGGTACTAAATTGATTTCCGGCTCATCATTTTGTTTTCCGCGCTGAAAATTCATAAAACTATCTATAGTGTTGTTAAAATGAAGAAAAATCAGTTTGAGTTGTTGTAAGTTTAGTGATTGAAAGAAATCAGTTGCAATCCATCTAGTATAATACCAATTATGCTTCTGGTTAAAGTGAATCCAATAAAATTACCAGACGGCAAACATTAATAAACCAACTGACAAATATTTGGCTGTATTTTTAATAAGGAAAATAATGGCCCATAAGAATCTATCATTAATTTCTTCCACAGATGAGAAACGCGTGATCAAGCCCTCAGTTAGTGTAGTGATGGGCAGCAAAAGTGATTGGCCAGTCATGCATCATGCTGTTGATATTTTGAAAGAATTTCGTATTGATTATGAAGTGAAAGTTGTTTCAGCACACCGTACGCCTAATTTAATGTTTGAATTTTCTGAACAAGCAAAAGCGCGTGGCATTCAATGCATTATCGCTGGCGCAGGGGGTGCAGCGCATCTACCTGGCATGATTGCAGCAAAAACAACACTCCCCGTGCTGGGGGTTCCAGTTAATTCAAAATACCTGCAAGGCGTTGATTCATTACTCTCGATCGTACAAATGCCAAAAGGCGTCCCTGTTGCCACATTTGCTATTGGTGAAGCCGGCGCAACTAATGCCGGATTATTTGCTGTTGCATTGCTAGCGAATAACAATAGTGAGATGAACGCACGGCTCAATCAATACCGACAAAAACAAACCGAGTCCGTGCTAACGGTTGATTTGAAATAATGCACGGTAAAATGATGCCCGGTGCCATGCTCGGCGTGCTGGGTGGCGGTCAACTGGGCCGTATGTTTGTAACGGCTGCGCAAGAAATGGGTTATCTCGTAACAGTATTGGATCCATCACCGGATAGTCCTGCTGGGCGCATTGCAGACGATTTTATTTGCGCAAATTATACCGATCAATCGGCGTTAAGAAAAATTAGCAACCAATGTGTTGCAGTAACTACCGAATTTGAAAACATTTCTGCCGATGTGTTGGAAATACTGTCTACTCACTGCTTAATCAGCCCTGATGCAATAAGTGTCCGCACAGCACAAAACCGAATTACTGAAAAACGGTTTCTGGCAGCAAATGGTTTTGCAATCGTACCCTATTGTGTCATTCGACATACCGAAGATTTATTAACACAAGACGTGAGTAGTTACTTGCCGGGCATACTAAAAGTCAGTCAGTTTGGTTATGATGGCAAGGGGCAAAAACGCGTTGAAAATGTAGCTGATCTTAAGTTAGCTTTTGAAGCATTAAATCATTCTGTTTGTGTTCTAGAAAAATTTATACCATTGACTTTGGAGGTTTCTGTTGTGGTTGCTCGAAGCGCGACTGGACAAGTTAAAACTTACCCAGTCTCAGAAAATCAACACGTCAATGGCATTCTTGATATCAGCATTGTTCCTGCGCGTGTTCCAACATCCTTAGCTAATCATGCACAAATGACAGCTTGCCTGGTTGCTGAGAAACTTGATTATCGTGGTGTTTTGTGTGTGGAGTTTTTTGTATCAACCTTAGCCAATGGTGAATTACTCATCAACGAAATTGCCCCGCGCCCCCATAACAGCGGACATTATTCCCTAGATGCTTGTATCACTTCACAATTTGAACAGCAAGTTCGAACATTATGCGGCCTCTCACTTGGCGAAACCATACAGCATACACCTGCTATTATGGTTAATGTGCTGGGAGATTTGTGGCATAACGGTGAACCGAACTGGAATCACGTATTGCAGCATCCTTCGACAAAATTGCATTTGTATGGAAAAACTGAAGCGCGGCCAGGCCGCAAAATGGGACATTTCACGATTCTGAATAATTCCTTAGAAACTGCATTGCAGCAAGCTATTACCATCAAAAACAGCCTTAGCCTAAACCAAAATACATGACAGCCTCCGACACTTTATTTAAAAGTACGATTCAAAGCCTACCACTGGTGCATCGTGGCAAAGTTAGAGATATTTACTTTGTGAATGACGATTATCTATTAATCGTTCAAACGGACCGTTTATCGGCATTTGATGTAATTCTACCAACCCCCGTTCCTGGCAAAGGAAAAATTCTCACTGCATTATCGGCCTTCTGGTTCAAGAAGCTTGCACACATATTGCCTAATCATTTAACGCTTATTGACCCCGAATCAGTAGTAGCCGGAAACGAACGGCATCAAGTACATGATCGTGCATTTGTCATTCGCCGATTAAAACCATTGCCGATTGAAGCCATTGTAAGAGGTTATGTGGTCGGCTCGGGATGGAAAGACTACCAACAAACCGGTACGATTTGTGGCATTCCAGTTCCTCCTGGGTTGGATTTAGCAGAAAAGCTACCGGATGGCGCCATTTTTACGCCTTCCACCAAGGCGCCCGCTAACATGCATGATGAAAACATTGCTTTTGAAATTGTTGAAGAAAAATTAGGTGATATATTGGCTGCATTAGTACGTAAAAAAGCCATCCAGCTATATTCTGAGGCAGCAAACTATGCCATGCAACGAGGCATTATTATTGCGGACACCAAATTTGAATTTGGTCTTGATAATGCAGGCCAACTTTATTTGATTGATGAAGTGTTAACACCTGACTCATCACGTTTCTGGCCTGCCGATCAATATCGCACCGGGCAAAATCCACCGAGCTTTGATAAGCAATTCGTGCGTGACTGGTTAGAACGACAAGATTGGAACAAAAAAGCACCCGCACCTGAATTACCGGAAGAAGTTCTGCAACAAACGATGGAAAAATATCAAGAAGCCTTGCGTTTGTTAACCAGTGACTAAAAACTTTTCTGTATATTTATTGAAATCAAGAGAAAATGATTAGTTTTTACATGATCTAAACGCTTTTGGGCAAGTTGCTATTAACCCGCCTGCAGGTTCTCTTATCTGGTCTGGCTCGTTTAAAACCTGCAACAGTCTAGAAAAGTATTTGGGCTCTCGAGTCCAAATAATATAATTAGCTTTCAAATTATTCTTCGCAAATGAAAGTAATTCTTGAATTGAAGGCTCTCTAGTCTCTTTATTGTGTTGTGTCATTGCGTAATTGGATTGCATCACAGAAGGTGCTATCGGAACAATTCCAGAAAGCTCTGGATAATAATGATAAATCCCCTTACTGGTATTTTTAGTTTCTGGCGCATTCATTGCTGGATCTTCAAGGAAAATATCTGGCCCACTGAGTGCCGTTCCAATTGTTTTCATTCTATTTGTAAATGATTTGAGAATAGATCTAGGATGATTGACAGATTGTAATGTAACAGTGTTGGGGAAGGATTGACGCATTGCCTGATGCACTGTCAGAAGATTTGCAAAAAATTGATCTGTTTCAGTTGTGGTAAATTTTGTCAGTGGCTCTCCTAGAGCCGTTTCAGGCAACCCGATCCCTTCAAAATAAGGATGTGTATTGTAACGCTCCCCAAGCGCTCTAAACAAAGCAATCAAACGATCACGAACCAATGGGTTCCATAATTTAATATTTTCACCTTTGGGTTTTTTTTCCCCGTAGGTCACAAAAATGTAGGCGCCATTCTCATATTTCTCTGCTTTTAAATAATCCGGCACAGATTTAAAGTTCAGATTAAACGATTTTGTTTGTATTAGAATAAAAAGACGTTTTCCTCTTTTTGCTAATTCATTAAGAATAGTATCAATGGGCGCAAAGTTATATACCCCTTCAGAAATCTCTAATTCTGCCCAAGCATATCGAACTTGTAATCCCCGTAATGCAGGCGTTCGTTCAAGTTCCGCATAAATATTTTTCATATAGGCAGGATTATTTTTGCCGTGCCCCATCGTTGCATAATAGTGCCCTGGATGCCATTTAACGCCATCGCTTGCAAAAACTGTTTGAAAAGGGATAAGCACAATGACTAGAATCAACATTGATTTCCAAAAGGAATGATTTCGGATGTGCTCGATCATGTTTGAAAAATATAATTTACCTAGTAATCAATGGCCCTACTTAAACACCTCTAAATCTATCGAGGTAATAATAAATTTATTGGTAGCTATTTATCAACTCTTTTCGCTTTTTTAATAAGCGCCCATCAAATGTTAAAGCATACTTAATCGAGTTCGCTTCAAGCAGCTTAGCATGAGTAAATTATTATTCATAATCAACAATATGCCTCAACACTTAAAGCTTTTAGATTATGCAGCCCAAATCCACTTCAACTTCCTAAGATCATTCCAAAATGACCCATATTTTCCCTATTTTTCATACCCTAGAGCCGACATCCTATCGACTAATATGTTAGCTCAGAATGCAACAGGTCATTAGCATTCCGAGATAGGTATCGACAAATAGCAGAAAATTTATCAAGTGTTGCGTAGTTAATCAACGCAAAGCGGTATTTTGATTTTAAATGATCTTTTGAGTTAATACCTATTTAAGATTTTATGCTTGCTTAAGATACAACTGAAATTTATCAATTAGATATTGATGTTGTATTAAAAAGGCAAACTCTGCGAAAGCGGAGGGCGCAAAGTCACTGATCTAACGGGCTAACCACCCTATGATGGCAGGACTGCCAAGAGCGCATTCGATTCATAAGCACTATCTTGCTTTAGTGCTTCCAAGAAACGATCCTGATGCGTACTAATGCAGTTCTTCCTTTTTTATCCCTAAGGAGGAATTATTTCTATGATAACCAACTTCAAGTCTCCATCCACTCTCTCATTAGCGATGGTCCCTTACAGTTTTAATTATAAACTTAAGATAGCATTTATAACAATATTTATTTTCACATTGCTGTTTTCTTCAGGAATTATCCATGCCGCTGATGGAGTTAAATGGCATCCTGGACATTACTATCAGCTTTTAGGCGGAGCAAAAAACAACCCTAAATACATGATGGATGCAGTATATAAAGATTTAGCAAATACGCCAGCATTACAAGGAATCCAAGTTCGTTATATGTGGGGAGATATTGAAACCGCAAAGGGTCAATATAATTTCGCATCAATTGATAAGCACCTGGCGGAATTACAGAAACTCAATAAACATAAACGTTTGGTCATTATGATTCAAACAAAGTCTTTTAGCGCGAATTCGGCAACCTATGTTCCAACTTATTTAAGAAGTGTTGAATATGATGGCGGTGTTTTTCCTTTCTCTGGCTCCGGTCCACGCAAACCTAAAGGTGAAAATTTAAAATTATGGAACCCATTGGTTCGTGATCGTTTGTCCGAGTTATTTCGTGCTCTAGGAAAACGCTACAACTCACATCCTTATTTTGAAGGCATCGGAATGTCAGAAACAGCTTTGGGTGCCCCATTGAATCCCGTAACGAGCACTCAGACTAACGATTTCTATAAAAATCTATACATTGTATTACAAGAAGCTCGCAAAGCGTTTCCCAATACCATGGTGATGCAATCAGTAAATTACCCGAGACCGATTATTGCTCCATTAGTGGAAACTTTAAAGAAAATGGGGGGTGGCCTTAGTCATCCCGACACATACCTTCAAGAACGCGGATTATTAATGGAAGGAACAAAATATACTCCTCCGGGCGTGTATACATACTATCCAAAACTCTCAGGGATCGTACCATTAGCTCCTACAGTTATGCACCATAATTACCAAAACACTAAAAGCGATTCATCCGGGTATGAACCTACCGTAGTTGAATTACTTGATTATCTGAGAGATGATTTAAAAGCCAACTACGTTTTCTGGACCCGCGATCCTCAGTACTATCAAAAAGTACTCGAAATGCTCAATTGGAGCGCACAAAAAGACAAGCCTGCTGGCGGATTAAGCACTACCTGCCCAAGCACTTATGCTTCTTGCGTGCAATAGAAATAGCTAGTTAGCAATCCAAAAACAGGGAATATGCGGACAACCCGGATATTCCCTGTTTTATCGCAATTACCGGCATGATCACCGATTATTTTTTCACAATTTGGTTATCAACCTTTTTTACACCATCAATGATCCAACTATGCATATTCACACGTGTCAGTTGATCTTCATTAATAACAAATCCCGTCAGCGAAACATTCCCGTCGGTTACTTTAACTTCAATATTACTTCCTTGCAAAGTGGGATCAGATTGTATAGCAGCCATGATTCTGGCATAGATGGTAGAATCGTCATAGACCGGAGCGGTTGGCGGTGGCACCCAAGATTTATGGGTTTTCTCGGCATAATTCTCACAACCAGTTAACATAAATAACGTAGTCAATAGTAATAACGAAAGCATGAATCGTTTGTAGCAAGTTTGCATGATGATTTTCCTGTTTTTATTGGTCTTTTTAAATGCTTCAGTGTGATTATTTTATGCTCGAACAAGTTTTTTTGTAAAAAATTAAGTGTAAGCCTATTAGTATTACCTACCCTACACCTTTCTGCGAGCATGTAGACGTAAATATACACAAAACAATCAAGCAATTCTAACAATCATTTTTCCTGTTCTACTGATTTTGGAGTGTCACCAGGCTTGGTTTCACAAAATATATTCTTCTGAGAAAGATTCTCGCAAAGTACGTTCTGGATAGGCGTTTGGAATACTGTCACTAAAACTGCAAATATAGAAACAAATAAGGCTACCTTAGCGGCTTGAATGACTATTTTTTCATTTACCCAATTATCAAATTATCAAATTTCTGAATCTCGGATTGGATATGCTCGATCTGATGATTAAAATTAGTACCTTCCATGAAATCCAACAATTTCTTCCGCACAAATGAGAAACGAGATATTTCTGGCGTAATGACTTTGCCTGCCGTTCTTTGTGCAACCCACCCGATACGAATGATTCTATTAAGAATGTTTGGATATCCGACAAAAGTATTATATAAAATACCCTTGTTATCCTGCTCGAGAAAATCCTTGTGAGAACCGAACAAATATTGGTTTAACACCCCCAACATTAAACGTGCTTCCAACACTCTAATAAATAGCTTAAAAATCAATCTCCAATAATCAAAATAAGGCACAGAATTACTCGCATTACCACCCAGATGAAGCGATTTATTTCCAGATGGCGCAACTACGATCAAACCCTGGTGAAAAATTAAGCAACAGGAATTTTCAAGTAAGGAAGTATCCCTTGAGTAGAGGGATGATTTCTCATCCGATTGAAATGGAGGATACTGTACATCTGAGTCCGAATCAGATGACCATCCCACATTATGGCCCAAAGCAAGCAGTATTCTTTGATGATTTCCTAAGAATGATTTCTTTTCCTGAAAATCCTTAATGAGGTAATACATAAAAACCACGTGGCGCATGGGGTGGAAGCTCAAAGCGCGTGGAATTTTTAACCTTATTGGAAATATCCCAAGGTTCAGCTAATAAACCAGGCAATCCTTTCCATTGATATTCGGATAGAGCGTACACTTTTCGTATCCATTTTTCTGATATGCAAGAGCAATAACATTTTTCTTCTAACTTTCCTATCACCTTTGTTAATTTTTCTTTAAGGAAGCGATGAATCACAAAGATCGCCAAAACTTGAAAATAAGACAGAAAGATTCTTGGGCTATCAATGCTGTGCGATTGATTAGATTCACTACTCTGATAATCTTTCAAGGGATCTCCCTGAAACCAACTACCTTCTTGGTATATTCGCTCACATAAACTTTCAAATGAGTCATTCTTACTGCAATCAACATAAAGAGTTAGCCCAAAGTTGGCAACACCAAAGCTATTCAATCCTAGATGAATGTAGCATTCTAGATTCTTAAATTTTTCTGCTATTTTAGAAAGCGCATATCGATAAATACAGCATTCAAGCTTCTTGGAATAATCTAATTCTCCGCAACGATTTGATAATGACTCTAAAGAACTCGCAATCAAGCTAGCAACTGACTCATTATTTTCTCCACCATTATTTTTAAGTTCTGCATTAACTATCTGGCTAAACTGATACGGCTTTATAGTAAAAATGGGAGGAAAGGAATCTTTCCAGAAACTTTCACGGATTAGCCCGTGATTTGTCATATTTAATTCAAACTCATACTCCTCACGACTATATTTGAAGTTACCACTATCATTATTCTTATAGTCCGAATGTGAAAAAATTTTCTCAAACCCGGGATCAGTTATGATGTCGAAGAACTCTTTTTGAACGTCTTCTGTAAAGAAAGTGAGGAGATCATAGGACCCCACCACACGGATAGAATGTTTTGGGTTATTTGCACACATTTCCATTGCCTACCTGAGTATGAGTCGATTTCTATTGGATTGATAAACAGCCACTCAATAGGGTTTCATTTTGCTTACGTTGATTATGTTGATTATGTTGATTATGTTGATTATGTTACATCCAATAATACGATTTTTAGAAAAGCCTCCATTGATAAAGCTCAATCAAGCGATTAAAGCTCCTCTACAGTTGTCACGCAAAATCCTTTGGACTGGCCACGAAGTAGCTTCTATACATTATTTGTTATAGATTTGATCGCTAACATTACTTCTGCTGCTAGTCGATGCAATTTTTGTTTAACTCTGTATTCTCAGCAAGCGGTAAAGTATTCGGGTAGTCCTTGCTAAAATGCAGGCCACGGCTTTCGTGGCGCAATATTGCGCTACGCACGATTAAATCAGCAGCATCTACGAGGTTCCTGAGCTCCAAAAGATCGCTGGTGACGCGAAAATTGGCATAGTATTCATTGATTTCTTCACGTAATAACTCAATCCTACGTTGGGCGCGCCGCAAGCGTTTAGTAGTACGAACTATCCCGACGTAATTCCACATGAATCGCCGCAGTTCGTCCCAGTTATGCGCAATGACGATTTCTTCGTCGGCATCTGTTACGCGACTTTCATCCCAATCGGGTAATTTAGGAAGCACATTACCTTGTTGGTTCATGATATCGCCTGCAGCGGAATGGCCAAACACCAGGCACTCCAGTAGAGAATTACTGGCCAGTCGATTAGCGCCATGCAATCCGGTATGTGCAGTTTCGCCGATGGCGTAAAGATTGTTTAAATTGGTTCTGCCATGTTTATCCGTAGCAACGCCACCACAAGTATAGTGCGCAGCCGGAACAACGGGAATGGATTCTTGGGTAAGATCTATGCCAAGTTCTAAGCAACGGGCATAAATTGTTGGAAAGTGTGATTTGAGGAAATCCGCTGGTTTATGTGAAATGTCCAGATACACGCAATCCAATCCTCTTTTTTTCATTTCAAAATCGATGGCGCGTGCCACAATGTCACGTGGCGCTAACTCAGCGCGTGCATCATGCCAAGGCATGAAACGCTCACCATTAGGTAATTTCAAAAGCCCGCCTTCGCCCCGAACCGCTTCACTGATCAGAAATGATTTGGCATGCGGATGATAAAGACAAGTCGGATGGAATTGCACAAATTCCATATTAGTAATTTTGCAATCCGCCCGCCAACCCATTGCGATACCATCCCCGGTTGCCGTATCCGGATTCGTCGTATACAGATAAACCTTATTAGCGCCCCCAGTAGCAAGCACGGTATTTTGCGCCGTGAAAGTAACAACTCGGTCTTTTTGCTTATCAAGAATATAAGCGCCCAAGCAACGCCTTTCATGGTTAGGTATGTCGATACTCAAACGATCGCTGGTAATTAAGTCTACTGCAATATGATGCTCAAACACTGTGATATTGGGATGCGCCACTACTTTCTGTATTAAAACCTTCTGTACCGCATTGCCTGTTGCATCACCGCTATGAATGATTCGTCGCACACTATGCCCACCTTCCTGTGTCAGGTGATAGCCAGTTTTATGCGCAGTGTTTCTAGTAAAATCAACACCCTGCTCTATCAACCATCGAATGGCTGACGGTGCGCTTTCAGCAACATAACGTGTAGCGTCTTCATCACATAATCCAGCGCCAGCAATTAAAGTATCTTGAACGTGCTTGATAGCGGAATCATCATCCGATAAAGCTGCAGCAATGCCGCCTTGCGCCCAGCCACTCGCGCCAGCATTGATGGTTTGCTTAGTAACAATGCAGATTTTTTGATGATCTGCTAAACGTAATGCCAGTGTGAGTCCGGCTAATCCACTACCAATAATCAGTGTTTCAAAATAATGATTCGACATATCGATTGGGTTAATTTATAAATTCTGCATTTTTAAAACCGCTGCTGTAAAACTACTAGGTGTGTAAGCCGGTATGTTTTTAATTGGAAACGACGAAGGATTGCAATATTATTCCAGTCCCGCATCACATTTCCAACACAACTGAAAATTAGCGGGATTTTCTTCACCACATTGCTGACAATAAATATTACTTGTTTTAGCCGTTGCTTGCTCATACGATTGCACCACGCGTTTACTGCGTTCATAATCTTCATCTCTTATAATCCATACCTCAGGATAAGCATGAACAAAAGGTATATCCCCTGCTGCTCCTTGCGCATATTGATTGAATAATCTTGCCGGAATAAAAGCATGCTCGAGCAAGTTAAGTACTATTTGCGCCTCTATTAAATCATTGGCTGAATATATTTTTTTCATCCCAAATTAATAAAATTATTAACTCAATAAGAAGAATGCTATGTGGTTTCGTAATTTACTAGTCTATCGCATTACCAGTGGAAATATTACGCTAAACGAACTCGAAGAAACCATTTCACAATTCCCGTTGCAAACCTGCATGCAAACGGAAATGCAAAGCCGTGGTTGGGTTCAACCGCATGAAGAACATAGTAATTTTGTTTACGCCTTGGGACAGCAATGGCTAATCGCACTGGGGACAGAGAAAAAATTGTTACCGACCTCCATTGTGAATCAGCATGCCAAAGAGCGGATTACAAATATGCAACACATGCAAGGATACAAACCCGGGAAAAAACAAGTTCGCGATATCAAAGAAGCAACACTGATCGAATTACTACCCCGCGCATTCGCGCAAAGACATAAAATATTTGCTTGGATTGATACAGTTAATAATCGCTTAATCATTGACACGACCAGCCCAAATAAAGCAGACGAATTCGTCGAAGCTTTTCTAAAAGCAATGCACAGTATTGCTTTAGCGCCTTTAGAAACCAAAATCTCCCCTGCTACAGCAATGACACAGTGGCTTTCAGGAGATGATTTATCATCAGTTTTTACCATCGACCGTGACTGTGAGTTACAAAGCATGAGCGATGAAAAAGCCACGATTCGTTATACACACCACGAATTAAGCACGGAAGAGGCATCACGGCACATTCGGGTAGGCAAAAGAGTCATCAAGCTAGCTTTAACCTGGCAGGACAAAATATCATTTGTGTTATACGACAATCTACAAATCCGCCGTATAGCGCCCCAAGATATCCTTAGGGAATCTACTGAAAGCGATGAAGATTTATTTGCCAGTGATTTTATATTGATGACAGCCGAGGCCAGTCAACTCATTTCCGATCTAATCGAAGCGCTGGGTGGCGAAGGCCGATCGTAAGTAATGCTGGTTTTCCGGAATTTTAAAGCTCTTGACTAACAGATTGTTTCTGCTAGTCAAGAGCCATGCCATTATTTCCGACCGCTGCGCCTGCCTGGCGGCAAAAAAGAATGTTGGAGAAAATGTAGATGAAAGCAGTGATTGGATTTATGTTGGCTATACACAAGATTTATGATGAGAAAAGAATTTAGTGCTGCAACACAACAACTTGCATTACATCGCCAACAATTTTGTTTTGCGTTGTCTCGAACATTTATCACTAAGCTTGGTGAGTAGGCCATTTGCAGCATAAATAGCGAGATTGCTCATACGTATTACGTTCTTCACGCGAGGTATAAAGGGACAAATACTGTAGATAATTGTGTTTTCCAAACTAATGCGATTAAATCAGTTAATATGAGTCTACGAAAAACCAGCGAAAGTTACAAACGGGGGTTTACTATCCCTCACCACGATTAAACACCATTTATACAAAATCTAGGACACCCTCCATCGTGGAACTAAACAACTAGTACATTACTAGGATATCTTTTAGCAAAATCTAGCACATCCATACCTAGGGTAATAAAACGTTAATCCGTAAGATATATCTCAAGAAGCAAATATTTCATTTTCATATTAATTGATAATTGCCCCCTGGAGATATAACATGCAAAAACTGTTCAAATTTATATCACTTACGCTCGTTTTGCTAGCTAGCCCATTCTCAATATTTACTGCAAAAGCAGATTTTGTTTCATATCCCGACATGGGATCAGTTAATACTCAAACCTATACTTTTACTGCCACAGCCACTGGAGAAATTGGTGCTTACTTTTTAGGAAGCTCAGCAGCTTATACGAATACGGTCTCATTGTTGGTAAACGGTGTTATTACTCCGGAATCATCATCCGGCTTGCTTAATAACCATACTTCTAATTTTGGCGATTATGTCGTTTTTGGACATGTAAATGCAGGAGATACGCTGACGTTCCAATTAAATGTATCTGATACGGGACACATATGGTCTTCAGATACATCCCAAAATGCTGATCATACCAATCACATTTACTCGGCTTCCTATAACGGAGATTCCGCTCAACATATTCCGGCTGGAACATATATTGGATTTGAAGATATCTACGGAGGAGGTGATCTTGATTATAACGACGAATCTTTCCTTTTTACCAATATCAGTCACGTGAGTCCCGTACCGGAACCTGAAACCTATGCAATGTTACTAATAGGACTAGGTTTAATTTTCGGGTTTACCAAACACAATAAAAGAAGAATAAGAATTTAGATCTGAAATCAACAACGAAAATCTGAGCTAGCAGAAACTTAGGAGGAATTTCTCTAGCTCAAAATTTTCAACTTTAACAGCTTTACATATTTTGTATTTCTAATATGCTTTTTATCGATTTGTTTCATTAATTTTATTTTTCTTACTGCTCTTTTCTTTAGTTATAGGGCTTTGCAGTGTATAGCCCTCTTTATTCAATTAATATCCACCATATGCACCCGCACCAGCTGCTGCCAAAACCCAACAACCTGAAAGTAGCGGCATCCCCACTAACAATAAACTCAGCAATATGATTTTGTTATGGAAAGTATTCATATCTATATCTCCGACAAACCTCTCTCTTTGTATTATTAAATAAATCAGATAATTTATCTATTTAGATAAATTAGTAAGTGATGAAGTGCGACATTTTGTCGCATTGATTTTAGTTTGACTGCTATATAATATTAGATTTATAAAGTTATTTTAGAATAAACAGTAAAGTCGAATGACATTAAGAATTATATTATTCATATACTTATGCACCACAATAGCTTTTATCAGCCCCGCTTTCGCTCTTACTAACACTGACAAACTTAATTCATTACATCATGCTGTATGTATTGATCCGATTTCCAAAATCAGTGCTGAATGGGGCATTTTTGATTTAATGCCTATTTCTACATTAAATACGTATAACCAAAATCAAGAATGGTTAATTAAAAAACAATGCTCTTACAGTCATAAATTGGCCGACACTTTTTTAGCAACTTTTCCAACGTATTTATTTACTATAGAAGATCTTAGATCACCATTAGCTGACCATTATACCCCCCCTAAATCTCTATCGAATCCATCAGTAACGCCGCAGCCTGAGAATTTCACGGTATTATTTATATTTTTATGGTTAATTGGGCTTTCTGCTTTACGCACAAAATATAAAACCTAATCAAAATCAATCTGGAGATTGTTGCTACGACAATCCCCTATTATTTTCCTTCACTGTAACGCCACACCGAATCATTTCATTCAGTTAAATGAAATAAGGTAATCCTCCCATTTTTAACAGGAGTTTGCAGTAGAGAATTTTAGTTTAAAAGTTCCTGCCAACTTCATGGCTGGCGTTATACCTCCAAGCGCCATACTCGGACGTTCATTATTGTAAATCCACAACCACTGTGTCGCAGTGAGTTGCGCCTCTTCAATGGTTGCAAAGTCATTCATCTCCAGCCATTCATGCCGAACAGTTCTGTTATAGCGTTCTATATAAGCATTCTGTTGTGGTTTTCCTGGCTGAATGTAATCAAGCTGTATTCCTCGAGTTTCTGCCCAACAGAGAGTGGCACTGATATTTTCGGGCCCGTTATCACAACGAATCTTTTTGGGTTTGCCGCGCCATTCAATAATCCGATCCAGAGCCCGCGTAACGCGTTCTGATGGAAGCGATACATCCACTTCGATTCCCAACCCTTCACGATTGAAGTCATCCAGCACATTAAAAGTTCGAAAAGATCTGCCATTGGCGAGTTGATCAGCCATGAAATCCATCGACCATGTGTCATTGGGCCGTTCTGGCACAGCCAATGGCTCGGGCTTATCTCGCTTTAAGCGCTTGCGCGGCTTAATTCGTAAATTTAATTCCAGCTCACGGTAAATACGATACACCCGTTTGTGATTCCATCCAAAACCCTTCACATTACGCAAATAAAGGAAACACAAACCAAAGCCCCAGCGCTTG
>WBZQ01000898.1_pt1 | contig 21762 bp, 17 predicted proteins | sample 5204251 | NCBI WGS metagenome assembly WBZQ01 (sample SAMN12412402, study PRJNA552823) | activated sludge metagenome | isolation source: activated sludge from nitrification reactor of wastewater treatment plant... | place: USA: Virginia | collected 2017-09
CAGGCCGAGTTTTCCGGCCATCACCTTGATCATGTGCTGGACGCCGATCTCGTTGCGGCCGATCAGCATATGCTCGTGCTGGCCACGGCGCACCCCCTGTCCGCACTGCGGGAGCATCGCGAAGTCCTCGTCCCGCACGGCGGCATGGACCTGACCGAAGATGGTGTCGTACATGGCGCGCTGTTCGTCGGTGGTGGCCGGGTACTTCGCCATCCAGCTGTGCCGCACCGTGCATCGCGTCGCCGAACTTTCCGGCAGGATGTCGATGACCTCGACGCCCACCGGGCTGTTTGCCAGGATCAGATTGGGATAGATCCAGTAGATGACGCCCATCTGCCGGATCGGCTCCCAGGTGTCGTCGGGGTCGGTGCCGTCGAGGTCCGTCACCCACGAGAACGGGAACCCGATCCGATGATGCTCGCCGTATTCGTCATAGACGTGGGTGTTCGCGAGGGTGTTCTGCCCGATCACACTGCTGCCGTGGACGAAGGGGAAATGATAGCCCTCGGCGAACGCCTCCAGTGCACCTTTCCAGCTCACCTCCGAGGTGAGGCTGCGTTCGTCGTGATACTGGAAGTTCTCATAGTTCCATTGCGCGAGTTCGTTATTCATCGCACCGAGATGGTCGTCGAGGTCGATGCCGGCATCGGCGGTCAGCACCGCCCAGATAAAACCGTGCCGCTCCTCATTGGGTAACTCGACCAGTCCGTAGGCATCCCGATCGATCGAGTCGAAACCCGCCGCCCCCGGCACCCCCTTGAGCTGACCCTTGTTGTCGTACACCCACGCGTGATACGGGCAGGTGAATCGGCGGCTGTTGCCCGACCCGCAGGCCGGCATCGCACCGCGGTGCCGGCAATAGTTCTGGAAGACATGCGCCTTCCCCTCGCGATCACGGGTGATGAGCAGAGAATCCCCGATGACCGATCGCACGACGTAATCGAACTTCTCCGGGATCTGCGCACTGGCCAGCACCGGGATCGGCACCCTGCGAAGGATTGTCGACTCCTCGAGGTCGGCCAGCTTGTCGTCGTTGTAGTAACTCAACGGCACCCGCAGCACCTCCTCGGCCATATCGGTGGTGTTGGACAAGGCCAGGTCCAGTGCGCGGCGGGTGAGTTCGGGGCCGAGGACTGTGGGCGGGCGGTGCGCGGCCACGGGCGGGGAGACGATGGTCACGGGTTACCTCCAGAAAGTCAGGATTGTGATCCAGGTAACGCGACTATACACTTATTAAATAAGTTGTCTACCCGTGGTGAGGCCGGCCGCCTCCACTCGGCCGACCGGCCGAATAGGCTGCCGCAGAGGAATATCGAACAGGAGGTCCTATATGCGGACCCATGGCTGGGCCGGATCGGTACCCGGCGACGACGCCGAGGCTGTCCAGCGGATCGTCGAGGCCGCCGGCGAACTGATCGAAGACGGCCACAGTGTCAACATCAACCGGCTCGCGCGACACGTCGGCGTGACCAGACCGACCCTCTACCGCTATTTCCCCGACTCCGACGCGGTGCTGCGGGCAGTTGCCGCAGCCGCCACCGCCGACCTGCTGTCCGGACTCTCCCGGGCACTGGGTGGGATCAGCGATCCCGTCGAAGCCGTCGTCGAGGGCATTGCCGCCAGCTTCGAACTCCTCCGAGCCAACAAGCGGTTTGCGCTCCTGTTCGATCCCACCGGACTGTCGAGCACCTTGCAGGACGTCACCTCAGACGTCGCGATCACCTCGGGGCGCGCCATCATCGACAACCTGGGGATCGACTGGCGCGAGTCGGGCTGGGCCGATGCCGACCTCGACGGGCTCGTCGAATTCATGCTGCGGATGTTGCAGTCGCTGCTCATCGACCCCGGTGACCATGCCCAGTCGGGCGAGGAACTCCGGACCTTCCTGCACAGGTGGGTGGCGCCGTCCGTCGCCATCGGATCCCGACCGGTATCGAAGTGAAAGCCTTTCGGATATAAGGACTTTCGGCTGGTCCGGTTTCGAGGGCTTCGTCGTCGCCGACGCTCTCACACCTGAACCCGTCAAGGGGCACCTGTGGGAGGTTGGGTCAGTCGCCGAAGACGGTGACCATGGCGGGGCGGACGGAGCGGGGGCCGACGAGCAGGCCGGGGCGGATGAGTTCGGCGACGGTGCGGGGTGTGGCGTCACCGTCGACGGGGCGGACGTCGACGGCTTCCATCGTGGACACCTCGAAGGCGTCGCCCACCGAAGGATTGATGATCTCGCCGCCGCGACCGGTGATGAGACGTTCGAGGCTGCCGGCGATGGCGGCGAACGCGGCGTCGGTGCGGGCGCACGCATCGGCGTCAACGAAGATTGCGAACAGCTCGACGAGCAGCGGCAGGTCGGGGCCGGCGGAGCGGGCGCGGTCGGCGTCGACGAGCTGGTCGAGTGCCTGCCCCTGCCGGACCACGACGCGGGTCAGATCTTCCACGCGTTCGGCCAACTGTTGCATCCGGTCGGCGGCGTCAACGTCGTTCATCCGATCAGAGTAGCGTCACCGCGCAGTCGTGCCGACGGGCGATTTGCGCTGTTAGGCTGGCTCATCGTGGGCGTTTACGGAATCGACTTGGGCACGACCAACTCAGCCATCGCAGCGGTGGACTCCGGTAGCAGGCCCCGCATAATCCCAGGTCTGGACGGGTCGCAGACCACTCCGAGCGTGGTGCTCCTGGCCTCTGCCTACGATCATGTGGTGGGTGAGGGCGCCCGTCGGCAGGCCCGCCTGGACCCCGACAATGTGTGTGCCCTCGTCAAGCGGCGCATGGGCGATCCCGACTGGCGGTTCATGGCGCACGGACAGTCGTGGTCGGCGCCGGCGATCTCCGCGCTCATCCTCAAATCCCTCATCTCCGACGCCTCGTTCTCCGGCGAACAGGTGCAGCGCGCGGTGATCACCGTGCCCGCCTACTTCGGCGACGACGAACGCCGCGCCACCATCCAGGCCGGCAGCTACGCGGGCATCGAGGTGGCCGGCGTGCTGTCCGAGCCGATCGCCGCGGCCCTGTCGTACGGGTTCAGCAAGCTCACCGACGCGTTCGCGTCATCGACACCCGACGAGACGGTCCTCGTGTACGACCTGGGCGGCGGCACCTTCGACGCCACCGTCATCGAACTGGCCGACCGGCGCATCTCGGTGCTGGCCGTCGACGGCGACCATCAGCTCGGCGGCGCCGACTGGGACGAACGGATCGCGCTGTATCTGTCGCAGCAGTTCTGCGCCGAACACCCCGACGCCGAGGACCCGCTCGACGACTCGGCCGGCTCACAGGCCCTGGTGCTGGCCGCCGAACGCGCCAAACACGAACTGTCCGACGCGGAGTCGACGTCGGCGATCGTCGCCCACGACGGCAAACGGTCGGTGATCACCCTGACCCGCGCCCAGCTCGAGGACCTCACCGGTCCGCTGCTGCGGCGCACCGCCGAACTGACCCGTTCCTGCCTGGCCGCGGCCCGCGACCGCGGGGCATCGACGATCAACCGGGTACTGCTGGTGGGTGGTTCGTCGCGGATGCCGATGGTGGCCGACATGATCCGCACCGACCTGGGACTCAACCCGCAACTGGCGGACCCGGATCTGGCCGTGGCCAAGGGCGCCGCCATCTACGGCGACAAGCTGGAGGTGGAGCGGCTGGTGACCGCCGACCTGCGTACCCGTGGCCGCCTCGCCGACGGCGCCCCGCCGCTGTCGGCGGCGCCCGCCGACCTGGACGAGTCGTGTGGCCGGGTGGCCACCGCGTTCGGGCTGCCGGTGGCCGGGGTGCGGCGGATGCTGGAGATCAGCGTCGACACCGTGGTGTCCCGCGGCTTCGGGGTGCTCGCCGTCCGCGAGGGCGACCTGCGGGCGACGTGGCTGGTGCACCGCAACCAGACGCTGCCGATCCGGGTGCGCCGCTCGTTCGGCACGATGCGCGCCGACCAGGACATCATCGAGATGACCGTCCTCGAACAGGCCGGGCAGCAGGAATCGTCGCGGCCCGAGGACGCGAAGGTGCTGATCGAGGGCACCATCCGCGACATCCCCAGTGGCTACGAACGGGGCAGCGAGGTCCAGGTGACCTTCGAGATGGGTTTCGACGGTGTGCTGCACGTGACCGCCTTTCATGTGGACGCCGGGATCCCGCTGCGACTGTCGGTGAAAACCGGTGCGACGCTGTCGCAGTCGGAGGTCAACCGCGAACTCGAGCAGGTCCACCGGTCCCGCCGCCGCGAGGGGTGAGAAGTGATGCAGCCGTTCAACTCCAACGACTACCGCAAACGGGTCCTGGCCGCCGTTGACCGGCGGGGCGGACCGTCGACGTCGGATTCGTTTGAGCTGTACGACATTCCGCTCGATGATGCCGAACGGATCAGCGACGATCAGGCCGTCGGTCGCATCGAGGCGGTGTGGGCGTTCTGGCAGAAGCAGCGGGACCATCCCAAATACCGCGGCCTCGTGGCCGAACTGGTGGCATCACACGACGCGAGGTCGAAACCGCTGCGGTACTCCACCAGCCGCATCGCCGAGGCGAGAGCCGTTGCCGCACAACGTGGTCAACGCGATGCCGGGCGATACGAGCTACTCGACAACGCGATCGAGCGGCTCACCGAACGGTACGGCGGCATCCCGGAATCCAAACGCGCCGGCCTGTTCGACATCGGTGCGATGGGCGGCCTCGCCACGGCTGAGATCGAGGCGAGGCTGTCGCGGCACCACGCCGTCGGCGACGCCGCCACGCCCGCGCCGCAGCCCGCGGCGCCCGCCCCGATCAGCGAACAGCGGCTGAGCCAGATCACCAGACTGCTCGGCGAATTCGACCGGATCCGGTCCGGCGGTGAACCCACCCCGACTCTCCTCGCGCTGCTGCACCTGAGCCTCGATGACGCCACCGACGCCGAGGAGATCGAGGCGCGTATCGAGATGGTGGCCGAACGCGCCCGCGAAATGCCCGCCGGCCCGATGCGTGCTGTGCTCGACGAACTCGTCGTGCACTGCCGCGACATCCTGCTCGGCGACATCAGCCGGATCATCGCCTACCGCAAGGCGGTCAGCGAATCGGTCGCCGACTATCTGCGGCCCCGCGTCCGCGCCGCGGTGCTCGTCGAAGATGTGCTGCGGCATGGGGATTACGAGTTCCTTTTGGAAGAGGCAGTGGACCGCGGCCTCGGTCACGCCGGTGCCCGGCAACTGCTGCACGACCTGGCCGGCGAGTTCGGGGCCGCGGTGGAGAGCACCCCCGGCTCGATCGCTCCGGCACCTGTGGCGCGGCCCCAGCCCACCCCGGTCCCCCAACCCGTGACACCCCAGCCGACTCCGGCTCCTGTACCCGGACGCATCGACACCACCCGCCGGACACCGAGACGGCAACGCACAGCCGAGAATCCGGCACCGGTAGCCCCGATCCTCACGCGGGAGACCGCACCGCCGCCGGCACCGTCCGGACCGCCCACCGTTCCCGGCCTGCCCGCCATCGCCATGTTCGGCGCCGGCGGCGGCGTGCTGACGTTCGCCTGGCCGCCCGGCGTCACCGAGGCGATGGTGTACCTGCGGCACGACGCACCGCCGGCGGCGCCCGGCGATCCGTCGGCGGTGGCGGTCAAGATCACCAACTCCCGTTATCACCTCGACGGCGGCTTCATCGTGCCCGCCGACTCCCGGCCGTGCCACGCCGCGGTCGCGAGTTGTCGGCGCGCGCCGAACGGAACCCTGGAGGTGGCAGCCGATTTCGGCCGCCGGTCCCGGATCGAGGTCCCCTGACGAACCCTCCCCCCGACTTCGCAGACGCCCGAGACGGGCTACCCCGCACTCACCTTCACCGCATGCAACCGAATCTGACCAGCACCGTCACGAGCACAACAAAGGACCGATGACCATGGGTATCGACTACACCAAACGTCCCTCGCAGCCGGCCGCACCGCAGCAGCCCCCGGCCCAGCCCTACCCGCCGCAGCAGCCGCCGGCCCAGCAGTATCCCCCGACTCAGCCGTATCAGCAGCCGCCCGCCCAGCCGTACCCGCCGCAGCAGCAGTCATACCCCGGGCAGCCACCGGCCCAGCCCTACCAGCAGCAACCACCCGCCCAGGCCCCCGTCTCGCTGCAAAAGGTGACACTCACCAAGTCCGCACCCAGCGTCTCGCTGACCAAGCAGGGCGCCACCACCGGCCAGCTGCGGGTGAACCTGAACTGGACCACCGGCGCCAAGAAGGGCGGCTTCTTCAAACGCGCCGCCGGCGGTGTCGACCTCGACCTGGCCTGCCTGTGGGAGTTCACCGACGGCAGCAAGGGCATCGTGCAGGCGCTCGGCAACTCGTTCCAGGCACCGCGACAGGGTCAGCCGATCATCTATCTCGACGGCGACGACCGTTCCGGTTCGGCCGCCGGTGGCGAGAACATGTACATCGATCTGGCTGCGACACAGAACATCCGGCGTATCCTGATCTTCGCCTACATCTACGAGGGTGCCCCGAACTGGGCCGCCGCCAACGGTGTGGTGACCGTCTTCCCCAGCAGCGGACCGCAGATCGAGGTGTTCCTCGACGAGTCCGACCAGAGCGCGCTCTCGTGTGCCATCGCGCTCATCGAGAACCGTGGCGGTGAACTGGTCATCAACCGCGAGGTGCGCTATATCCGCGGCGCCCAGGACAAGGTCGACGAGGCCTACAACTGGGGCCTGAACTGGAAGGCCGGCCGCAAGTAGTTTCTCCAGCCGGTTGAGGTGCGAGCCTGCGAGCCTCGAAACCTGGTGAGCGGGCATTGTTGTCTCACCAGGTTTCGAGGCTCGTCGCTTGCGCTCCTCGCACCTCAACCGGCGAAGGGACAGCGGCGGGGCGGGTGGTGCGCGAAGCGGTGGTGCACACTGGTTCGGGTGACCGATACTTCCGCAGCAGACGATCCGTACCTCTGGCTCGAGGAGGTAACCGGCGAGCAGGCGCTCGACTGGGTGCGGTCGCACAATGAGCCGACCGTCGCCGAACTCACCGATTCCGACCGGTTCCGCGACATGCAGGCCCACACGCTGGAGGTGCTCGATACCGACGAGCGGATCCCGTACGCACGCCGGCGCGGTGAGTATCTGTACAACTTCTGGAAGGACGCGCAGCACCCGAAAGGGCTGTGGCGGCGCACCACTTTCGAGTCGTACACGACCGATACGCCCGACTGGGATGTACTGATCGACGTCGACGCCCTCGCCGCCGCCGAGGAGGAGAACTGGGTGTGGTCGGGCGTGACGATGCTCAGGCCCGAGTATGACCGGGCGCTGGTCTCGCTGTCCCGAGGCGGCGCCGACGCGGTGGTGGTGCGCGAGTTCGACGTCGCCGCACGCTCCTGGGTGACCGACGGATTCGTGTTGCCGGAGAACAAGTCCCGCATCGACTGGATCGACCACGACACCGCCTGGGTGGGCACCGACTTCGGTGCGCAGCCCGACGGGCACGGGGCGCTGACGTCGTCGGGCTATCCGCGGGTGGCCAAACGCTGGACGCGCGGTACCCCGCTCGACGAGGCGGTCACCGTGTTCACCGGTGAGCCGGGTGACGTGTCGATCTCGGCGTCGCACGACCCTTCGCCCGGTTTCGAACGCGACTACGTCATGCGCAGCACCGACTTCTACAACACCATCGGCTACGAGCTGCGCGACGGCGAACTCATCGAGATCGACGTGCCCACCGACGCCAAGTTCGCTGTGTTCCGGGACTGGTTGCTGGTGCTGACCCGGTCCCCCTGGACGGTGGGCGAGGCCACCTACGAGGCCGACACGCTGCTCGTCTTCGGCTACGACGACTATCTGGCGGGCGGACGCGAACACACCGTCCTGTTCACGCCCGACGCGCACACCTCGCTCGACGACTTCGTGTTCACCAAGTCGCATCTGATCCTGGTGAAGCTGCGCGACGTGGCCACCGAGGTCGAGGTGATCACCCTGGGCGACTGGGCGCCGGTGCCGCAGCCGGGGCTGCCCGAACTGGCCACCATCTCGGTCCTCGACACCGACCCCGACGAGAGCGACGAGGTGTTCTGGACCGCATCGTCGTTCACCACCCCGCCGACGCTGCTGCACGGGGACAGCGGTGCACCAGCCACCGTCATCAAGTCCGCACCCGCGCTGTACGACGCGTCGTCGGTGCTCACCGAACAGCGTTTCGCGACCTCCGACGACGGCACCGCGATCCCCTACTTCGTGATCCGCCGATCGGATGTGACCAGCGGCCCCACCCTGCTGTACGGCTACGGCGGCTTCCAGGTGTCGCAGACGCCGTCGTACACGGCGATCAGCGGCCGCAACTGGATCTCGCGGGGCGGCATCTACGTGATCGCCAACATCCGCGGCGGTGGCGAATATGGGCCGGTGTGGCACACCCAGACACAGAAAGCCAACCGGCACAAGGTGTACGAGGATTTCTCAGCGGTTGCGAAAGATCTTGTGACGCAAGGACTCACCACCCCCGACCGGCTCGCCGCGCAAGGCGGATCCAACGGCGGCCTGCTGATGGGGGTGATGTTGACCCGCTACCCGGACCTGTTCGGCGCCATCGTCTGCCAGGTGCCGCTGCTGGACATGCGTCGCTACCATCTGCTGCTCGCCGGGGCGTCGTGGATGGCCGAGTACGGCGATCCCGACAACCCCGAGGAGTGGGCGTACCTCGGCGAGTACTCGCCGTACCAGCACGTTCGGGCAGACGTGGACTACCCGCCGATCCTGGTGACCACCTCCACCCGCGACGACCGCGTCCACCCGGGGCACGCGCGCAAGTTCGTCGCGCGCCTGGAGGAGACCGGGCATCGGGTCAGCTACTACGAGAACATCGAGGGCGGCCACGGCGGCGCCGCCGACAACAAACAGGCGGCGTTCAAATCGGCCCTGGCGTACGAGTTTCTGTGGCGCACCATCGGTAGCGAGTGAACTTGCGGGGTTTCGAGGCTCGTCGCTTACGCTCCTCGCACCTCAACCAGCGGTGTGGTCGGCTATCCTCGGCGGCGCATGGCCACCGCGATGGCCGCGCCGAGGAGCGCCACCCCGAGTCCGGCACCGCCGACGATGAAGGCGACCTCGTGCAGGTTCTTGAGCACGGTGTCGACGATCGCCTCGCTCACCTCGCGGTCTGAGCCGGCACCGCCGGTCAGCTCGTCCTTGGCACGGTCGGCACCCACCACGGACACCGCGTAACTCACCACCGCGGCGGCGACCGTGGCCAGGCCGAGGAACAGCAGCACCACACCGCGCCTGCGGGCGATCAGCAGACCGCCGAGCGCGCCGATGATCGCCGCGGCCGTCGACGCGAGCGCCAGGCGCGTGATGTCGCGGCCGGTCTTGTGGTAGCGGCCGGCCTCCAGATTCGAACCGCTCAGCTCGACCATGATCCCGTCGGTCTGCGCGGAGATACCGAGCTTGTTGAGCACCCGGTTGACCATCGGCGCGATGTCGAGTTGGAGGCCCTGGTCGTCGGCGGCGTCGGCACCCGGCTCGTCGAACAGGTAGTCGTGCTGGTCGGCGACAACCTGCACGAAGTCCTCCTCGAACTGATCGGAATCGGTGTAAGCCCGGGCGAGTGGTGTGACGAAGGCACTCGTCACCCCGCCGGTGAAGCTCCCGGCACCGCCGGCCCGGTCGATCACCCCTCGGGTGATCTGTTCGGTCATGTAGTCGCGGACCTTCTGCTGCTCCGCCACCGGACGCATCGACGAGGCGAACCCCTCGGAGTCGACGAGCCGCTCCTTGACCCACAACGACGGCACCGCGAGCACGATGGCCGCCATCGCGACGAGCGTCAGAACAGCACTGAGGAAAGTCCGCACGCCGCCAGGGTACCTGGACAGCATCGACGGACAGCCGCATTACATTTCATCGATGTACCGCGTCTGACAAGTGACATTCCCCGTCGCTTCGCCCGCCCCGGCCGGCGTCCGCTACTCCCCGATGGTGTCGCGGGCCCGGCTGACGATCAGCGGATCGGGCTCCCCGACCAGCTCGACGTCCTTTCCGGTGTAGTCGAACGAGGCGAGCACATGGCGCATCGCGTTGAGGCGGGCACGCTTCTTGTCGTTGCTCTTGACCACCGTCCACGGCGCGAAATCGTTGTCGGTGGCGGCGAACATCGCCTCCTTGGCGGCGCCGTAGTCGTCCCACTTGTCGAGGGAGGCCAGGTCCATCGGCGACAGCTTCCACTGCCGGACCGGGTCGATCTGCCGGATCGCGAACCGGGTGCGCTGCTCCAGCGGAGACACCGAGAACCAGAACTTGACCAGATGGATACCGTCGTCGACGAGCATCTTCTCGAACGCCGGAACCTGCTCGATGAACTGGGTGTACTGCTCGTCGGTGCAGAATCCCATCACCCGTTCCACACCGGCGCGGTTGTACCAGGACCGATCGAAGAACACCATCTCACCGGCGGCGGGCAGGTGCTGCACGTACCGCTGGAAGTACCATTCGGTGGCTTCGCGCTCGCTCGGCTTCTCCAGCGCGACGACGCGGGCACCGCGCGGATTGAGATGCTCGTTGAACCGCTTGATGGTGCCCCCCTTGCCGGCGGCGTCGCGACCCTCGAACACCAGCAGGAACCGCTGCCCGGTCTGCTTGGTCCACTTCTGCAGTTTCAGCAGTTCGATCTGCAGCTTGCGTTTGCCGATCTCGTACTCGCGGCGGCTCATCCGGTCTTCGTACGGATAGTCCTGGCGCCACGTGTCGATCACATTGCGGCCGGGCAGGTGCAGCAGGACGGGGTCGTCGTCATCGTCGTCGTTGACCGCGAACTGGGTCACGTCGTGCAGGTCGACGATCTGCTGCAGAGCCTCACGGCCGTTGAGTTTGCTGAAATCCGGTCCGAACTGGGCCTGGCCGTCCACGGCCGGTGTATAAACCTCGGTCACCCCGCCACAATAAGCGCACCACCCGACCGGCGGGTGACGCTGAGGTGAACCCGGGGACCGATAAGGGACGAAAGTCCTGTATTGAATGCGCCGGGCCTCGGTTTTGTGAACCCTTGCTCCCCGTTCTTCCTCAGTCGTTCGCGCGGGCTCCTTCGTCGCCCGGCTCACTCCCTCGTCCAGAACGGGGCGGGTCCACAAAACCGAACCCGGCTGATACCAAATACGTCCGTGTTACTGCGCGAAGTTACTGGACGAATTCTGCGGGGCCGAGTTTGACGCAGCCCTTGGCCTTGTTCATCTCGACCGCCACCGCCAGCATGCCGTAGCAGTCGGCGCCGTTCGGCCCGATGCGGGCCTGGCTGTTCGCGCCGCCGATGGCGAGCGCGTTCTGGCCCTCGGTCGCCTGCGCGAGCGTCAGGGCGTTGGGTCCGACGGTGATCGAATGAGCCCTGCCCCCGTTGAACGCGCCGGCGAGCGCGATCGAACCCGGCTGCCGGTTGTCGGCGGTCGCCTGACCGCCATTGTCGGCGACTGCCACGGCGGTTCCCCGGCCACCGCTTTCGTGCGCCGTGGCCGTGCTGCCCTTGCCGGCCTTGGCACCGCACCCCGATTTCACGACAACTTTCTGGAGCTGCTGGCCGTCAGTGGCCTGGCAGTTCACCGCCGACGCCGTGCCGGCGCCCCCACACACACCCAGGACTGCGAGTCCCGCACCAAGCCCGACGATCGCACTCACGATGCGAAAGCGAAACTTGTTGATAGTCAATATAATCGGCCTCCTCCAAAGAAACGACGGACGTCCACCGGCGTCACGGTGCCTATACCGTAGACGACGCGAACGTCCGCCGCGTGACCGGCACCACCAGCCGGCCGGGAGGTACCTGGCGTAACTCCCGAACCGGTAAAAGCGGGCCGGTCAAAAAGGCCGAAAGGGCCGAAAAGGTCAGGCAGCCGAGCGGCGCTTGGCCTCGGCGATGAGTCCCTTCTTCGCCGTTTCGACGGCGGCCTTCTGGCCGCGCTTGACGATCAGGCCGGGCAGCTTGATCTTGAGATCCACCTCGAGCTCGAACTCGACGTGCGTCTTGTCGCCGTCGGGGGTGAGCCGGTACACGCCGTGCTGCTGGCTGAGCTGCTTGCCCTCGACCAGATCCCACGTGCACGAGTTCTCGGTCCAGGTGTAGGCGAGCGTCTGCTCGTCGGAGATGCCCGACAGGCCCGCGACGATGTGCACCCGGTCCGGGGTGCCGTCCGGATGGGTCGAGAGGACCTCGGCCGATTTGTGCGCGTCGGACCACTGCGGGAGCGAGTCGATGTCGAGCAGGATTTCCATGATCAACGACGCCGGGGCGTCGACGTCGAATTCTGTTTTTGCGGAGACAGCCATGCCCAAGAACCTACCGTGCGCACCATCGCCGACAGCACCGAACACGCGATTGGCGCGGCGATTCTGGTCACGTGACCCACCACAGCGACCCACCGGCCCGAAATGCCGGTCGACCCCGGTCAGAGGTCTGCGATGGCCTCCAGCGGTGTGGTCCGGGCCGCGCGCACCGCCGGCCACAGAGCGGCGAGGATCCCGACGACACCCGCGGCCAGCACGGTGCCGCCGATCAGCGACCACGGCAGCACCGGATCACCCAGACCCCACTTGGCGAGGGTCTTGGTGAACGCCCAGCCGATCCCGGAACCGAGCACCACCCCGAGCACCGCACCGAAGACCGCGATCAGCACCGACTCCAGGTAGATGCTGCGGCGTACCTGCGCCCGCACCATGCCGATGGCCCGCAGCGTGCCGATCTCGCGTCTGCGCTCGACCACCGACAGGGCCAGGGTGTTGACGATGCCGAGGATCGCGATCACCAGGGCCAGCCCGAGCATCGCGTACAGCACGGCCAGCATCTGGTCGATCGCGGTGGAGATGGTGCCCTTGAACTCCTCCGGATCCTGGACCTGCACCGTCAGGAAGTCGGCGGTGGTCGCGTCGAGACGTTCGCGCAGCGCGTCGGGGGTGACGCCCGGCGCCGGGCCGGCCAGGATGAACGTGGTCATCCGCAGCGACTGCGGGACAAGCGCCCGGTAGGCGTCCGCACCCATGATCCACGGCTGGATGAGCTGGGTGTCCTTGAAGATCCCGGCCACCTTGACCTGGACCTCTTTGCCGCCGAGTGTGCTGAAGGTGACGGTGTCGCCACGGCGCCAGTTCTTGTCCTTGGCGAACTTCTCGGTGACGAGCAGACCGTCGGCGGGCACCTCTGGCGAGGCGCCGTCGAGCATCTGAAGATGCATCAGGTCACCGAGGCCGGTGCCGATCGCCGCCTGCCCGGTCATGAACTTGCCGTCGTACTTGGCCTGCACCAGCCCGAACGCGACGACGCTGCCGACACCGTCCGTCCCGGTGATCGCGTCGACGATGGACGTCGGCAGCGGCTGCTGGTTGGTGTCGCTGATGATGAAGTCGGCGCCGATCCCGGTGTCGACGGCCTCGTCCGCGGTGCCCTTGAAGGAGGCCCCGAGGATGCCGATGATCGTGACCAGCAGCAGGCCGAGGGTAAGGGCGAACGCGGTGGCGGCGGTGCGGCGCGGATTGCGGACGGCGTTGGTGCGGGCCAGGCCCCCGACCTTGCCGAAGGGCGCCCCGAGCACGCGGCCGAGCCCGCCGACGAACGGCCGCGACAGGGCCGGACCGCCCAGTACCGCGGCGATGATCGCCAGGCCGGCGCCGACCCCGACGGTCACCGCCGGGCCGACACCCACACCGGTCGCACCGCCGACGATGAGGCCGAGCGCGACGAGCGCGACACCCACGCCGACGAGTGTGCGGCGGCCCAGGTTGGTGCTGTCCTCGGCGGCGCTCGCCCGCATCGCCTCGACCGGCGCCACACGCGCGGCCCGGGCGGCGGGCACCCAGGCGCTGACCATCGTGACGACGATGCCGACGAACAACGCGGCCAGCACCGCCGCCGGGGTGACGGTGAGGGGCCCCTCGGGCAGCCCCGTGCCGGAGTTGGCCAGCAGTTTGAGCAGCGCGGCCAGCCCGATACCGATGACCAGTCCGATCGCGCCGCCGACGATGCCGACGACGAACGCCTCGAACAGCACCGACCGCGAGATCTGTCTTCTGCTCGCGCCGACGGCGCGCAGCAGCGCCAGTTCCTTGTTCCGCTGCGCGACGATCATCGAGAAGGTGTTGTAGATGATGAAGGTGCCCACCACCAGGCCGATCGCCGCGAAGGCCAGCAGGATTCCCTGGAAGATGTTGAGGAAATCGGTGAACTGGCCCTTGGCGTCGTCGCGGACCTGATCGCCGGTGCGCACGTCGTACCGTTCGGGGTCCACGATGGCCGCGACCCGGTCCCGCAGTTGTTCGGGCGACACCCCCGGGGCGGCACGCATGTCGACCATGCCGACGTAGGTGCCGTCGGTCATGAGTTCGCGGGCCACCTTCTCGTCGAACTGGACGTTGACGAAGCCGCTGGACGAGCCGGGCTGATCGAGCAGCGCCACCACCGTGACATCCATCGGCTCGGTAGATCCTTGCCCCACAATGACTTTGGTCTTGGATCCGACCTTGAGACCGTTCTTCTCGGCCGCCGAGGAGTTGATCGCGATCTCGCCCCTGCCGTGCGGCGCCCGGCCCCCGGCTTCGATCTTGGTGGACTCGGGCGAGAGCGCCCTGTCGGGCGGGATGAACGCCGAGCCGATGCTCGGGGCACCGCCCGTCGAGATCGCCTTGCCGTTGCCACCGGCCACCGTGACGGTGGCCCCATAGTCGGTGACCAACTTATCGATGCCGAGTTCGCTTTTCCGCGAGGACAATTCGTCGACGACACTGTTGTCGACGCCGGCCCCGACGGTGTCCGAGGATGCCGTCACCTCCGCCGACACCCCCGGCGCGACATTGTCGAAAAGATTACCGAAAGCATTGGAGATCGACGCCGTGAACACCATCGAACCGGCGACGAACGAGGTGCCCAGCATGATCGAGAAGACCGTCAGCACCAACCGCAGCTTGTGCGCGGCGAGGTTACGCAGCGACACCCGCCGCATCACAGAACCACCCATGTCAGGCGACCACCGGATTGTCCAGGTTCTTCATCACCTCGAAGACGTCGTCGGCCCGGGGCTGCCGGAGCTCACGCACGATCTGCCCGTCGGCCAGGAACACCACCCGGTCGGCGTACGACGCCGCGCGCGGATCGTGGGTGACGATCACGACGGTCTGCCCGAACTCGTCGGTCGCCGCCCGCAGGATCTCCAGCACCTCCCCCGACGAGCGGGAGTCGAGGTTGCCGGTCGGCTCGTCGCCGAAGATGATGTCGGGCCGCCCCACCAGCGCCCGGGCACACGCCACCCGCTGCTGCTGCCCGCCCGACAGCTCCGCCGGCCGGTGCGTGAGACGGTCGGTCAGGCCCAGCCGGGTCACCACCGCGTCGAACCACTGCTTGTCCACGTCACGGCCGGCGATGTCGAGGGGCAAAGTGATGTTCTCGGCCGCGGTCAGCGTCGGCACCAGATTGAACGCCTGGAACACGAAGCCGATGCGGTCGCGGCGCAGCGTGGTCATCGCCTTGTCGCTCAGGCCGGTCAGCTCGACGTCGCCGATGCGGACGCTGCCCGACGTCGCCACATCGAGTCCGGCCAGGCAGTGCATCAGCGTCGACTTGCCCGACCCCGACGGCCCCATGATGGCGGTGAACTCGCCCGCGGCGAACGACACCGACACCCCGCGTAACGCCACCACCTCGGTGTCACCGGAACCGTAGATCTTGGTGAGATTCTCGGCACTCGCCGCGACCTGAGCCCGGGGACCGCCCTCGCTGTGTGTCATGCGTCCAGCCTTCCAAACGTTCGGCTGCCCGGTCCATCCGGTCAGTCCCTGATTTCGACCCTGATAACGCGAAACGAACAGGGTCGTGACCGAGGTCACGACCCTGTTCTACAGCGGGTGTGGGGTTGGGCCCCAGATCCTAGGCGCCCAGCCGTTCGCGCAGCGCGGCGAGCTCATCGCGCAGCGACGACGGGAGCTTGTCGCCCACAAAGTCGAACAGCTCGTCGATCAGCGGCAGCTCACGCTCCCACTCCTCGGTGTTGACGGCGAGCGCCTCCACCAGATCGCGGTCCTCGACGTCGAGGCCGTCGAGGTTGAACTCCTCGGGCTTGGCGACGATGCCGATGGGGGTCTGCTCGCCGGCGACCTGACCCTCGATGCGGCCGATGATCCACTCCAGGACGCGGCTGTTCTCGCCGAAGCCGGGCCACAGGAAGCGGCCGTCCTCGCCGCGGCGGAACCAGTTGACGTAGAAGATCTTGGGCAGCTTGGCGGCGTCGGCGTTCTTGCCGAGGTCGATCCAGTGCGAGAGGTAGTCGCCCACGTGGTAGCCCATGAACGGCAGCATCGCCATCGGGTCGCGGCGGACGGTGCCCACCTTGCCCTCGGCGGCGGCGGTCTGCTCGGAGCCGACGGTGGCGCCCATGAACACGCCGTGCTGCCAGTCGCGGGCTTCGGTGACCAGCGGAACGGTGGTCTTGCGTCGTCCGCCGAACAGGATCGCCGAGATCGGCACACCCTGCGGGTCGTCCCACTCCTGCGCCAGCGACGGGCACTGGGTGAGCGGGGTGCAGTACCGCGAGTTGGGGTGCGCGGCGGGCTTGTCGGACTCGGGGGTCCAGTCGTTGCCCAGCCAGTCGGTCAGGTGCGCCGGCTTGTCGCCGCCGATGCCCTCCCACCACACGTCACCCTGGTCGGTGAGCGCGACATTGGTGTACAGGGTGTTGCCGTGGTCGATGGTGTGCATCGCGTTGGGGTTGGAGTCGGCGCTGGTGCCGGGGGCGACGCCGAAGAAGCCGAACTCGGGGTTGATCGCGTAGAGGCGGCCGTCCTTGCCGAACCGCATCCAGGCGATGTCGTCGCCGACGGTCTCGGCCTTCCAGCCGGGGATGGTGGGCTGGATCATCGCGAGGTTGGTCTTGCCGCAGGCACTCGGGAACGCGGCCGCAACGTAGTAGACCTTGTCCTGCGGGCTGGTGAGTTTGAGGATCAGCATGTGCTCGGCCAGCCAGCCCTCGTCGTGCGCCAGCACCGACGCGATGCGCAGCGCGTAGCACTTCTTGCCCAGCAGCGCGTTGCCGCCGTAACCGGAACCGTAGGACCAGATCTCGCGGCTCTCGGGGAAGTGGGTGATGTACTTCTCGGTGTTGCACGGCCACGGCACGTCGGCCTGGCCCTCGGCGAGGGGGGCGCCGACCGAGTGCAGGCACTTGACGAAGAAACCGTCGTCGCCGAGGAGCTCGAGGACCGGGGTGCCGACGCGGGTCATGATGCGCATCGACAGGACGACGTACTCGGAGTCGGTGATCTCCACGCCCAGCTTCGGGTCGTCGGAGCCGAGCGGACCCATGCAGAACGGGATGACGAACATGGTGCGCCCGCGCATGCTGCCGCGGTACAGGCCGGTCATCGTCTCCCGCATCTGCGCGGGATCGACCCAGTTGTTGGTGGGACCCGCGTCCTCTTCCTTCTCGGAGCAGATGTAGGTGCGGGACTCGACACGCGCGACGTCGGCCGGATCGGAGTTGGCCAGGAACGAATTGGGCTTGAGCTCCTCGTTCAGCTTGGTGAGCGTGCCCGCGGCGACGAGCTGCTCGGTGAGACGGGCCCACTCCGCGTCGCTGCCATCGGACCAGACGACGGCGTCGGGCTGCGTGAGTTCGGCGATCTCGGCTACCCACGCGAGGAGCGCGGCGTGCTTGGTAGGGGCGCTACTCGGATCCAGGCCAGGAATTGTGGCAGACGTCATGGGGTCTCCTCGAGAATGGCGATGACCGTCGGATGGCCACCACCGGCGTTGCGTCGTTTGTCCCAGGGTACCGGGACCGAGCGGACGCTAGGTAGCCGCCCCCGGGTGAGATTGTCCGCATTACGGCAGGACGGGGCCGCTGTCAGGCCAGCCGGCCGGAGTCGGTGGGCAGCCAGGTGCCGGTCCCGGTGTCCAGGCGCTGCGCCGAATAGCTGCCGTCGGCGCCGATCTCGGTGATCAGGTCGACGCGGCCGTCGGCGTCGGAATCGGTGTACACGGCCATGCCGTCCGGTCCGGTCCGGGTCAGGGAGTCGGCGATCCCGTCGGCGTCCGTGTCCAGGTCGGCGGGTCCGAGATCCCACACGTCCTCGCCCTGCGACATCCACAGATGATCGGCCGGGCTGCCGGGTGGGGCGAGGTGGTCGCCGCCGTCGCCGAACATGTCGGCCTCCATACCCATCACCTGCCTTCTTCGTCGTCGGTTCCCAGTGTGGCGCGCACGGGGGGCCCGGGTTCCGGGATTTCGGGATCTTGGATTTCGGGATCTGGGGTATCGGGATCTGCGAGGACGGCCAGCCGGTCCGCGAGTGCCCGGACGGCCCGCTGCCTGGCCGGGTCCGCGGCCGGTTCCCGGCACCGCCCGATCTCGATGTCGAGGGCCGCCACCCGCCGGGTGGTCTCGCGGACCAGCCTGTCGTGGTGGCGGGCGATCTGCCCGGCGACCTCCAGCTCCGTCGATGTCGACCGCGCGGCCACGTGCCGCTCGCAGGTGATGCGCAGTTCGGCGAGCGCGGTGGCGGTCACCGTCCGCACCTGGGCGCGGACGGCCGAGGTGCGCCGCACCCCGATCACCCACACCGCGATCGCGAGACCGACCACCACCGTCAGCGGCGTCAGTGCCCACCCCACCGCGGGCCCGGCACCCATCGCCGACGCCCCCGACGCGACGGCCCGTCCCACGCCGAAGCCCGTCGACACCCCGAGCAGACCGAACACGGCGTCCTCGGCGCCGCGGCGCGGGCCGGCCGCCGTCACCGGTGCGGTGGACACCACCCGCGCGGCACCCGCCGCGACGACCGGGGCGGACCCGAGGCCGGCCAGGGACACCGCGGCGGCCTCCGTGAAGCGGGCGGCGACGGCCCGGTCGATGTGGATCACCGCCGAGGCGAGCTGGGTGTCGAGCCACGCGCGATAGACCGGTACCTCGTGCGCGCCGATGCCGTCGCACCGGGCTTCGGCCGCCGCGGCGAGCGTCCGGATCGTCACGCCGAGTTCGTCGAGCACCTCCGAGCGGGCGGCGGCGCACTCGAACCGTGCGGCCGCGAGCCGCTCGGTACGCCCCCGGTCGCGGCCCGCCACGATCCGGCGCCGCCGTTCGGTGAGGTCACCGAGCCTGCCGGTCCGGTCATCGAGAGGTGGCGCACCCGCCGCGTCGGCGGCCGCCAGCGCCACACCCGCCTGCCGCACCCGGCGGCGCACCCGGCCGGACGATGACGTCACCGCCGTCAGCCACCCGGTCAGCCCGCCGATCCCCGTGCCGGACGTGGCGGCCACCGCGAACAGGGGCAGCCGGCCGGCCGGGTCGAGGACGGACCGGATCCGCCGCAGCGCGGTGGGCCAGTCCCAATACGCGTCGATCTTGTTGCAGACCACCGCCACCACACCGGCCTCCCGGCGCAACGCGGCGAGCAGCTGAGTCTCCTCCTCGCCCGCCCCCGACGACGGGTCCACCACCAGCAGCGCCACGGCCGGACCAGGATGCGCGGTCCCCGACTCCGTGGTCCGCGTGCCGCGCCATTCGGCGATCTCGAGGTGCGGAGCGAGCTGGGCGCAGGCGGCAAGCACGCTCGACACCCCGGCGCCCCCGGAACCGGCGACCACGACGGACCGCCCCGGCACCGGCAGCGCCGAGGCATCCACCCCCGTCAGCGTGTGGATCTCGCGGACGGTCGCCGCGTCCAGACCGGGCACATCCAGGTCAGCCGTCACCCGGCCCTCCCCAGGTCGGCGAGCAGTGTTTCGGCGGCGGCGCGCTCGATGCCGCGCGCGGCGATCCGTTCTGCGGCCACGGCCAGCGCGCGGGTGCGGGCGCCGGCGACCGCCGATGCGCGACCCGCGATCACGTCGGCGAGCGACCTGATTCCGCTCGCGGTGTGCAGCAGTGCCTCGATCTGCCCGGCGGCGGAGTACCCGTCGGTCGCCGCGCGTATCGCCAGCTCGACACCCCAGCGGTCCATGGTCCGCAGCAGCCCGATCCGCAGCCGCTCCTCGTCGTCGCGGCCGCCGCCCCCGGCCCCCGGAGGCCCGCTTACCCCCGTCGGCCCCGCCACTTCCGACGGCCCCGTCACTCCCGACGGCCCTGCCACTCCCGACGGCATCGTGAAGCGACCGGCCACCTCGGGAACCCGCTCGCCCGCGTCGGCCAGTGCCCCGAGCAGCGCGACCTGCGGTCCGGTCGGGGCGGCGACCGCCCACAGCGCCGACACGGGGGTCACCGGACGGCCCAGTTCGCGGGCGCAGCGGGCCGCCGTCGCCGAGGCTCCCGGAGCGAATACCGGAGCCGATATATCGGGGACGGGTCCGTATACGTCCGCCTTGGTCAGGACCACCACCGTCCGGTCGGCGGGCAGGCGGCCGGCGAGCTCGAGGTCGGCCGCGCGCGGCGGCCCCGACAGGACGTGACACCACAAGTCGGGACCGGAAAGGGGCATGTGCTCCGCCGCCACCCGCGCGTCGAGCGACAGCTGTCGCCGCAGCGCCCGCACCATCGTCTTACGTCCCGTCCCCGGACGCCCGATCACCGCCACCGACAGCGGCCGCCCGTGCTCCCGCACGGCATCCGCGAGGTGCGATACACCCTCGATCAACGAATCCCCCGATCGTCTCCCCCGGCCGCATCCCCACACGGTCCGGTCCCCGCCGGATCCAGCCGCCTCTGGGGGACGAATGTATCCCGCATCCGGCGCCCTGCGGCACCCCCTCGGGCACATCTGTGGATAACTTGGCACGATATCCGGGTGAGCGAGCAGCACCCCGAACCCCAGCCCGGCCCCGATACACCCGGAAAACCCGACGAACCCGGCAATCCCGCCCCTGACGGCGCGTCTCCGGAGGACGTCGACCGGAGCCGCCTGTTCCCGCGGGTGACGAGCTTCCGGTTCCGCCGGGGCACCCTGACGCCCGGTCAGCAACGCAATTGGGACACGCTGTGGCCGCAGCTCGGCCAGGACCTGGAGATCGGCCGCGACCGCATCCCGCAGCCGCAACTCGACATCGCCGGGTTGTTCGGGCGCGAGGCGCCGACGGTGCTGGAGGTGGGCAGCGGCACCGGCGTGTCGACGGCCGCGATGGCCACCGACGAACCCGGCGTCAACACCATCGCCGTCGAGGTCTACAAGCCGGGTCTGGCGCAGTTGCTGGGACTCATCGACCGGGGCGGGCTCACCAACGTCCGGCTGATCCGCGGCGACGCGATGGTGGTGCTCACCGAACTGATCGCGCCGGGAACGCTCGACGGGGTGCGGGTGTTCTTCCCGGATCCGTGGCCGAAATCGCGGCATCACAAGCGCAGGTTCCTGCAATCGGGCACTATCGAACTGATAGCCGACCGGCTGCGGCCCGGTGGCATCCTGCACATCGCGACCGACCATGCCGACTACGCGGTGTGGATCGCCGAGATTCTCGCCACCCAGGACCGCGACCGGCCGCATGTCATCCCGCTGACCACCGACTCCCCGCTGTCCTTGACCCGGCCGACCACCAAGTTCGAGGGCCGCGCCGAACGTGAGGGACGCAGGGTCAACGAATTCGTCTACACCCGGCCGCTTGAGGACGGGTGAGACCAGAAAGAAACAGGAACCCACCCACACATGGCCGACCACGACGCCACGGCAGCCGCCACCCCCGATCACCAGGCCGGCACACCGGCCGCACCTCGTTTCGGCGACGCGATCTCCGGTCAGCTCGCCGCCCCGCGCGTGCTGCTGGTCTGGGACGCACCCAACATGGACATGGGGCTCGGTGCGATCATCGGCGGCCGTCCCACCGCCGCCTACCGGCCCCGATTCGACGCCCTCGGACGCTGGCTGCTGCGCCGCACCGACGAGATCGCCACG
>WBZQ01000639.1_pt2 | contig 21751 bp, 12 predicted proteins | sample 5204251 | NCBI WGS metagenome assembly WBZQ01 (sample SAMN12412402, study PRJNA552823) | activated sludge metagenome | isolation source: activated sludge from nitrification reactor of wastewater treatment plant... | place: USA: Virginia | collected 2017-09
ATGTCGCGAAACGCGGCCAAGAGGGCGTTCACGCTCAAGGATCACGAGGCCGCGACGCGCGGGGTCGAATGCCGCAAGGACGCCGATGTGCTCGACGAGACCCCGGGAGCGTACAAGCCGATCGAGGCCGTGATGGAGGCCCAGCGGGATCTCGTGGAAGTTGTCTACACGCTCAAGCAGGTCGTCTGCGTCAAGGGTTGACGTCTCCGTGATCCTCGTTTGGTGCCGGCTGCGCAAAAGCGACAGGGGGCAGGTACGAGCCTGCCCCTTCGGAATTCGGAGCCCGCGGCGCAGGTCTCCGACTTCGTCGTTGAAACGCGTACGAAACTTAACGCTGCCTTGAGCCAGCAAACTAGGGTTTTTTCACCCTCACTTCATTTTCGGATTGGCGAACGCTTGACAGATACCGGACCAGTGCTTACCTTTCCTCGAAGGAAATTCTGTCCCGAATGGAGGTGAGGTATGTAGGCCCGTAGTCAAGGATGAAGAGTCCGCCCGCGACCGTGTCGTTCGTAGTCCAGACCCATCGACGGAATAAATTTGTATTCGTAAGGAGGATGCCATGTTGAAGTCTGCATTCCGCGCGGTTTTGATTTTCACCGCCTTAGCCGTATCCACGACCGCTTTCGCCGGCGCGAGTACGTTCCAGAACTCGTGCTCCAACATCACTTTCGCCTACGTGAACAACCAGGCTGCGGTGCAGGCGGTATGCCTGAAGGCGGACGGCACTGCGAACTCCTCGACGCTGGTCATCACCGGGATCAGTAACCAGCAAGGCAAGCTAGTCCAGGGTTCCGGGGCCAGCACGTTCCAGTCTAGTTGTGGAAACATTCAGATCACCGCCAATGCCTCGGGGGTGACCCTGTCGGCGCTTTGTCGGAACAGCTCCGGCGCCAGCGGCCAGACCAGCCTGCCCTTGAGTGGCATAGGCAACAACAACGGCAACCTATCGTACTGACGGCCAGTCGACAGACCGATGGAGTTCCAACGCCGCCGCCCCGCTCTAGGCGGTGTCTCGAAACTCCTCCTATGCTCCAATCGAAGATCGTCATCGATGGCTCGGCGGGCGAGGGCGGTGGACAGGTCCTCCGTTCCTCGCTCGCCCTCTCGCTGGTCACCGGGCGGCCTTTTCGCATCGAGGGCATTCGCGCCCGGCGCGCGCGGCCGGGCCTCTTGCGCCAGCACCTGACCGCGGTTCGCGCCGCGGTCGAGATCTCCTCCGGAACCGCCTCCGGAGACGCCATCGGCTCCTCGGAGCTGCGCTTTTCTCCCTCGCGTGTGAGGGCGGGCGATTACCGCTTCGCGATCGGCACCGCCGGCTCGACCACGCTCGTGCTGCAGACGGTTCTGCCGGCCCTCCTGACCGCGGACGGACCGTCGACGCTGGTCCTTGAGGGCGGTACGCACAACCCGTTCGCGCCGCCCTACGAGTTTTTGGCTCAGGCATTCCTGCCGGTGCTTTCGCGAATGGGCCCGCGTGTGACGGCGACCCTCGCGCGCCCCGGCTTCTACCCGGCCGGAGGTGGGGAGCTCTCGGTCACGGTGCATCCGGCTATGGCTCTTTCACCCTTGGAGCTCTTCGAACGGGGACCGATTCTGAGGCGGTTTGCCAAGGCCGCGGTGGCGTCCCTGCCCCGCCGCATCGCCCAGCGCGAGCTCGACGTCGCACGGGAAAGGCTCGGCCTCTCGCGCGAGGAGGCTCATGTCGAGGAGGTCGAGGGGAGCCGCGGGCCCGGCAACGTCTTGACCATCAGCCTTCAGAGCGAAGCGGTCACAGAGGTCTTCACCGGTTTCGGAGAGAGAGGCGTTTCCGCCGAAGAGGTCGCAAACCGGGCGAGTGACGAGGCCCGCGACTACCTGGCCCATGGCGCGCCGGTGGGCGTCCACCTGGCCGATCAGCTCCTGATTCCGCTCGCGCTCGCCGGAGAGGGCGGAATCCGCACGGGCACGCCGTCGAGCCACACGCTCACGAACCTCGCGGTCATTGAGCAGTTTCTCGGCCCACGCCTGTCCTGCCAGGCGCTCGGCGACGGGACATGGCGAATCGAAAGCCGCAACGTTGAGTGAGGCCGAAGGCAGCCGCGAGCTTGGCACGGCCTTGCCCTCTCCCGCGACAGGACGCGCGGGAGAGGGACTCGGCTCTCAGGATGCGGTTAGAAGCGGAATGTGACGTCGGCCGTGACCCGACGGGGCGGCGCTACATGGAACTGGCTGTCGCCGATTTCGCTCTCGTTGACGTAGTGGCGGCTGTCGCCGAGGTTGCGGCCGACGACCGTCACGCGTCCCCAGTCGAACTCACAGCTCACGCCGGCGTCCCATTCTTCAAAACCAGGTGTGTAGAAGCGGTTGCGGCGGTTCAGCGGGCGTTGGTTTTGATGGCGGATCGCCACAAACCCGCCGAGTCCGTGTTCGGGCGAATACCCAAGGCGCAGGTTCCAGAGGTCGCGCGGAGAGAGCTCCAGCCTCTTGCCGTCCACCACGCGGAGCTGCCCGTCGGGGGTCAGGAACGAGAAACGCACAAACGTGGCGTCGTGGTGCGCATAGCCCCCGGAGAAGGCAAGCCCCGGAACCTCCGCGGGCCGATAAGTGAAATCGAGCTCGGCGCCCTGAAACCGCTGCTCGCCGGCATTGAGAAGGACCGGAATGCCACCCGGCCCGAGATTCGAGACCACGAGGTTCTCGAAATTCATGTGAAAGAGGGCCACGTTGAAAGAAAGGCGCTTGGCCAAGAAGAGGGTCTTGAGGCCGATCTCGCCGGCGCGGGTCCTCTCGGGATCGAGGATGCGCGCGCTCTCGGCCTCGCTCAGGTTCGGCGCGGCCGGTTTGAAGTTGCTTCGAAGGGAGACGTAGACGTTTGCCGTGTCGAAAACACCCGCCGGCTTTTCCAGGATGCGAAAGAGAGCCGAGACGCCGCCCGACCATTGCGCATCGCTGCGGCTGTCGTTCGCGGTGTCGACGCGCGGGTCGCCCACTTCCTGCTGCCTCGCATGCAGGGTCTCCGAGGTGCTGTCGTACCGCGCCCCGGCCGAGAACGTGAGGCGCGGCGTCGGGGTCCACTCATCGTTCACGTAGACGCCGAAGAACGTCCTCCGATCGGTGAACGAACGGTTGTCGCCGACGGGCAGCGCGCCGACTTCAGGGATCGACGGGTTGGGCCCGATCCGCATGTCGAGGTCGAAGCCGATGCCAGCGGCGGTCGTGCGGCCCCACGTCAGGGCCGCGCCGGCCACGAGGCGGTGCTTGCCGAGGGCCTCGAACTCGCCAACCGCGCGAAGGTCGTCGAAGACCACGGTCTCCTTCGGCGAGAGGGAAACCCCGGCCGCCTCGGCCGTGACGCCGTCCGTCTCTCCTACGAACGAGCGGATCGATTTCTGTTCGTCGCGGGTCACGCCGAGCGTGTTCTCGAGCGTCAGGCCGGTCCTCAAAGGTGTGGAAAAGTTGGAGGAGAGGTTGAAGATCCGGTGGTCCAGCCGGGCTCCGCGCACGGCGTAGTTGCGATCGATGTCGAAGCCGGGAAGCGGCACGCCCCCATCCACCGGGAGCGGTGAGCCGAATCCGGTCGAGTCGCGCGTGTAGCCGACCGATACCAGCCACTGCGAGGCTCCCCACGACCTCTGGAGCGAAACCGCGAGCCTCTCCCGAGCGAGGTCGGTGCGGTCCTGCCATCCTTGGCCCCGCTCAAAGGCTCCGGACAGGCGAAGAGCGGTGTCGCCGCCCACTCTTGTCGCGTAGGAGACGTCAGTGCCGAGATTCGAGAACGAGCCTCCGGTCACGCGCACCGAGCCGTTCGACCGTTCCTCCGGGCGCTTCGTGAAAACTTGCACCATCCCGGCGAAGGCCGAGACGCCCCAGAGCGTGCCCTGCGGGCCCTTGGCGATCTCGATGCGGTCGATGTCCTCGATCGGAATCTGCGCGAGCGATGGGTTGAACGGCCCGCCGATCGGCACGCCGTCGACCATAAAAAGCAGCGCGTCGAACTCCTTGAGTCCCCACATGCCGACATTGGTGCGGCGTGGGCCGTCGTCGGCTCCGCTGCCGGATTCCACGCCGACGACGTCCTGAAGAGCGTCGCCGAGCGTCCTCACGCCGGAGCGCCGAATCTCCTCACCGGTCACGACCACGACCGAGCCTGGAACGTCGACCGCGGCCTCGTTGGCCTTGGTAGCCGAGACAACGACCTCGGCCGAAGTGGTTGGGAGTTGTTCCTGAGCAAACGCGATCGCGGGCCACGCGAGCGGCGCCGCGAGGAGGATCCGCGCCAGAAGGCGCGCGTTGGGTCTTGTGAGCATCTGAGCGATCCCTTTCCGGAGGCCGAAGGGCCTCCACGTGCTTCCTGCCGCGGACGCGGCGACGCCACGGCTGGAAGGCCTGCGGCGCGAGGACGGACGTGGGCGAGCCGGCTCGCCCGAGGCGGGGTCTCAGTTGCGCAGAGGAACGACGACGGGCGCGCGGCTTCTCGCGGAAGACGAGACGCTTTCGCGGTATGAGACGGGCGAGCCTACGGCCCGCTTCAAGGCGGTCGGGGCGTGACTGATCAGGCGATCGTCGGAACGGCGGAGCGGGAGGTCGATCGCGTCTGCAAGGAACGGGGATTCTTCGAACGAGGGCGGGTCCCCAAGGAAGCCACTGCTCGGAGAGGGGGCGTTCGCGGGGAGCCTGGGATCCTCGCCGGACCTCCAGTCCACGAAGACCGGTTCCGGCGGCGCCGCGCGAAGCTCGAACGCCGGAGACATCGCAAGATCATGCTCCTTCGAGGGAGCGGGCTCGTCCTCCCGTCCCGGAATGTCGCGCCTCAGCTCACCCACGCGGAGGAGCAATCGGGCCCGAGGGGCCACGGTCTCTGGCAGGAGCGCGACGATCTCGCGCTGGGACGCCCTCGTCGAGGCCGTGATCGGGATCGGGAACGTCGCGCCGTCGTCGAGCGAAAGATAGAGCTCGTATTCGTCGATCGGTTCGTTTTCGGGAAGCTCGACCCGGACCGCCAGTGCCGATCCCGCCGGGACCGTGGAAAGCCTGAGCTCGGTACGAGGAGAGCCCAGGGCCGTCGTGGCGACCGAACTCAAGGCCAAGCCAATCAGCCAGCGCGCGGAGACGGAAGGGCGGGTCCAAGGAACCGGGGACGATTTCAACGGCCGTGCACTATAGGCGAGGGCTTCTGGTTCCGGCTGGTGGCGAGCTCTTACACGGACCTTACGGCGACGCCGCGTCCAGGAGAAAGCCGGTGATAGAGTTCCCCCGCTTTTGCGGAAGAAATCCGCGATCTTTTGGGGGTGCTCTCATGCTGAACCGCCTTTCCCGCCTCTCCATCGCAGCTCTCCCGGCACTCGTTCTCGCGACGGCTGCTGAGGCTCAAGTCTCGCTGACGATGCTGGGGTCAGCCTACACGCAGAACTTCGATTCTCTGGCTCAGGCGGGCACCAACATCGCGTGGACCGACAACACCACGATCGTGGGTTGGTATGCGACCCGCACGACCTACAACGCCGGGACGGGGAGCAGCAACACCGGCGCGATGTACAGCTTCGGCGTGTTAGGGGCAAACCCTGTCACCGACCGTGCGCTCGGAGGTGTTGGCTCCGGCGGAACGGGGACGTTCTATTGGGCCGCCCGCTTTGTGAACAACACGGGCTCGACGATCACATCTCTTGATGTGAGCTACATGGGAGAGCAATGGCGAGACGGTGGCGCGGCCGTGCCCGCCGCGCAGACGATGGCCTTTCAATATCAGGTCGCGAACGCGGGCGTGATCACGGATGCCGACACGCCTGCGACGGGCTGGACCGCGGTCTCGCCGCTGAATTTCACCAGCCCGATCTTCGTCAACACCGCGACAGGCGCTGCCCTGGAGGGCAACCTCGCGGCAAATCGCACCGCACGGGTGGCCACCATTTCCTCGCTGAGCGTGGCACCAGGCCAGGAGATCTGGATCCGGTGGCAGGACCAGAACGACGCCGGGAACGACCACGGCCTTGCTATCGACGACCTGTCGGTGACCCCTCAGGGCGGAGTCGGCGTGCAGCTCTCGATCAACGACGTGACCCAGGTCGAGACGAACGTCGGGACCACGACCTTCACCTTCACCGTGAGCCTGTCGGCGCCCGCCCCCGCCGGCGGCGTCACGTTCGACATCACGACCGCCGACAACACCGCGCTGCTCTCGGACAACGACTATGTGTTGAACAGCATGACCGCGCAGACGATCGCGGCCGGGAACACGACCTACCCCTTCAATGTCACCGTCAACGGCGACACGAATCCGGAAACGAACGAGACGTTCTTCGTCAACGTCTCGAACGTCACCGGAACCGGTGTGACGGTCGCCGATGGCATGGGGCTCGGCACGATCACGAACGACGACATTGCCATCACCAAGATTCACGACATCCAGGGCCCGGGCGCAACCTCGCCGCTCTCCGGCTCGGTCACGACGAGAGGCATCGTGACCGCGCTCAAGAGCAACGGGTTCTTCATTCAGGAGCCCGACGCGGGGATCGACGCGAACCCCAACACCTCCGAAGGCATCTTCGTGTTCACGTCGGTGGCGCCTCCCGCCCAGGCCGTTTTGGGCAACGACCTCACGCTCACGGCCACGATCTCGGAGTTCGTCCCCTCGGCCGACCCCGGTCAGCCTCCTCTCACGGAGCTCACCTCTCCGGGCAGCTACGTCGTGAACTCATCGGGCAACCCCCTTCCCGCGGCGACCACGATCACGTCCGCGATGACCTTGGTGAACAGCATCGAGAACCTGGAGTTCCTGGAGGGGATGCGGGTGACGGTGCCCTCCCTCACGGCGATCGCGCCCACGCAGGGCAACAAGAGCGAGCCGAACGCGACATCGACCACGAACGGCGTCTTCTATGCGGTCGTCACTGGGGTCGCGCGTCCCTTCCGTGAAGCCGGCATTCAGGCGAACGACCCGGCGCCGTCTCCCGCGACGATCTGCCCGACCGGCGCCCCGAACTGCGTCCCGCGCTTCGACTTCAACCCCGAAAGGCTGCGCGTCGACAGCGACTCGCAGACCGGTTCCACGGCTCTCGACGTGAACACCGGCGCGACGATCACCGGCATGGTGGGCGTCCTCGACTACGCGTTCCGGACCTACACGATCCTGCCGGATCCAACGCCCGTCGCGAGCGTGGCCGGCGGAATCGCCGCCACGCCGTCGGCCGCACCGACCAACCAGGAGTTCACGGTCGCCTCGATGAACCTGGAGCGCTTCTACGACACGGTCGACGACGCGGGCTCCGACGTGGTGCTGACCGCGACCGCCTACAACAACCGCCTCGCCAAGGCATCTCTCGCGATCCGCAACTACCTGAACTTCCCCGACGTGATCGGCGTCGAGGAGATGGAGCACCTGGCGGCACTGACCGCGCTCGCCAACAAGATCAACGCCGACGCGGTGGCCGCCATGCAGCCGAACCCCAACTACCAGCCGTTTCTGATCGAGGGGAACGACGTCGGCGGCATCGACGTCGGGTTCCTTGTGAAGACCGGCGCGGCGAACGTCGCGCCCATCTGCGGCGGGAGTGCGATCTACACGGGAGCGCGCATCACGGGAATCACGGTGAACCAGTTCAACCTGACCGAAACGTGGACCGACCCGTGCTCGGGCTCGCCGACCGCGCTTCTGAACGACCGGCCTCCGCTCGTGTTCAAGGGCACGGTTCACCACTGCAACGGCACCACCATCGATGTCGCGGTCATCGTGAACCACCTCCGTTCGCTGAACGGCATCGACGACGAGACCACCGTGGGCTGCATGTCCGGCACCAACGGCAACCGCGTGAGGATGAAGCGGCGCCTGCAGGCCGAGTCGCTCGCGAACCTCATCCAGGCCCGGCAGACCACGGACCCGTTGGAGAAGATCATCGTGCTGGGCGACTTCAACGCCTTCGAGGTCAGCGACGGCTACGTGGATTCGATGGGGACGATCGCGGGCACACCGACCCCTGCGGGGCAGGTGGTTCAGGCGAGCGCGGACCTCGTGAACCCGAATCTGATCCCACTCGACAGCACTCCGGTTCCCGCCGAGCGCTACTCCTACAGCTTCGACGGCAGCGCGCAGTCTCTCGACCACATCCTGATCAACGGCGCCCTGGCCTCGGCACTGACGAGCTACCGGATCGAGCACCCGCGCATCGACGCGGATTTTGCGGAAGCCCCGAACCGTGGAAACGCCGGGAGCCCGAGCCGGATCTCGGATCACGATCCGGTGGTCGGCTACTTCAACTTCCTGCCATCGTTCCCGGTCACGCTGACGAACTTCGTGGCCGAGTAGTCGAAAGGAGGCGCCCATGGTGTCGGTTTCGATCGTCTCTCTTTGGGTTCCGATCCTGGTTTCTTCGGTCTTTGTCTTCGTGGTGAGCTCGGTTCTCCACATGGCCCTGACGTACCATCGGCGCGACTACCGGGGGCTCTCGAAGGAGGCCGAGGCCCTGGACGCGATCCGGCTCAGCAACCCCGAGCCCGGCCTCTACTTCTTTCCACACCAAGCGGATTTCAAGGAGCTGAAGAAGCCGGAGGTCATCGCGAAGTTCGTGAAGGGACCCGTAGGGTTTCTGACGATCCGGCCGAGCGGTCCGCCGACGATGGGAAAGGAGCTGGGGCTCTGGTTTGGCTTCTCTCTTCTCATCGGCCTCTCATGCGCGTATCTCGCGGGGCGCACGCTCGGCCCCGGGACAGCGTATCTGCAAGTCTTCCGGGTGACCGGTACCGCGGCGTTTCTCGCCTACGGCTACGGGCACATCCTCGACTCGATCTGGAAAGGCCAGCCTTGGGGGAATACCGCCCGGGGACTCTTCGATGCGCTGGTTTATTCGCTTGTCACGGCTGGGGTCTTCGGCTGGCTTTGGCCGCGGTAGCGGGAGAGCGTCTGGCTGACGTAGGCCCTCACCCTATCCCTCTCCCGCTCTCGCGGGAGAGGGGACTGCGGTGTGGCTGGGCGGCGTTTGTCCCTTACCCAAATGCCACGTCGATCGGCTTGTACACGCCGTCCTTGGCGTAAGGGACGTACTCAAATCCACGGCCGACGGGATCGTCGTGCCTCACGGTTGTCCAGTCGATTCCGAGGGCGGAGTAGATCGTCGAGGCGAGGTCTTCCATTCGGACGTCGCGGCTCTCGGACCAGCCGGACTCCTTGAGCGTGGCCCCGGTGGCGTCGGTTGAGCCGATGACCTGGCCACGGCGGATTCCGCCTCCGAAGAGCACCACGCTGGTTCTCAGGAAGTGATCCCGGCCCGCCTCGCCGTTGAGCGCGCCGACGGTCCTGCCGAACTCGCCGGCGACGAGGACGAGGGTCTCGTCGAACAGGGTCTTGCCGGGCGTCTCTCCAGGGGTTGCCTTCAGGTCGTCGAGGAGGCCCGCGAGGCCCGAATCCAGCTGGGGACAGAGGTTGTAAAGCGACTGGGCGCCTTGTTGCTTGCTGTAGATGTTGTTGTGGTGATCCCAGCCGCCGAGGGTCACCTGGATGAAGCGGGAGCCTTGCCTTCCCGCGAGGACCTGCTTGGCCACGAGGCAGCTTCCGCCAAACGAGGTCGCGCCGTAGCGCTGGTAATCCGCGTCGGACCATGTGAAGAGAGCGTTCACGCTGGGCGAGTCCATCAGGGTCTTGGCTTGGGTGTAGAAGCCCGCGAGGTCCGCGGCGTCCTTGCCCAAGGGCTGTCCGGTGCGCAAGGCGGCGTCCACGGCCTGCAGGTCGTTCCAGCGAAGCGCGAAGCGCTGCGAGCCGTCCGGGTGGACGAGTGAGGCCAACCCAGTCGAGGAAGGCTGTGCGGCGAATGGGGAATAGAGCGACGGCAGATAGCCCGCGCCGCTGATTCCGCCCGTCGTGTTGAGCGAGAGGAAGGCGGGCAGGACGTCGGTTGGCTTCCTTCGCGCCTCCATTTCGAGGGCGACGACCGAGCCGATGTGTGGAGCGATGTTGCCAAGCGCGCCGGTTGGGTTTCTGGAGATCTGCGTCCAGGTCTGGGCGAGTCCATGAACGAGAGCCCACGACAGGACCGAGCGCACGATCGTGATGTCGCCCAGGCGATCTCCGACCTTGGGCATCAGCCCCGTTGGGAACCGCATTCCGGACCCGAAGCTGGTGGGCGCGAAGTCGGCCGGCGTCCAGGCTCCCTCCTTGAGATCCCAGGTGTCGATCTGGCTCGGAGCTCCCGGCAGGAACACCAGGATCGCGTTCTTGGCGGTGTTCTTGGTTCCCACGGCGGCCGTCTCAGCGGCCATCGCGGAGGCGGGGCTCTTGAGGAACCAGGAGGCCACCAGGCCGCCGGCGCCGAGCTCGACGAACGCGCGCCGGGACAGGGCCGGGCCTTGAAGCGGGGAGGATCCGTCCTTGGAAAGCGGAATGGATGGTCTCACGGCGTTCTCCTTCTTCTTGGAGGCGGGGCCCGGTCAGTAGTTGAAGAGGAAGTCGATCTTGTTGAGGAGCGCGAACTGCAGGTCCTCGGCGATCTGCGTCCGCGTCTGTCCGGGTGCCGGGCTTGTGAACAGGGCGACCGCGGTCGCGAGCTCGGTGGGGCTTGGGTACCGCGAGAGCGTGTTGAGGTAGAGGGCGTTGACGATGTCGGTTGGGCTGGTCGACGGAGTGAACTTGGAGACCGTCGAGCCCGCGGTCGACGCCTTGATCCGGGCCGTGACGGTCACGTCGTTCATCATCGTGAGCGCCTGGGAGATGGAGGTCTGTGAAGAGCGGGCCTCGGAGTCCCGGTCGCCGCGGGTGAATGCGTCCAGAAACACACGGAGGTTGCGGTTCGCGGGGGTCGCGTTGGCAACCCGGCCCTGCGGTTCCAGGACGTCGGGAAGCTGGCCGGCCCAGGCGATCGGGTTCGTGTAGCCGCTCACGCGAAGCGACGCGGGGACCTGTGTGGCCTTGCTGATCGCGTCCAGCACTTCCTCGCTGCGCAGGCGCCTGACGAAGTGACGCGCGAAGTACGGCGTCGAGGTCTCGCTCCAGGTTCCGGCGTACGAGGACGAGAGTTGGTAGGCGCTAGAGCGCGCCATGGTCTTCAGGAGGCTCCGGAGGTCGTAGCCGGAGGCGGCGAAGTCCTGGCCGAGGCGCTTGATCAGGTTCGGATGCGTGGGCTGGATCGTCCACGGCGCGGGCGGCGGCGAAGCCGGATCCTGGCGCAAGAGATCGAAGTCGTTGGCGGGCTCCACGATGCCGACGCCGAAGAGCTCTTTCCAAAGGTAGTTGGCCGTCGCGCGGGCGAATTGAGGATCCTGGGTGACCAGCCGGGCTATTGCCGAGCGGTAGCTCTCGCCGTTTGCGGGCGTTCCCCCAAAGAGGTACTTCGGCGTGACGAACGAGGCCCCGCCCGCCAGCGAGACGTCGCGCGAGGACTTGTTGCCGGTCGTGGTGCCGAGCTGATAGTCGCCGCGGTTGTTCTCGCCGACCGTGAAGTAGTAGTCCGCCGGGGTGGTTCCCGTCCTTCTCACGGTGGCGCGGGCGAAGAAGGCCGACATGCCCCAGAAGTCGGCGCGCTTCACCGTGGACAGCCAGAGGTTGATCGAGTCCGTGTGGCCGGCCCCGCTGTGGCAGGACGTGCAGAAGATGTTGACGCCGAGGAGGACCGAGCCGGTCGTGGCCGCGAGGTTGTCGTAGGTGTCCTGAGGCGGGCCGTTGTTTTGGAGGTTCCGCACCGTGAAGTTCGTGGCGGCCTGCGCGGTGGTGATCCCGGAGGTGCTGAGCAGCTCGCGGACCATGACGTCGTAGGGCTTGCGTGAACGAATCGCGTCCTGGAAGTACGCGTGGAACGCGTTGCGCCCGGCCGGAAAGAGGGCTCCGCTGTCCGCGAAGGCGGTGGATCGGAAGAGGTCGCCGTAGAAGAGCGCCCAGCGGTCCACGAACGCGTCCGAGGCAAGCAGCTGGTCGATCATGCGGTCGCGTTTGTCTGCCGCGGTGTCGGCGAGAAACGCCTGCACGGTCGCGGCGTCCGGGATGCGCCCGGTCAGGTCGAGCGTGGCGCGCCTCAGGAACTCGGCGTCTGAGGATCTTGGGGCGGCCTTGATTCCGGCTCGCGACATCGCCCCGAAGATCTCCTCGTCGATGTAGTTCACCGCGACGGGAACGTCGAAACGTGTTCTGACGCCGGACATCCCCTCACCGCCGACCGGAATGGGAACGACGGCCGGGCTCCCTTGAGCGGCGGCCGGTTCGCCACGTGAGGCCACCTCGGGAGGTGGAGGGCTCTGAAAGGGGTGGGACGCGGCGAGGAGGTCGGTGAGGTCGGCGACCGCGCGGCGGCGGGACGCACCATTGGGGTCCGTCGACGTCGACAGCGCACAGTCGCTTACCGCGGGTTTCGCGGGAGCCTCCGCGGCCATTGGATCCACGGCGATGGGCGCCTCCTCGGAGACGAGCCCCTCGGGCGGACCCGCGGGCGCCCGGAACGCGAGGAACGGGAGGACGAAAAGCGTGGCGAGGAAGGGGAAGCGGCGGGGCTTGCCGGCATTCGGGTTCACGTTCATGGCGGTTCCTCCGTTGGTGGACCATCCGACGCGCTCTCGGGGTGAAGGATTACGGGCTGCCGACGAATCGTGGCAATGGTCACGCTTCCAAGGGCGTTCCTGGGTGCTTGCGCTGGTAGTCTAGGAAATTCAGGTAACTAAAGAAAACGTGCGCCCGACTCATCCCCCAACATGAAGATCGAAAGGTTCCGCGACAAGTTCTTCGATGGGCTGACGCGCTACCGCTGGCTGGACACGATCGGCCGAGGCGGGATGGGGGTCGTGTTCAAGGCTCAGGACTTGGATCTCGATGAGGTCGTGGCCATCAAGGTCCTTTCGCCCGAGATCGACAGCGGCGACGAGAGCGACAACCTGGTGCGAAGGTTCAAGCGCGAGATCAACCTCAACCGCAAGATCAAGCACCCGAACGTCGCGCGCATCCACGACTTCGGCACCAGCGGCGATTACCCGTACATCACCATGGAGTACGTCCCGGGCCGGGATCTCTCGACCCTGATCCGCGACGAGGCCAGCATGGGCCTTCCCCCGGCCGAGGCCGTGTCGATCCTGCGCCAGATCGCGCTCGGAACGCACGCGGCGCACAAGCAGGGCATCGTGCATCGCGACCTCAAGTCCTCGAACATCATCGTGGATGGAAGCGGGGCCGTCGCGATCCTCGACTTCGGGCTCGCGCGGGGAAAGATCAACAACGAGCTCACGATGGACGCGGTGATCCTGGGGACGCCGCACTACATGTCGCCGGAGCAGGCGCTCGGAAAGCCGACGACCCCGCAGAGCGATATCTACTCGATCGGCATCATCGCGTTCGAGCTCTTGACCGGAGGTGTTCCGTTCACCGGGGAGTCTCCGATCGCGATCGCGATGAAGCACGTGACCGAGCCGTTCCCGGACACGCTGTCTCTCCACGACGACGTGCCGCCGGAGCTCGCCGCGATCGTGCTGAAGGCGGTCGCGAAGAATGCCGAGGAGCGCTTCGAGTCCGCCGCGGACATGGAGGCGGAGCTCGCCTCGCTCCAGATCCGCAGGCGTGCCGACGAACCTCGCAAGGCCGCGACGATCGCGCCGATGGCCGCGTTGCCCAAGCCTCCGGCGGCGGTCCCGCCCCGGGACCCTGGTTCGGAAACGCGCGCGGTGCGCTCGGATGCCGTCGCCGTTGCGCGGCCGGCTCCTCTTGCTCCGACCGCCGCGGCCACTCCGATCCCGCCGGAGGTCTCAGAGCCCGAGAGCGGCCCAGAGACGTGGGATTGGGACGAGCTCTCGAAGCCGTCCGGAGCGCGGGAGGTCACGGCCCCGCTGCCACTCTCGGCGGCTCCGAGCCCTTCGCCAGGCGCATCCCACGCGGCCGAGATTCCGCCGTTCGAGTTCGCCGAGCCGGGCTATGTCCCGCCCGTCGCCGCGCCTGTCGCGAGCGCGCCTGCTTCGAAGGGGCTCGGGCCGAAGGTGTCGTCGGCACCGCCACCGGTTCCGACCGCCATCCCGCCCGTCGTCCCGATGGCCAGGTCCGCTCCGGCCGAACCCCCAAAGGTCGCGGCCCGCGAGGGCTCCGGAAGCGGCTCACGCATCACCAAGGTCTCGAAGGCCCCACGCGAGGCCCGACCCTCGCGGCCCGCGATTCGAAGGCCTCCGGCCATTCTGGTCGTGGACGAGCACGGGAACGATCGCGCGATGCTGGCCTCCGCGATGGCGCGCCTGAAGTGGCAGACCCTGGAATGCGCAAGCGGCCCGGAGGCGCTGGAAATCGCGATGAAGAGCCCGATCGATCTGATCCTCATGGACGTCCATCTTTCGGGGATGGACGGCTTCGACGTGACGCGCTTCATCAAGTCCCAGCCGAGCCTTTCGGGGCTTCCCATCGTCCTGATGTCGCATCGCCTCGACCGTGGGCAGTTCGCGTTCGGGATCCAGTCGGGAGCGTCGGATTTCCTGGCCAAGCCCGCCCATCCGGAGTCGGTGGCGCTGAGGGTCTGGAAGATCCTTCAGCACCGGGGCTTCGAATCCGAGGAGGCCGACGCGGCTCTGCGCGCGGCCCAAGAGCAGCCTCCCTACGAGGCGGGTCTGGACGCCGGAGGCGGATCGATCTGGAATCACCCGGCTCAGAGCGCCCGCCAGGAGTAGGTTCCGAGGTCCCGATCGAAGCCCAACCTTCTTAGGAGCGGGCCGAGCGGCGAAGAGGTCGCCGGCTTTCCGTCCACGGTCCGCACTAGGAGCCGGCGCGGCCGCCGGCGCGGGTCGCGGCCCTGCCGGACAAGGCCCTGAAGAGTGAGGAAGGCATCCTCGACCTCGGAATCCGCCGCCCCGTCGGTCAAGAGATCGCCCTGAGGGCTCAGCCGCGCGATCACGCGCCCCGCCCTTAGCGCGAGCCACTCGCCCGCGGAGGGAGCCTGCGAGAGCGTCAGAAGGAGCGGATCGGCGGCGCCGAAGACCGCGATCGGGCGCTCCCGTGCGGAATCCCGGGCCAAAGCCCGGAGCGCCTCGAGGGTGGCTTCCTCGCCGTACTGGACGGGCCCGCCGCCCTCCACGAACTCGCCTCTTCGCACGTCGCCGCGGAGCTCCAGCCGCGAGAAGACCGGCGCGAGGTCTCCCCATCGCACCGCCGTGGCTTCCCTTTCGACGAGCTCTCGAAACACCACTCCCCAACGCGCGAGAAGCAGCCGGACCCACCACTCGGCGCTCTCGTGCGCGTCGGGCTCGCCTCCGAGGACTCCGGGCGTTTCCAGGATCGAGAAGCGGCCCTCCAGGCGTATTGCCTTGGAGCCCTCGCCCGAGGTCTTGATCGCGACACGGCGGCGGGCCTCGCGAAGGGAGGCGCTTTTCGGCCTCCTCCCAAGCGGGTTTGGGATCACCGCGTTCTCGCGGGGTCGAGGCTCGGGCATCAGGAGCAGCGTTTTGAGCGACGCGAGGCTGTCGCCTGTGACGAGCCCTGCGAGGACGAGTTCGGTCAACGCGTCTGTGAGACGACCGATGGGAGCGCCGCGTCCCACTTCTGAGAGAAACGACGCTCCTGAAAGCGCGAGCTCTTCGTAGAGCGCCCTGGCGCCGTCGGAGAGGGCCAAGAGCTCCGGCGGTCCCTCGGGCAAGACGTGTCGGCCCTCGCCGCGGAAGAAGAACTCGAGAAGGGCCGACTTCGGGTCCCTTGCCCCGCTTGCCCGGTACACGAGGAGGCCTCTCGTGAGCAGGCGCTCGAGGGCCCCGGCGAGAGCGTCTCCGGTTGCCGGGGGCAGCCGCGCGGGGAGGATCGACGCTTCCCAGGAGAGCACGGGTCGCGGGAGGCCACGAAGGAGGGACAGCGCGCGCTCGAGGGAGCTCTCAAGGCCCTTCCGAGGGTCGAGGCCTCTCGGGGCGATGCCATGGCGTTCGACGAGAAACGCGCGAAAGGCCTCTCGCGATACGGGACGGATCTCGTCCCGCAGGTAGGCCAGCGTCCGGCGCTCGATCGCCGTGTAGAGGCGCGCGCTCGCGAAGGTCGGGCGACCCACGTTCGCGGCGCCCGAAATCCGTATCGCGAGTCCGGCGGTGAGAAGCCGTTCGAGAGATTCGGCTACCCGGCCCTGGGGGACTCCAAAGCGGGCGGCGATCTCGTCGGCCGTAGCGGGTCCTCGGGTCGAGGTGAAGCGCAGGACAAGCTCGTCCACAAGAGCGGTGCGATCGTCTTGGTGTGCGCCTGCGCCGTCGTCCCGAAGCGCCGCATACCGGGCCCGGTCCTCGGCCGCGATGTAACGGTGTTCCCCGGCAAGCGCGATCTCTTCAACCGAGCCTTGCTCAAGGAGCCCTTGAAGAAACGCACGGCTCGGATCAGGGCCTGTCCTCTCGGCGACCTCTTCGGCGGTCAGGTCGCCGACCTCCTGAAACGTCGCGAGAAGCTCGGCCAGGGTCCGGGGTCTCGTCTCCAGTGTGAGGCGAAGGGCCGCCTCGCGAGAGCTCGCGGTGGCCTCGGGGAGAGCCCGTCGATGGGCCTCCGATCTCGTCGCTTCGGCGCCGCCAAGAACCTCGCCCAGAAGATCGCCGATGAGCCGGCGGCTGGCCGCGAGGGTCTCGACCTCCCGTTCGGCGCGCGGCGCGTCCCACTCGTACATGTAAGTCGCGACGAACCGGAACAGGATCGAAAGGGCCGAAGGCGACGGCCTTTTTCGCTTGACCAGAACCACCTCTCGCCGGCCGTCCCGGAAATCGTCGAGGAGGCCGAGGAGCCGCTCCATCTCCCACAGGTCGCGCAGACAGTCGCGATAGGTCTCGGCGACGATCGGGAAGTCCGGCAGTCCTCGCGTCGTCTGGAGAAGATCCTTCGCCTTGAGACGCTGCAGCCAGAACGGGGTCCGCCGTGGCGTTCGCGCGCGCGGCAGGAGAAGCGCCCGTTGCGCGTTCTCGCGAAAGCGCGCTCCGAACATCGGTGAGCCGGGCAGGGTCCGGAGGAGCCGCTCGCGAGCCTCCTGTCCGGTAATCGCGGCAAGCCGGGCGAGCGGGACGTCGCGCTCTCCGTGCGGAAGCCGAAGGAGGATCGCGTCGTCCGTGACCATGCTCTCGACGTCGACCCCAATCTCGTCCCGCAGGGCGCCCGCGAGCACGATCGACCACGGGAGGTTCACGGCGCGTCCGAAGAGCGAGCGCACCACGAGGCAGGGATCGCCCACGTCGTTTGGAAACGTCTCGAAGACAACGCGCTTCTCGGTCGAGAGGCCATCCGAAGAGAGCTCGACAAGCACGAGCCGCCTCAAAGCCGCGGCCGCGTTGGAGTCGACCGCGTAGCGTGCCGAGAGGAGCCCGGCAAGCGCGGGATCCTCGGCGTGGTCGGCGACGAAGCGCTTCAGCATCCCGATGCGTTCGCCGATGTCGAAGGGCCGTGCCGGGCCTTCGCCTCGCCAGAACGGCATGCGGGCCGCGCCTCCGGCCGCGGGCTCGACCAGCACCCGATCGTGGGTGATGTCGTTCGCCCTCCATGCCCGTGAACCCAAGAGGAAGACATCGCCCTTGCGGCTCTCGTAGACAAACTCCTCATCCAGCTCGCCGACCACGGTCTTTCCGTCGGCCAGAACGGCCTTGAAGACGCCCCGGTCGGGGATCGTTCCCCCGTTTAAGACCGCGAGGAGACGGGCCCCAGGAAGCGGCATCAGGACGTCCGTGGCGCGGTCCCAGACGAGGCGCGGGGCGAGCTCTCCAAAGCGCTCGCGTGGGAACTTGCCCGACAGCATGCCGACCGTGTCGTCGAACGCGCGCTTTTTGAGGTTCCGGTAGGGCCATGCCTCGCGAAAGAGCGCGAGAAGCTCTGCCGAACGCACCCCGCCGTCCGTGAGGCCGCCCGCGGGATTCCCGGCCCGCGCCACCACCTCGGCGACGATCTGCTGCGCCAGGACGTCGAGGGGGAACTCCGGGGGGTGCGTTTCCTCGATCGCGCCCTCGCGCATGGCCTCGGCGGTCGCGGCGGCCTCGAAGAGGTCCTCGGGATGCAGCGCGAGAAGCATCCCGCGCGCGGTCTCGCCCACGAAGTGACCGGAGCGCCCGACCCTCTGAAGGCCTCGGGCCGCGCCCTTGGGACTCTCCAGCTGGATCACCGCGTCGACATGGCCGATGTCGATTCCCAGCTCCAGAGAGCTTGTTGCGACCAGCACCGGGAGCTCGCCGGCCTTCAGCCTCGTCTCCAGCTCCTCCCGACGTTGCCTTGAGATCGAGCCGTGGTGGGTCGGGACGTCGAAGCCGAGCCTCGCCGCCAGCATCGCGGCCACGCGCTCGGCCAGGCGCCGGCTGTTGCAGAAGACGAGCGTGGTCCGCCTCCTTCCGATCTCCTTTGCCATGGTGTCGATGACCGGTCCCCACGCGGAACCGTCGGGGAGGCGACGGGGATCGCCGAGGTCGGGACTGGGAGCCACCACGGAAAGCTCCAAGCGCTTCGCGGCCGCGGCTGTCGTGACCTCAAGCGACGTGATGGGGCGGTGGGAACCGGCCGAGAACGCGGCGGTCTCGCCGATGGGCCTCACGGTCGCCGAGAGCGCGATGCGTTGAAGAGCGCGCGCCGAGGTCGACCGCACCAGCCCCTCGAGCCTCTCTAGCGTCAGCGAAAGATGCGCTCCGCGCTTGGTCCCCGCGAGCGAGTGGACCTCGTCGAGGATCACGGTCGTGACGCCGGAGAAGAGCGAGCGCGCGGCGCCGGTGAGGAGCAGGTACAGGGACTCAGGCGTTGTGATCAAGAGGTCCGGCGGGCGTCTTCGGAACGCGGCCCTTTCGCGCGATGGCGTGTCGCCTGTCCGGACCGCGGCGTCGATCGAGATCGTGGGCGGGCGATACGGCTCCAAGGCCGCGAGTGCCTGCGCGATGCCGAGCCGAGGGGCCACGAGGTTGCGGTCGACATCCGCGTCGAGAGCCTTGAGCGGGGAGACGTAGACCGCCGAGAGGCCCGCTTGCGCATGTCCGCCAAGCTTCCGCTTCAGGATCGAGTCGAGGGCGACCAGGAGCGCCGCGAGTGTCTTTCCGGTTCCGGTTGGGGATACGAGGAGCACGTTCTCGCCCGACGCGATCGCGGGCCACGCGAGCCGCTGAATCTCGGTGGGACCCTTCGGAAAGGCCTCGCGAAACCACGCCGCCGAGGCGGGGTGGAAGCGCGCAAGCGGGTCGCGATCCATGAAGCAAAAAGTATAGGTTTGGAGCGTTCGGCCAAAACGCGCTGGAGCCTAGAATCCTCACCCTCGTTTGACCGATTCCCTCCTCTTTGCGGTCGCGGTCGGGTTCGTCGCTCAGCTCGTCGACGGGGCGCTTGGAATGGCCTATGGGTTGACGTCGACGACGTGCCTGCTCGCGCTCGGGATTCCGCCCGCGGCCGCGAGCGCCAGCGTCCACACGGCCGAGATCTTCACCAGCGCGGCCTCCGGGCTTGCGCACTTGAAATTTGGAAACGTCGAGCGGCGCCTCGTGATCCGGTTGGCGATTCCCGGCGTTCTGGGGGGCGCACTCGGGGCCTATGTCGTGGTGTCGGCCCCGCTCCAGTGGATTCGCCCGGCCGTTTCAACCTACCTCTTGGTCTTGGGTGTCTTGGTCGTAGTGCGGGCGTTCCGACGGCCGCCCGCGGTGACCCCCGTGCGCTCCGATGGGCCGCTCGTGCCGCTTGGGTTCGTCGGGGGCCTTTGCGACGCGATCGGTGGAGGCGGGTGGGGTCCGGTCGTGACCTCCACGCTGGTCGCGCGCGGGAACCACCCGCGGACCGCGATCGGAAGCGCCAACGCCGCCGAGTTCTTCGTGACCCTGGCCGAGTCGGCGAGCTTCTTCATGCTGCTGGGCTTCGATCACGGCCGGCTGGTCCTTGGGCTGGTCTTGGGTGGCGTCGTCGCGGCTCCGGTCGCGGCCTACGTCTGCCGCAGGGTCTCCCCGAGGCCGCTCATGGCCGCGGTGGGAATCGTGGTGATCCTGCTCAGCCTTCGCGGCCTTTTCCTGGCGCTTCGCTGAAACGGCCGCGCCTAGAATCGCCGCGGCTTTCGTCGCGCGCCCGGCGTATTCGGGCGCTTTGAGAGAGCCAAGGAGGCGAGTCGATGCCGGAGCCGGATGTCGCGGAGGAAAGAGGGGCGCGGCGCGTCCTCGTGACCGGAGGCGGGACCGGACTGGGACGCGCCACGGCCATTCGATTTGCCAAAGAGGGCTGCCGGGTCGCGATCTGCGGGCGGCGCGCCGAAGCGCTTGAGGACGCCGCCGTGGAGCTGCGTGCGGCGGGTGCCCGGGACGTCTTGACCAAGACGTGCGACGTCCGGCAGGACGAGCAGGTTGCCAAGATGGCCGAGGCCGTCCACGAGGCCTGGGGCGCGCTCGACGTGCTTGTCAACAACGCGGCCGGGAACTTTGTATGCCCTGCCGAGGCGCTTTCGCCCAAGGGCTTCCGGGCCGTGATCGAGATCGTTCTCAACGGCACGTTCTATTGCTCCTCGGCGTTTGGGCGCGGAATGATCGCCGCCTATGAAAAGGACAAGAGGCCCCGTTCGATTGTCAACATCGTGGCCGACTACGCGTGGGGCGCCGGACCCGGCGTCCTTCATTCGGCCTCCGCCAAGGCCGGCGTCCTGGCCATGACGCGCACGCTTGCGGTCGAATGGGCGCGCTTTGGGATCCGCGCGAACGCGGTCTCGCCGGGGCCGTTTCGCTCGGAAGGCACCGATCGCAATCTCTGGCTCGACCAAGAGCTTGCCGAGGAGATCCGCGAATCGATTCCGATGAGGCGCTACACCACCGCGGAGGAGGTCGCCGAGTCCATCGCGTTCCTCGCGGACGAAACGCGGGCGGGCTACATCACCGGGGCCTGTCTGCCGGTCGACGGTGGGCACTGGCTGACCGGGACGAACCTTGGATTCCTCGGCGCGCTTGCCCGTTCCGGCGGGTCCAGATCCCAAATTGCAAAGAAAGAACCCAAGATCGCCCCGTAAGAGAAAGCGAGTATCCCTATGACAACCCGAGCCCCCGCGAAATCGACGCCGAAGAAGAGCCCAAAGAAGACCGCAACCGCCGCGCCATCTCCAAAGGCGGCGGTCGCCCCACCTTCGCAAGTCGTCGACACAGACCCCACTCCCGAACGCAAGGCACCGGGTCCGGTGATCCCGGAACGCTACCGCGCCGCGCTCTCCGGCGACGACCCGCTTGAGGTCATGGCCGAGACGCCGGGCCGGTTGAAGAAGCTCCTCCGCAAGCTCTCGCGCAAGGAGCTCGAAGCGAAGCCCGCGCCTGACAAATGGTCCATCAAGGAGGTCGTGGCGCACCTCGCCGACGGCGAGGTCATTGTCGGCTCGCGCTACCGCTTCATCGCCGCCCAGGACCGGCCGCCGCTGCCCGGCTACGACCAGGACGCGTTCGTGGCGAACCTCGGTGTTGACAATGTCGACACGGACGAGCTCCTTTCCGCGTTCTCCCGAATGCGCAAGATCAATCTGGCCCTCCTGGCGCGGCTTCCCGAGGGCTCGGTTGACGAGACTCTTCCGGCGGAGATCGTGGCGCGACGCCATCTCTCGAATCGCGAGACGGCGCTTCGACACGTGCACTTTCCCGATTCGCGCGAGTCCCTCGACCGGTACACGAACGCGACCAGTGCCGCGTCTGCGCTGTGTGCGCGCATGGCCGCACAGATCATGGCGGCCTATCCGCAGCTGCGTGCCGAGACGGTTCGTGCGCTGATCGTTCATTCCGCGAGGTGGACGCCCGCAATGCTGCAGATGTATCTGCCCACCAATGCCAAGCCGACCAAGAAAGACTATGTCAATCTCATCCGGCACTGCGGCTGGGGCATGCCAGATCTCGACCGGGCACTCTGGAGCGCGGG
>WBZQ01000331.1_pt1 | contig 21747 bp, 13 predicted proteins | sample 5204251 | NCBI WGS metagenome assembly WBZQ01 (sample SAMN12412402, study PRJNA552823) | activated sludge metagenome | isolation source: activated sludge from nitrification reactor of wastewater treatment plant... | place: USA: Virginia | collected 2017-09
GTTCAAGGCCTCTGGGGTCTCTGAGGTCTCTGAGGTCTCCATGGGCTCTGTGCCTTCCGGGAATTGGGTACTCCAGGCGCCCGCCGAGCCGAGCCCCCCGGCCAGCACGTGAAACGACTGATTGCGTTTCAACGCCTCCTCGAAGCGCCGGGACAGGATCGCCGCGATGCCGGACATCAAGCGGGCGGCGTCTTTCGAGACCTCGGACAGCAGCTTCTGGAAGACCGCGCGGTCGAGGACGTAGACGGAGACCGGCCCCTCGTGCGCGACGAGGTCGGCCGAGCGCGGCGCGTCGTCGACGAGCGCCATCTCGCCCAGGATCTCGCCCGCGCCGACGATCGCGAGGGCCTCCTCGCCCGCGCCGGGGATCTCCACCGAAACGCGGACGCGCCCCGATTCGACGAAGTAGGCCTCGCGGCCAACGGTGTTCATGCGGGCGATCGTGGCACCCGCCGGATAGGTCCTTTCCATCAAACCGAGGCGCGGCAGGATCGACACGTCCAAGCCGATCGCATCGAGGAAGGCCCCCGCGCGGAAGCGATCGGTGGGCTTGACGGGTCCCTCCTCTCCGTCCTTGTCCATGGGCTCGGGCTTCGACTTGGGCGTGCCCGGGTTCTCGTCGAAGAACCGGCTGAGGGCCTGGTTCGCGGCCCGAATGCCCCGCGCGAGCGTCACAAGCCCGACCCGGCGAAACGCCTTCCCAAGCCGCGTCTCGTCCTTGAGAAGCATCTCGGCCTCGCGAAGCCGGATAGGAACAAACGCGAAGGGAGGGGTCACTGCGATATGGCAAAGGCTGTCGGTCCCGAGCAGAAGCTCGGGAAGCCCGATGAAGCAGGGCGCCTTAAGCGAAAGCAGGTTGAAGATGCCGTAGGGCGATTCGCCCAGGAACTCCGCGGTTCCCGACGTCAGAAGAACCAGGCTGGAATAGGCCTCGCCCTTCCGGATGACAAGCGCGTTCTCGCGTGGCGTCTGGAGCGGCCGGCCCGCGACAAGCGCCGTGACGTCGAAGTCCGCGATGACGTCCGCAAGCGCTTCCAGCATGGCTTTGGGCGGGCGAGCCTATCAGATCCAGAAGCGCCGGGAGGTAGAGGAAAGCGCCTTCGGGCGTATTCTCTCCTCATGAAAACGGTCCGCCAGATCCTGGAGTCCGACAACCACCGGGAAGCGCACCTCGCCCTTCCGATTGGGACCTCGCCTCAAGAAATCGAAGTGACCGTCGCCTGGCGACCCGCTCCGACCAAAGCGTCATCCGGCAAGCCGAAGCCGCCGGCGCTCGAAGACCAGGCGGGCGCGCTCTCAGACGATCCGCTAGTAAGGCCAGAGCAGCCGATGCTGGTCGCTGGCGCGTAGCGAGTCTCGGCGTCCAAGCTTCGGAGACCTAATGGCTGCCCTTTCCAAGGCCTCATTCATAAGCCCGCGGGAGTACCTCGCGATCGAACGCGAGGCGGAGGCTAAGAGCGAGTATATCGACGGGGAAATGTACGCGATGGCCGGCGCGTCGTTTGCCCACAACCGCATCGTGGCGAACCTGATCCGGAGCCTGGGGAACAGGCTTGAGGGTGGGCCGTGCGTTGTGTTGGCGAGCGACATGCGTGTCGGGATTCCGTCCCGCTCGCTCTACACCTACCCGGACGTGGTCGTGGTTTGCGGGCGGCCCGAGTTTGAAGACGATGGGCTCGACACGCTGACGAACCCAACCGTGTTGATCGAGGTTCTGTCGCGCTCGACCGAAGGGTATGACCGGGGTCGAAAGGCCGCCGAGTATCGGAAGATCCCTTCGCTCGCCGCCTACGTGTTCGTCTCGCAGGACATGCCGAAGCTGGAGGTGTACCACCGGCACGCGGAACGGCTGTGGCTCCTGTCGGAGGCCTCGAGCCTTGAGGAGACGCTTTCGGTCGCGCCGCTCGGAGGCCCTTTGGTCCTGAGCGAGATCTATTCGGGAATCGAGCTGCCCTAAAAGGAAGGCCTCCTAACGACTAGAACACGATTCCCGCGTTCATCGCGAGCGTTGTCTGGTTGTCCTTCGGAGTGCCCTCTTTCTCGAAGACCTTCTGATCGGAAAAATCGTGGCGGAGGTCCCAACGGACGAAGAGGTTCTTGTTGATCTTCACCTCGGGTGTCAGCGTGACGCTCTTGAGCTTCTGAACCGCACCCGTGCGGACGCCCTCCTTGTCCTCGAAGAACTCACCACGCAGGGCCAGAGCGAAGGACTCGGAGAGGCCGACCCGCAGCGCGCCGCTGGCGGCGAACCAGCGGCCGTTCCGGCCCTGTCCGGCCGCGTTCTGATCGGTTCCGTAGTTGACGTTGAGGGTCAGCGCGACGGGGTCCGCGGGCTTCAAGACCGCTACGAAATCGATGTCGTGACGGACATCGTCGTCGTTCCTCTCGGCGCCGCCGATGTAGTTCACGTAGAGCGCGACCTTGGGTGAGGGCGTAATGGCGAGCTGTCCGCCAAAGGACTTCTTCTTGTTGTTGTCCTTGACGTTGTCCCAGCCGTTCACCACCATCACCATCGCCGAAAACGAGTCCGAGAACGGCATCGAGACCTTGAGGCCGGTGTGGGTAAACGGGATCGCGTATCCGAAGAGAATCGAGCGCGTGTAGTTGTCGTTGTAGCCGTCGTAGCCCTCGATCACCTCCGCCCCCATGTGGGTGATGAACTTGCCGGCATCGAAGCGGAGACCGCGGCCGACCGGGGCGATGTAGCTCACGAAGGCCTGCTGAAGGTCGAAGTCCTGCGCCTTTCCGGTTTCGGCGTCCCGGAAGAGCCCGCTCGCGGCCGCCACGCGCGGGATGGAAGAACCCGCGGTCAGGTCGAAGCGAAACCCGATCTCAGACGGCGCCGAGACGGCCTTTTGAACGACGAGCTCCGCGACATCCAGCTTGATGGTGTTGTCGTCCACGTCGAACACCCGGTAGGTGTTCTGGCCGCTCAAGGGCTTATTGAAGTTGTACGAGTAACCGGCCGATACGAAGCCGTTCAGGGTGATCTCCTGAAACCACGATTTCGGCGGCGCGGCGTTCCCGGACGGCGCCGGTGCCTGCGCCCGAACCGGGGGCGTTAGCAAAAACATCGACAGGATGGCCGGGACCGACCAAAGGATTCGGGACGTTCTCATCTCACCCGCACCTCGCTCGTGATTTCTTTGGACCGCGGACCCCGATCGGAAAGACACGATGCTAGCAGCTGCCATCGACCCGCTTTACGACCCTTTGGGCCGGCGCTATTCTGCCTGCCGCTCCGAGTTCCCCGGAGCCTTCCGAAGGAGAGAACGCCTCATGATCCGGATTCCCCGCCGCCCCTGCCAGGTCGCGTTTTCGGTGCTTCTCGCGTTGCTGACCGGCGCGTCGGCCTGCAAGAAGAGGCCTCCGACGGCGAGCAAGATCATGGCGCCGACTCCCGCAACCGTCACGCTCAAGATCGGGGAAGGGGACAGCCTCAAGGCTCCGCGGGCGCTCGCGCTCGATCCCTCGGGCGCTCTCTACGTCGCCGACGTCGGGAACTTTCGCGTGGTGAAGTACACGCCGGAGGGCAAGCAGCTTCTGACGTTCGGGGCCAAGGGGAGCGGCGAAGGGCAATTCGAATCGATCTCGAGCCTCGCCGCGACAGACAAGGGAGAGGTCCTGGTTCTCGATCGCACGACCCCGTGGATTCAGGTGTTTTCGAAGGACGGCAAGTTCGTTCGCCGGTTTGGCGGCCCCGAGCTCGCGCTGTACGGCCCCATGGGACTCGCGGTCGGCAAGGACGGGACCCTCTACATCGCCGACACGGGCGGAAGCCGCATCGTCGTTCTCAACCCCGACGGATCCAAGAAGCGCGAGCCTCTGAAGACGATGGGGTCCGAGAGCTTCAACCAACCCTCCGACGTCGCGATCGAAGAGAGCGGGCGCGTCGTCGTCTACCAGCCCTTCGACGGCACCGCCAAGAGCGGGAAGATGTTCTTCTTCACCTCCGAGCTCACCCTGGAGCGCTCGTTCTCCTCGCTCCAGGGGCCCTCCACCTGGGACACGCCGCGCTATGTCGCCTCGAAAGGCGGCCTTGTGTATCAGACCGATCCCCAAAACCAACGTGTGCTGCTGCTGAAGGGTGAAGAGGCGTCGCCGGTCCAGCTCACGGGGCCATTTGCCACGACGTTGAGGCTCCCAGCCGGAATCGCCGTGGACGGCAAGAACCGGGTCTATGTCTCGGACGCCAACACCAACCTGGTCTATCGGTTCGAGCACGGAACACCGAAGTTCGAGGAGCCCAAGTCGGGGTCCGAGAAGCCGTCGCCGACGCCGACGCCCGAGGCCTGACGACCGCGCCTCAGAACCTTGGCGCCCGCACCGCCGTAACAACGCGCGGAACCAATCCCGTAAGAGGTGAGACGTATGCTCAAGACACACACCGTGGTCGCTATCCTCGCGGCCGCTTTGACCCTCAAACACGGCGCCGCGGCGGAGGAGAAGGCGCCCCAAAAGGACGCGCCGAAGGCCGCGGCGGAAAAGGCGGGAGGGAAAGGCCTCAAGGCCAAGCCCGCAAAGGCCGCCGCGAAGGGCGCGGTGATGCCGTTTCCCGCGACCGAAAAGACGCTCGCGAACGGGCTGAAGGTCATCGTGGTTCCGACCGGCTTCCCGAACCTCGTCTCGCTTCAGATCCCGGTCCAGACCGGCTCGCGGAACGAGGTGGAGCCCGGCAAGTCCGGCTTCGCCCACTTCTTCGAGCACATGATGTTCCGGGGAACGCCGCAGCTTCCGCCCGACCAGTACAACGAGCTGATCACGAGGGCCGGCGCCCGGCAAAACGCCTACACCGCGGACGACTACACGAACTACCACATCACCTTCGCAAAGGAAGACCTCGAGACCATGCTGAAGATCGAGGCCGACCGGTTCCAGAACCTCTCCTACTCGGAATCGGCGTTCAAGACCGAATCCCGCGCCGTCCTCGGCGAGTACAACAAGAACAGCGCGAGCCCGGTTCGCAAGATCATCGAGGTTCAGCGCGATAACGCGTACACCACGCACACCTACAAGCACACGGGGATGGGCTTTCTCCGGGACATTGAGGACATGCCCAACCAGTTCGGCTACTCGCGCACGTTTTTTGAGCGCTGGTATCGGCCCGAGTACACAACCGTGATCGTGGCGGGCGACGTCAAGCCGGCCCAGGTCCTCCCGCTCGTGGAGAAGTACTGGTCGTCCTGGAAGAGGGGCGACTTCAAGGTCGAGATCCCGAAGGAGCCCGAACCCAAGGCTCCTGTCTACGCGCACGTGCCGTGGACGAGCCCCACACTTCCCTGGGTGACCGTCGCCTTCCACGGGCCCGCCTTCGGCGAGCACAGCAAGGACTCCGCGGCCGTCGATCTGATGATGGAGCTTGGCTTCGGGTCCACCTCTGAGCTTCACAAGCGGCTCGTCGAAAAGGAGCAGAAGGTCGACCAGCTCATTCCGTTCTTTCAGAACACCGCGGACCCGTCCCTGATCACGATCGCGGCAAGGGTCAAGAAGACCTCCGATACCGTCTACGTGAGAGACGCGATCCTCGCGACCTTCGCCGAGCTTCGCGCCGGGAAGGTCGACGCCGAGCGCCTGAAGAACGCCAAGTCGAACGCCCGCTACTCGCTCGTCAGGAGCTTCGACAACACCGAGCAGATCGCCTCCACCCTGGCCACGTTCGTTCGCTTCCGGCGCTCTTACGACACCCTCAACAACTACTACGCGACCTTCGAGACGCTGACTTCCGAGGATCTCCTTTCGACCGCTAAGAAGCTCTTCCGCGACGAGCGCATGGTCGTCACCACGCTGGCCAAGGACACGCTGCCGGAAGAGATCGCCAAGGCTCCCAAGCTGGCTTCGCTCGAACCCTCCGCCAAGCCCGCATCGGGCACCGCCGCGAAAGGATCGGTCACCAAAGGCGTCCCGCTCGGCTTCGTCCTCAGGAAGTCGGCCGTGCCGCTCCTGAACATCAAGTTCCAGTTCAACGCGGGCTCGGCCCACGATCCCAAGGGCAAGGAAGGCCTGGCGGGGCTCGCGGCCGCGCTGATCGCGGACGGCGGCTCGCGCGAGAAGCCCATCGACGAGATCAAGAAGGCGCTGTTTCCGGTCGCCGGGACCCTCGACGCGCAGGTCGACAAGGAGATGACGACGTTCACCGCGATCATCCACAAGGACAAGTGGCCGGTCTTAAGAGACGTCGCCCTGCCGCAGCTCTTCTCCCCCGGGTTCCGCGAAGAGGACTTCAAGAGGCTGAAGGATCAGAAGCTCAACGCGATCAAGCAGGACCTTCGGAGCAGCAACGAGGAGGAGCTCGGCAAGGAGCGACTCCAGACGAGGATCTTCGACGGAACCCCGTACGGGCACGTCGCATTGGGGACCATCGCAGGCCTCGAATCGATCACGCTGGACGACGTGAAGTCGTTCGTGAAGACCGCCTACACACAGGGCGCGGTCACTCTCGGGCTCTCGGGAGACGCGAGCGACGAGGTGGCCGAGGCCCTCCATCTGGAGCTTGGCAAGCTTCCGGTCGGGCCGGCCGCGCCGACGCCGACGGGCGTCGTGGGCAAGAAGCCGCAGGGCCTGGAAGTCGAGATCATCGAGAAGGAGACCCGTGCCACCGCGATCTCCTTCGGGCACCCGATCGAGGTGACGCGCTCGCACCCGGACTTCGTCGCGCTCTCGGTCGCGCGCTCGTGGCTCGGGGAGCACCGGTCTTCCTCGTCACATCTTTACGACCGCATCCGCGAGACCCGCGGCATGAACTACGGCGACTACGCCTATATTGAGGCGTTTCCGCGCGGGATGTTCCAGTTCTTCCCGGATCCCAACATCGCGCGGAGGGCGCAGATCTTTGAGGTTTGGATCCGGCCGGTCGCGCCCGAGAACGCCCACTTCGCGCTTCGGATCGCCCTTCACGAGCTCGAGAAGCTCATCGAGAACGGCCTGACCGAAGAGCAGTTCGAGACCACGCGAAACTACCTGATGAAGAACGTGTTCGTGATGACCGCCACCCAGGACCAGGAGCTCGGCTACGCACTCGATTCCCGCTGGTACGGCATCGACGAGTTCACGAGCTATGTGAGGGGCAAGCTCGCCAAGCTCACAAGGGCGGACGTGAACGCGGCGATCAAGAAGCATCTCTCCGCGAAGGACCTTTCGATCGTCATCGTCACGAAGGACGCCAAGGGCCTGAAGGAGAAGCTCGTGACCGACGCCCCCTCGCCGATCAAGTACGACGGCGAGAAGCCCAAGGAGCTCCTCGACGAGGACAAGGTCATCGGCTCCCGTAAGCTCGGGATCAAGCCCGAGGCGGTGACGATCACGCCCGTCGACGACGTGTTCGCGAAGTAGGTTGGTCGTCCGGGGGAACCCGCAACCTGGCGGGTTCCTCCGGCTTAATGTTCAGTGCCCGTAGCTGGTTTCGCGGTCCAGGATCCGAAGGGTCTTCTGGTAGAGGTCCTCGACCTCCTCGCGGGAGTTCCCGATCGCGGTCATGCCGAGCTTGCCGAATTGCGAAAGCGCCCCGATCAAATGGAAGAGCACGCCCGATTCGGTGTTGTGGCTGTAGTGAAGACCGTTGATCGTGAGGATCTCGATCAGGTCCTCGGGCAGGATCCCGCGGTATTGCGGTGACTTGAGGTTGTCGGTGGCGCGGTAGTACTTGGCAAGGCCGCGGGGCGAATGGAAGAGGCCGCTGACGGGATCGAGCTGGCCCCCCGTGATGAACTGCAGCGCGAGATAGGGATGCGTGGTTCCGCCCATCCGGAGGTTGATCTCGAGGGCGTAGATCTCGTCGGGCTCACGGCCGCCGTCCATGTTGTGGCTTCCGTTGTTTTCCCGCTGGATGGTCAGGAAATCGATCGCGAACCGGCTGACCACACCCTCGCTGGCCAGGACCTCGCCGATCCTCACGGCCGCTTCCTGAATGCGCATCCGATAGGGATCGGCCGCGGGGAAGAGGCAGCCTAGGAACACCTGTCCCTTGAGCACCTGGTCGTGGGTCGAGATCGGAACCACCACGCCCGTCGGGTCGACCCTCAGCTGGACGCTTGGGGACGCCTTGTGTTCGCCCTCCAGGAACTCCTCGACGATGCCGCCCATGCGGTGAAACTTCTCAAAGTACGCGGGCACGGTCTCGCTCGCGACCGCGAACTCGAGGCTCGGCAACGCGTCCTGGATCGCGCCTTGGCGACCGCTCTCCGGATACACGAAGAGCGCGTTCCCCTCACCCGAAAAGCTGTCGTTGAGCTTGACGACGGCCCGCTTCAGGCCGGGACGCATGTGCCGAAGCTCGGTCAAGGACTCCACAACGTCGCCCTCGGTCCTGAGGTCTTCCATGCCCTGCGGGAGCGCGACGCCGGCCCGCCGGAACAGCTTGCGACTCCCGGATTTGGTTCCCAGGTGGTTCAGCTCGGGATCCACGCCGTTCAGGGGAATCCCGAGAAGCACCGACAGCTTTCTTTCGAGCGGCGTCGAGTTGAAGACCGTGAGGTAGGCGCGGGTGCGGTCCTGAATGCCGCCTCGAATCCTCTCGATCAGCCGGGGGCGCTCCAGGATCTTCTCGGTCAGCGGCCGCGGCGAAGCGTCGTACGCGCAGAGGAGCGTCAGCCGCGCCCGGGCGTGGCTCGCGGGAATCCCGACGAGGAGCTGAAAGTAGTACTCGAGGACCAGGGGATGGACAGGCTGCGACGTGACAAAGACGACGCGCGCCCGTGGATTCCGAAGCCGGATCAGGAGAAAGAGGAGCCTTTCCTCATAGAAGCTCGCCCCTTCCAGCTTCTGAAGCTCGCTCTGATCGAGACTCATCGACGGGACCACGACCGACGTGTGGGGCTCCTCGTCCTTGAGCGAGATCGAATCCCAAACCTCAATCAGGCGCGGCTTTAGGGCCTCGAACTCCCTGAGCTCGCGCTCGAGCGTCAGCTCGGACACGAATGGTTGTTTGGGGATCACCCACGTATTCTACTCCTTAGGTGGACAGATCTTCACCCGACCCACGCATCGGTCAGCTTCTCGACGGACGCTACCGTCTCGTAAGGCGGCTCGGCGAAGGCGGCCGGGGCGTTGTTTACGAGGCGCGACACGAGGAGATGGGCCGTACGGTGGCGGTCAAGCTCCTGAATCGCCATCCCGACATGGCGCGCGACATCCTCGAGCGTTTCCGCCGTGAAGGGCGTGCGGCCGGCCGGCTCAACCACCCGTTCGTGGTGGCGGTTCACGACTTCTGCATCCCCGACGCCGGGGATCCCTACCTCGTGATGGAGCTGTGCGCAGGGGGGAGCCTCTCGGACGAGCTTCGAAGGACTGGCCGCGCGACGTTCCGCCGCACGTCGGAAGTCATCGAGTCGGTCGCCTCGGCCGTCTCCGCGGCGCACCGCGCCGGCATCGTCCATCGGGACCTCAAGCCCGCGAACATCCTGATCGCACAGGACCGTGTGAAGGTCGCGGACTTCGGGCTCGCGACGCTCTCGGAGGACGATCCGGCTCCCGGGCTCACCGGCGGCTTCGCGGTCGGATCGCCCCACTACATGAGCCCGGAGCAGGCCGAGGGGCGCACCGCGGACGCGAGAAGCGACCTCTACAGCCTCGGGGTTATCGCGTACGAGATGCTGACCGGGAGTGTGCCGTTCGAGGGCGCGTCTGTGGGCGCGGTCCTCATGAAGCACCTGACCCAGATCCCGGAATCCCCATCGAATCGCGATCCCTCGGTGCCGGAGCGGGCCTCGGCGGTGATTCTCCGCGCCCTCGCCAAAGACGCCGACCGACGGTACGCAAGCGTCCACGAGTTCGCCGAGGCCTTGTCGCGCGCGTTAAGACCGGCCGGAAGCTCCAAGGAGAGCTGGGATCCCCGGGTCTCGACCAAGCCCGTCACGGCCGTCGAGAGCGAACGACCCGAGGGGGCCGGGACCCTCGGGTTCGGCAGCGGCCCGCCATCAGGAGACACGCTGGTCCAAGAGACCGGCCCAAGCCCGCAGCCAGGCGCCTCGGGCATTTCGACCCGCGTCGGGGAACCCGTTCGCACTTCGCGTTGGAAGGCGCTGGCCGACCCGATCGGACGCGAGGGGCACCTCTTGACGCTGAACGCCCGGCTTCTCGCGGCGCTGCGGGGACAGGGCGGGTTCGCGTTCGTTTCGGGCGAGCCCGGCGCCGGCAAGACAACCCTGGTCCAGGCGTTTCTCGGCCGGGAGCTGGCCTCCCGATCCGAGCTCGTGACCGCCACGGGGCGCTGCTCCGAGCACTTCGGGGTGGGCCAGGCGTACCTGCCGCTCATCGAGATCGTGGGCCGGCTGGCGTCCGGGCTCGAGGAGGGCCGTGGCGCCGGCCTCCTTCGCTCGTTCGCTCCCGCGTGGATCCCACATCTCCCCGCGTCGGCTCGCGGAAACACGGGTCCCCTGCGCGACGAGGCCGTCTCCCTCATCGCCGAAGAACGCATGCCGCGGGAGCTCGTCGATTTCCTCTCGGCGCTGACGAGAACGCGTCCCCTGATTCTGGTTCTGGAGGACCTCCACTGGGTGGACCGCTCCACCGCGGATTTCCTCCCCTATCTCGCCCGGCGCATCGGCGAGATGCGCCTTCTCGTCGTCGGGACCTACCGCCCCGCCGAGCTTCAGGTCGGCAAGCATCCGTTTCGGGTTCCGCTCCAGGAGTTCCTGGTCAACCCGGCCGTCGCGATCGAGGTCGTGCCTACGCCCTTCACGACCGCGGAGGTCGATCGCTTTCTCACCCGCGAGCTTGGATCGTCCGTCGATCCCGAGGTCGTGCGTTTCGTCGAACGACGCACCGAAGGGAACCCGCTCTTTGTGGCCAACCTGCTGCGGCACCTCACAACGGCCGGGGCGCTTCGCGTGGAAGGCGGCCAGGCGACCGCGACCCGCCCGTTCGCGGAGCTCGCGACTGACGTCCCCGAAGGTGTCATGGGCGTGATCCTGTCCCGCTTCGACCGCCTGGAAGAGGAGGATCAGCGCCTCCTCCACGTGGCGGCGGTTCAAGGCGAAACCTTCGACTCGGCGGCGCTCGCGGCCATCCTCGGAAGAAACGAGCTCGACATTGAGGATCGGCTCGCGTCCCTGGAAAGGGTTCATCGGCTGGTCGAGGCGACCGGTGAGATTGGACTCGCCGACGGGAACGTCACCGCCGGCTTTCGCTTCCTTCACGCCTTCTATCAAAACGCTCTCTATGGGCGCGTCCTCCCCCGCCGGCGCGCGGCGTGGCACCGGGCCCTCGCCGAGCTCCTGGCCGCGCGCCACGCGAATTGCCCCGAGGAGATCGCGGCGACGCTGGCCGTCCACTACGAAAGGGCCCGCGAGAACGCCCGGTGCATCCAGGCCCTGGAGGAGGCCGCCGCGGGTGTTTCAAAAAGGAACCCCCGCGAGGCCGGACCGCTGCTCCTGCGCGCGGTCGACGTCGCCGGGCGGCTTCCGGACGAGAGCCGCCCCGAGGAAAGGGCCCGCCTCCTCACGCGGGTGGGTCGTCACTACGCGGAGACCGCGGAGCTGATCGGGGACCGGACGCTCTACGAGAAGGCCCGTGAGGCGCTCGAGGAGGCGCTCGCGATCGAGCCCGAGGGCCCCCACGCGGCCGACGCCCGGACCACTCTGGGCCTTCTGCAGCTTGAACAGGGCGACAACGAGGGCGCCTTCGCGGCGTTGAGCGCGGTCGTGGCGACGACCCCTGAACACGCTCGGGCACACGCCGCCCTCGCGTACCTCTTCAAGAACACGGGCCTTTGGGACCGTTGCCTTCGGGAGCAGAGAATCGCCGGCCGGCTGGATCCACGGTATCGGCATTCCATCCCGAGGCTGTCGATCTTCATCTACCAAGGCCGATACATCGACGCGTTGGCTGAAAGCGACGCGCTCCTTCAGGAACGCCCGAAATACAGTCACTACAACTACTGGAGGGGAATTGTCCATTACTACCGTGGAGACCTCACTGCGGCGCGCGACTGGATCGAGCGAGGCTACACCCTGGACCCGGACAACCTGATCGCCAAGGGCGTGAGGGCCTTCCTGTTTGCTGTGGACGGGGAAGCGGAGTCCGCCCGCCCACTCCTTCGGGAGGTGGAGCCCGGTGCCGCCGCCGATGGCACGTTTACTTATTGGATCGCCAAGATCCACGCGGCCCTCGGAGAGCTGGACCTCGCCATCGAGTGGCTTGGGCGAGCCGAGAGACTGGGCTACTGGAATGCCCCCTGGATGCGGACCGACTGGGCGCTTCGAACCCTCCGACCCTTGAAGTCGTTTCAGTCCCTTCTGGAGACGGTTTCATCCCGTCAGGATCGCTTTTCGGCACTGATCGATCGATTGGAAACCTCGTCCGACTCGAATCGCCAAGATTTGTAGGCCCGAGGCCCCATTCAAACGCCAAACTTTGTCAGCGCTTCCACGCTGAGCCTGCGGGACGCGGGGTCGGGCGATGGCACCGGCCTTGAGTACGGCTCGACCCAGGAGGTATCCATGAAGAAGAACCGGAAAGGCTTTACCCTGATCGAACTGCTCATCGTGGTCGCGATCATCGGCATCATCGTTGCCATCGCGATCCCCAACCTTCTCAACGCCATTCAGCGCGCCAAGCAGAAGAAGTCCATGGGCGACCAGCGCACCAACGGCGGCGCCTGCGAGGCCTATGGCGTTGATTGGGGCTTCTACCCGGACGTCACCGGCATCGCTGGACTCCAAACCAAGCTCACCCCCACTTACATCGCGGTCGTTCCGCAAAAGGACGGTTGGGAGAGCGCCTTCTTTTTCGCGACCAGCGCCAATGGCTCCCAGTACACGATCGTCAGCTACGGCCGAGACAAGATCGCGAGCTCGGCACCTGGAACGGGTTCGACCACCAGCTTCAACGACGACATCATTTTCGTCACAGGGCAGTTCTCGAGGAAGCCTGAAGGCACCCAGTACTGACGTTTTGGTCTTTCGGTTGTTCTCTTGAAAGAAGGCCTCTGGAAACGGAGGCCTTCTTTTTCTCGGTTGGCACAAGCCAGCCTTCCTAATTCGTGGCGTGAACGGCCCAAGATGCATTGGAACGAGGAGGGACCATGAGGGAGGACCGGAGAGGCTTTACCTTGATTGAGTTGCTGATCGTCGTCGCGATCATCGGCATCATCGTCGCCATCGCAATTCCCAACCTCCTCAATGCCATTCAGCGGGCGAAGCAGAAGAAGTCGATGGGGGACATTCGCACCAACGGGAGTGCGATTGAAGCGTACGGCGTCGACTGGGGCGCCTATCCCGACGTGAGTTCACTCTCACAGGCGAACACCAAGCTGGCCCCCACCTACATCGCCTCGGTGCCTTCTAAAGACGGCTGGGAGAACAGGTTCTTCTACGCGACCGCGAACAACTCCTCCGCCTACGTGATCGTCAGCTATGGACGCGACAAGATCGCTAGCTCCGCACCTGGAACGGGCCCCACGACCAGCTTCAACGACGACATCATCTTCAATACCGGTCAGTTCATGAGGAAGCCCGAAGGAACCCAGTACTGACCCTTCCTCGACCATCTGAAAAGAGCCCTCAAGAGGCCTCCGTAACGGGGGCCTCTTGCCGTTCTGGGAGAATCCCGAAATGACCCGCGAAGTCCGCCACGGAGCGGCCCTCGGTGCCGGTTTGGGACTCGTCCTGAGCGGGCTCCTCATGGCCGGCTGTCTCTCGGCCGGACGGGTTCCGGCCCGCGGGGATCTTCCGGACTTTTTCTGGCCTATGAAGGCCTACACGGCTTCCCGCTGGCAGGAAGGCTCTCCGGCGCTCTGGAACCCGCTCTCCGGTTGCGGCGAGCCCTGGATGGCACAGCTCCAGACCGGCGTCTTCTATCCGCCGGATCTGGTCTTCCTCTTGCCCTGGCCGAGCGGACCGCTGGCTTCGATCTCCTTTCATGTCGTCCTCGCGGCCGCTGGTTTCGCGGCCTGGCTGACGCGTCTCGGCGCTTCGAGATCCGGCGCGCTGTGTGGGGCCGCGCTGTTCGCCGGAGCGGGGCCGTTTCTCTCCCTCGTCCCCGTCTTCAACAACGCCTGCTCCGCGGCCTGGCTGCCCTGGCAATGCCTAGGGGCGTTGGCCGCGGCCGCGACTCCCGGTCCTTCCGGCATCGCGGGTCTCGCCTTGGCGACCGCGTTTGGGTTCCTGGCCGGCGAGCCCTCAATCGCTGCAGCGGGTGCCGTCGTGGCGGCTGTTCTCGCGCTCGCGAGTCGACGGACGGACGGACCGAGGGCAACTTCCGAGCGCACCCCCGCACCGATGCCCTCCCGCGGGATCGCGATTTCGAAGCTCGTCTTCGGCGGACTCCTCTCGTTCGGCCTCGCGGCGATCGTCGCGATTCCGTTCGCCCACCATATCGGGGCGGCCGGTCGCCTTTCGGCGATCACCCTCGATCAGGCCCTCGCGAGACCGGTCGAAGCCGGAGATCTTGTGGACCTTTTGATTCCTCCCAGCCGGGACGCCACGCGCGCCGCGGTTGAAGGGCGGGGTGGGTATCTGATCTCGCTGGCCTTGGGTCCCATGGCGTTCCTCCTGGTCGCGGGGGCCGGTTGGCAAGAAACGACGGGCCGACGCACGTTGCTCTTGGCCCTGGCCAGCCTCTTTCTCCTGGGATTCGCCATGGCACTCGGCGCCCGCGGCGTCCTCCTTCCGCTCTTGTACAAGCTCTCCCTCTACCGTGGCCTTCGCTTTCCAGCGCGCTGGTTTGTGCTGTCGCACGTGGCGCTTTCGGCGCTCGCGGGCTTGGGACTCGACGGCTGGGTGAGGCGAGAGCCGGAGCCCGACCGTCCCGCGCCTGGCCTTCTCCGGGCGGCCTTCCTTTGGGCAAGCGCGGCGCTTGTCTTGGGAATCGTGACTCTTGGGCTCTTCACGGGCCACTTGACAACCGGGCGGGACGGAGTCCGTCTCGCAACGGTCCTGGTCGCGCTCGCGTTTGGGCTTGCGACGATTGCGCTGTTTCGTCGAGGCCTTCTCAGCACCCGGATCGCAGGCGCCTGTCTTGTTCTCGCGGTCGCCGTTCCGTTGCCGTTTGTGGCCTCGGACCCACTGGAGTCCGTTCCGGCGGCCGACCTCGTGAAGAAGCCCTCCTCATTGAGGGGCCTGTCCGGAATGGGGAGGATCTACCCAAGCTCGTCCAGCCCCACGGTGCTGGTCCACGCCACGAGGCCCGACGGGCGTTGGACGATCGAGACTCCACGTCGCTCCGCGTCGATCCTGGCCGGCTATTCGAACCTCCGGCACGGGCTCCCGACCGTGACGTCGGCGTCGCCGATCGTCAACCGCAGCCTCGAAGCGCTGATCGGAAGCCCCTCTCGCGAAGACCCCGTCGCGCCGCTGGCGCTCGCCAACGTGCGGCATGTGGTGTCGCCCTTCCCTATTGGGTTCGGGGGTTTCGGGGCTCCACGCGAGGCGTCCGGCGTGTACCAATACGACCTTCCAAAAGAGCGCGTCTCCGGACGCGCCTTCTTCGCCCGCCGCACGCGGAGCGCCACCGATGAAGAAGCCAGGCGTGAGCTCTTCCGGGCGGGGTTCGATCCGGGAGCGCTCGCCTTCGTCGAGGGGCCCGACTCCGCTCCCCATCCGTCTCCCGGTCCCTCTCGCGCGAGCTTCTCGATCGCACAGGTCACCGTCGATCGCCCCGAGACCATGGAGATCGAAACCAGCTGTGGACAGCCGTCTTTTCTGGTCTTGACCCGCGCCCACGATCCCGGCTGGCGGGCGACCCGGGACGGAAACCCCATTGCTCTCTTTCGAACGAACCTCGCGTTCCTGGGCCTTTGGGTTCCCGCCGGGGAAAGCAGGGTCGTGCTGACCTACGAACCGCCCGGATTCGGCGTCGGCATTGTCATGACGTTCGTTTCGATCGTCCTGACGATTCTCGTGGCCGTTCTCGGGCGAAGATCGGGTTGATGGAAACCCTGGCCGACGGCTTGATTGTCCTCTTCGCGTTTGCGTTCGGCGCGATCGTGGGTTCCTTCGCCAACGTCTGCATCCACCGGCTCCCCCGCTTCGAATCGATCGTCTCGCCGCCCTCCCGCTGCCCGGGCTGCGGCGGGAGGATCCGCCCCTTCGACAACATTCCGGTTCTCTCCTGGCTTCTCCTCCGGGGCCGCTGCCGCGCCTGCGGCATTCCCATCAGCCCTCGCTATCCGATCGTCGAGGCCGTGACCGGGCTCGCTTTCGCGGCGTCGGTTCTTCGATACGGGATCTCGCCCCAGGCGGCCGCGCTCTCGCTTCTCTCGGCCGCGTCTGTGATCCTGATCGGGACCGATCTCTCCCATCGCGTCCTTCCCGAGGAGATCACACGCGGTGCGCTGGGCCTGGGCCTCCTCCTCGCGGCGCTTCGCGACACCCTTCTACGGCCGGAGGGCGTACCGTTTCGGCTTTCCGAAAGCCATTTCGCCTATGCGGCCCTCGGCGCGGCCCTCGGCGGCCTCGGCCTCCTGGCCTTCAGCTCGGCCTATCGGGCGCTTCGCGGTCGCGACGGCCTCGGGCTGGGCGACATCGAGATGCTCGCCATGGTCGGCGGGATCATGGGTCCGTGGGGCGTGTTCCTGACGGTGCTCTTCTCGTCTCTCGCCGGCTCGCTCGTGGGAGTCGGCTTCGCGCTTTGGAACGTCTGGCGTTGGCGGGCCGCTCGAAGCGCGTTCCAGAACGCGGCGCCCCGGGAGAACACCGCCCGGCTCGCCGATCTCGTCGTGGACCTCGCGGCCGCGGGCACAGACACGGTGGCCGCCTGCGGTTCACGATGGAGTGAGATTCCTGGAGCGGCCCTCGCGGGCCAGCCTCTCGGCTCGGCAGCGGGTCTCGCGCGAAGGGTCGCCGCCGTGGTCCGGATGGCGAGGCGAAGGGCACGGCACGGCCAACCGGAAATGGCCTACGGCCCGCTTCGGCTGGAGCAAGACCCTGCCGAGGCCCCCCTTCGCGAGGATTTCTTTCGGATCGTGACCGTCCGTTCGGTCGTCCTTGGGCAGCGGCTGTACGTGCGCCTCTCGCGGGCCGACATCCCGTATGGCGTCTTTCTCGCGCTGGGCTCCGTGACCGCGTTTCTCGTGGGTCGGGCCGCCCTTGCCGCGCTCTTCGGCGGTTTCCCGCTGCCCGGAGACCTTCTGCTGCCGTGAGCTCCGCGCCGACCGCTCGCCGAATGCGCGGGTTCGAGCGCGAGATCCGCAATTTCGTGGTGGGCGGGCTGCTGTTCCTGCTGTTTCTGACGCTGCTGTCCTTGATGGCCTACCGCAACGTGACGTCCTGGGCCCGCGAGGAATCGTTCCAGAAGTATCGATCCGAGGCGGAAGCGACGGCCCTTGCCTTGCGCGTCTCGGCGCTGTCACGCAGAGGCTCCGAAGAGAGCCGCGGCCCCGAAGCCATGGTCTCGGCGCTCGCCAGCGACGCGCGGGTCGCGACGCTCCTCCGCGAAGCCGGCGCTCGCTTCGCGGGCCTCTTCGACGCCTCCCTGGCCCGACGCGGTCGCGCCGGGTTCCTGCCCGATCACGATCTGACACCTGCGCGGCTCGAGGAGGGGGATCGCCCTGGGCCATCTCGGACCCGGATCCGGGAGGTCCCCGGCGACGCGCTCCTCGTCGTGGTCGTGACCCTCCCCGGTCCCGAAGAGTCCCCGCCTAAGGAGGAGGCCGCGTTTTTCGCGGTCGGCTACGACGCGAGCGCGCTCGCCATGGCCCGGCGCAACGAGGGAATCCTGTCTGTGGTCATCCCGTTCGCGGCGCTCGCGTTGCTCGTGCTGGTGGTCCCGTTCCTGAGGCGGCTGATGCGGCCCATCGACGCGCTGACCGAGACCGCGCGAGACGCCGGGGCCGTCGTCCCCATCGTCCCGGCCTTCCAGGAGCGCGCAAAGGACGAGGCCGAGCACGCGATCGCGACGTTCGCGAGGACGGTCGGGGAGCTGAAGAAGAGGACGCAGGAGCTGGACGAGCTGCGGCGCCGGGAAAAGGAGCGGGCGGACGCGCTGGCCGTCACCGCGGAGACCCTCGTCAGGTCCCACCCGGGAGGGGTCCTGGTCGTGGATTCGAAGGGAAACCTGGTCGACGCGAACGCGCCGGCGCTCGCGGCGCTCGCCTCGGGACGAACGCTCCTCGGGCGCCCGGCCAAGGAGGCCCTCGCCGACTACCCTCCGCTCGTCGAAGCCGTGGAGGCCGCGGCGGCCGGCCGCCCCACGCTGGCCCGGGAGTTCGTCGCCGCCGAGGAGACGCGGGGCCGTGTCTTCGCGGTCACCGCCGCGCCGGTGGTCGGCACCAGCGCCCCCGAGGTCGCGGGGACCATGGAGGCTTCGGAGTCAACGTCCCGGCTGCTCGGAACGCTTCTGTTCCTGGAGGACCGGACCCGCGAGAAGAGGCTTCAGCGTGAGCTCTCCACGCGGCGCGAGCTGGCCGCCCTGGGCGAGATGTCGGCCGGCATCGCGCACGAGTTTCGAAACGCCACGGCCACGATCCTCGGCTATACGCGTCTCGCCGCCACGGTCACGGACGAAGACGCCCGTGAGCGGCATCTGAGAGCAATCCGGGCCGAAGCCGAGCACGTCGCACGCGTGACCGGAGACTTCCTGATCTTCGCGCGCCCGGAGCGCGTGGCCCCGGCCCATACGCCGCTCGCGGAGCTCGTGGCCGAGGCGGTCGAGGAGGAAAGCGTGGCGTCGCCCGAAACCGAGTTCGAGATCTCCGGTCCGTTCGGTCACGCGCTCGTGGATCCGTCACTCTTCCGGCGCGCGCTTGTGAACCTCCTGCGAAACGCCCGCGAGGCCGCGGCGGAGGCCGGCCGGTTAAGGGTCCGGGTCTCCGGCCAAGGCGACGAGGATGGGATCCTCCGCCTCGCGATCGAGGACGACGGCGTGGGTGTGCCCCGGGAGGCTCTTGCGAAGGTCTTCGTGCCGTTCTTCTCGACGAAGGAGAACGGCACGGGCCTGGGCCTCGCGCTGGTCGCCAAGATCGTCGCGATGCACGGCGGAACCGTTCAGGTCGAGCGCGCGACCTCGCTCTCGGGGGCCCGGTTCGTGATCTCGCTTCCCGCGTTGCCAAAGCCCGGGGCGCTCCCTTTCGCGCCCTGACGCCTCCAAGAGAAGAGGACGATCGCAACAAGAACCCCGCCAAGAGCCAACCCAATCCCGCGGCGGATCCACGGGTCGTCGTAGGTCAGGACCAAAACGCTCCGGCCCTTGGGTACCACGACCGCCGACAGCGACAGATCCACGCGCAAGACTTTCGTGCGTTCGCCATCCAACGTCGCGCTCCAAAACTCGTCCCAAGTCTGGTTGATCGCGATCAGCGAAGGGGCGTCGCCCTCCCCGGTCCTGGTCACGAAGAGCTCGATTCGCGAGGGGCGCCGTTCGATCACCTCGACCGTTGCCGGGCCCGGCGCGGGAGGCACGCGCAATCCGCCCGGCTCGGCGCTCATCGGATCCCGCGTATCAAGGCAGACCGTTCTGGAGGCCGCGGCTCCGAGTCCCAACACGGCCTCAAGCCAGCCCCGCTCGCCATCCACCCGGGCGACCGAACCCGCCGCGAACGCGAACGGCTGAGGGGAGCGAAGCCACCAGACCTCGGCGAGGGGCGCTCCGCGCGACGTCTCCACCACACGGGCGTCCACACCGGGAAGGAGCTTCACGAGCCCCGTGACGCCGCGCCTCTCCAGGAGCGCGATCCCGGTCGCCTGATCGTGCCGAAGCACCGCGCGAAACAGCCGGGTCGCGTGACTCGACCATCGCAGCTCGGTCAGGTCAAAGTCGTTCTCGAAGGCCGTTGGGACACCCCAGAGCGCGGGAAGCGGAGGAAAGACCAAGCGTGGAAGAACCGTCTGCCCCTCCAGTACCCAAGCGGCGTGATGGAAGATCGGACCCCTGCCATGGCCCGCCAGGATCTCGCGAATCGAAGGCACCGGGGGCGAGGTGGGAAGCGCTTCCGTCCTGGCCAGCCGCACACCCGAGGAAAGGAGGTCGAAGGCGAAGACCATCACGAGAAGCGGCTCTTGGATCCGACGTGGGAACCGGGCCGCAAGCGCAACGGAATAGCCCAGCGCGACCACGATGAGGAGGGCGATGTCGAGGGTGGCGTCTTCATGGGCCTGGGTCGCCGCGGAACTTCCCAAGACAAGAAGCCCAATTTGACGAGCGCTGAAAAGAAGCCCCACGGTTGCTGCGAAGAGGCCCGCGACAAGACTGCGCGGAAAGCGCGAGCGCCAGCGGCCCATTCTGCGCAAGAGGCCGTCGGTGCCAAGGCCCGCGAGAACCAGGACCGAAAACGAGGTCAGCAGCACAAACTTCTCCGGGAATCGCAACCCCGAAAGGAGCGGCGCTCGCCGGAGAAGGCCCCAGACGGGCGTGTGGGCGCCAGACGCCGCGATGAGACCCGCGACGGCCAGAAAGACCCAAACCAGCCGCTCGGGGCGCCTCCGAAGCGCCCGAGACGCAAGCGCCGCCGCGGCCCCGAACGCCACGAGAAGGCCGTGGTACAAAGAGAACACAAACGGAGCCTCTTTGTCGGGGTAAAGTGCCGCGCCCGCAAAGCCCTGCCGCCCCCGCTCGACGCGGCCAAACGCGTAGGGCCAAAGAAGCTCCAGTGGGCGCGCGAAGGGCATCGACCAATAGCTGGCGGCTACCTCGCCCAACCCTTTCGCGCGGTCGGTCTTCGAAGCCAGCCGCATCGCGGGGAGAAGCGCCGCCGAGCCGATGGCAAGCCCGAGAGCCAATCCCCCCGCCGGGGCGAGCGCTCTCACCAAGTACGCGCGCGGGGAGCGCCCCACGCGCTTACGACGCAAGACCTCGAAGACGAGAACCGCAAGAACCAGGGCCGGCGTCATCAGGAGCGTCGACGGCTCGGCCGCGAGACACAAGAGCCCAAACGCGAGGGCGAGGAGCGCCACGTCGCGCGGCCTCCCGCTTCGGAAGCCCCGGAGCACGAACGCCAGCACCAAGGGCAACGCGGGAACCGCGTACAGGATCGGCAACAGGTTCGTCATCGACAAGAGGTAACCGCCAAACGCGAACCCGAGGCCTCCAACCAGCGCCCCACGCCTGCCGGTCGGCAGCACCCGCAGAAAGAAGCGCATCGAAAAGAACGCCAGCACGACCGGCAGAATCACTTGCAATCGCATCGCCCACTCGAAGGGCAGCACCAGAAACAGCCATGTAATCGGGTGAAAGATCGCGTGCTCGGGGTTCGCGGCGAACGGCTGGCCGGTCGCGAAGTAGGGATTCCAGAGGGGCAGGCCGGAGCTCTCCGAGGTCAACCGCCGAACCAGCGACTTGGCGGGGATGTAGTAAGCCAAGAGATCCCGGTCCACGAACTGCTCCCCGAAAAAGAGCGCCCCGCGAAACAGCGCCAGCGCCGCGGCAAGGACCGCGCTCAGGGCAAGCAGGTTGTGCGATCGGCTTGCCAATCGCCTGGCCCGTGTCAAGCGTCGTCTTTCGCCGGCGCGAAGAAGCTGATGCGGCGCACGTTTTGGTCAATGGCGAGCCGGTGCTGAATCGCCGGGAACGCGCGCTGCTCGCAGTCCATCCTTTCGCACAACCGGCACGTGGTTCCGATGGGCACGATGGCCTTGGAGTTCTCAAGATCGACCCCATCCGCGTAGACCAGCCTCCTCGCGTAGGCGATGTCACAACCCAACCCGATCGAGAGGCGCGTCAGCGTGGATCCATAGCCTCCCCAGGTCTTGCGGATCGTGCGGGCGATGCAGAAGTACGTCTTCCCATCCTTGGTTTGGGAAAGCTGGACCTGAATCTGCCCCGGCGTCATGAACGCCGCGTGCACATTCCACCTTGGGCAAAGCCCCGAGAAGCGCGCGA
>WBZQ01000899.1_pt1 | contig 21747 bp, 20 predicted proteins | sample 5204251 | NCBI WGS metagenome assembly WBZQ01 (sample SAMN12412402, study PRJNA552823) | activated sludge metagenome | isolation source: activated sludge from nitrification reactor of wastewater treatment plant... | place: USA: Virginia | collected 2017-09
GCAAGGCGAGATGGGGACGAATCGCGGGACGTTCGGCGATGGTCCAGACTCGATGGATATCCGCATTGCCGGAGAGAATATCCTGAGTCCCTTCGAATACAAGCATGTCGATCATCACGTTTGGCAAGGCGGCCTTGAGCGAGCGAATGACCGGCGTGGCTAGGAGCACATCCCCAATTCGACGCGTGCACACGATCAAGGCACTTCGCAAGGCTTGGCTCATATTGCCATAGTACGTGAGGTTAGCCGTAACCCCGCCGGCATCAGGGGAGGCCATGTTGATCAAGCCCAACCGTGGACCGGATGGTCGTTGATCGCAAGAGGTCGTCAAGACGTTGCTGGTTTTCCTGAAGATGACGGCGATCTCGCTCCGGATGCCACAAATGGAAGACCGGAGCAGCAAATCGCGCGTTCTTATGCTTGACCCCGGCATGCAACAGGCGGATCACGAGATCTGAATCCTCAAGTGCCCACCCTTGATTCGACTCGTCAAGTCCATTCACCCGAATCAGATCCCCCCGCCACACAGAGAGATTACACGTTTTAATTCCCTTCCAGCGGTTGGGTGCCCACTTGCGAAACGATCCATTCGGCAATGCGAGCAACGGTGCAATGCGGTTCACATCACGTCGCACCCAACACTGCACCCACCGAAACAGCGTCCAGTCATGAATCGGAATCCGCCCTCGCAGCACCCTGTTTGTCAATTCTTCGGCAAGCAGCAACCGATTGGCCCCCAGGAAAAATCCGGACTCCGCAAGCGCCTTATGAGTCCCCACGAAGCGACGGGAAGGGATACAGTCCCCGTCCGTAAAAATGATGTAGTCGGCCTGTGTCGACGCAATCGCACGATTGCGGATCGCAGCAGGTCGGCATCCTTGATCCTCCTGCCACACATGTAATAGCGGAAATCCGGCGCGTCTCACAAAGTCTCGCACCACGGTCGCCGTCTCCTCCGTTGAACCATCATCAGCGACCAATAGCTCAAATTCACGGTCACGTTGCGCACAATACCCCTCTAGCACAGCGGCCAGTGCATCCGGTCGATTGTACGTCGTGACGATCACTGCGGTCTTCATTTTGATTGCACATCAGGCCTACGAAGCGCGGGTTGTGTAGGCATCGGCCACCTCTGTTGAGCCTCATACCGTTTCGCATATCGATAGAACGTGCCCTCAAAATTTCCGAACGCGATCACAAATCCCGGCCAGCCATCGAGAAACCCCCGCTTCGCCACGTAGTGCTTCAGGAACGACCAGATGCCGTGCCCCAGGGCCGCTCCCATCGACACTCGACGATCAGCGAGCTTGAGCGCACCCAGCGAGGAATAGCGATTGGCCTTTTTCACAACCTCTTCAAAGTCTCTGAACGGAACCTGCCAAATTGCCTGCGATAAGCAGCCAACAGGCTTGCTTGTCAGCAATTCATACCCCTCGTGAACAGGCGACTCCGCATACTTCATCGCCCCTTTCCGAAACAATTGCGGTTGGCGAAAATTCGGATACCAGCCGGAATGTTTGATCCAGCGCCCCATGAAGTAATTCCGCCTGGGCACAAGATAGGCATCGTGCGCTGGAGTACCAGCTAGGACCCTGAGGATTTCATCGCGGACTTCCGGCGTACACTGTTCATCCGTATCGAGGCTGAAAATCCATTCATGGGTACAGGCCTTGATGGCTTGATTCCGCAGATCGCCAAATCCATGGAAAGGGATCTGGACGACGCGAGCCCCTAAATCTCCTGCGATCCGAGCGGTCTCATCCGTACTGGCTGAGTCAGCGACAATAATTTCGTCCGCCCACAGCACACTATTAATGGTGTCGGCGATCTTCTTCGCTTCGTTGTACGCGATGATATACACCGACAAGCTCATGTCGTTTTCACGTCTGAATCGGTCTCTGAATACATGAGACCGGAGAACCAGCAGTAGAGAAGCTTCTCGGTATGATCAACCAGCAAGTCATTAAAGAGGCACCCAACTACCATGATGAGCACCAAACCTTTGGTGAGCAACCTGCGCCCCACGTCTGCGGAAGGACAAATTGATCGCCATTGCTGGACAAACAGCCAGAGCAGTAAGCAGAGTCCGACGATGCCTACTTGAGCCAGGATCATCAGATATTGATTGTGAGGATGCGTCGGGACGTCTACACCCGCCGGTTTTGCATATACCCCATAGGCCTGCATAAACCCTCCCGTCCCGGCCCCAAACATGGGATGATCTTGTATGATTTTGACCGTGTGCCGATAAAATTCTACACGCTCCTGTGTCGCGACGTCACCACCAAGAGAAATCCCTTGCGTCACATTGGACGCTGTCAGAGTCACTCTATTATGGAAACTGGTCGAGAGCTGATAGGCTCCACTGAATAGGAGCACAAGAATGGTCACGGCTCCTGCCATGCCACGCCAGCCAAAGACCGTGTGGAGTGCCAACACAGTAAGTCCCGCCATCAGCACATAGCCGGTTCGACCATGCACCATCAGGACATTACCGGCAGCCAAAACTGAGGCAAGCCCCCATCCCCATCGCACGCCTCGGGATTGAGACCTCCACGCCAAGATGCCGAACAACAGTGCACCAAACGTCATCAGCACATTATGAGTGATGTGTTTTTTGAATACACATGGGTTAGAGGCATTACACCCGTTAACCCACCCGTTTGAAAAAACGCCTGCCCCCAATACAAGCGACAACACCAAGGTCACTGCTAATGAAGCTCCCAAGGCTAGAATCGCACGACTTCGTTCTTGGGCGTCCATCGCCATCGAAATTAGCAGAGGAATCAGCAAGAGATCGGCATATTTTTTTACGGCAAGCACTCGGTCATCGAGAGCCCCTCCTCCCCATAAGGATCCTGCCAGCAACCATCCAAACAACAACAAAACGCTCACCGCAACGGGATTTGCGGTGATTCGACGAGCCCGTTCCTTCCACTCTCCACTGGCAAGCCAACACACAACGAGCAGCACAATAAGAATGCTGTCCGCTATAACCCAAATTGGAATCGTGAAGCCGAGCGCGGTTGTGGTCCAACCTGCTACCCATCTTGCTTTAGATTGTAATCGTTCGAGGGGCACACTCATCATCTTCATGTCGAAACAATCAGGAACTTGCGCAGGGAAGTGGTAGAGGCTCTGATTGCCGTACCCACAGACCGCATCTTTTCACTCCCCTTGCAAGAGCGACCGTGCTTCGGGAAGGAAACTCCTCCAGTGCGAAATTATCTCGGCGGAACGGTCGCACCTCATGACCTAACCGGGTGGCAAGACACAAGGCATAACTGTTTGCCTTCGTTTGACATCCGGTAAGATCGAGCCCGGTCAAGCTATGTATTGACTGTCACTCTGGAGGAGTCCTCGACCGGCATAGTCTGTACCTTTTTCTTACTACCCGCCACCTGAGAATCCGGAACCGGGCAAGAGGTTGCCATCTTCCCTTCGAGCATATGCACGAGCATCGCCAATAGGACGAACATTCCCGCCCACACACCAAGGATGATGACTCGCACGTTGTCCGTTGAGTGATGATATGAAACGGCTAGCCCTCCGCACAGAATCATGACTCCATACTCTGCAAGCACAGTCCGACGATGGCTCCACCCGCTCAGAACTACCCGCTGGTAATAGTGCTCCCGGTGTGCTTCCCAGACCCTTTTCCCGTGTAGAACCCGTTTGACCAATGTCACGCTCGCATCCACAATGAAGGGGGAGAAAATCATGATCGGGACCCATATCTCGAACAATCTGTCTCGAACCCCAAGAATCATCAATGTACCTGCCAAAAACCCAACCGTGATGCTTCCCGCATCGCCCATAAAGATACGCGCGGGTGGAAAGTTATGCATGAGAAACCCCAGCGCACCCATCGCAACAAATGTAGAAATGATCAGCATGACCGGGAACTGTGCCTGCCATCCCAAATAGGCAAGAAACCCGAATCCCCAAAACGTCATTCCACCGGCGAAGCCGTCCATACCGTCCATAAAGTTGTAGAGGTTGGCCATCCAGACCAGCAGCAAGGCGCTCACGGGGACTGCCGCCAGCCCGAGTTGAATTGTAGGCCCTCCAGGAATAGGGATAGCTGACACGGTTAACCCAACACCGGCGATAACAATACAGGCGGCGACAGCCTGTACACCCAAACGGAGACTGGCGGGAAGCCCAATACAGTCGTCGATGAATGACACCACAAAGACGAGTAACATCGATAGGATGATCCACAAACTGCCTGACGCCACTCCTTTCGGCAACACGGCCTTCGAGGGTTGCGTAATGGCCAATAGACTCGCAACCAGAATAAGTCCGATCACGACGCTGCCGATCACTGCTAACCCTCCAGTCTGAGGAGTCGGCATGGCGTGTAAGGTTCGCTCGTTGGGATGGGCAAGAATAGACAGGAAAGATTTCGGTGAACAGAGTCGCTTCGTGATCCACCATGCGACCACAAACGTAACCAGAGCTGGGAAAGCCATCAACATGATCGCTCCATGGTACTCCGTGTTTGTGTCCTTGTCAGCATGTGAGCGTGCTGAGTGCGGATGATTCCCAAAATCACGGATGCGGTATCCACAGGGCGCGGCTGAACTGAGTCACGGGGCAATGCCCCATCTCACCCGCCGCCCTGTGTCATACGACCATTACCCGTTTGGCCGCATGCGCACGGAACCAGCCGGCGGTCTCCGCAAGACCTTGATCGACGCAAAATGGAGGGTGCCAGTCCAACTCTTGCCTGATTTTCGATGGGTTGACCTGGAGAGACTCAACCAGACGCTCAACCACCATCTGCTTTCCAACAACGTGCCCCAAACTACGGAGTATCGGGATAGGCAATGGCCAAAGACGTGCCCGTAATCCCAGTGCCTCGCCGAGTCGCCGAATCAAGTCTGGAGTAGACAGATCCTCTCCGTCACTCACCAAATAGGTTCGACCTGCCGCTCTATCGTCCTCGACTGATCGGATGAGCGTGTCAACCAGGTTCCCCTGGTAAATAAGACTGCGTCGGTTTTCTACTAGAGCAAACGGCAGCGGAATTCCCTTTTGGACAATCTTTAGAAGTTGCAGAAAATTGCCTCCCACACCGGGACCATACACAAGCGGAGACCGAATCACGACGATCTCAAGACTCGTTTGGGATGAGACCATTGCTAGGGCCCGCTCTGCTTCCCACTTTGAAACACCATATGGATCCTGCGGACTTGGGGAATCCTCTTCCGTAAACGGCGCGCTGCTCTTCTCGCCATTTACCTTGATCGAGCTCATGTACACGAACCGACGGACTCCTTGTGCCCCTGCGGCCCGGGCAAGCCGTTCGGTCCAGTCTGCGTTGATTCGATAAAATTCGTGACGTCGATCGGACTCGTGGCCAGCCATAACGTGGACCCGCGCCGCCAAGTGGATGACCACCTGCACCCCCTTAAGCACTTGTTGCAGTTCGGCCGCCGTCGATTGATCGTGTAAGACCACCCAGTTGAGACCACCGGGATGAGAACGTTCTTGCAGTGGTGTTTTGCTTGGATTTCGTATCGTCCCCCGCACCTCATACCCGGCCCTCAGAAGATTCAGACGTAACGCTCTCCCGATGAACCCCGTTGCCCCGGTAACGAGTATCTGTTGCCCCATCTTAACTCGGACATGCCAGGTCAGCCTGGTCGAATTGAGACACTTCGGTATGATGAGAACTTTGCCCACCTGCCCACCGGCTGCGCAGATCGACCAAATCGCCAAGACTGCGGATTCGGCTCTTCACTTCACCAGAAACTCCAATAACTTGGCGGGGTATTTCGAGGAAATCTTCAAGATGTTCGTGTGGATCCCGTTCTCGCGACAGGCGCGTAAGACTTCTCGATTGAGCAAGAGCGTACTGCGCCAACCGCCGGTGCTGATGCCGCCAACCCGCATCCGCACCAGCGTTTCCGGAAGATTGCGGTAGACCAACCTCTTCTCGTGAAAGATTCGTGCGCAATACTCAAAATCGCCGGCGATGCGGTAGTCTGTGCGAAACAGCCCGAATCGCTCATAGACATGTCGTCTGAGAAAAAGCGCCGGATGGGCCGGCATCCACCCCCATGCAATTCGGTCAGGTGTAAACCGTGCGGATCGATATCGGCGAACGGTACGCGCGGGATGCTCCGGCCGGAAAAACTCCACATCCCCCAACAGAGCATCCAGTCGTTCAGCTTCCATGACCGTCATCACGCGGGAGAGCACCGCCGGCCCAGCATAGACATCATCAGCATTCAGAAAGCCGATTACATCGCCGGATGCGAGCATCAGCCCCTTATTCATCGCGTCATACACCCCCAGATCCGGCTCAGACACCAGCCTCGCAATCCGCCCCGACGATTGCCGCGCGATCTCCACGGTCTTATCCTGTGAAGCGCCGTCAATAACAATGTGCTCAAGATCGGAATACGTCTGTACCGCAACCGAATGGATCGTACTCGCGACAGTCGACGCGGCATTGTAGGCCACTGTGACAATGGTGATCTTCATGACACGACATTCAACATGGAACAGTGACCGCCTTGTCCTGTCCGATCCAACACATTCAAATACAGCGCCCTATAACGCTCAGCGACGTCCCTGAGATCGAACTCTGCTTCGACCTTTTCACGTGCCCGTTTCGACAACGCACACCAGCGCTCTTTATTTTCCAAGACCCACTGCATGCCATGAGCCAGATCAAGCGACTCAAACGGTCTCGCCAGATAACCGTTCCGTCTATGTTCGATCAAATCCGGCATCCCTCCGATATTGAACGCCACACAGGGCGTGCCGCACGCAAGCGCTTCCATCACAGTATTGGACAAGTTCTCTTGGAGTGACGGTACCACCACGACATCAACAGCTGAGGCCAACAGAGCCAGGGTCACGTCATCGTTCAAAATACCCATATAGTGGACCGGCAGACCAAAATCCGGCGGAGAGATCGGCCGTGATGCCCCTACGATAACAACTTCGCAGTCGTTTTGATGTTCCTGAGCCTTGCGAAATGTCTGCAGGGCTTCCTTCAGCTCTTGAGACCCTTTACGGTGGCCCATATTGGCATTGAGCGTGCCAAACAAGATCAGTCGCTTCCCAGTCGGAAGTCCGAGCAGTTCCCTCGCCCTCTGTTTATCAACCGCCCGAAATCGCGTGATATCCAGCCCGTTTGGAATAACCTCGATGCGCTTGTCGAAAAACAGTGCACTCTTTCGTGCGCACTCGGCAAGCCATCGGCTGGGGGTCACAACGGTCAGCGAAACCTCAGCCCATTTCCTCCGTTTCTGTCGCCACACCAATCGTGACAAGTCCGTCTCTCGAGAAGAGCCAAGCGCTGGGCACTTCCCGCATGTTCCGACATACCGCCCACAGCCATTGTCATAGTGGCACCCGCCTGTAAACGCCCACATATCATGCAGCGTCCACACGACAGGCGCTCCGCAATCGGTGAGAGCCGACGGATTCAGAAACCCCCCTGCTACCCAGTGCAGATGGACAATGTCAGGCTTCATCCGTCGCACACGCTTCGCATAATTCCCAGGAAGCAGCCCCGGGTAATACACACCGTTCCCACGCCTAGGATAGAAATACGTCGGTAAAATATCGAATTGCGGTCTCATGACCCCTAACAAAGTCTCGAAACGGCTGCGCGGACCATCTACGTAGGGATCATCGCTGCTCTTTGACTGCACAAGCATCTGGGACTCGATGCCGGCCGCTCGAAGGCCACAGTGAAGCCGATACGCCGCTCGCGCCGCTCCGCCACGAATATCATACGTGTTCATCAGCAGCGGTCTCATGAATCGAACGTGTCGACCCCCAATCTGAAACCGTTCACAAGAAGGAACAACCCGCTTAACACAATATCACCCATTGAGCGCTCTCCATATCGGTCTCACCAATGCCTTGATTGGTTCGACGATGGGATGCACAACACGAGACCAGCTTTTCGAGAGCCGCTCCTGCCGACGCGCTTTCTCCCAGTTTGGCTCAGAATCGGTTTTCCGAAAAATCTGCGCATGCCTGACACCAGGAATGGTGCCGACATATGTGCAGCCGAGCGAAGGAACGATATGGCGGAACGCATACCGTAGATGGAAGGTTTGAGGAAGATGGCATTTAATGTCCGGGGAAAAGCAATTCGCCGTCACGATATATCCTCCCACATGGACATGATGAAGCAGGTGTCCGAAGACGTCTAATGGATCGACGATGTGCTCCAATACGTCTTGCGCGACAATGCAGTCCGCACGCCCTGGCAATGCCGCGACAAAGGTCAGATTCGTAAAACTTCTGGAGACAGCGAGGGCAAGTTTTCGCGGGAATGGCTCAACAACCATCACTTGCGAATTTGGACAGAGGACAGCAATCTTTCTGGCAAGGGAACCATACCCGCCTCCATAGTCATAAATCACCTCAAAGGCATGCCCAGCGAGCCACGCAGCAATCCGGTCCCGATGCCGCTTGGAATCTTGGTCACATTCCGTGAAAAGGCCATTGAGCAACCATACGGGTGACTCATAGAACTTTGAAACCGCCTCCTGGTGAGTCTCCGAATATCCGGCACCGGCATTCTCCCATTCACAATCCATCAACTCCCATATTTTCGCCAGATCAAGCTCACTCCCTTGCAGGCGAGAGAGATACGCCAACTCGTCACCAGCCAACTCATGATCGGGGATATCAATCTGAAGAATACGCATCGCGCTAGTCGGCAGCGTACAGCAGCCTACCTTATCGAAACACCTGTTGATGATTAGCCCGTCCCGGAAGCTAAGTACCTCCGCGCCCATCGAAACATCGCACCCAACTGACCTCCCGTTTGCCTGAATAAAGCTTTCTTCACCAGCGCATAGTCGTGATCCACAACTTGTCTCAAACGCGGAAACGACACCGGCTCATCCGAGATCGGCTGTCGCGCCAAGGTCCATCGCAACACTCTCGACCCATGCGTGCCGCTTGCAAAACCGATGTTTCGCACAAGAGAACGTGGCGGAAAGAGCGCCATGCCGCCTCTCGAGAACACACTCAGATACCAGCGAATTGCCCACGAATCGATCTTTCCATCCAGCTGCATCTGCATCATCGTCGCATAGTCGAAATGATCGTCCAGATTGAAGCGCTTCCTCAATGTGCGATCATCGCGAATCTTCTCCCATCCTTGCGCCGATGGATCGAACTGCTTCCACGCCCTTTCCCAAGTACCCCATCCCCAGGATGTGACAAACGGCACAAACAACGCTTCCGTCCGCCTGGAAAATTCTGGCACATGGGCAATATGGCCGGAGATCTGCATGACACGGGCATCGTGCTCATAGGCTGTCAGCGCATCGTTCATGTAGGACAAAAACCTTGAAGACGTCACCAAATCATCTTCTACCACGATGACACAGCCATACGTCTCGCACAGACCGGTGACTCCATCGATTATGGAACGAGCCAACCCGTAGTTGATAGGACGCTCGATGAGTGTGACAGACTGGAACCCGCTGATGGTTCGGATATAGGATCGGACTTCCTCAACTGGCTGCCGTGGCGTTTCATCTGTTGGCGCGTCGGAAAAGACGTAAAGCGGAGTCTCAACGGCAAGCGTATTGGCTGCTAATGCTTCTACGGTTTGCCGGGTGTGATCGGGACGGTTGTAGACGAATAAAGCAACGGGCGCGCGGAACACTACTGACCCTTCTGCGGCAACAAGATCGATTTGAACCAAAAGAGAATATAGGGTGCCAACCAAGCCAGGAACCACAAGGGGCCCTTATGCCGATAGGTAAACACCCCCCAGGCCTTGATTGGGAACCCCTTCGGCCCGAGCAGTTGTTTCCATCGCGTAGAAAGCGGCGTCTGACTGCCTGCATATGGGCGAGGTTGGTCGTTGCTTGCGCACGTCCCGCAGTACCCAGGAGCAATGTAGATGCGACATCCGTGCTTGACAGCTCGCAAGCCATAGTCGAGATCTCCCATCGTGTGCACGAAGGCCACATCGAGGTTTCCAATTCGCTCGACGACGGATCTTGGAATCAACACAATGTTGCCGTTCATCGTATCGCACGCGAGCGGTGTCTCCATATGCGGAGGTGTTTTTTTCCATGAGATCACGCCCGTTGGCTTAAGATATCGACGCCACCCACCATACGTAAACTGGCCCGTCTTGGGATCACGGGTGCTGCCGACAACGATGGTCGCCTCACACGCATCTCGAGCAACTTCCCGGTAGGTATCGAACATTCTCACCAACGCACCCTGATCAAGAAGTGTGTCGTCGTTAAGCCACAGGTAGAAATCGTAGTTCCGGTTGATGGCTTCCTCAAACGCCCAGCGGACACCTCCACACCAAAACAAGTTTCCATCCCCAGTGAGGATCGTGGCGTGAGGAACAAGATCGCAGACTGCTTGCGCCGTTCCGTCGCTTGACCCATCATCCACAAGAAACAGATCGACCAACGCTTCTGGAATAGCCTGAGACTTCAAGAAACGGACGCTTTCAGTAGTGGATGCGACTCTGTTGTGGCAGGCCATGAGGGCCGCAATGCGAACCATGGAAACACCTTGTCCGTGGTGCCCGCCGCCATCGCCCATAGCGCCTATCGTTTCCTAAACTGTAGGACTAAACAGTCCTTTTCACGAAACGGAGATTCGATCATGCGCAACAGGAACATCAATAGGTAACGCATCAACGCTGCATCCAACCAATTTCGGTGCCAATCCAATCGGAATTCCTTTGAATAGAGCGCCGCCTTAAGATTCAGTCGGAACCACGATTCCGGTGTCCGGCTCCACGCCAGGAGCAGATCAAACCCATACTGGTTCGCCAACTTCTTCATTGCGTCACGCGTGTAATGAAAGAGATGAAATGGCGCAAACCATCCACTGACCCAATTGCATCCGAATACTTTTCGCCATATGCTGGCGGCATTAGGCATGGCAAGATACAGCATCCCGCCATTTCTCAAGATCCTCGAAAGTTCCTGAAAAAACCCATGAGGGTCACGAAGATGCTCAAATACCTGCATGAGGTAGACGATATCGAACTCACCCGATGGAAACGGAATACGAGAAAAGTCTTCCACCTTCCTCACATCGTAGCCATGTTTCCGACATGCTTCGACCGCATACGCAGCGATCTCTGCTCCCGAGATCGCCACTCCACGATGATGGAAATCACTCAGGTATCCGGCATGACCGCACCCATAATCAAGGACTCGCGCTCCCGAAGGAACCTCCACGAAATCCCGCGGGTCCACGTCGCCACTGACCCAATGAAACAGCTTTCTGAGGTTCGAATAGCGTGACCCCGCTCTCTGCGAGAGATCGATTTGGTTATCTTGTGAATAGGCATCGTAATACGAGGCCAATTGGTCGTCCGTCGGGAGTGGCACCATAGAAATGACCGTGCACTTTTGACACTCGGCAACTCGCCACACCCCAGGCAATCCCTTCCGTCTATCGCTCAGAAGAACCCCTCCGGTACTATCCAGTGCCTTTTCATAACAAACGGGGCAGCCAAGACCGATAGGAGGCACCTGGATGGAACCCGCTTGCCCTGCTTGTGTTTCAGAAACGATCACGTGGTGAATTTACCCGTATCGCGTAAGGAAAAGCACAACACTAATCGCCTACTTTCGTTAGGATAATCAGGGCATGATCAGGGAATCGTGAGGGCAACCCATTATATTTCTTCAGCGTCACCATCCTTTTAAAATGACTCAGCAGCGTCTTGTAGAAAGGATAGTTATACGCAGCAGCCGCATAGGTTGGAACCCAATTTTCAAGCTTGAAGTTAGATAGACTCTCGAAAAACAATCTGGACGGGAAAACAATATGCTCAGGATACTGGACATACCACCAATGAGCACCGGACGCCCTTGCACTCACGGACTGAATGTCGCCCGTCAGTACAATCAACTTGCCCCCCTTAACCAGCTTGTCATGGCAATTATTCAGAAAGGTCGGAATGTCGTAGAGATGTTCGATCAAATCAAATGCCGTGATGATTTCAAACTGATCCGATATCTCATCAAAAGCTTGATAGGGTGTATGCCCTTTGCCGCGTATGACCTCGCGACTGTCATCGGAATATTCCAATCCTGACGTTACACACCCGAATGTTCCAGCGAAGTCGAGTAGCTCACCGGTATTGCAGCCGACATCCAAGACCCGCCCTTTGTCTTTAAAGACTAGGGACATGGCATGCACAACCTCCGAGGTTTTTGACTGATCAAATCGAATTCTTGACCAACGATCGCCAGCTCGGGACATCGAATATAAGGTTGTGGTTGTCGTCTCCGGAATAATATTTTGAACGAATCCTGAAGAACATTGCCCGCAAACCCAAATCTCAGGCTGGTGATTCAAACTGATCTCCAGGGAAGAAAAATTTACTGTTCCGCCATAGGCGGCGGAATCTACCTTATGGACATTACTTGAATGACATAGCGGACAGCCATTTCGCCTAAAACTATTATCCACAAGCGTGATATTCATTGTTCACAATCACGCGATAACCATGGTTCTATTACGTCCCTTCCCCATATATTGCTAAATCCTCTGCGCTATCCACTTCGCCCCACTCTCCAGCGTACGGCAATGCACGGACTTTGACTCCATACCCTGTGATCAGCTGTTGTAACATCCCGGTCATATCCAGCTTATCGCACAGTGTCGAAACCAGTCCTGCACGCAACGATTCGACTTGTCGCCACGAGCCTGGAGTAAATCGCAACAGCCCCATGTATTGGCCTTGGACATCCTCGATATGCTTAGGCTTCTGTCCTATTTCAAGCAGATCGCCATTGTCATCTATTCGGAAGGTTTCCGCATCTGATAACGGATCTTCAAAACGGTCCTCCCATAACGCGCGCCAATTCCGATCATAGGTTATTGCCAATTCGGCATTCGTATCCATCAACATTCGTACGGCACTGGCATCATAAAAAATGTCCGAATAGCTCACCACACAGGGTACGCTTTTCAACCATTCCTGCGCACAGGCGAGGGAACTAACCATGTTGGTCTCAGCCCAGCGCGGGTTGTCGAATGGCGTGAGGGCAAACCCTTCGAGCATTTCTTTGCGATACCCCCGTACAATGCCGACTTCAGTAATTCCAGCTCCCTGCAGTGCCGAAATTTGCCATTGCAGTAGCGTCTTTCCGCGTAACTCCACCATGCATTTAGGGCGTTCGTCCGTTAAGTATTTCATGCGGCTGCCCCGACCGGCAGCGAGAATAATGGCTCTCATCACAATTCCATCTCAAGTGAGAGGACGCTCGTCACAGGAGCAGCGGGCAGTGCCATGTTCGGGTCCCTGTCAAAACGGTTCAGACCCTCTCGAGTCCACGCCACACTGCACGCCGAGCAAGCCCGGGCATTTCCAGCTACCACCTACCCCTGAATCAATGCCTGAAATCTGTTCATATCTGGGGGTGAAAAGGTGCTTTCACGTTCGGGATGCCACATCCAGCCTTCCCATGGCAGGACCTCATGACGCACAGCCTCAATCGTCCCGTCTTCAGCGCGGGCCATCACCACAAACCCCGGCGGGCAATCGGCCAAAGCAACATTATGGAAACTATTCACCTCGTCCGGCCACTCACCTGAAATTGCTGCTATTTGCAAGTGATGACGGGTACGCACATGACCACTCACCGGCATGAGGCTGCCATTCGCCCACACCGCCATCATCTGCATTCCCCGGCAGATTCCCAACGTAGGCAACCTTTGGTCCTTAGCGTAGGCCAGCAAACAATGCTCGGTGCTGTCACGCTCAGGAATTTCACCGATATCATTGCCGCCTGAAAGCAACACGGCATCTGGATCTACGGCAAATAACCAATCTTGCAACCACATCCTTTTATCATCGCGTTTAGCCTCGGGCATGAAGGTATTGGGTACTGGTACTGGGATACAGCCGATAGCCATCAGCCACTGACACAACCGCTGATCCACTGCATCGCGCCGCTCGCCCCGGTCTGCCCATACATCAACCCGCTGGCTCACGGCCACTTTCAACACCGTGCTCAAGCCAGCACCTCCACCCGGCGCCCGGCGCAATCCACGTGCAGACGAGTAGCCTGTGACCAACGCCGATATAGCATCTCTCCAGCACCGATGACGGCGGGTAAGCCCATTTCACCGGCACGAATTGCCATATGTGAATTAGCTCCACCCCAAGCCGTAATCAGCCCGGCTATGGGACAAGCAAATAACCAGTCGAACCCAGGATCGGCATTAGGAATACAGACAATCGCGCCGACCAGTTTCTCGCGCACATTACATCCCGCAATTGGAGCCGTGACTTGCTTTTGGGTTATGAAATTGGGCGACGCTTCCGGCAATTCAAATGCCCACACATCTTCCGGTTGCGCGATTACAGGGGGCAGGGAAAGAGCAAGCGTCTCACTGTAGCGAGCCGCTCCTTCCTCAATGGAGCGAGCAAGGAGGCCCTTTGGATCAGCAGCCGCCACATGGAGTTCCCTGAATACCGCAATGTCGCAGTAAGCAAGACTCTCCTTCGAAAATCCCCATTCCGCTCCGCAACTGGACACCAAAGCGAGAACATCGGACAGGTTACGGGTGAAATGAAACTTTGCCAATTCTCTCAATTCAATTCCAGCTTGCAGGAAATTGAACAATTCAACAGGATTTGACTGCAGACCGTGGGCGTCCAACAGTTGTACTATCTCGCGCATCTGCGGCAATGTCATTGAGAAAGGTTCAGCGGTCTCTTCCAACGAGGGACGTTGATCCCAGTCAAAATACAACTCTGGCGCCTCATCGTAGCGAGGCGACAAAATGTCATAGGTCCCAGGCCGTAAATGTCCGTAGCGCGCCAGAAAGGTGGCTTTGTCTAGGATTACCCGGTCTCTGGCCAATTGGCTACTGACAGTGGACACACTCGCCATAAACGAATCGTAATCGGATTGCGCAAGTATCCCGACCGTAATCAACGATTTGAGCATTTGTATGGCGACAAAGCCTGCCCGCGCTAACCCGGCAAATGGCAAGGTCCCGTAACGCTTGGCGTCTTCCAGCAACCAATAGATTCGCTCCAGTGGGTCCGAGCTAGAAGACAGTAGTTGCTCTCGGCGTTGTTTGAGAATATCCAATTTGGCAGCATCGGACCGCCACAAGCCATCTTGCGGATGTACGATGCGGTTCGTGAGGGTCCGAAGGCTATCGGCAATGGTCTTTTGTTCCTGGGCTGAGAATCTCGCTTCCGTTAGGCGCTCAAGACGTGCCGGTAGATCCAATGTGTAGCATGAAAACACAATCTCGAACTCCACCTTGTCATGCAGAGTGGGCTCGTCTAACAATCGGTCAATGTAATAATCCACCAGACGTCCGGCCAGTTTCTCATCCAAATCCGCCGGAATGAATGAATTGAACGACAGCCTCACATCGATGTAGGGCAACCCGAAGAAGTGCGGCATCAGCGGGAAGCTACGCAGGTTCCGGTAACCATAGTTATTCCGCTGATATGCCCAAATGGCATCTGTCACTAGCTCGCGGTACAGTGACAACGCAAGCGGCTTAGGACGCACTCCGATAATTTCGGCAGGGTTCCAATCCGGCATTACACCATAGACTGTGCGCCGCCCCATCAGAAAAGGATGCGGACGCATCCCGCGTGCTACTTTGTCGGCGATCAAGGTAATCCTCTGCGCCTGCACCTCAGGCAACTGACCGGCTGCTGGCATGACCAATGGACGCACCTGCAAGAGCCATAGGGTATCCGTATCATTTTTATGGGTGACAGCAAACTCGCAATCCAGCGGTACACCGTCAAACAGCGTCAGCAATTCATCCAACAAAGCCACCGTGCCGACCAATTCACGTGGAGGCGGAAACGGTGACAAAGCCGCACCCTGCCATGTTCTTCCGTTATACCCTCCCGTCACCCTGGCAGTATCTGATCCTTCGGTCCAGTTCACCACTCGATAGGATGCGCACGTATTAGGATCATGGGAAAACGCCACCCCAGATCGGACAACGTGTTGCAACATGGGCTGTATCAGCACTTCATCAGCATCGACGGCTGCCCCATACGAGGCAATCACTTGCTCGATCGCGCGTTCCAGCCCATCCGCCGGCACGTCCCGCAAGGTCAGATAAGCCCCGGCATTGGATCTGCTCGCACCGTCTTCCAGTTGGCAACTAGAGCGCACAATCCATGGAACAGCACCCAGAGAAGCAGAAACCTGTGCGAGACAACTTCCGCGATCCCGCCGCCAGTCGGCCACGGTGAACTGCACGAGTCGTGCGATACGGGCAGACTTCAGTCTATGTTGTACCTGCGCCAACGTTCCAGCTTTGGTGGTGAATGTGAGGATCCTGGATGCCATATGCTTGCCTTACACTAATTGAGCAACCCAAATGTTGGTGGAGTACGGAATGCGGATGGTATCTTGACCCAGCCCTCTTAGGTACTCCTCAATGGCCTGAACAACCTTTGGGAAATTTGCGCCAGCCTGGCGTGCTAAGGTTGCATGGGATCGCCACGCCTCCACACATTCTTCGATGGATTGCTCGTGTACCACACTGGCATCCACATGCACCACTGGGCCAAATAAACCGCTTTCCTCAATCACCGTTGCCTGATTTTCCCGGCGTGTACCATAGCCATAACCCACCACCAACGCTTTGATAATGGATTCGATACGGTCCTGAATCGGATCATCCAATTGACGATGGTTCCACATACAAGCAAACCATCCATTCTGCTTAAGGATACGGGCAGTTTCCTTAAGAGCCAGCTGACGATCACATACATTGAATGAACTGCCAAAGGTGACCATATGGAACGACTGGCCTGTTTGGCCCGTCTGTTCACCCGTGCCCTCAAACCAACGCACATTGGGTAACAATGCGGTGCGCTTGATTCCGTTAGCACGCATCGCGTTATTGGGTTCCACTGCTGTGACATCAAATCCTCGAACCGCTAGCATCAACGTCAGATGAGCCACTCCAGCCCCGACGTCACAGATCGCACCCGACTTGAGACTGGCAATGGACAACATGGCATTTATAGCTGGATCCGCATAATCTGGGCGCTTGAGATAAGCATTCGCCAACGTGGTGTAATCCCATTCAGTTTTCATCGAACTTTTTCCCTCTTGAGATGTTTCATAAACTCTTCCGCCACTGCATCAACCGATTTTGATGGGTCAAATTCAAGAACCCAATCTGCCGATTCAGGCTCATCGATGGGCAAGTCCAATCCAGCCACATCTGAAAGTTCACCGGCATCGAAACGCCGGTATATACCTTTGGGGTCACGGCGGCGGAGTTCTTCCACTGGCACTTTTAGATATACCTCAAAATAGCCAGGCAGGTTTGCCCGATTCCAAGCATGGATTTCGCGGAACAGGGAGATAGTGGCAATCACCACCGTCACCCCTTGTCCAGCGATGATTCGGCACAAATGTGCATACTGAAAGGCCAGGGCCAACCGTCCTTCCCGTCCATGGTTCTTGGCATTGGCTGTCGTCGCACCAAATACATCGCGTAACTCATCTCCATCTAAAAATACAACCACTTCTCCACTGACACGCAGCCGCGCAACAATCTTGCCTGCCAGCGTTGTTTTTCCGGCTCCTGAAAGTCCCGTGATCCAATACACTGCCGCCTGTTTCACGCGTTGTACCAACCATTAACCTCTTGAGTTCTAACTCCAAGTGCAACACTGTCAGCCCCTCATGGGCTAGGGTGTTGCCATACGAACATGATGCGATCAACAGCTGAGTGCCGAAGAACGTGCAACCGTCAGTCTAGGGCTCGCCCAAGGGCATTCACCCCGAACCCTGGCGCGGATTTGGGGACGGGCCCCGAGCCCAGTGAGCCGCGAGGTCACTCAGAACCCGACACCCGACTGTCCCTCCCGGGCCTGTACGGCGCAGCGCCACGCAGATATCCGAGCTCACCACCCACGGCGCTCTCGAAAACTCCGTGACCCATGGTTGTAGCCGTCTGTCTGGACACACCTGACCGCGGGCTGCTCGCCCGAGCAGATTGTGGGACGTCTGCGTCGCCGGTATCCGGACGACATGAGCAAGCGGCTGTCTGCTGAAACCATCCAGGCGGGGCTGTAGGTGCTGCCACGTGGTGCCTTGCGGACTGAATGGTTGGCGGCCCTGCGGCAGACGCGCAGGACCCGTCGACCCCAGGCGCGTGGGAAGGACCGACGCGGCCGATCGTGCAGTGCCGGGGCACTGGGAGGACGATCGCCTCAAGGTAGCGCTGAACGGTTTGATCGTGGGCACCCTGCTGGAACGGACGACCCACCTGGTCTTGCTGGCTCGCATGGACGGGACGGATGCCGCGAGGGCGTACCAGGACTTCACGAAGACGCTTCGGCATGTCCCTACCCCACTGCAGAAAACGCTGACCTATGATCGGGGGAAAAAGCTGGCGGAGCCTGAGCGGGTGGCGCACCGCCTCTCGCTCCAGGTGTGCGTTGTCGATCCGCACAGCCCCTGGCAACGTGGACCCAACGAGAAGACCAATGGCTTGCTGCGCCAATACTTGCCCAAGGGCACGGCTCTCTCCACAAATACCCAGCGTAAGTTGACCGCCATCGCGCATCGGCTCAATACGCGCCCATGAAATTGAACTTTGCGACGCCTCTGGAGGTTGACGCGCAGTGGCGTCAGTATTCACCCGTTGCACTTGGAACTTGATACCGCCCCCTTTTAAAAAGATTCCTGCACCGCCTCAGAGAGCCCCTCACACTTGAAGGAAGGTGGATATCATGTTTTTCCATAGCACGAACGATTCTCCACCAGGGCTTGACGGTATGCCGCCTGACCAGTCCTTGGATTTTTCGAATACCATCACCTTCTTTAATCCCGAGCATCAACTCTTCTAACCCCTTCAGTAGCGCAAATGTTTCATACCCGGATAAGCCGGATCTTTTGAGCATATCCTCGTCCAGCGACAAAACAAACTGGAGGGCTTGAGTTCTATTTGCCGAAATATCCGCGCCATTGCTTTCGGCGCACCAAAAGTTTGGTGAAACCGGAAGGTGCTTATAAAAGCCAAGCACGCTGGCATGAGGCATGTAATTTTTCTTGGCGACTTCCACCTGTTGCTCATAGCCAAAATATGCAAGCAATCTACCGGCACCTTCGGCAATTCTCGTGATATTCGCTGTCTCATCCGAAGACTGCCACGTACCGACTTGACTGGCCCGATTGATCAACTCCGTATCTTCAGGATGCTGCTCCCGATATTTCTTTTCAGCAGTGGCAGCTTTCTCAAACGTAGAGTTTTCCAGCGCATCCAAAATTTCCCGGTCTTCGGCTTGAATTCCCACAAAGTGCAGGACATCCCTGATCGTGCGATCGGCGTCCCGCTTGTAATCCTCGAAGCGAAAACACCTGACATTTGACTGCTGTAGCCAGACTTCGTTGAACAGACACCATGTATCGATCTTATTGCGCAAGGTGTATGGATCTGGAAAGTCTAGAAACTCGCCGAAAGCCATTTCCGGCAATTCGCGACGATAACGAGACAACAGCGCGTCACGCGGATCACGCACGAAATATATGATCCGATGCGCTTGATGCCTAGCGGTCGGCCAGTGATGTGTCCACTCAATCTCGATATCTTTGCGGAAATTAAACGTGTGTCGTGAGCTAAGAATCGGAAGCCATTTTTTCAGTCGGACTTCAGCTGGGTTAAGCGTATAGCCTTCCGCCTTGAAACGTTCCCACATTACACCCATCGTCTCTCGGTATGTCTTTATGCTAAGTTCAAGAAAGCAATTGATTAACCACGTCGCCCCTGACGGCTCACGCGGGGAAATGAGGTACAGTTTTTCAGGCTTCATCTGTACTTACCTACTTTTCATCAAGAACTATGGCCGAGCCAACCCGTGGAAACTCTCATGATACGAATCGACAACGGTTCCAACATAAGCCAGCACAGAAATATTGCAGCAATCACGCTCTCCACAATTAGAACACCTGTGATATCAGTAATGAAGTAACCAACGAGCGCAGCACACACGGAAACCGTGAGCAATAATGTAGCACGTACCGCCACTCTTTGAATTTCCTGTTTGAATCCCACAATACCACCGATCATTTGGACAAACCGATAGTATTCAGCCCACGCATTGTAGGCTGTGGTTAGCGATAACCCGATCCCTGCACCCCAAAGACCCAAAAACGGAATCAAGGTCAATGATGCGATACAGTTGAGCACCGCTAGATTCAGATGCATCCGAAAGATAAAGCCTAGATCACGAATTCCAATCAGAGCGCTGTATAGAGGGCCGGCGAAGATGATACCGATGCTAGACGGAATGAGAGTGACGTAGAAGACTGGTAGATAGTCCATTTCACCTCCCAGCCAATACCGTGAAACGAACACCATTAATACGCAGCCAATACCATGCATCAAGATGGCGGGGATTAGTCCGTAATGCAGCACCTTGAGGTAGTCGTTGCCCCCCTCAATACTCAACTTACTCGACAATTGCAAAAACGTACGACATGCCCCTCCAAAGAGTCCTCGGATGCCCACAACTATCTTCATGGCAACTTCATAGGTTGAAACACTTGTCGGCCCAACAAATCGGTTAAGCAAGAATTTATTGAACGGGTCAAAGAATATGTTGACCAAATTCGCCCCCTGCAATGCGACGCCCTGATTTAATAAACCAGGAAATAATCTAATTGTTTCGGCTGATGGTTTGAATGAGCTCAGATGTTTCATCCTCAAGCGCACCCAAGTGGCCAGCAACAAGTCAATTACGCCACCTGCCAGCATAAATTCCCCAATATCAACGATGTTCAGCTTATGGGAAGAGTAAGAGCTAAACACAATCAAAGTAAAAACTGCCGGCGGGCCGAATAGTTGCGCCTGGGCCGCAAGATCGAACCGGCCTAAACTCTCAATGACAGCCACATGACCGGCTCCTAGTATCTGACAAATCGCGATAAGCACGACGACCACAAGCAACTGTGAAAGTTGACTTTCAACTAGAATATCTCCCCCCCAGTAAATAAAGGTATGCAGGAAAGGCTGTCCGAGGAGGAACGCGGCAGAACCAAGAATGGCCACGCCTACTAACGTCACCGTCCACACAGCAGAAAATAGGATGTCTAAACCGTGCCCTGAGTCGGGCTGACGCTGTAACTCAGCAGCATGCGTAACAGCAATGGTATGTATGCTGTTGAGTAAGGCCACATAAAACGCCGTGATTGACAGCATGACGGTCAAGTAACCATATGAAACCGCTCCGGCTAGATTGATCGCCAAAAGGAGATTACCCAATCCGAATAGGAGGCGAACCACCGCCGAAACTCCTCCCCATGAGGCATTCCTAAACAAATTTGGCATGGATCAAAGCCCGTGCGCTAAAAACTGCCATGAAAATAGTGGCCGGCATGTCGGTTGGATTGCAGCCCGAACTCACTGCCTACCAAGCGGGGGAGACCTGCGCTGAATGAGACAGATGTGCTCCCAATCCACTCATCCGAGCCAGCAAAGCTCTACCTTGATGAGAGGGCCTCCCACCGTGGACATCCGCTGGGAGTCGGTTAACTCGAGAGTTTTCCCCAACCTCCTAAATATAATGCTCCGTACCGACGCTCACCCTCCCACCACATCATTCACATCGATCTCCACTGCTGCCGCTTGTTGAATGAGATGCACTCCGATCACCAATCGATGTCGTTTCTCTTTCCGTAGCAGAATTCCGTAAATGCCCTGCAAGGGACCACGAATGACCTCAACCTTCATCCCTTCGTGCAGATAGGG
>WBZQ01000903.1_pt1 | contig 21702 bp, 15 predicted proteins | sample 5204251 | NCBI WGS metagenome assembly WBZQ01 (sample SAMN12412402, study PRJNA552823) | activated sludge metagenome | isolation source: activated sludge from nitrification reactor of wastewater treatment plant... | place: USA: Virginia | collected 2017-09
GCCCTGTATCTTCATCAGAGACGTACACGTTGCCGTTCGCGTGCACCGCAACGCCCAACGGTTCTTCGAAGCCGCTGGCCGCCTGCGTATACGGCGCGAGCGACGTCAACGTGCTGGAAGAACCCGTCGCCCCGGCGTCCGCCGCCATGAACGCGCCCAGCAGGGCCAAAGCCGCCCCCAGCCCTGCCAGCCCTCGCGACGCCGATTGCCTGGAGAACCACCTGGCGGACGCACCGATTGAAGAGCGCATGCACAGTCCCCTGTCACTTGAGAAGATGCGGCACCGCACGCCCGCCAGCGCCCGAAAAAACCTCGACACCCGCACGGGTCTCGAGCGCGAGGTTGCCCACTGGCCGACGCAAGTGGCGCAGATCGAACCACCAGTGCGAGCTTTTGTCAAGAATATATCCTGTCGGTCCTCGACTAAAGCGGTTGAGTCCAGCCAGAACGCCACGCTGCGCGCGGGCGACGGGGCGACTCGTCGAATTTGTGCCGCCCGGGCACCCCGCGCGCCCTCCCGTCAGCCGGCCGAGATGACACAAGCCACGTCCTACCAGCAGAATGAGCAGTCGCCGGAGCGATGCCATGACGCCGCCATGACGAGGGAGAGACACACTCCAGCCCGTCCGCTTCGAAGCGCGCCCGGCACCGGATTCGCCGTCGGCCTGGCGCTTGTGTGCCTGTCCTGCACGGCGCCGGCTCGGACCTCGACGCCGAGTCGCAGCGACGTCGTGACGAGCGGCCCCTTCGAGGACGTGTTCCTCTTGAGCGGCGAGGTGGAGGCCGTACGCTCCCTCGATTTCGCCGCGCCGCGCGGCACTGGCGAGGCGCGTCTGCAGTGGCTGGCCGAGGACGGCAGCGAGGTGCACGCCGGCGACGTGCTGATCGCCTACGACGGCTCCTCCATCCTCGGCGGTCTCGAGGACAAGCGCCTGCGCCTGACGCAGGCGCGCATCGAGTTGCAGGGCCGCACGCACACGGCGGACGCCGAGCGCCTGGCCAAGCAGGCCGCCGCCGAGCGCGCCGAGGTCGAATGGGAGCGCGCGCGTCTGGCGGCCGAAGTGCCGGCCGAGGTGCAGCCGCTGCGTGATTGGCAGGAGAAGCAGAACGCGCTGCGGCGCGCCGCGACCGCGCGCGCCAAGGCGCGCCTGGAAGTGCGCGCGGCGAGCGCCGCTGGAGCCGCCGAACTGGTCGCCGCCCGGGCCGCCTTCGACAAGGCGCGGCGCGATCTGGCCGACGCGGAGGGCCGGCTCGAGGCGCTGCGCGTGCGCGCGCCGCGGGACGGCATCTTCCTGGTCGCCGACCACTGGAATCGCAGCGAGGCGCGCAAGCTGCAGGCGGGCGACGTGGCCTTCATGGGCCAGCGCGTGGCCTCGCTGCCGGACTCGAGCGAGCTGCAGGTCGGCGCGCGACTGGCGGCGGTCGACGAGGGCCGCGTGACGCCGGGTCTGCCCGCGCGCTGCGTGCTCGACACGTACCCCGACCGGCTCTATCCGTGTCGCGTGGCCGAGATCGGGGCGGCGGCGGAAGACGGGCAGACGCCCGGCTTCCGCGTGCGCATCGAGCTGCTCGCGCAAGACCCCACGCGCCTGCGCCCCGGCATGTCGGTGCGGGTCGAGGTCGTGCGCCGACAATTGGCACGCGCGCTGCTCGTGCCGCGCGGCGCGCTCGTGCGCGAGGCCGGTCGACACTACGCGCGCCTGGCCGACGGGGGCCGCGCGGCGCTCGACGTGCTGGCCTGTGCGGCGCTGCACTGCGCGGTCGCCGCGGGCCTGCAGGAGGGCCAGCGTGTCGCGCTTCCTTGAGCGCTCGCGCCCGTTCGCGCTCCCGGGCGCGCTCGCGGCGACGCTGGCGGCGGCGGCGCTGGCCTGGCAGACGCAGGGCGGCGCGGCGGTCGAGCGCGTGGTGCGACGTGCCGACCTGGTGCTCGGAGTGGACGTCGAGGGAGAGTTGCGCGCGCTGAGCGCCGCGCGCCTGGGCCCGCCGTCGCTCAACGACACCGAGTTCAAGATCGCGTTCCTGGCGCCGGAGAGCCGGCTCGTGCGGCGGGGCGAGCCCGTGCTGGGCTTCGACACCCGCCAGCTCGAGCAGGCCCTCGAAGCGAAGCGCGCGGAGTTGGAGGAGGCGCGCCAGCGGCTGGAGCAGAAGAGCGCGGCGCTGCAGGTGACGCTGCTCGACCTCGGGCAGGAGTTGGCCCAGGCGCGCGCCGAGTTGGGCAAGGCGCGTCTCAAGGCCGAGGTGCCGGCGGAGCTGGTGGCGCGCGTCGAGCTCGGCACGGCACAGCTCGAAGCCCGCGGCAAGGCACGCGAGGTCGAGCAGCTCGAGGCGCGCAGCGAGGCCACGCGCCAGGCGGGCGAAGCCGAGCTGGAGCTGCTGCGTGCCCAGCACCGCCGCGCCCAGGCCCGCGTCGACGAGCTGCGCGCTGCGATCGCCGCGATGACGGTGCGCGCGCCCCAGGACGGGCTGGTGGTGCACGTCTCCGACTGGCGCGACGAAAAGAAGAAGGTGGGCGACGCCGTCTGGATGATGGACGTCGTGGTCGAGTTGCCCGACCTGCGCGCGATGAGCGCGGTGGGCGACGTCGACGAAGCCGACGCCGCGCAGGTCGCGCCGGGCCAACGCGTGGTCCTGCGTCTCGAAGCGCGCCAGGACGTGGACTACACCGGCCGCGTGCGCAGCCTGGGGCGCAACGTGCGCAGGCGCTCGTGGCGCGCGCCGGGCAAGGTCTTCCGGGTGGAGATCGCCTTGGACCAGAGCGACGCCCAAGTCATGCGACCGGCCATGCGCTTCCGCGGACAGATCGAGATCGGCCGCGTGCCGGGCGCCGTGCTCGTGCCGCGCGAAGCGGTCTTCGTGCGCGCCGACGGTCCGGTGGCGTGGGTGCGCGGCCTGACCGGGTTTCGCGAGACGCGACTGCGGCTCGGTCGCTCCAACGCGGCGGAGTTCGAGGTGCTGGCGGGTCTCGCGCCCGGACAGCGCGTGTCGTCCGTGGACATGCTCGAAGACGGCGGCGGCTCGTGACGCTGCGCGCGACGGCCGTGGCTGGGGTGGCCATCTGCCTGGCGTCCGTCGCCGTCTGGCGCCTGCGGTCTCCGGCCGACGATTACGCTGGCGCGCTCCTGCGCGTCGAGCGCGGCACCTTCGTGCGCCAGGTGGAGGCCGAGGGCACGCTCGTGGCGCTGCGCGCGACGCCGCTCGTCACGCCGCTCGCGGCCGGGCGCGCGCTGACGCTGGCCTGGCTGGCGCGCGATGGCAGCCGCGTGCGCGCGGGCGACGTGGTGGCGCGCTTCGACGACGGCGACATGCGCCGTCAACTGGCCGACGGTCGCTCGGACGCCGAAGCGGCCGGCGGCAAGCTCGAACGCGCGCGCGTCGAGGGCGACGCTCAGGCCAGCGCCCTGACCCTCGAACGCGACACGGCGCTGCTGGAGAGCGCCGGCGCACAGGCCTTGGCCCCGCGCGACCCGACCGTGTTCTCGCGTCACGAGATCATCACGTCGGAGCTCGACCGCGGCCTGCTCGACGCGCGCCGCGAGACGGCCGAGCGCAAGCTGGCCCTGAGCGCGCCCGCGCGCGCCGCCGAGCATGGCCTGGCGCGCGTGGAGCAGGCTCGCGCCAGGCAGCAGATACGCGAGGCCGAGCGCGGCCTGCAGGCGCTCGAGGTGCGCGCCCCTCACGACGGCCTGTTGCTGCTGGCGCGCGACTGGCGCGGCGAGACGCCGCAGGTCGGGCGCACGGTGTGGCCGGGCGAGCGGCTGCTCGAGATCCCCGACCTGTCGGTGCTCCAGGCGCGCGTGCACGTGCTCGAGGCCGATGCGGGCGGACTAGCGGCCGGCCAGAGCGCGCGCGTGCTGGTCGAAGGCGCCGGCGGGGCCGAGCTGGCGGCGCGCGTGACGCGCGTCGACCCGTTGGCCAAACCGCGCGAGCGCGGCTCGCCGGTCCGCTACTTCGAGACGATCCTGAGCCTGCGCGAGCAAGGGCGCGGCTTCAAGCCCGGGCAGCGCGTGCGCGTGACGCTGGAGCTCGAACGCCTGAGCGGCGTGATCGCCGTGCCGCGCGCGGCGGTCTTCGAGCGCGACGGCCGCCGTCTGGCCTACGTGCTGCGCGGCGGGCGACCGGTCGCGGTCGACGTCGTCGTCGGCCGCAACAGCGCGTCGCACGTGGTCGTCGAACAGGGCTTGACCGAGAACGATCGCCTGCTGCTGCGCGACCCGACGCGCCCGTTGCCGAGCGTGCCGGCACCGCGCTCCGAGCCGGCCGGCCCTTCGGAGGCGCGCTGATGGACGCGCGCGAAGCGCTCCGCACGAGCCTGGAGAGCCTGCGTGGCCACGCGCTGCGCTCGCTGCTCGCCATGCTGGGCATGATCTTCGGCGTGGGGGCCGTCATCGCCATGCTCTCGATCGGAGCGGGCGCGCAGCGGCAGGCGCTGCGGCTGGTCGACGCGCTGGGCGTGCGCAACGTGCTCGTGCAGTCGCGCCAGCCCGAACGCGCGGAGGAGCTGTTCGAGGTGCGCAAGAAGTCGCTCGGCTTGAGCGAGCGCGACGCGCGAGCCTTGGCGGCGGCCATCCCGGGCATCGAGCGCGTGGCTCTCAAGCGGCTGATCGAGCCCTGGCGCGTGCTGGCCCGCGGCACACGCGCCAAGCCGCGCGTGCTGGGCGTTTCGGCCTCGTACGGCGCGCTGCTCAGTCTCGCGCTGGCCGAAGGCCGCTTCTTGGACGAGGAAGACGAGCGCAGCCATGCCCAGGTGTGCGTGCTGGGCGAGCGCGTGCGCCGCGAGCTGTTCGGCTTCGGCAGTGCCCTGGGCCAGCCCGTGCGCGTCAACGAGCAGTGGTTGACCGTCGTGGGCGTGCTGAGAGCGGCGCCGCTGGCCGGCAGCGCGACCCAAGGCTACAACGTGGCCGGCAGCGCGAACGACCTCTACCTGCCGGTCACGACCGCCGCGCGCAAGTTCGACGCCAGCGCGCTCGCCAGCCCGCTCGACGAGCTGGTGCTGGCGACGGTCCCGGGCGTGTCGGTGCACGAGGTCGCCGCCGCCGCCCAGGCGCTCTTGGAGCGGCTGCACAACGGCGCCGACGACACGCGCATCGTCGTGCCCGCCCAGCTCGTGGAGCAGAGCCGGCGCACGCGCCGGTTGTTCGATCTGGTGATGGGCTGCATCGCCGGAATCTCGCTGCTGGTGGGCGGCATCGGCATCATGAACGTGATGCTGGCCACGGTGCTCGAGCGCACGCGCGAGATCGGCCTGCGACGCGCCGTCGGCGCGCGCCAGGTGGACGTGCGCAACCAGTTCCTGATCGAAGCCTTCGTCCTGAGCGCCTCCGGTGGCCTGGCCGGCGTGCTGCTCGGCCTCGCCCTGGCGCGCGCGGTCGCGGCCTGGGCCGGCTGGGACACGCTCGTCACTGCGGGCTCGATCCTGTTGGCCACCGGCGTCTCGGCCGGCGTGGGCCTGGCGTCGGGTTTCTACCCCGCGCGTCGAGCGGCCGCGCTCGATCCGATCGAGGCGCTGCGCTGGGAATGAGCTACTGCGGCATGTCCAGGCGTCGCAGGAGAGCACGCGCCGGCTCGTAGCCCGGCTGCCACTCGAGCGCCCGTCGCAGCGCGCGCAGCGCGCCGTCGCGGTCGCCGCGCAGGGCCAGGTACGCGCCGCGGTTGGTCTGCATCGCCAGGTAGACCGGACGCACCTTGAGCGCGGCGACGTCGTCGGGGGCCAGCGCGCGCGGACCGCCCCAGAGACCCGCGCCGCGCAGCTCGATGGCCTGTCCGTCGGCGCGCGCACGCGCCTCGCCGGCCGCTCCCAGCTCTTCGCGTGGTAGGAGTTCGAAGGCCAGCCCGACCGGCACCAGCGCGAAGGCCTGCTCGAGCGCGGCGGCCAGGTCGGGGTCGGGGCTGCCCACGCGCAAGGCCACGTCCAAGGTCGCGTAGGCGCGGCGTCCGGCGGCGTGCTGCGCCCGCACCAGGGCAACGGCCGCCGCGTGAAAGCGCTCGTTGATGCGCGCGTTGAGCAGGCGCTCGCGTTCGTAGGCCCCGGGATCGCGCTCCCAGCCGCGCAGGTCCTCGAGGAACGCGTCGACCTCGACGCGCGCGGCCGCGAGCAGCGCGGGGTGGTCGCGACGCAGGGCGTCGAAGTACCACACGCGGCGCAGCAGGGCCACGTCGACCAGCGCGAGGTCGGCGCGGCGCCGCTCGACGTCGCGGTAGTACAGGGCGGGCGAGTAGAACTGCCAGTCGGCGGTCAACAGGAGACCGTCGCGCGCCAGGCCGGACGTGAGTTCCGTGAAGTAGCCCTCGGCCAGTCGGTCGGCGCTGCGGTCGAGCTGCGCGAAGTGCGTGTGCGCGGCCACGGCCGGCAGAGCGAAGAGCCCTGCAGCCAGCGCCGCGCGTCGCCACGCGCCACCCCCGGCGGCGCGTTCGGCGAGGTGGGCAGCGCCCGCTCCAGCGAACAGCGCGACGGCCAGGCGCGCGGGCAGGTAGTAGGCATCCTTGTCGTCCGAAACGATGTAGAGCAGCCCGTAACCGAGGCTGCAAGCCAGGCACGCGCCGAGCGCGAGCATCAGCGCGCGATCGCGCCGCCACAGGCGCCAGGCGCCCCAGAAGGCGAGCGCCCACACGGCGGCTCCCACCCAGGCACCGTGCTCGCGCACGCTCAGACGCAGGAACGCGCCGAGCTCGTCGCGCGCGCCGGCCAGGCTGGGCGTCAGGAAGGCGCGGTACTGACGCGCGCTGACGTGGTCGAAGAAGCGCTCCAGGCTCGATGGATCGCCCCAGTTCAGCCCCACCTGGCGAGCCGCCGCCCACGGCAGCCAGGCGTAGACGGCGCCGAGGCCGAGCGCTCCGACCCCGGCCAGAATCAGCAGGCGACGGCTCGTGAACAGCTCGCGCCGCGCTGGGAACAGCAGCAGCGCGACGCTCGGCACGACCAGCAACGCCGTCACGTGATGCACGCCCAGCGCCGCCACGCACGCCAGCGTCGCCCCCAGCAGCCAGCCGGGCCCCGCGTCGCGACGCGCGCGCAACGTGAGCGCCAACCACACGCCCAGCAGCAGCGCGTGCAAGGCGTAGACCTCGGCCACGCCGGCGTAGGCCCAGAGCGTGTGCCCGCTGGCCAACAGCAGGGCCGGCAGAGCCAGCGCGACGAGTGCCAGCACGTCGAGCCGCACGCGCGCGGGCGGCTCCGGGACGGGGGCGGCGCCTGTGCCCAGCCAAGCCTCGCGCGCGATCCAGACGAGCACGGCCGCGGCGAGCGCTGCGAACACGGCCGAGGAGAGGTTGACGCGCCGCGCGACGTTGCCGAGCGGCAGGCGCGTCGCGACGTGCGCGGCCGCCACCCAGACCGGCATCCCGGGCGGATGCGCGACGCCCGCGTCGCGCGCGGCGAGAATCAATTCGCCGCTGTCGACGAAGGTCGCGCTGGGAGCCGCGGTTCGCGCGTACAGCAGGGCCGCGACGAGCGCGAGGCCGAGCGCGAGGCCGAGCGACGGCCGTAGTGCGACGACGCAGGCCGGCGCGGGCGAAAAGGATTTCTTTTTGCGTTCCTTGACGGGCGCGGAGCGCGACGACGCGCGCGCGGCAGCGTCGGGATCACGCTGCAGGGCGGACGTTTGCGCGGAGATGCGGCGCCTCCCACGGCTCACGGGCGCACGGTAGCACAAGGCCCGGAGCGCGTTCGCTTCCCTGTTAGGATTCGAAGCAGGGAGGTTGAGCGATGGCAATCGCTAAACGCGTGTTCCTGTTCTTGGCCACGAACCTGGCCATCATCCTCGTCTTGTCGTTGGTCGTGAACGTGTTGACCGCGATGGGCTACATCCGGCCGTGGGGCTCACGCGACCTGACGTCGATGGCGATCCTGTGTCTCGTGTGGGGCATGGGCGGCAGCTTCCTCTCATTACAGATGTCGCGCTTCGTCGCCAAGCGCTCGATGGGCGTGCAGTTGATCGACGGACGCACCGGCCAGCCCGCGCTCGACGACCTGTACGCCACCGTCGCGCACCTGGCTCAGGCGGCCAACCTGCCCATGCCCGAAGTGGGCATCTACGAGTCGCCCGAGGTCAACGCCTTCGCCACCGGTCCGAGCAAGCGGCGCTCGCTGGTGGCCGTCTCGACCGGCCTGCTGCGCGGCATGCGCCGCAACGAGGTCGAGGGCGTCCTGGCGCACGAGGTCTCGCACATCGCCAACGGCGACATGGTCACCATGACGCTGCTGCAGGGCGTGCTCAATGCTTTCGTGATGTTCTTCGCTCGTATCGCGGCTTCGGTCGTGTCTTCGGCGCTCGGCGGCAACCGCGACGGCGACGAGCGCGACCGTCCGGGCAACCCGATGGTCTACATGCTCGTGGTGTTCGTCTTCGAGTTGGTGTTGGGCGTGCTGGCTTCGCTCATCAGCGCCTGGTTCTCGCGCCAGCGCGAGTTCCGCGCCGATGCGGGCGCGGCCCGACTGGCCGGAGCCGGCAACATGATCGCCGCGCTGCGCCGACTGGCCAGTCAGCACGAGTTGGTCGATACGTCGCAACCGGCGCTGGCCAGCTTCAAGATCTCGGGGCGACCGGGCTTCATGGCGCTCTTCTCCACGCACCCGCCGCTCGCCGCGCGCATCGCGGCCCTCGAACGGGCGAGCTACGCCTGAGCACGTGCTGACGACGGGCGCGGACGCCGGGGCGTAGAGTTCCGCGCGTCCGCGCTCGCTCCTCCCGGTCGCTGCGCGTCGGCCGCGCGCAGCCCCTCGCCGCCCCGCCGAAACGAGTCCAATTCTTTGTGGCCTCACGTTGCGGCGCCCGCCGTCCGATGGCCGCGTGAAAGTGCTACTCTCCGCCGGGGCTGGGCGCGGAGGGCGAGTGTCTATGCATGTCCGAGTCTGGGGATGCGCTCTGCTGGCCGGCCTGGCGTTGTCGGCCCAGGCCGCGCGCAAGGACGTCTACGCGTTGGTCGGCGGGCGCATCCTGCCGGTGTCCGGCGCGCCGCTCGAAGCGGGCACGCTCGTGCTGCGCGACGGCGTGATCGAGTCGCTCGGCGCGCGCGTCACGCCACCGCCCGAGGCGCACGTGATCGACGTCCGCGGGCTGACGTTGACGCCCGGCCTGATCGACGCCTTCGGAAGCCTGGGACTGCCGAAAGCGCGCGCCGCCGCGCGTGAGAACGAGCGCTCAGCGACCGACGCGCGCGCCGACTTGACGCCCGCCCGCGACGCGCTCGACATGCTCGACGCCAAGGCCGCCCTGGCAGGGCGCGACTCGGGCCTCACGACGGCGCTCGTCGCCCCGCGCGACGGGCCCCTGCCCGGACGCAGCGTGCTCGTCAACCTGGCCGGCGAGAACGCCGAGCAATTGGTACTGCGCCAGCCCGCGGCGCTGCATCTGCAACTCACGCCGCTCGAAGACCGCTATCCCGATTCGCTCATGGGCGTGATGGCTCTGGCGCGCCAGGCGCTGCTCGACGCCGGGTACGCCCGCGCCACGTGGGACGCCTGGGAGCGCACGCCCGCGGGCAAGCGCCGGCCGTTCTTCAGCGCCTCTCTGTTGGCCTGGCAGGAAGTCTTGGCGCGTCGGTTGCCGCTGATCGTGACCGCGCCGCGCGAGAACGACGTGCGTCGCGCCCTGGCGCTGCGCGACGAGTTCAACCTGCGCGTCATCCTGGCCGGCACGCGCCATCCAGCGCGTCTCACGGCGCTGCTCGCGCGCGAGCGCGTGCCGCTGCTGATCAGCACCGACTTCGACCCGCCGGGCGTGACCTCGGAGTTCGGAGGGCGCGACGAGGACCAGGAACGCTCCGAGATCGCCGAGGCCGAGCTGGCGCCCGCGGCGTTGCAGCGAGCGGGCGTGCGTTTCGCGCTGGTCTCGGGACACGGCAGCAAGTTCCTGGAGGGCGTACGCGTGGCGGTCGACAAGGGCTTGCCGCGCGACGCGGCGCTGCGGGCGCTGACCCTGGACGCGGCCCGCGCTTTGGGCGTCGACGACATGCTCGGCAGCCTCGAAGCCGGCAAGCTGGCCAACGTGGTCGTGTGGCAGGGCGAACCGCTGCAGGCGGACGCCAAGGTGAGGATGGTCTTTGCCGACGGCCAACTCTACGAACCCATGCCCAAGGACGACGACAAAGACGACAAAGACAAGTCGAGCGACGAGCTGCTGGAGGTGCGCCAATGAAGCGCCGCTGGATCGTCGCGCTCGTCCTCACGCCGGCACTGCTGACCGCCCAGCCCACCCCCACCCCCGCGCCCGACCGCAGCGGCGCCGACGGCACGCTGGCGCTCGTGGGCGGCACGCTCCTGACGATGGGGCCGGCCGGCACCATCGCGCGCGGCACGCTCGTCATCAGGAACGGCAAGATCGCCGCGCTGGGGGCGGGTCTGCCCGTGCCAGCCGGCGCCAAAGTGATCGACGTCTCGGGGCGCTACGTGATGCCGGGCATCATCGACGCGCACTCGCACACGGCCATCGAAGGCAACGTCAACGAGTGCACCGACGCGATCACGGCCGAGGTGCGCGTGGCCGACGTGATCGACCATCGCGATCCGGACATCCTGCGCCAACTGGGCGGCGGCGTGACCACGGTCAACGTGCTGCACGGCTCGTGCAACGCCGTGGGCGGCCAGAGCGCCGTGCTGAAGTTGCGTCTGGGACGTCCGCCCGCCGAGCTGCTCTTCGAGGGCGCGCCGCGCAGCATCAAGTTTGCGCTGGGGGAGAACCCCAAGCGTTCGAACAGCCGCGCGCGCGGAGCGCGCCGCTATCCAGGCACGCGCATGGGCGTCGAGGCCCTGCTGCGCCGCGAGTTCGCGGCCGCGCGCGAGTACGGTCGTGAGTGGGACGCCTACGAAGCGGCACAACGCGCGGCCGGAGCGGCGGGCGCCAAGGGCGTGGCTCCGCGCCGGGACCTGCGCCTCGAGGCGCTGCGCGACGTGCTGCGCGGACGCCTGCTCGTGCACGCGCACTGCTACCGCGCCGACGAGATCCTGATGCTGATCCGCCTGGCCGAGGAGTTCGGCTTCAAGGTGCGCACGTTCCAGCACGTGCTGGAAGGCTACAAGGTGGCGGACGAGATCGCGCGGCACGGCGCCGGCGCGTCCACCTTCATCGACTGGTGGGGCTTCAAACTCGAAGCCTTCGACGGCACGCCCTACAACCCGGCCATCCTGGCACGCCACGGCGTGCTCGTCTCGCTCAACTCCGATTCGGCCGAGCTGGCACGCCGCCTGTACTGGGACGCGGCCAAGGCCGTCAAGTACGGCGGCGTGTCCGAGGACGACGCGCTGCGCATGATCACGCTCAACCCCGCTCGGCAGCTCGGCATCGAGGCCCGCGTGGGTTCGCTGGAAGCCGGCAAGGATGCCGACGTGGCCGTCTTCGGAGCGCACCCGCTGTCGCCCGACGCACGTGTCGACCTGACGCTGGTCGACGGCATCGTCTACTTCGACCGCAGCCGCGTACCCAGTCTCGACGCGCTCAGCAAGGCGGCCGCTCCCGTGCCGGCGCCCGCGCCGCGCGCGGCGGCGACGCCGGCCCCTGCGAGCTCGACGTCGGCCGACGCCGGCGACGTCGTGGCGCTGACCGGCGGCCGCATCATGCCGGTCTCGGGACCCGTGGTCGAACGTGGCACGCTGGTCATGTCGGGCGGGCGCATCCTGGCGCTCGGAGCGGACGTCACGCCGCCCGCGGGCGCGCGCGTGATCGACGTCGCCGGACAGACGGTCTATCCGGGGCTGTTCGACGGGCTCACGTCGCTCGGTCTGGTCGAGATCTCGAGCGTGCCGGGCTCGGTCGACACCAGCGAGGTCGACGAGTTCAGCCCGCAGGCCCAGGCCTGGCTGGCGCTCAATGCGCACAGCTCGCTCATCGCCGTGGCGCGCGCCAACGGCATCACCACGGCCCTGAGCGCGCCCGACGACCGGCTGGTGGCCGGACAGAGCGCGCTCATTCGCCTCACCGGGGATACGCCCGACGGCCTGGCGCGCGTGCGCCAGGCGGCCCTGCACGTGACCTGGCCGAGCGGTCGCCGCGCGAGCGACGAGACGAGCCGCGAGGCGCCCGAACCGAAGGGCTTCGAGGCGCGGGAGAAGGAACGCCTGGCCGCGCAGGCAACCGAGCTGCGCCGCCTGGCGCGTCGCCTGGCCGATGCGCGCGCACATGCAGCCGCGCGCGAGAAGCGCGTCGCAACCCCGCCCGACGTGGCGCTCGAGGCCCTGGCGCCAGCCGCGCTCGGCCGGCGACCCGTGATCGTGCGCGCCGATCGCGAGCACGACATCCGCGGCGCCGTGGCGTTCGCCCACGACAACGGTCTGAAGCTGATCATCGCCGGCGGTCTCGAAGCCTGGCGCTGCGCCGACCTGTTGCGCCAGCACGACGTGCCCGTGCTGCTCGACGTGCTGCGGCTGCCGCGCCGCGAAGCCGACCCTTACGATGCCGCCTTCGCCAACCCGGCGGCTCTCCAAAGGGCCGGCGTGCGCTTCGCGATCGTCAGCAACGACGCCCACGGCGCGCGCAACCTGCCTTACCAGGCGGCCATGGCACGCGCCTTCGGCCTGCCCGCCGACGCCGCGCTGCGCGCCATCACGCTCGCGCCCGCCGAGATCTTCGGCCTCGACGATCGCCTGGGCTCACTGGAGGTCGGCAAGGAGGCCGACGTCGTCGTGGCGACCGGCGACCCGCTCGATGCGCGACGTGAGGTGACTCACGTCTTCATCGCCGGCCGGGAGCAGGCGCTTTACACGCGGCACACGCGACTCTACGATGAGTTCAAGGATCGGCAATCGCCTCGCTGAGCCAAGGACGCTAGGTCGGCAGGCGGGGCGAGAGCCCGGGAAGGTCCAACGACGGATCGCCTACAAGCATTCATGCGCAATACGTCATGCGCGCAGGACTTTTGTCGTATAATCTCGCCCGATACGGCTAGAAAAGCCGTGAGGAGGCTTGACATGAGCATTGTGGTCTTGGCTGCCGCGCTGGCAACCGCGGCCCCCGCGACGACCGCCAGCCGCGCGGCGCACGAACCGGCTGGCATCGCGTTGCCCTCGTTCGGGGGTCCGCGACCGGCGGAGCCCTTCCCCGTGCCGCCTCGCGTCGTGAGCGGTGGCGACCCGAGCGAGCCGTTCCCCGTGCCACCGAGGGTGACCGGCGGAAACGATCCAGCCGAGCCGTTCCCCGTGCCCCCTCGCCGCGCGTGAAGCTCGGCAGCCTGCCTTCGCAGGACCGGAGCGCTCCACGTTCCCCTTCGACGTGGGGCGCGGGACGGGGCGGGTCTGCTAGACTTCTGGTCGGAGCCACCCTTGTCCAGCGCACAGGTCGCAGCCCTGCTCGTCGGCGCGTTCTTCGGGATTGTTGTCCTCGTGGGCCTGAGCGCGAGGCAACGGCTACGCCATTGCCTCGCGTTCAGTGTCTATCTGGCCTTCGTGGTAACGCTCACGCTGCTGCTGGTGACGCTGCCAGGCGTCTTTTACTGGTTGACGGTCTGGGGCAACGTCCATTTCGGGTATGCGCTGCTGCGCCACTTGGTGGGCCTCGAACTCGCTTACCACACGTTCCGCGCCTTCCCGGCGGCACGACGGCTGGCACGCTCGTTCGTGTGGGTCATGACCGCGGTGGCGTTGGCCGCGCCCATCCTCTTCCTGCCTGACGACTTCACGAACCGAAGCAGCGCCATCGACTTGGTGCTGCCCATGAACCTGGCCGCGCTGAGCCTGCTCGCCGGGCTCAGTGTCCTGATCCTGTGGTACCACCTGCCCCTCGAATCCATGCACAAGGCCATCGCGATGGGCTTGCTCGCCTACCTGGCGCTCTACAGCCTCACGCTCGAGGGCATTCGCAGCCTGCCGGCGCATTGGACGGAACCGCTCAACGCCGCCAACTCGCTCGCCTGGCTGGCGCTCTGCGTCTACTGGGCCATCGTCGCCTGGCGCCCGCGCCGCGCGGGCGACGGCGACATGCCGCCCGCGCCGCGCCCCGTCTGAGGGCCGGCGCCGGCCAAACCCGCTCTCGCATGTCCGCGGTCGCGCGGTCCGACGACGCAGCGCCCGTGATAGGCTTGCGCGCATGGCCATGTGGTTGCTGCTGACGTTCGCGTGCGTGGGCGGCATCGGTCTGCTCGTGCTCATGGGCCGCCGCAACGAACAAGAGGTGCGCCGCGACTGGGAGCTGCTGCTGACGCCCAAGGGCGCGCGCGTGCTGCGCGGCATCGAGACCCGCGTGCGCGGGCAGCTCGACCTCGCCAACATCACGTACGAAGAAGCCTTCGCGGTGCGCGAGTTGGGTTCGGTCGACGAGGCCAAGGAGCTGCTCGAGGCGGGCTACAAGGTGCTCGAGCACTTCGCGCCCAACATGTTCCGGCTGCTGGCCGCGATGAGCACCTTCTCACGCATGGTCTCGGCGATGGCGCCCATGCCGGCGCTACGCCCCACGCGCTTCCACACGCCGCAGATCTCGTCCTTCGCGCACCTGCACCGCCTGCTGCATCACGTGCTCGTATCGTCGAACGAGCGCTTCCGCCTGCGCACCTACATTCTCGGGCGCAGCTTCGCCCTGGCCGGGCGCGTGCTCATGCGCTCGACGCAGCGCATCCTGCGCGGCGACCCCGAGGCGGCGCGTGAGTGGGAGCAGGTGCAGGCCATCCGCGCCGACATGAGCGCCCTGACGGACGAGTCGCTCGACAGCCTGCGCACGCTGCTGACGTCCCTGGCCGCCGAGCGCAAGGACGACGCCATCGCGCTGGGTCTCGGCGATTGAACGCGCGTCTGCTCGCCGCCTTCGTCTGCGCGGCTGGCGGCCTCGCGCAAGCTCAGGCCGGCTCGACCACGACGTCAGCGGCGCCGAGCGTCGCGGCGCGCGTCGGCGCCACGGCGTTCATGTCCGGCCACTGGATCGGCGAGCTGGGCGGCGGTTTGTCCGAAGAGATCTGGACGACGCCGGCGGGCGGCTCGATGCTCGGCATGTGGCGGCTGGTCATCGAGCGCCCGCGCGTGCTCGAGATGCTCACCATCACGGAGGAGGGCGGGACGCTCGTCATGCGCCTGCGCCATTTCGACGAGCGGCTCGTCGCGCGTGAGGACAAGGCCAGCCCGGTCGAGCTGCGGCTCACGAGCGCGGCCGACGGCGAGGTGACCTTCGAAGGCGCGCACGCCGACGGGCGCAAGCTGCGCTTGGAGTACCGTCGCAGCGGCCCCGACGGGCTGGCGGCCGTGCTCGTGCGCGGAGCAGAGCGCGACGAGTTCAGCTACCGGCGCGCGCCCGCCGCGCGCTGAGGCCAAGACCGGAGCGCATGCCCCGCCGCAAGACGACGCCCGTAACGGAGGCCGAGACGGCGCCAGTCGAGGCGACCGCCAAGCGGGCCCGGCGCGCGCGCACGCCGACGGCTCCCAGGCCCAAGACCACGCGCGCGCCTGCTGCTCGGCCGCGCCCCAAGACGGCGGCGCCCGACGAGCAGGCACTCCTCCCGCCCCTGGCTCGCATCGAGCGCGCGGCCGCGCGTTTCGAGGCCGGCTGCGAGAGCCTCTCGCGCTCGCTGCACGAGCTGCCACGGCCGGACGACTTCCAACCGTTGGCCGATCACCTCTACGCTTTCGCGAGCACGGCGCCGGCGCTGCTCGAATCGCTCCAGGAGGTGCCGCGCGCGGCCGAACCCATCGAGCGCTCGGTGCGCGCGCTCGAGCAGCTCGCCGAGACCCTGCACTTCACCCACGAGAGCTTCAACGAGTCGCTGCTGCGCCTGCCACGCGCGGAAGACTACGAACCCCTCGTCGCCCCGCTCGGCGAGTTCGCGCGCGTGGCCCCGGCACTGGTCGAAGCACTGGCCGACGTCTCGCGCGTGGCGCGCCCGTTGGGCGCCGCGCTGCAGGAGCTGGAGGGCGTCAGCCGCTCACTGCGGGCCACCGAGGAACGCCTGGTCCACGCGTTGCGCGCGCCTGTGCCGACGACGGACGGCCGCGCGGCCGGCGTCGGCCCGTCGCCGGCCGCCGCGACTCCCGCGGCAGCAGCCGTGGCGCAAGCGGCGGCCAGCATGCGCGCGGCGCGGCAGGCCATCCTCGACGCGCTCGGCAGCCTGCCGCACGAGCCGGCCTACGCCGCGCTCGCGGGCCAACTGCGGGAGCTGGCCACCGTGTCCCCGTCGCTCATGGAGTGGCTGCGTCAGACGCCTTCGCTCAGCGCCCCGCTTGCGTCGTCGGTGACGTCGTTGCGCGAGGCCGCGGCGGCGCTCGAACAGGGCCTGGCGCTGCTGGAGCCCTGAGCGACGCGCGATGCGCGGCAGGCGGGCCCGCGAGTCGCGCTAAAATGGCGCGGGGGACGGAGGAGCGATGCGTCAGGTTCACAGGACGGCGGCCGCGTTGTTGGCGTTGGGGCTCGTGGCGGGTTCGACTGCAGGCGCCCAGAACCCGACTCCGACGCCCACGCCGCGTATGGGCCTGACGCCAGGCACGCCGGCGCCCGACTTCAGGGTGCAGAGCCTGGTGGGCACTCTGGCGCCGCTCCAATACGCCGACGGCGCTCCGACCGTGCTGCTGTTCTTCCTCTCGAGTTGCCCGCACTGCAAGCACCTGATCCCGCTCTGGAACCGCGCCTACGAGAAGCGCGGCAGCGGCGTCAAGGTGGTTGGCGTCATGCTCGACCGCGAGCCGCCGGGCTTCTTCCAGCTCGTGCCCATCTCCTTCCCCGTGGTGCACGGCGCCGACCCGCGCGAGATCGGCCGGCTGTTCCGCATCGCCATGGTGCCGATGACGGTGCGCGTCGGCCCCAACCGCGTCATCGAGTCGGTCGACGTGGGCGACGTCGGCGAGGCCAAGCTGGCGGAGATCTTCGGCAAGTAGCGGCCGGCTCCGCAGCGGGGGCGCGACGGAGAGGAGAGCGCACGTGTTCAAGGCAAGCGTCACGGTCGGGCTTTCGATCGCGCTCTTCACCGGCCACGTCGCGGCCGACGGTGGGCACGCGCGCGACGACCTGCGTCCGGCACACCCGCTGCCCGCCGTCCAGGAAGATACCCTGCGCGCGGCCGTCGATATGGCCGTCGCGCGCGTCTACCCGGCCCTGGTGCGCATCCACGTCGTGCAGGCCTACTACAGCGACGGGCGCGAGCAGAAGGGCGAGAGCTCGGGCAGCGGCGCGATCTTCACGACCGACGGCCTGGTGATCACGAACCATCACGTGGTCGGCCGCGCCCGGCGCATGTGGTGCACGCTGTCGGACCGCAGCGAGATCGAAGCCACGTTGGTCGGCACCGACCCCTTGTCCGACATCGCCGTGCTGCGCCTCGACGCCTCCGGACGCAGCGGACGTCCGTTCCCAGTGGCGAGCTTCGGCGACTCGTCGGCGCTGCGCGTGGGAGATCGCGTGCTGGCCATGGGCAGCCCGCGCGCACTGTCGCAGTCGGTCACGCTGGGCATCGTCAGCAACCTCGAAATGACGTTCCCGCGCTTCTTCTGGCCAGCGACGTTCAAGCTGGACGGGGAAGAAACCGGCTCGCTCGTGCGCTGGATCGGCCATGACGCGCAGATCTTCCCGGGCAACTCCGGCGGCCCACTCGTCAACCTGGCCGGCGAGATCGTCGGCATCAACGAGATCTCGCTCGGCCTGTCGGGCGCGATCCCCGGCAACCTGGCGCGCGCCGTGGCGGAGGAGTTGGCCCGCAGCGGCACCGTGCGGCGCAGTTGGTTGGGCGTCGCGCTCCAGCCGCTCCTCAAAGACGGTCCCCAGGAACGCGGCGTGCTGGTCTCGAGCGTGGTCAAGGGCTCGCCGGCCGAGCAGGCCGGACTGCGCGCGGGCGACGTGCTGCTGGCCTACGACGGCCAGCCGCTGCGCGTGCGCTACGCGGAAGAGCTGCCCGAGGCCAACCGGCTCCTGCTGGGCACGCCTCAGGGCGCGAGCGTCGCGCTCACCTACCTGCGCGATGGCCGCGAGACCACGGTCAAGGCAGTCACGGCCGCGCGCGGCGCGGCACAGGGCGAAGAGCTCGAGTTCCACCTGTGGGGCGTGACGCTACGCGAGCTGACGCTGCTGGCCGCCAAGGAGATGGGCCGCGAACCCGGGTCCGGCGTGCTGGTGGGTAGCGTGCGGCCCGGCGGGCCGGCCTCCGAGGCCAAACCACCGCTGCAACCCGGCGACGTCGTGACGCATTTTCGCGGGCAGCCGATCGCCGATCTGGCCACGCTGCGCACGCTGACGACGCAGGCCACGCAAGGCGCTGCCACGCCCGTGCCCGCACTGGTGGCCTTCGAGCGCCGCTCTCAGAACCTGCTGACGGTGCTGCAGTTGGGCGAGACCGACAATCGCGATCGCTCGGCCGAAGCGCTCAAGGCCTGGCTGCCCGTGCGCACGCAGGTGCTGACCAGCGATCTCGCGCAGGCCTTGGGACTGGGCCGCCGGCCGGGCGTGCGCGTGACGCACGTGCAGCCGGGCAGCAGCGCCGAAGCGGCCGGCCTGCGCGTGGGCGACGTGCTGCTGCGCCTCGACGGCCAGGAGATCGCCGCCTCGCAGCCCGAGGACGCCGAGGTCTTCGCCGCCATGGTGCGCCCATACGCCGTGGGCACCGCGGTCAAGCTGGACGTGATGCGCGATGGCCAGCCGCTCCTGCTGGAAGCGCGCCTGGCGGCCTCGCCGCCGGCGCCGCGCGAGCTGGTCGAGCTGCGCGACGAGGCCTTCGAGTTCTCCGCCCGCGACCTGACGTTGCAGGATCGACTCGACGAGCGCCTGGACGACGCGGTCACGGGCGCGCTCGTGACCGGCGTGGAGAGCGGCGGTTGGGCGGCCTTGGCTCAGCTCGCGGTGGGCGACGTGATCCTCTCGCTCGACGGCCAGCCGGTCAGCGGCGTGCGCGACCTGGAACAGCGCATGGCGCGCGTCGCCGCAGCGCGCGAGCGGCGCGTCGTCGTGCTCGTGCGGCGCGGCGTCAGCACCCTGTTCCTGGAAATCGAGCCCGCCTGGGGCGCGCGATGAGCGCGCGAGGTGCCAACGCCATGACGACGACCATCGCCTGGAGGAGCGCCGCGCTGGTTGCGCTCGCGCTCGCCACGTTGTGCGCAGGAAGCGGCGCCGCGGCGCCGGACACAGCCGGCTCCCCCGCGCCCCCATCGCAGGGCGACGTGCGCGTAGCCGCGCGACGCGCGCTCGAGCGCTACGGCCCAGCAGTCGTCACCGTGCGCGTCGTGCTCAAGCGCCGCCTGATCGCGCAGGGCCGCGAGCGCGGCAGCGCCGAGTCGCAACTCGAAGTCGCCGGCACCACGCTCACCGCCACGGGGCTGACCGTGGTCTCCGACGTGACCACCAACCCCGCAGCGCTGTCGGCCTCCGACGACGACGACACGCGTCTGGACACCGAGACCACCGACGTGAAGATCCTGCTGCGCGACGGCCGCGAGTTGCCCGCGCGCTTCGTGCTGCGCGACGCCGACCTCGACCTGGCCTTTCTGGTGCCCGAAGAAGCCGGCCTGAAGCTGCCCTTTCTCGACCTGTCGAGCGACACCGCAGCGGTGCCCGAAGCGCTCGACGACCTGATCTACCTGTACCCGCTGGCGCGTTCCCTGGGCCGTGAGACCGGCGTCGTGCTCGATCGCGTGCGCGGCGTGAGTCGCAAGCCGCGCACCTTCGTGGCCTCGGAGATCGTGCTCGGCATGCAGAGCCTCGGCTGTCCCGTGTTCGACGGCGCTGGGCGCGCGCTGGGCCTCTCCGTCATGCGCCGGGCACCGCGCACGTCCACGGCTGGGGGCGGGTTCCGCGACGTCTTCGACGCCTTCACGCCGGTGGTGGTGACGGCCGCGGACGTGCAGGGGGTGGCCCGTCAGGCCCTCGAACGCGCGGCGACTTCTCCGGCCGCCAAGCCTGCGCCCGGAACGCGCTGACGACGGCCGCGACGCGCCGCCATCACGACTGCAGCCCGACGCGACGGGCCACGGCGCGGAAGCGCGGCTCAGAGCGCAGCCCGTCGAGCAGCGGGTCGGCGGCCACGAGCGGCAACAGCCAGAACGAGCGCTCGTCCAACGCGCGCTCCAGCCAGTCGAGCGCCGCCTGGCGCTCGCCCAACAACGCGTAGCGCGGATAGAAGTTGTCCGCGGACAGGAAGCGGCCGCGCTGCAGGGCGTGTTCGAGGTTGCGCACTCCGCTGCCCATCACGCGCTGGACGACCTCGCCCGGCGCCAGCCGGGCGAGCAACGCCAGACGCTCCGGCGGCACGCCCTCCACGCGCGCCATGTCGATGAGCGCGCGTGACGCCGCATCGAGTCGCCCCGCGCTGGCGTGCGCGAACGCGAGCTGCAAGCCGATGTAGCCCAGGCGCGGCTCCAGTCGGCGCGCCTTCTCCAGGCGTTGCACGGCCTCGTCGTTCCGCCGCGCCAGATACGCGTAGAAGCCCCCGTCGAAGAGCACGTCGCTGTTGAGCGGGTCGAGCAGCTCGGCTTGGGCGATGGCGAACAATGCGCGCTCGTGCCGGCCTGCGACCGCCTCCAGGGCGGCGCGCGCGTGATGGGTCGCGGCGTCGCCGGGCGCCAGCCGGACGGCCTGCTCGAACGCCTCGCGCGCGCCGGCCTGGTCGTAGTCGAAGTGCAGGCGCACGATGGCCAGCGTCCGATGAGCCGACGCCGAATGAGGGTCGATGCGCAAGGCCGCCTCGGCCGCCAGACGCGCATGCGGGAGCGCCTCACGCGGCGCGCGGCTGCCCATGCCGAGGCCCAGCCAGGCCTCGGCTAGCCCGGCCAATGCCGGAGCACAGTCGGGTTGAATCGACAGCGCGCGCTCGAAAGCCGCGCGCGCCTCGTCCTGGGCTTCGGCCGAGCGCATCTGGAGCTTGTAGCGTCCCGCAACGTAGTGCTCGCGCGCTGCCGGGGCGATCTCCGGCAGCGGAGAAGTCGGCGCCGCCAGGCGGGCGTCGAGCGCCGCGACCACCGCCCGCGCCAGGCCAGCCTGCAGAGCGAGCAGGTCGGCCCCGTCGCGGTCGAAGCTGGCCGCCCAGACGCGCTCGCCGTCCGACACGCGCACGAGACGCGCGTTGACCCGCAGGCGTCCCCCGTCACGCCCTACCGCTCCCTCCACGACGTGCGTGGCCCCGGCCAGACGACCCACGTCGGTCAGGCTACCGCCGCGCTGCTTGTACGCCTCGGCCGACGTGCGCGCCACGACCGCCAGGCGCGCGGGCGCCGCCCCGGCCAGGGCCGTGATGACCTCGTCGGCCAGCGCGCGCCCGAGCGCGTCCTGGAGCGGATCACCAGTCAGGTTGTCGAAGGGCAGCACGAGCACCACCGGGCGTTCGGGGCCGGCAGCACGCCACCTGGGGCGTGAGGCCACCAGCGCCAGCAGCGCGACCAGCGCGACCAGCACGACGGATGCGGCGCGCGCGCCGCGCAACCGGCGCGCTGGCGGCGCGACCCTCGTCGCCCCGGCCGTGGGAGATGCCGGGCGGCGCACCACCGGGGCGATGAAGCACAGACCGCGCCGCGGCAACGTCTGCACGTAGCGCGGCGCGCGCACGTCGTCGTCGAGCGCGCGGCGCACCTGGCGCACGCAGAACGCCAGACTGTCGTCCGTGACGCCCGCCGCGGACGCCCCGCCGAGCAGGTCGCGCAGCTCCTCGCGCGTCACCAACTCGCCCTCGCGCTCGACCAGCAGCGCCAGCAGGCGGAAGGGTTGCGGCGCGATGTGCACGACGACGCCATCGCGGCGCAGCTCCTCGCGTTGCGGGTCGAGCTCGAAGCGCCCGAAGCGCACGCTGCCGGTCTTCATTCCAGCCAGTCTACCCGGAGCGCTCCGC
>WBZQ01000908.1_pt1 | contig 21624 bp, 22 predicted proteins | sample 5204251 | NCBI WGS metagenome assembly WBZQ01 (sample SAMN12412402, study PRJNA552823) | activated sludge metagenome | isolation source: activated sludge from nitrification reactor of wastewater treatment plant... | place: USA: Virginia | collected 2017-09
CCCCAGAAGTTGCCCTTCTTGACCTCACCGAATGTCTTGCCGTACCGGGAGAAGTCGCCGAAGTTGAGCATCGGTCCCGAGAAGTACGACACCACAAGAGCTATCGCGCCGATGGTGGCGGTCACCGAATCCCAGCCGACTTTTCCGGGTCCGACCGACAGGTCCAGCGAGACATTGCTCCAGCCCGCCTTGGCGATGAGATAGCCGGCCAGAATGACCATCACGACGTAGACGGCGGGTCCGCAGAAATCGATGAATTTGCGGATGGTCTCCATGCCGTTCCAGAAGACAATCGCCTGCAGAATCCACATCAGAATGAATCCGCCCCAGCCGAGGACGCTCAGGCCCAGGAATCCGTAGTCGTCGACGACGTCGTATTTCGCCAGGCTCGGCCAGAACTTGAGAGCGAGCAGGCCGAACGCCACCGACGCCAGATAGGTCTGGATTCCGTACCAGGCGACGGCGATCAGGCCGCGCAGAATGGCCGGGATATTGGCACCCATCACACCGAAGGACACGCGGGTGGTCACCGGATACGGAACCCCGGCCAGCTGTGACGGTTTCGCGACCAGGTTGCACAGGATATTGACCGCGACGATGCCGATGATCAGCGCCACCAGCACCTGCCAGGCGGCGATGCCCAGCGCGAAAAGGCTGCCCGCGAACACATATCCACCAACGCTGTGAATATCGGACATCCAGAAGGCGAAGATGTTGTACCAGGTCCAGCTCTGCTTGCGCAGCGGTGCGAGATCGCTGTTGGTCAATCGCTGGTGGTATTCGAGCTTGATGACACTTTCACCCGCGGCGCTGTGCGCGGCCGCCGGAGCGTTCTCCGTGGCAGTCATGATTCTCCTCGATTAAGCCGTACGTCGGGTCGACGGTGACGTTTCTCAACCTAGGAGTGCTGTGTTACTCGGCGATTACCTCGCGGATATATTTGCCCGATCCGGCGGTCTGATCGGGGTGGGTATTTCCCACATTCCGGGCTATCGTGGCGTACCGCTGCCGGAGTGGGATTGAAACCTACCGGGTATCAGGATGGTCCGGCCGCAGGGTGAGGTCCGGTTCGGCGCCGGCGATCGCGTCGCCGAGGCGGGCGTGGTGCTCGCGGGCCAGGTTCAGGACGGTATCGGTGTCCCGGGCGGCGACAGCATCGAGTATCCGCGCGTGGTCGTCGTTGAGGGTGTTCTGGACGTCCTCGGACACCGATCGCATCACCTGGAACGGTTCGGTGAGATTCCAGGTCGACTCGAACATGTTGAGCAGCCGCGGCATCGCGCACGGCAGCACCAACTGCCGATGGAACTCGCGCGAGACGTCGTGAAAGGATTTGCGGTCGCCGAACCTGGTCGCGGTCAGCAACTGCTCGTGATAGCCGCGCGCGAGCGCCAGGTCGTCGTCGGTGACCCTGGCGACGGCGCGGGCGAGTGCGGCCTCCTCCAGGACCCCGCGCACGAAGTAGATCTCGTGCAGTTCCTCCACCGACAGCAGGCTCACGTTGTATCCGCCGTGCGGCCGGTGATCGACCAGGCCCTCACCGATCAGCGTCTTGAGTGCCTCGCGCACCGGGATGGCGCTGACCGCGAACGCGTACGCCACCTCCGCCGGCGGGATCTGCGTGCCCGGCGGCACCGACCCGGACAGGATGAGCCGGCGCAATTCCTCGAGGACGTTGGCCCGGGTGTTGCCCGAGCGGGTCTCGGCGAGCTGGGCGATGAGGTGATTGGACACCGGGCGAGGGGGCATCGCTCACCACCTCCTGGAGCCGGGCGCATGCGGAGTCGACGCCGTCGCCGGAGCGTGCGGCACGGTCTGTCGGGTCACCTGAGAAGCGTAAGGCCGCGCGCGTGCGACGGCAGCGTGAAGGGAGGCGGCCGGTAGGCCCCCGGCAGCCCCTGAGCGGCCGGTGGGACGAACGTCACTCGAGCACGGACGTGACGGCGGCGGCGGAGCGGCGTACATTTACTTTCGTCAATCAACTATATAGAAAGGCTTTGCCAATGGCGCCGCGACGTGAGACGGTCGTCGAGCTCATCGACGAGATGTCGCTGCTGTTGCGCGCGGCGCGCCTGATGGCCCAGCGCTCGACGGCCAGGGTTGATCTGCCCGCGCCACTCGTCGGCGTGCTGTGGACGCTGTACTCCCATGGGGCGTTGCGGCAGAACCAGCTGGCGGACAGGCTGTGCATCAGCGAATCCGCGCTGAGCCGGCAGATCTCGGTCCTGGCCGGTGACGGCCTGATCGAACGCACCCGCAGCGAGGACGACGGACGGGTCAGCCTCGTCCAGATCAGCGAGGCGGGCAGGGACCGGCTCAACGCCGCGCTCGAGCACCGCGCCGACGACTACGCGCCGAAGTTCACCGACTGGTCCGACGACCAGGCCCGCGACGTACTCGCCACCATCGTCACGCTCCGGCGCGCGATCGCCGAATGACCTGACGCGGCCGCCCCGGGGTTCCCGGGCGACGCCGTAATAGAAGAAGCCTTTCACGGCAGTGAAGCAGTAGAGGAAAAGAAATGAGTTCACCAACCAGTACCGCGGCGGAACCGGCAGCGCCGACCGCCATGACGCACCGCGAGGTGCTCGAGGCCATGACCGGCCTGCTGGCGGGCCTGTTCACGGCCCTGCTGTCGACGACGATCGTCGCGACCGCCCTGCCGACCATCGTCGGCGATCTCAAGGGCACCCAGACGCAGTACGCGTGGGTGGTCACCGTGGCGCTGCTGGCGAACGCGGCGTCGACCCCGATCTGGGGCAAACTGTCGGACCTGTTCAACAAGAAGCTGCTGGTCCAGGTCTCGCTGATCACCTTTGTGGCCGGTTCGGCGCTGGCCGGTGCGGCCCACAACATGGAGCTGCTGCTCGTCGGCCGCGTCATCCAGGGCCTGGGCATGGGCGGTCTGACCGCGCTGGTGGTCGCGATCATCGGCTCGATCATCCCGCCGCGTGAGCGCGGCCGGTACTCGGGATATATGGGTGCGGTGATGGCCGTCGCCATGGCCGGTGGCCCGGTGCTCGGCGGCGTCATCGCCGACAGCCCGCTCGGCTGGCGCTGGTGCTTCTATGTCTGCATCCCGCTTGCGGTGATCGCGCTCGGGCTACTGCAGCGCACCCTGCACCTGGAGACCCAGCGCAAGGACAATGTCACCATCGACTGGCTGGGCGCCACCCTGATGACCGCCGGTGTCAGCGTGCTGCTGATCTGGGTCTCGTTCGCCGGCAAGGACGACTACTACGCCTGGATCTCGCCGGAGAGCGCCTACTACGTGATCGGCGGCGTCGCGCTGCTGGCACTGACCGTGTTCGTCGAATCGCGGGCCAAGGATCCGGTGATCCCGCTCAAGATCATCACCGAGCGCACCACCGCGCTGGCGATCATCGCCTCGGTCATGGTGGGGCTGGGCATGTTCGGCGCCATCACCTTCCTGGGGCAGTACTTCCAGACCGCGCGGCACTACAGCCCCACCGAGGCCGGCCTGCTGACCATTCCGATGGTCATCGGCATGCTGACCGGCACCATGGTCTCCGGCCAGATGATCACCCGCTTCGGCAAGTGGAAGCCGTTCATCATCGGCGGCTCGATCCTGCTGACGATCGGTCTGGGGCTGCTGGGCACCATCGACCACGCCACCCCGATCGTGCTGATCGGCATCTACATGTTCATCATGGGCCTGGGCACCGGTTCGCTGATGCAGAACCTGGTTCTGGCGGTGCAGAACACCGTCAGTGTCGAGGACATCGGCGCGGCCTCGTCCAACGTCGCGTTCTTCCGGACCTTCGGCGGTGCGATCGGCGTCTCGGTGCTCGGTTCGGTCTTGGCCACCCATGTCGCCGACCTGTCCGAGAGCGGCTTGGCCAAGCTGGGCATCGACACCAGCAAGCAGTCCGGCGGTGGCAACCTCGACATCAAGTCGCTGCCCGCGCCCGTCGCGGACGTCATCCGGCACGCCTACGGTGACGCCACGGCCACCATCTTCCTGATCGGCGCGGCCTGTGCCGCGGCCGCGATCATCGCGATCCTGTTCATCCCGAACCGGCCGCTGCGTAAGACCATCGACATCGAGAAGCCTGCTGTCGCCGAGGAGGGGGCTGTCAAGGCCGCCGTCACCGATGCCGATGCGGACGCGCCGGGCCGCCCCACCGCCGGTTGAGTCACCAGGGCTTGCCGGCCGCCGATGCGGGAAAGCCGACCCCTCGCCGGTTGAGGCGTGAGGAGCGTTAGCGACGAGCCTCGAAACCCCGTGAGCGAACAATGTCGTCTCACCGGGTTTCGAGGCTCATCGCCTAGCGGCTCTTCGCACCTCAACCGGCAAGGTGATCGGTTTTCGGAGCAGGTGCGAAGGTGCGAGACGTACGGATTTGAACCGGGCACCCCCGATGGTGCATAATTGTCGGGTTGCCTTGACCGGCGCCGCGGTGAACTGCGGTCTCGGGCGAGGTGAATGACTCCCAGGCTCCCGACACGGGGTTTGGCGTGTTCCGCGTGCAACCATCAGGTTCACGGCCACGACACGCCCGACCGCGGGTGCCGGAGCACAACGGGTTCGCTCCTGTAGCGAGCCAACGTACAACGATAGATGAACAGCGTCGATCCCCGAATCTCACACGGGTGGTCATGTGACCGTCGGCCTCACGCGCCGATGTCCGGGTGCTTTGGTGGCATCCGGCTGTAAGCGGCCACGCGGTGTTTGTCTGTCGAGAACAACTGACGGAAGAGGACACAGCGTGGCGGGACAGAAGATCCGCATCAGGCTCAAGGCCTACGACCACGAGGCGATCGACGCTTCGGCGCGCAAAATCGTGGAGACCGTGACCCGTACGGGTGCACGCGTCGTCGGCCCGGTGCCGTTGCCCACCGAAAAGAATGTGTATTGCGTCATCCGTTCGCCGCATAAGTACAAGGACAGCCGCGAACACTTCGAGATGCGCACTCACAAGCGACTCATCGACATCCTCGACCCGACGCCGAAGACCGTCGACGCGCTGATGCGCATCGATCTTCCGGCCAGCGTCGACGTCAACATCCAGTAGGGCGGGGGCGAGAAAAGACATGAGCAACCAAGCGAGTACCAAAGGCATCCTGGGCACCAAGCTCGGCATGACCCAGGTTTTCGACGAGAACAACCGCGTCGTTCCGGTCACCGTCGTCCAGGCGGGCCCGAACGTCATCACCCAGCTGCGCACCGCCGAGCAGGACGGCTACACCGCCGTGCAGCTCGCCTACGGCGCCATCGATCCGCGCAAGGTCACCAAGCCTGTCGCCGGTCAGTTCGCCAAGGCCGGGGTCACCCCGCGCCGGCACCTGGCCGAGATCCGCGTCGCCGATGTGGCCGAGTTCAGCGTCGGCCAGGAGCTGACCGCCGAGATCTTCGCCGACGGAGCGCTGGTCGACGTGACCGGCACCTCCAAGGGCAAGGGCTTCGCCGGCGTCATGAAGCGTCACGGCTTCGCCGGTCTGGGCGCCAGCCACGGCGTGCACCGCGTGCACCGCGCTCCCGGTTCCATCGGTGGCTGCGCCACCCCGGGCCGCGTGTTCAAGGGCATGCGGATGGCCGGTCGCATGGGTAACGACAAGGTGACCACGCAGAACCTCACCGTCCACAAGGTGGACGCCGAGGCCGGTCTGCTGTTGATCAAGGGCGCGATCCCCGGCCGTAAGGGCGGCATCGTGGTGATCCGCGACGCAGTGAAGGGTGGTGCGTAATGAGCACCGATCTGACCAAATCCGCAACCAAGCTGACGCTTGAGGTCAAGGCCGCCGACGGCTCCGTCAACGGCACCGTCGACCTCCCGGCCGAGCTGTTCGACGCACCGGCCAACATCTCGCTGATGCACCAGGTCGTCGTCGCCCAGCAGGCCGCCAAGCGTCAGGGCACCCACGCGACCAAGACCCGTGGCCAGGTCAGCGGTGGCGGCGCCAAGCCGTACCGCCAGAAGGGCACCGGCCGCGCTCGCCAGGGTTCGACCCGCGCACCGCAGTTCGCCGGCGGTGGCACCGTCCACGGCCCGCAGCCGCGTGACTACAGCCAGCGCACCCCCAAGAAGATGAAGGCCGCCGCCCTGCGCGGAGCCCTCTCGGACCGGGCGCGCAACGAGCGCATCCACGTGATCACCGAACTGGTCGCCGGACAGGTTCCGTCCACCAAGTCGGCCCGCTCCTTCCTGGAGTCGCTCAGCGACCGCACCAAGTTCCTGGTGGTGCTGCCGCGCGAAGATCTGACCGCGTGGAAGAGCGTGGCGAACCTGCAGAACGTGCTGCCGATCGCCGCCGATCAGCTCAACACCTATGACGTCCTCGATTCCGACGACGTGGTGTTCAGCGTCGAGACGCTGAACGCGTTCATCGCCGCGAACACGAAGACCGCCAAGACAGAGGAGGCGTGAGCATGGCTACCATTGCCGATCCTCGCGACATCATTCTGGCGCCGGTGATCTCGGAGAAGTCCTACGGACTCATCGAGGATGACGTGTACACCTTCGTGGTGCACCCGGACGCCAACAAGACGCAGATCAAGATCGCCGTGGAGAAGATCTTCGGTGTGAAGGTGTCCTCGGTGAACACGCTCAACCGGCAGGGCAAGCGCAAGCGCACCCGCTTCGGTTACGGCAAGCGCAAGGACACCAAGCGCGCCATCGTGACGCTGGCCGAGGGCAGCAAGTCCATCGAGATCTTCGGAGGTCCGGTCAGCTGACCGGGTTTCGAAAGTAGGGACTGAGAACTAACTATGGCTATTCGTAAGTACAAGCCGACAACCCCCGGTCGCCGCGGCGCCAGCGGCTCCGACTTCGCCGAGGTCACCCGTGACCATCCGGAGAAGTCGCTGGTCCGCCCGCTGCACGGCCGCGGTGGCCGTAACGCGCACGGTCGCATCACGACCCGTCACAAGGGTGGCGGCCACAAGCGCGCCTACCGTGTCATCGATTTCCGTCGCAACGACAAGGACGGCATCAACGCCAAGGTCGCTCACATCGAGTACGACCCCAACCGCACCGCGCGGATCGCGTTGCTGCACTACGTCGACGGCGAGAAGCGGTACATCATCGCACCCAAGGGCCTGAACCAGGGCGCCATCGTCGAGAGTGGCCCCGGCGCCGACATCAAGCCCGGCAACAACCTGCCGTTGCGCAACATCCCCACCGGTACCCAGGTGCACGCCGTCGAGCTGCGTCCGGGCGGCGGTGCCAAGATGGCCCGCAGCGCCGGTGCCTCGATCCAGCTGCTGGGCAAGGAAGGCCCCTACGCCACGCTGCGTATGCCTTCCGGCGAAATCCGCCGTGTCGACGTGCGCTGCCGCGCCACCGTCGGCGAGGTGGGCAACGCCGAGCAGTCCAACATCAACTGGGGCAAGGCCGGCCGTATGCGGTGGAAGGGCAAGCGCCCCACCGTCCGCGGTGTGGTCATGAACCCGGTCGACCACCCGCACGGCGGTGGTGAGGGCAAGACCTCCGGTGGTCGCCACCCGGTCAGCCCCTGGGGACAGCCTGAAGGCCGCACCCGCAGCAAGAACAAGGCCAGCGACAAGCTGATCGTCCGGCGTCGTCGCACCGGCAAGAACAAGCGATAAGCACAGGAGGGAGTTAGAGAATGCCACGCAGCCTCAAGAAGGGCCCGTTCGTCGACGACCACCTCCTTGCGAAGGTGGACGCCCAGAACGAAAAGGGCACCAAGCAGGTCATCAAGACCTGGTCGCGCCGCTCGACCATCATCCCCGACTTCATCGGTCACACCTTCGCCGTCCACGACGGCCGCAAGCACGTGCCGGTGTTCATCTCGGACAACATGGTCGGCCACAAGCTGGGCGAGTTCGCGCCCACCCGCACGTTCAAGGGTCACATCAAGGATGACCGGAAAGCGAAGCGCCGGTAACCATGAGCACACAGACTGAAAACCCGACCGCCCAGGCCACGGCGCGCTTCGTGCGCGTCACGCCGATGAAGGCCCGTCGCGTGCTGGACCTGATCCGCGGCAAGGATGTCGACGAAGCGCTCGACATCCTGCGGTTCGCCCCGCAGTCGGCGTCCGAGCCGGTGTACAAGGTGCTCGCGAGCGCCGTCGCCAACGCCACCAACAACCTCGGTGTCGACCGCCGGACCCTCGTGGTCAACACGGCGTTCGCCGACGAGGGCCCGACGCTCAAGCGGTTCCAGCCGCGTGCGCAGGGTCGTGCGTTCCGGATCCGTAAGCGCACCAGCCACATCACCGTGGTCGTGGAGTCGCTGCCGGAGAAGGCAACCGCGGGCCGCGCCCGTTCGCGCCAGCCGAAGAAGAAGGGAGCCTAGTAGTGGGCCAGAAAATCAACCCGCACGGCTTCCGTCTGGGCATCACCACGGACTGGAAGTCGCGGTGGTACGCCGACAAGCAGTACGCGGAGTACGTGAAAGAGGATGTCGCCATCCGCAAGCTCCTCTCGCAGGGGCTCGAGCGCGCCGGCATCGCCAAGGTGGAGATCGAGCGCACCCGTGACCGGGTCCGCGTCGACATCCACACCGCCCGTCCGGGCATCGTCATCGGCCGCCGCGGCGCCGAGGCCGACCGGATCCGTGGCGACCTGGAGAAGCTGACCGGCAAGCAGGTCCAGCTGAACATCCTCGAGGTCAAGAACGCCGAGTCCGAGGCCCAGCTCGTGGCCCAGGGTGTCGCCGAGCAGCTGAGCAACCGTGTGGCCTTCCGCCGCGCGATGCGCAAGGCGATCCAGTCGGCGATGCGTCAGCCGAACGTGAAGGGCATCCGGGTCCAGTGCTCGGGTCGCCTGGGCGGCGCCGAGATGAGCCGCAGTGAGTTCTACCGCGAGGGACGCGTGCCGCTGCACACGCTGCGCGCCGACATCGACTACGGACTCTACGAAGCCAAGACCACCTTCGGCCGCATCGGTGTGAAGGTCTGGATCTACAAGGGCGACATCGTCGGCGGCCGTCGCGAACTGGCCGCTGCCGCTCCGGCCTCGGAGGATCGTCGTCCCCGCCGTCCCAGCCGTCCGCGTCGCAGCGGTTCGTCGGGCACCACCGCCACCAGCACCGAGGCGGGTCGCGCAGCCGAGGCTCCGGCCGAGGCCACCGCCGGTGCGGGTGCGGCCACCGAGAATCAGGAGGGCTAGCCCATGTTGATCCCTCGCCGGGTCAAGCACCGCAAGCAGCATCACCCCAGCCTGAAGGGCCAGGCATCGGGTGGCACCAAGGTCACCTTCGGTGACTACGGCATCCAGGCGCTCGAAGGCGCCTACATCACCAACCGGCAGATCGAGTCCGCTCGTATCGCCATCAACCGGCACATCAAGCGTGGCGGCAAGGTCTGGATCAACATCTTCCCGGACCGCCCGCTCACCAAGAAGCCGGCCGAAACCCGCATGGGTTCGGGTAAGGGTTCGCCCGAGTGGTGGGTCGCCCCGGTCAAGCCGGGTCGGGTGCTGTTCGAGATGACCTACCCCAATGAGGAGATCGCTCGCGAGGCCCTGCGCCGCGCGCAGCACAAGCTCCCCATCAAGACCAGGATCGTCACCAGAGAGGAGCAGTTCTGATGGGACTGGGAGTGGCAGCAGCAGAGCTGCGTGACCTCACCGACACCGATCTGGTCGACCGTCTGAAGGAGTCGAAGGAAGAGCTGTTCAACCTTCGTTTCCAGATGGCCACCGGCCAGCTCGACAACAATCGTCGGCTGCGGACCGTGCGTCGTGAGATCGCCCGGATCTACACCGTGATGCGTGAGCGCGAACTCGGCCTGGCGGCCGGGCCGGACGGTGACGACGCATGAGTGAGGACCAGAACGTGACCGAAACCCAGGCTGAGGTCCGTAACCGGCGCAAGGAGCGCATCGGTTACGTCGTCAGCGACAAGATGCAGAAGACCATCGTGGTCGAGCTGGAAGATCGTAAGAGCCACCCGCTCTACAAGAAGATCATCCGGACCACCAGCAAGGTCAAGGCACACGACGAGAACGGCGATGCCGGCGTCGGTGACCGCGTGCGGATCATGGAGACCCGCCCGCTGTCGGCGACCAAGCACTGGCGCCTCGTCGAGGTGCTGGAGAAGGCCAAGTAGGCCGTTCTCCCAACGCCACGAAGCGACCCGTTCCCCTGTGGGGAGCGGGTCGCTTCACTGTTTCCCGCGGGCGTCACCAGGGCTGGTCGATGAGGGCCTGGTGGAAGGCGGGGACGAGGTAGTCCGGTTCCGGTTCGGCGGGGCCGCCCCAGTGGTAGCCGGCGTTCTGCTCGGGCAGGCTCAGCCGTGACCCGTGGATCCAGTCGGCGATCGCCACCCGCGAGTAGTCGACCTCCCAGCCGTGCTCACGGGCCAGCAACCGCACCAGGAGCTTGCCCGCTCGCCCGTTGCAGTCGCGGAACGGGTGGGCGTAGTTTAGCCGCGCGTACACGTGCGCCAGCGCCACCGCCGTCTCGTCGTGCCCCAGGGACGCCCAGGGCTGCTTCCGGACGAACGCGGCCACCTTGCGCAGCTGACCGTCGATGACGTGGGTCGGGGCGAAGGAGACGCTGCCGCGGCCCAGTTCGTAGATGCGGCACTGCCCGGCCCACGGATAGATATCGCCCACCAGCGCCACGTGCAACGCCTTGAGGTGGGCGAAGTCATAGGTCGCGGGGATCTGGAGCGAGCCGTCGAGGATGCGCAGCTCGGCGTCGGCGGACAACTCGAACTCGGCGCGCTGCAACTGCCGGGCGTCGGTGATCCCGAGCGAGTTGGCCAGGATATAGGTGCCCGGGATGAAGGTCGCCTCCCACGCCGCGCGGGCCTTGCGTTGCCGGAACAACGGTCAGGCCCGGCGCCACGTCGCGAGCAGCTCATCGCGGCTCAGGTCACCCAGGCGCAACGCGACCATGGTGGCGACGAACTCGTCGTCCGGGTCAAGACCCTCGTGCATTGCGCTGCCGAGGGTGCCGATGAGGTCGGCCTTCTGCCGGGCGGTCAGCGGGGTCAGCGCGGCGGAGAAGCGCAATTCGGGCCGGTGATCGGTCATCGGGTCAGTATCGGGTAACAAACCGCCCCGTGCAGACCGATAGATAACGGGGGCCTGTGACGGTCTGGTGGCCGTCGTGGCGTCATCGCTACCATGGGGCGGTGATCGCCGGATTTCGACGCGGCACGCTTCCCAAGCGCGCCGGAGGCCCGGCAGAGGGAAGGAATACGATGATCAGGAAACTGACTGTGGCGCTGATGGGGCTGATCCTGTCGGCGGGACTGGTGAGCGTCGCATCCGGGCAGGCCGCGGCTGCCCCGTGGGACAACGACGGCGGCCCGGTGACCAACGCCGTGAACATCACCGTGTGGACAAGGGGCGACAACTACCGTGCACCCCGCGTGTACATCACCACCGCTTACGGCCGCTACGTGAAGGATGCCCGCAACGTCGGCTACCCGAAGCGCCGTCCGGGCCGTACTGGGTTCAGCTATGTGGCGTACAACGTGCCGCAGGGTGTCGCGCTGAAGGTGCGCGTGGCCAGCCCGTACCACTTCCTGGGCGGTGAGCGGCTGTTCTTCCAGAACTTCCACTTCACCAAGCATCAGGAGCGGTCTGTCGGACTGATCCAGCAGGGATTGGGTTCGTTCACCGAGTGATCGGACAGTGATCGAACGCAACTCCGCCCCATCCACATCAGCAGAACACGATGTCGATGGGGCGGAGTTGTCTCTGCATCGACCCCGTGAATCAGACCGGGGAGACGCGGGTCTTCTTGTTGCGGTTGAGGAAGAACGGCACGAAGTGCCCGGTCTCGGGGTTGTAGTTGTTCTGGATGAGCCACCGGAACCGGAAGTTCTTGTAGACGGCGGGCATCTGACCCTTGTACCATTCGGCGCGCTCGGCGAGTCCGTGCGCCTCGATCGTGTCGTAGGTGGTCTGGATGTAGTGCTTGAGTTCCTTGAGCGGTGACCTGTAGCGGCGCGCGGACACCCAGACGTAAACGGTGTGGCAGTACCACATCGTGAGTCCGGCCTTGTCGGCAGCACAGTTGATGTCGAGGTCTTCGTGCAAGAGGGGATCGTTCAGAAGGTACGGTTTCACCGCTTCCCAGGCGCCCTTGCGCAGAATCATGTGGTTGCCGGAGATCGGCCACGTGTCCTTCTCCGGCGGCACATCCGCCAGCTTCGGAAGAAGCTCACGGACCTTGCGTTCCTGGCGTTTGGATCCGGGAATGTCGTAGAACAGCGTGGGTCCGGTCATCGCGTCGAGGTCAGGATTGTCCTCCATGTACCGGATGACGGTCTCGCACCACGTCTCCGACAGCCTCGTGTCGGCGTCGAACCGGGCGAGGATGTCGCCCTGGGCGGCATTGAGCCCGGTGGTCCGGGAGTACAGGAGTCCTTGCTCGGGCTCGTTGAGCACCACGAGCGGGAGCTTGTCGGCGTAGGTGTTGACGATCGCCATGGTGCCGTCCGTGGAGTTGTTGTCCACGACGATCACCTCATCGATCAACCGTGTCTGCGCGACGACGGCGTCGAGGCATTCGGTGATGCAGTCTTCTTCGTTGTACACGGGGATCACGACGGACATTCGCAAAGTCACCGTGCGAGAGTAGCCGATTCATCGGCGCGCTCACCATCGCCGGATCGGGCGACACCGGACCGGGTGCGCAGTGCGGCGATGGCCTATCTCACGGAATGGTGACCGGTGAGACCCGCTTCTTCTTGTCCTTGCGGAGGAAGAACGGCACGATCCGGTCCTTGTCCGGGTCGTAGTTCTGCTCGATGGCCCACAGGATCGCGAAGTTCAGGCCGATAGCGTACTTGTTTTTCTTCAGGGCGGTGATGAGTTCCTGGTCGTCGTGTGCGACGGCGGTGTCCATCATGGTCTGTCCGTACTGCAGCAGCTCTTTGCGGGAGGACCGGAATCGGCGGGCCGAGACGTCGGCGAACACCGGGGGCGCGTACCACAGGGTGGCCTGTGCCTTCTTGAGCGCCATAGACAGGTCCATGTCCTCGTGCAGGTCCGGCCTGCCCACCAGATACGGCTTGGCGGTCTCCCAGGCGGTCCTGCGGATGGCCATGTTGTTTCCCGACAGTGCATCGGTGACACTCGGTTCCGTACTCATGAACGTGTCCAGCGCGGCACGCCGCTGCCGTGCCTGCAGCTTCTTCCAGGGGAGTTCGTAGAAGAACTGACTGCCGGCGATGGCGTCGAGTTCGGCATTGTCGGTCATGTATCCCATGACGTTGGCGCACCACTTCGGGTCCAGCAGCGTGTCGGCGTCGATACGTCCGACGACCTCACCCGTGGCGGCCTCGAAGCCGGTGTCCCGGGCGTACATCGCGCCCTGGCGGGACTCCGACAGGAGCGTGAGGGGGAGCCGGTCGGCGAAACCTTCGACGGCCGCGCGGGTGCCGTCGGTGGATCCGTTGTCGACGACGATCACCTCGTCGGCCGGTCCGGTCTGACGGGCGACAGCCTCCAGGCAGGCGCCGATGTACTGCTCTTCGTTGTAGACGGGTATCACCAGACTCAGCCGCAAGGTCACCCGAACAGGCTAGCTCAGCACGCGGACGGCCGCGATCCGCAGACGGGACTTCCGGCCTCACGGATAGTCCGTGAGGTACCTGATGTCTCTACGCCTCCGGTCAGCCGCGGGCCGTGGCTGCCTTCCGGTATCCGCGGATCGCCGGGTAGATGAAGAGGACGATCATGATCGCCGACCAGATGAACACGATGACGAGTTTGTGGGCGATGGGCCGATCGCCCAAGGCCAACCCGCGCATGACGTCGATCGCCGGCGACATCGGCTGATACTCGACGATCGGCTGCAACCACTCCGGATACATGTCGACAGGCGTGAAGCCGGAGTTGAAGAACATCAGGACGGTCGACAGCAGCGACACATAATGCACCATCGACGCACCCGGCCGGCTGTTGACCGCCAGCGCGATGATGAACACCGAGAACGACGTGCCGTACAGCACCGCCACGCCGATGAGGCCGAAGACCGTCCACACGCCTTCGGCGAACCGGAATCCGAGCAGGTAACCCACCCCGAGCAGCACGACGGTGGTGACCAGGATGCGGACCAGCTCGGCGACGATCCGTGCTGTCAGGTCCGCGCCGCGGTGAATGGGCATCACGTACAGCCTGCTCAGCAGGCCCGCCGTACTCTCCTGGTTCAGGCGCAGGGCGGTGGCCATCGACCCGAACATCGACCCCACCAGGATGATCATCGGCACCGAGCCGTACACGCTGTTCACGCCGGTGGCCCGGCCGATGGTGTCGCCCATGACCACTTTGATCAGCACCATCGACAGGGCGGGCATCAGGATGCTCTGCGCGGTGGTGAACGGTTCCCGTGCCCAAATCAGGAACTGGCGGCCGGCCAGCACCATCGAATGCTCCCACCAGCCACGCAGCGTCCACTCCGGTGGGGCGTTGACCTCGGCCGCGGTGATCGAGCGAAGTGTTGTGGTCGTGCTCATCGGGCCAGCGCCGCCTTCCTCGTGCCGACCGCGATCAGGACCGCGGACGTGACGGTGAGGCCGACGCACCACCAGATCGCCGGCCCGATGTGATACCAGTCCAGGTCGTACTCATCGAGCGCCCGCAACGCGTTGGTGATCTGCGACACCGGCTGATTGCGGACGAACGGCTGGATCCATTCGGGGAATCGCTCCGGCGGGATGAACCCGGACGAACACATGCTCAAGATCATCAGCGGCAGGCCGATGACCTGGCTGGTGGCCTGTGGGGTGCCGGCGACCATCCCGATACCGTCGGCGAGCATGCTCACCACGACGCCGACGACCAGCGCGAAAGAGTACAGCAGCACCAGGCCCATCACGCCGCCCTGCGGGCGCCAGCCGATGATCAGGCAGATGATGGTGGCGAAGATGATGGACAGCACCAGCAACAGCAGGTTGGTGGACACCCGGGCGAGCATCGGGATGCTGCGGTGCATCGGCAGCGCGCGGAACCGCGTCGATATGCCCCGGTCCATGTCGATCGTGACGCGCATCGCGGCCGTCGATCCGGTGAACCCGATCGACTGCAGCAGGATGATCGGCATCAGGAATTGGGCGTAATTGATACCGCCCAGATCCATCAGGCGCCGCAGTGGCACGTAGAAGCACACGGCCAGCAGGAGCGGCGAGATGATGGCGAAGACCACCTCGCCGTTCTTCACCACGTGGATGAGTCCGCGATGGCTGAGCGCCAGCCACTGGCCGACGGCGCTGATGGGCGGTGTCCGTACGCCGACGAGCCGGGTGTCGATGTCGGCGGCGACCGTGGTCTCCGACGTCACTTGTCGCCCTTTCCGGCCTGATCCGGGTCGGTGAGATAGAGGAAGACCTCGTCGAGGGACGGTCGTCGTAGCGTGACATCGGACAGCTGGATCCCGGCCGCCGAGGTACGGCTCACCACCTCGACGAGGGTGTCGGCACCGTCGGGGGCGGGGACGGAGACGGTGAGCCCCGGTGGCTGGGTGTGATCGGGGCCGAGCAGATCCGACAGCGTGTTCAGCAGCCGGGGCAGCTCGGTGGCGTACTCGGGCGTGACATCGCAGTAGGCGTTGCCCGTCCGGGTCTTGAGCTCGTCGGCCGTGCCCTCGGCGATCACCTTGCCGCGGTCGATGACCACGATGTTGTCGGCCAGCATGTCGGCTTCTTCAAGATACTGCGTGGTCAGCAGGGTGGTGACACCGTTGTCGCGCAGGGTCTCGATGAGTGACCACACGTCCTGGCGGCTGCGTGGATCGAGTCCGGTGGTCGGCTCGTCGAGGAACACCACGCTCGGCCAGGTGACCAGACCGCACGCGATGTCGATCCGGCGCCGCATGCCGCCGGAGTAGTCGCGCACCCGCTTGTCACCCGCGTCCACGAGATTGAAGTGTTCGAGCAGTTCGCCGGCGCGGACCTTGGCTTCCTTCTTCTTCAGGCCCAGGAGTCTGCCGAACAGGACCAGGTTCTCGCGCCCGGTGAGCGACTCGTCGAGCGAGGCGAACTGTCCGGTGAGCGCGATGGACCGGCGGACCTGCGCGGCGTCCTTACTGATGTCGTGCCCGGCGACGGTGGCGTGGCCCCCGTCGGGTTTGAGCAGCGTGCACAGCATGTTGACGGTGGTGGTCTTGCCCGCGCCGTTGGGACCGAGGAGAGCCAGGATGCTGCCGGAGGGCACCACCAGGCTCACGTCATCGACGGCGACGAAGTCGTTGAAGCACTTGCGCAGGCCCACGGCCTCGATCGCCGGGGGTGCGTCGGAGGCCGGTGTCACGCGGGCCGCGGCCGGCTGCGTCTCCCGCGTCGCCGCGGGAGGTCTCGCGGCGCGGACCACGGGCAGGATGTCGGTGATGTCCGGGTCGTCGGCGCCGTGGTGCAGTCTCTGCCCGAACTGGCGTGGCAGCGCCGCGGAACCGTTGGCGCCGGGCCGGGCCGGCAGGCCGGCGGGGGCCTCCGGGCCATGGTTGTCGCGCCGGTACCGCAGCCCCGGACCCGTGGCCGGCTGACCGTCCGATCGGTGCGTGGCCGGACTACGACCGTCGCCGGTGCGGGATGCGAACGCGCCCTCGCGGTCGCGCGCTGGCCGGTCGGCGTGGGTCATGCTGCTCCTGGTGTGTCACGGAAGGTTGACGATGACCGTCGTCTCAGAGCATACGTCGGGCTCGGTGGCCGCCGGTGCGGACTTGTCCCTGCGATGCTGTGTCTCGGGTCTGTATCGGTCAGCCCCGGCAGAGTTACAGACGGGTACCAAACCCGATGACTGTATCGTGTGCCGCCGCCCGCGAGGTTACTGTCGGATCGCGCAACCCCGGTCGGGTACGCACCACATAGGTGCGACCATTGCGAGGATCGCCACGAACGGCGAACCTGCGCCGCGGTGCGGAATGTGTCGGTCATATGGTCGAACCTAGGAGGAGGTGGACCACAATATGGCGAGGTCAGGCGCGCGGGTGGGGAATCGGAAGCCCGACCTCGGTGCCCAACCGGCCGTGCTGGTGACAGAATGACCCGATGGAATCGCGAATTATGGCCCCGGTCGGTGTCTGTGACGGGCTGTAACGTGCTCACCGCCGGTGCCGAACATGCACAGGCATGGCGACGTGCGGCGACGGTATCGGACACGACAGCCCCTACACTGTCCGATGGGTTTGGGCGCGGCTACAGGCTTGCGGCGCTGCCTGCATACCACTGCGGGGTGAATTCCGTAGGGGTGACGGTGGAGAGAGGTAGCGAGGAGGATTGATTCCGATGGTTGGGGCAAACAGGGATCGCGACGCGGTGGACGGCATGCTGCCGCTGACACCTGCGCAACGCGGCATGTGGTTTGCCGAGAATCTCTCGCCCGACTACTCGGTCAATATCGCGCACTACCTCGATATCCGGCACGCGCCGGGCGGTCTTGACCTCGAACTGCTCGCCTCCGCCTGCGAGGAGGTCGGTAAGCAGATCGAATCGCCGTTCGTCAGGCTCGCCGAGGTCGACGGCGTGCCCATGCAGTACGTCGACGTCGACTTCGACCAGCACGCCGAGATCAAGGATCTGCGGGGTGAGGCCGATCCGGTGGCCGCCGCGCTGGCCTGGATGAACGCCGAGTATCGGCAGCCCGTCGACCTGCTCTCCGACCAGTTCGTGGTCAACATCCTGCTTCGCGTGGCCGACGACCGGACCCTGTGGTACCAGCGCAGCCACCATATCGTCGTCGATGGTTACGCCGCCCTCGTTCTCGTGCAGCGCATCGTGGACCGCTACAACACGATCCGGCGCGGCGAAGAACCGGTGGCGCGGCCGGTCGTCGGCATGGCGGGGATCATCGAGTACGAGCAGTCCTATCAGAACAGCACTCGCCGCACCACCGACCGCGAGCACTGGCTCTCCCGCGTACAGGACCTGCCTGAGCGTGTCACGCTGGCCCGGACCACCAATAACGCGGCACTGTCATTCGATAACGTGGTCGCGAGCAAGGCGCTCGACCCGGCGTTGCAGGCCCGGCTCGAAGCGGTCGCCAAGGAATGCGGGTCGTCCGTGGCCGTGGTGCTGACCGCGGCGTTCGCGGCGTTCCTCTCGCGCATGACCGGTGCCGACGACATCGTGATGAGCCTTCCCGTCACCGGACGGTCGACCGCGAAGATCAAGCGTTCGGGCGGCATGGTGTCCAACATTCTCCCGGTTCGGGTCCGCGACGTGTCGGGCCGCTCCGCGCGCGACCTGATCGCCGCCGCCCAGCTGGAGATGACCGGCGCGCTGCGGCATCAGCGTTATCGCTCCGACGACATCAAGCGCGATGCCGATATGGACGGCAGCTCGGTGGGCTTCGGGCCCCGCATCAACATGGTGTTCTTCGACGAACCCATCGAGATCGAGGGCGCGAGCGTCGACTACCGGATCCTCACCTCGGGCATCCTCGAAGACCTGCTCGTCAACCTGTATCAGGCCAGCAAGGGTGCCGAGCTGGTCGTTGACCTGCACGGCAATCCGCACCTGTATTCGCCCGCGGAGATCGATACCCATCACCGGCGGTTCCTGGCCTTCGTCGCGCGCCTGCTCGACGACCTGGCGGTGGATGTGCGCGATGTCGACATCCTGCTGCCCGGTGAGCACTCGGGGCTGATCGAACTCGCCACCGGCCCCGAACGGCGGTGGACCGAGCAGCAGCTCGCGCCCGACGGTCTCCTCGGGTTGTTCGCGGCGCGGGTCGCCGAGCATCCCGATCGTGTCGCAATCAGCGACGACACCCATGACTGGACCTACGCACAGTTCGACGGACTGCGGCGGGTGCTGGCTGCGCGCCTGGTCGACGACGGTGTCCGGCCCGTCGACCGCGTCGCCGTTGTGCTCGATCGTGGGATCGAGCAGGTCGCCGCGATCTATGCGGTGCTCACCGTCGGTGGTGCGTATGTGCCGATCGACCCGGCCTCCCCGGACGGCCGGCGGTCGCTGGTCCTGGAGACCGCCGAGCCCTCCCTGGTCATCGACGCCGACTACCTTGCCAAGGTCGGGCTGCGTTCGGAGCCGACCGTGTACGGAACCGATCCCGTTGCTGTCACCTCGCCCGAGCTACCGCCCGGTGCGAGTGCCTACGTGATCTTCACCTCAGGTTCCACCGGCGTCCCCAAGGGTGTCGGGGTACCGATGGCCGGGGTGGCCAACAGGCTCGCCTGGATGCAGGACCGCTACCCGATCGATGCCGGCGACTCGGTGCTGTACAAGACCCCGTTCACCTTCGACGTCTCGGTGTGGGAGCTGTTCTGGCCGCTGCAGGTGGGTGCCCGGATGGTGATCGCCCGTGCCGACGGCCACCGTGACCCGGAGTACCTGCGGTCGGTGCTCAGCGCCAAGTCGGTGACCAACGTCCACTTCGTGCCGTCGATGCTCGACGTGTTCGTCGACGCCGCCGAACCGGGTGCACCGGTGCTGCCGTCGGGTGTGCGCCGCGTCTTCACCTCCGGTGAGGGTCTGCCCGCGCCGCTGGCCCGGCGTGTGGTCGCCGAGTCCGAGGCCCTGCTGATCAACCTGTACGGCCCCACCGAGGCCTCCGTGGAGGTGACCGGTTACGAGGTCGCCGGTGCTGAGCACACGATTCCCATCGGTGCCCCGGTCCCTAACACCCGCACGTACGTTCTCGACGCACGCCTGCGCCAGGTCCCGGTCGGCGTTGCCGGCGAACTGTATCTGGCCGGTGTTCAGCTCGCGGACGGCTATGTCAAGCAGGAGTCACTCACGGCCGGCCGGTTCGTCGCCGACCCGTTCGTGCCGGGCGAGCGGATGTACCGGACCGGCGACCTGGTCCGGTGGAACGCCGACGGCGACCTGGACTACCTGGGTCGCACCGACTTCCAGGTCAAGATCCGCGGTCAGCGGGTCGAGCTCGGTGAGATCGAGGCGACGCTGCTCGGTGAGGGTCGCGTCGACAGTGCGGTCGTGGTGGTCCGTACCGACCTGGGCGCACCCACGCTCGTCGCCTATGCCCGGCCCAACCCGTGGACCACCGTCGACGAGGATCTTTCGGCCTCGCTGCTGCGCTGGTGCCGCAGGCACCTGCCGCGCTACATGGTGCCCGCCGCCGTCGTCGTCCTGGACGAGTTCCCGGTCAATTCGTCGGGCAAACTCGACCGGTCCGCGCTGCCGGACCCGATATTCACCGCCGACGATTCGGTTCAGTTCGTCGAGCCGACGACTCTCACCCAGCGCCGACTGGTGGCGTTGCTGTCCGAGCTCCTCGACATCGAACGAATCGGCCTGCGGGACAACATCTTCTCTCTTGGTGCCGATTCCCTCACCGCGGCCCGGCTCGCCGCCCGGGTCCGTAAGGAGTTCGGTTCCGCGGTCGCCCTGAACGAGGTGTTCGACAGCGTCGACATCGGCGAACTGGCCGCGGCCATCGACAACGCCGAGCGCGCCGACGACCGGCCGCCGTTGCGCGCAGCCCTGCGTCCCGAGCGGATCCCGCTGTCGTATCCGCAGACCCGGCTGTGGTTCATCAACCGGATGGATCCGTCCGCGGCCACCTACAACATGCCGGGCGCGGTCCGGCTCGGCGCCGACGTCGATGTCGATGCGATGCGTTCGGCGGTGGCCGACGTGGTGATGCGGCACGAATCGCTGCGCACCCGTTTCCCGGCCGTAGACGGTGAGCCGCTGCAGGAGATCATTCCGGTGGAGGTGGCAGTCGCGGAGACGGCGTTGTCGGTGCGCAGGGTATCGGTGGCAGAACTCGACTCCGCGTTGAGCTCAGAGGTGATGGTCGGCTTCGATGTCGCCTCCCAGCTTCCGGTCCGGTTCCTGATCTTCCAGGTGATCGATGCCGGCACGGTCTCCGACAATGTGCTCGCGATTGTGCTACATCACATCGCCGGCGACGGTGCGTCGCTCGAACCGCTGATCACCGATCTGATGACCGCCTACGCCTCCAGGCTGGCCGGTCAGGCCCCGCTCTGGGCGCCGTTGCCCGTCCAGTACGCGGACTACGCGCTGTGGCAGCGTGAGGTCCTCGGCGCTCCCGACGACGAGAACTCGCGGCTCAACAAGGAACTGGCGTTCTGGTCCGACGAACTGGCCGGTGCACCCGAAGTGCTCAGCCTGCCCGTCGACCATCCCCGGCCGCACATCCCCACAGGTGTGGGTGCCTTCGTCGACACCGTGCTCGACGGTAAGACGGCCGCGGGCGTGCGCGCCCTCGCGCGGGCGCACGACGTCACCCCGTTCACGGTTCTGCATGCCGCGCTTGCCGCGGTGTTCTCCCGGCTCGGCGACAGCGGCGACATCTCGATGGGTACCGCTGTCGCGGGCCGCGACGAGCCGGAGACGGCCGGACTCATCGGCATGTTCGTCAACACGGTGGTGCTGCGCACGCAGGTCCGGCAGGGGCAGACGGTGGCAGGTTTCCTGCGCGAGGCGGGCCGGGTGCGTACCCGGGCTCTCGAACACTCGCAGGCACCGTTCGAGCAGGTTGTCGATGCCGTGGCCACCCACCGGACGCTGGCCCACAGCCCGCTGGTGCAGGCCATCTTCACCATGACCACCGACCACCACCGGGCGTTGCGCACCGAGGGGATCGAGGTTCTCGACGCCCGCGTTCCGGCGGCCAAGTACGACCTGAGCGTCTCGGCGGTCCAGTTCCGCGGAAACGGCGCCGACAGCGACCGCATCGAACTTGAATTCTCTTATTCGACAGATCTTTTCGAGCGTTCGACGGTCGAGC
>WBZQ01000909.1_pt1 | contig 21614 bp, 22 predicted proteins | sample 5204251 | NCBI WGS metagenome assembly WBZQ01 (sample SAMN12412402, study PRJNA552823) | activated sludge metagenome | isolation source: activated sludge from nitrification reactor of wastewater treatment plant... | place: USA: Virginia | collected 2017-09
GCGCCGTGCTGGACCCCTTCCCCTCGACTTGAATTTTCACATTGGGATATTGTTTCCGGAATCCTTCGGCCCACAACGTGATCAAGTTGTTCAAGGTGTCGGAACCGATGCTGTTGATCGTCCCGGAGACGCCACTGACCTTGCTATAGGACTTGAGCTTCGTATCGACGTTTCCCTGTTCAATGGCAGCGACGGGCTCAGCGGCACCGGCTGTCCAAAGATCGGTCGTCATGAACGGTCCCAACACTGCGAGCGTCACGCTCATACAGACTCGGCCGTAAGATAAGGACATCTTCGCACTCCTCTATAAATGTATTCACAGGTCAACCATATGAACGACACCATAGGCGCACACGATTGCACCTTGTTCACAGCCGTGTTAACGCACGGTTAACTCTTTTTGCACTGCCAGCCCGTCACCACGGCCGGAGATGCGGATCCTGTTCACTTGAGAGTACGGTGTGCGAGGGGACATCCGTAGTTAACGATTCTGTAACACTGTCGCAATGCTTCCGTGACGGACTACTGATAGACCTCGGCAAGGCCTGATATTCATTGATTGCGATTCTTCGAGATTGTATGAGAGGAGACTGTATGAGCCCCCATCTGCGACAAGCCATGACCGCGAGTCTGGCCGGGATATGTCTGTGGAGCCTGGGAGTGGCGGCCTGGGCGAGTGAGAGCGGACCCTTATCGAAAACTCCAGGGCCTACTCCAGTCGCCGCACAAGGGGAAATTGCTGCTCCCGTCCCTTCAGGCTCCCAGGGGCCTACAGTCCTCCCCCCCGGCGGGACCTCCGTCGAGGACCTGTTGCTGCAAAAAGGCACGATCACAATGGACGAATGGATTCAGATCCGTGCGGAACAGGAATACAGCGGAGCAGAAAGCGCGAGGCGGATCGATGCCATCGAGGACTGGAAAACCAGAACCGAGCTGTTGCCGATGTTGCGGGACAAAGTTAATTTCGGTCTGAATGCGCTGCAATTTCTCTACAGCCACCAGGACGCGCACGTGCCGGAAGGAAAGAGCCAGGACAACTTCTCGATTCGCCGCTCCGAGCTACTGTTCTGGGGTCGGATCAGCGATACCTTGCCCCGCTGGCATGCGCTCATGGAGTTTCAGAGCATCAATTTCGGACGTGAAACCCCGACCGGAGGAAGCGGCGCCGCCACAGGGCAGCCGATTGCCGCGACATTTTTTCGGGAATCGTATATCGACTTTCGTCCTTTCCAATCCTGGGCGCCCTACATGAACTTCATCCGTATGGGCATTTTCCGGATGCCCTTCGGCATTTTCACCGAGACGTCCGGCGGTCTCCGCGACATCATCAGCTCGCCTTATCTCACCTCCGTGGGTAGCGGCAACGGCAACAGAACCGGATCGGCAGGCAGCATCGATTTCCTGCAGGAACGGGATTTCTTCGTCGACGTCCGCGGAAAACTCTTCAATCGGCTCGAATATGTGGCCGGCATCATGAACAACAACAACTTTCATGCGAATGCGACGGGAGCCAATGCCCCGAAGAGCTTCTACACCCGCGTACGCCTCTTCGGCTCAGACGTGTCCTGGATCAGCTTCACGACCATTCAAGGCGAGTCGAACAACGCCAATACCAATATCAACGGGCGCGGCAAGGGAGCATTCGACCGGTACGGGCTGGATTTCCGCTATACCTCGAAAATCATACCGGGATTCATGGTGCAAGGCGAATGGTGGCAGGGCCATGACGGTTCCAACCAGACCACGGTCGGTCGGCCGGCTAACGGGGCCTGCCTCGACCAATCGATCTGCGGTGGATCCGGAGCCCCCGGCGCACAGCGACGTACGTGGTACGTGCTGGCCAAATATTTGATCTCCGATGGTCCCTTTCAAAACTGGGAACCGACCGTCATGTACGAACAATTCGACCCTAGCACCAGCATGTCCAACGACCTGTACACAAGAACCATTCTTGGCCTCACGTATTACTTTGAGAATTTCCCCCCGAAAGTCCAATCTAAGATCCAGTTCAATTATGAATTCAGGCACCACCAGGGAAACGGACCGGGCGTGGCGTACGATACGACCTTCGATGCCTTCGCGCAGAATGCATTCCTTGTCCAATTCCAAATCCGATTCATGTAGTGTACGCAGCGGCCTGGACCACGATCATCTCCGTGCGGTTGCAACGCGGCAGAGCAAGGAGTAAGGAGGATACTCATGACTCGTCACTGTGGAAGCGTTATCCTGGTCATCGGGCTTGCGCTGGCGGCCTGCGGGCCGACCCAGATTTTTCCCGGCGCCATGATGGACGGCGTGGAAACGAACTTCGATTTCACGGCCTGGCGTACCGTGCCGAACGCCCAAACCGACCGGAAGGTGCAGCTTGGCGGACGCATCGTGCAATCCAATAGGGAGCAGGGCGCACACGTGATCATCGTGACCCAACTCCCGATCGTCGAACAGCCGGCCTATGGGCCGAAGGATATCGGCAGGCGTTCCGGCGAGTTTGCCGTCGTGTACCCGGGCGCCCTCGATCCCAAATGGCTGGCACCGGGACATCGGCTGGTTGTCATCGGCACAACCGGGCAGGCTAAGGCGGTGATGGTGGACGACGTGCAGCGAAGTTTGCCCTCCCTGACCGCTCGATGTGTTCACATCTGGAGGACTGCGGGACGGGAAATCTCAGACTTCCCCCATAATGCCGGCGGTGGGTATGAGCCTTTGGAAGAGGAAACCCACTGCGCCTCCTGAGCCCGCGAAGAGCTGGAACCGCCTATGAAGATGTCGACACGACGACTCGGATATGTTCTCCTCCCGGTTCTACTAGCCGGAACAATCGGCTGCACACATGAGGCCACCTTCGTCCGGGAGACAGACCATGGCGGCCTCGTCTCCTATCCGTTCCAAAGCGACGCCGAAGTTCTCGCCTCCTCAGGCCGTCGCGACGCCATCCAACGGATGACCGAGAAATGTCCGAAGGGCTCACGTATCGTGCGAGAGGGAGAAATTCCAAAGGTGAGTAAGGCTGCCGATCGCGCCTGGCGGGGACAGATGGGGATGGATCGCCTCTGGGGAATTGAATTCGTATGCGGACAATCCTAGGCCATCACCGTCTCACACTGATCACGTGGAGTCTGACCCTCTCGATAGGAGGCTGTGCGCTCCTACTTACAGGTTGTCAATTCTTCGACCACCAACGACTCACCTTCAACGAGCGAGGAGTGAGAATTGGCATTGAACCCGATCCATCCGTGCACCGTGCGTCCCCGCCAGCCTTGAACGAGCATCCGGGACACCTGACCCCTCAAGAGATTCAGGCCTTGCTGGGAGCCGTTCGTGTGAGTGGATGGAGCGGAACGGTCGTCGGCTGGTTTGATCAGCCGAGGCCCATTGCACTGTTTGATGAGGCGGATCTTCAGGCCATCGCCAAGCCGATCGCCGATGCCCTCCAACAGGTCTCACCGACGGAGCGGATCATATTTTCCCTTTCCAATCCAACGTCCGCCTATGGCGATGCCACCACCGGTGCGCTCTTCCTCCGGCATGCATCCCTGCACCTGGTTGTCACCGATCATAAAGCATTCCTGCGTGCGGACACTGCAGGGGGAGATGAAAAAGACCTGCGGGATACCAAAGGGATGACCTTGAGTCTTCCGCGTGCCTATCAAGCCGCGGTGCTTCGCCGCGCAGACGAACCGGATTGGGCGCCGTTTGAACGGGTCCATCTCTCCATGCAAGTGAAGGAGATGCTGGCTCAAGCTCACCGGACCGTACATGGCACGGGGACGCCCTCTGAACACATCCCGGCGGAGCTGAAGTCTCAGCCGCCGGTGGTGACCGAGCCGGCCGCGGCTTCACAGGAACTCCGACTGCAGATTCGCGAGTTGACCCAGTCGAATCTCGATCTCCGCGATCGACTTAATCGACAAACTGAGCAACTGCAGGAATTGAAGGAGGAACTGACCAAGCTGCGTCGGGAGTCGGAGGGCACAAAATCCAAGCGGTCTCCATCCAGGAAACCCCTCGCGCCCTGAATCTCTCGGAGAGACGTCCGCTCAGCTGACTATTCTTTCGCAGGTGCGGGCGTATGCGGGAGAAATCCCAGGGCAACCGACAACTTTTCCACCTGATCCATCGGCAAAGGATAGAAACCTGCTCGCACCACAGATTCCTGACCTTCCCGGCTCTTGACGAACGCCAGGAACTCCTGCACCGCCGGCGATAATGGTGTTCCAGGCTCCTTATCCAGGTAGAGGTAGAGGAGGCGGCGAAGGGGGTAACTCTGATCGGCAACGGTGGCGGCCGACGGAGTGATCGGCGGCAGGCCCTCGATTTCGGCCAGCGGCAGGATCCGCACGCTGGACGTCTGCAGACCGATCCCGCTGTACCCGATGCCCAGCTGATCGCGGCTGAGCGCCAAAATTACCGATGCGGCTCCCGGTTCTTCATGCAGGGTCGGCTTGAACTCTCCACCGGCCAGAACATGTTCTTGGAAAAATGCTCTGGTGCCCGACTTGCGATCACGTCCATAGGATTGAATCGGCGCGGTCTCCCAACCTTGACCGAGGCCCAAGTCTCCCCACACCGTGATGTCCTTCTTGTATCCTCGCTGGCGAGCCATCGAAAAAATGGCATCCGCCTGGTCCAGAGTCAATCGAGTCAGGGGATTGTCTTTGTGCACGTACAAGGCAACGGCGTCGATCGCGATCGGAATGGCGAGGGGATCGTAGCCTCGTGCCGCGGAGAATTGTTTTTTCTCGGTATCCAACAGCTCCCGGGAACTACTCACCAGCAGGATCTGTTTCGCCCGCTCCTCTTTGACAACGATCCGGCCCGGCTGAGGAGGCTCGATAAACTCTGCAATCGCCTTGGCTGACCCGCCGGATTTCAGGTCGATGGCGACCTTGGGTTGGCGAGCCTGAAAGTCACTGACGAGCCGGCGCATCAGCGCATGCATCGTGTCGGATCCTTGCACTCGAAAACCGCCTGCCACTTGAGACTTCGGGCTATATCGTTCCAGGCTGGAATCGACCACTACACCCGCGAACGGCCCGCTTTGCTCCGCCTGAGTCCGATCAAAGCCGCCCAGCACAAGCGCCAAGGCAGCGAAGGCTATCCGGATCCCGGACATCGCCTGCCGCGTGAACGGAGTCTTCTGAGTGTTGTCGGAAGAGACCATTTCTTGCCTCCTGTCAATCGAGTCGCTGGAACAATTCACGTATCGCGCGGACTATAAACCAATCAGATTGCCGCGGAAACACGGCCATGTTACCGAATTGTTAACTTTTCCTGCCAGATATCGCGTGCCTCAAGTTAACAGCACGGTAAAACCAGCAAGACGGGCAGGAAACATCTCCGCAGTAGCATTTCGATCTATGACCGCTTCAATCGTCCAGATTATTGAAGACGAGCCACTCCACGCCGACCTGCTGGACCGCGCGTTGCGCCAGGCCCAATTCGCGACGACGCTGGCCGCGGATGGCGAGAGTGGATGGCGTGACGCGCAACGACTGCTGCCTTCGTTGATTCTGCTCGACCTCATGCTGCCGGGTCTGAGCGGCCATGAGGTGTGCCGATTAGTCCGACGCACACCGTCCACGCGCCATATCCCGATCATCATGCTGACGGCCGTCGGAACAGAAGCAGACCGTATCGCCGGCCTTGAGATGGGAGCAGACGACTACGTGGTGAAGCCGTTCAGCCCGAGGGAGGTCGTGTCCCGCGTTCAGGCCGTGCTGCGCAGAGTCCATGAGACACGTCGTGAGGACCCTGTTCTGTTTTCCGATACCTCCATCACAATGGAGGGGCCTTACTTCGTCCTGTCCTTGCAGGAGCGGCAAATCACCGTCTCGAGCACAGAACTGAAGTTGCTTCAGTACCTGCTGACTCGGGACGGGGAATTAGTGCGCGGCGATGAATTGTTGAATCTTCCAGGCGAGGAGCTCGGGAGCACGAGCAGGGAAGAACTGGATCACCGTGTTCGCTTTCTTCGACGAAAACTGGAGAACAGTGGAACGGGATCGATTGAGATTTTGCCGGGGTCTCGTTATCGCTTCCTGGCCCATCCGAGGCCGACCTGAGACTTCCGGCCGGACGACCGCCTCATTCGGAGCGCTGCGGCACTCACCCACAACCACCCGGCAGGGACAGGCTATCTCAAGGTGTCACCTGAGACCCGTCACACGAGGATCAGCCGGCGCAGGCTAAGACCCGCGCCTTTGACGACATCCGTTCGATCTCGTACTCGAAGCCCCTTCGAAGCAGGATGATCTCTCCGCGCCGGCTCAGCTCGTCGACGGTCTTAAAGACCTGGTTCCAGCTGAGCTCCGGCAGCAGGGTCACGACCTGCTCCAGCGTCAGGGATTTTCGCAGGCCTAAGAGATCGAGAATCAAACCTTCGCTGGTGGGGGAAATGGATGGATGCACCATGGTGCGCCTCCTGGTTGGGAATCCTTCACTCACCCTTGTCGCAGACCCGGGCAGCTGTGGAGTCGGCGATCACGTGCGGCCTCTAACATGAAGAAACCGTATGTCGATGCCATCACCGCCGCATCAATTCTGAGTTAACTCGTTCCAGGGATCACCTCGCCGCTAGATTTCCTCACGGCCGCAGGACGATCCTCTCCCGGTTCCGTCGCCCTGTGCCGGCGAACAGCGCACCGCCACCACCCGGATCGCCCCGAGCGCCAGGAGAATGGCTCCGAGCGAGAGCAACTTCATATGGTCCGCATCCTTGAACCAGAGAGAAATGATTTCCGTCAACATGACGACCAGGATCGTATCGACGATGAAGGTGACTTTGACGCGGCCTTCAGAAAAATAGGTCAACGTGGTCTTGAACACTTCCACCACCGCGAGAAGGATCAGCGTATCCACGATGATCTGCCGGAGGCCGATCTCCACGGGAGCATGCAGCAGCAGTCCGATATCCAGAAACGTTTTGACGACCCCGCCGGTAAGGGCAATGAGGATCGTCAGAATCAGCAGGCTGAGAACGGCCTTGATTCCTTTCATCCACAGTTCGGTGAGATCCGTGTCGATCACATGTCCGATCAGATCGGAGAATCGATGCGCCCGGGGCTCAAAATTCGCAAAACTCATGCTTCACACTCCTTGTTGTGAGGGTACGTTTTGTATCAACGGCACAGTTCGACTACTCATATTTGATCAAGATGGACCACAGGCCGAAAAAGAGGCCGATGAGCAAGATCATGGCAAGATGGAAGGAGTCATTTGACGATGACATCAAGAAGTCGAAGTCGGCAGCCGGCATATGCAACCCTCCTGGTTATGAATAAGCATGGTACCCATCGAAGTCCCACTCTCGATCCACTATATCGAGACGCTGTTCCGGGAAGGTCACTGCTTGGTTACGGCCTTGTTACTTCTGAAGAATAGGCCCGGGACTCTCGCTGGGATGTCGTCGAGTACCCAACCGCAACGAGCGACGGTCTGTGTCCCGATCACGCAGGACCGAGAGTTAACACCGAGTTAACATCTCGCTAATTGACCGGCAATTCACCACAGATATCCTGGCACCAGTTCAAGACAGCATGTTGTTGTTTTTTCTCAAGAGAGCAATCCAATGAGCAGCATTCATCACTTGATACGGAGGCGTCAGATGACAAGACAGCAGCAGACAGGTTTCAGACATCCCCGTGGCGCGCGTTCAGTTTTTACCGCGCTGGCTACCGCCGCGGCGCTGGCTCTATTCGGAGGCTATGCCGGAGCGGAACATGCGGGAGGCCTGGAACGGCCCACTGCAGATAGCTCCCTGGTTGCGTATGAACCGGCCAAGGGGATCGAAGGGCGATTGACCATCACGGGCTCGGATACGATGGCGCCACTCATGGATAGACTGGCTAATGAATTTACACGGCTGCATGGGTATCCCAAGGTGAATCTCTTCGTCGAACATCCCGGAACTAATCCGGCGATGCGGCAATTCTTGTTGAAATATTCCAATCAGCGGCGCGGCGATAAAGCCCGCACTGGTCACACCGGAGCGGGGTTTCCTGAAGTTCTCGCGTCATCCCGCGCGATGTCGCCAGAAGAACGCGCTATCTTCAAATCCCAAAACGGCCATGAAGTTTTCGAGATCCCGATCGCAATGGATGCCGTGGCTCTTTACGTGAGTCAGCAAAACCCCCTTCAGCGCTTGACGATGGTTCAGGCCGATGCCATTTTCGGCACCGCTCGCAAGCAGGGTGCCACCGCCGACGTCAACACCTGGGCTGCTGCCGGTGTTGCGGAATGGTCGTCTCAATCGATTCATCTCTATGGGCGTACCCGCACCTCTGCAACGCACGATTTCTTTGCTCAAAACGTGTTGAAAGGCGGTACCTTTAAGTCACAGATCCAAGAGGTACCGGGAACGGCCATGGAAATGCTTGCCGTGGCTCGTGATCCGCAGGGTATCGGCTATGCCGGTATTGGATATGAGAATTCCTTTGTCAGAATGGTGCCGCTGGCACAGACAGCAGAGAGCCCCGCTGTTGCACCAACCGCCGAATCGGTGACGAATGGAACCTATCCGCTCAGCCGGACGCTCTACCTGTATATTAATGAAGATCCGACCAAAGTCATTGCCGACCCTCTCCTTCGCGAATTTCTCAAGTTCGTCAATACCAGGGAAGGACAGCAGGTCGTTGCGGATGCCAAGTTTTATTTACTGCCGAAGGAACGAATCATGCAAAATCTCATGCTGATTCAAGGGCCGACGACCACGGCCTCTCTCATGGACACAAGGCAGCAGGCCGTGACGGTTCTTGTCGAATAACGGAAACTCGTTTGGTCAAGCGAGCGAACGGCGCGCAGCCGGTCCAAGCGCTGCCGGCGACATTGATCGCATGGTTCATATCGGATGTTGCAGGTGTGGAAGGAGGAGCAAGGATGAGTATCAGTCACAGTCAAAGCATTGGGTCCCTGTTCGTGAAAGCGACAGCCTGTTCCATTTTCACCGCGACACTCCTTAGCAGCAGCGGCGCCTTGGCGGAGCGTGCCAGCGTGGCAGAGAATCCCACCATTGATGGATCGCTGACTGCCTATGAGCCACTCAATAAACTTGAGGGAAAGCTGACGATCACCGGCTCGGATACGATGGCGATGTTGACGGATCAGCTGGCCTTCGAATTCACGCGGATGTATGGGTATCCCGCCGTCACGGTGTTTGTCGAGCACCCGGGCTCCAACTTCGCGATGCGTGAATTCCTGGTCGGCTTTTCGAAACAGCGACGAGGCGATAAGGCCAGAAGCGAAGGACACGAGTCGGCGGCCTATGCGGATATTTTGGCATCCTCGCGGGCCATGACCCCTGAGGAACGGGGACATTTTAAATCACGATACGGCCATGACGTCATGGAGATTCCAATCGCCCTGGATGGTGTCGGCATCTACGTGCATGCCGCCAATCCTATCCCGCAGCTCACACTGCAACAGGTCGACGCCATCTTTAGTTCCAGCCGCAAGCAAGGCTTGCCCTCGGACATTAAGAATTGGGGCGAGGCCGGTGTCGAGGGATGGTCGTCGCAGGAGATCCATCTGTATGGTCGAGATTCAAAATCGGGAACGCGCGAGTTCTTCATTCAAACCGCGTTGGGCGGCGGCACGTTGAAGTCCGAGCTTCATGAACAGCCAGGATCCGCGATGGAAATTCTATCTATTGCCCGCGATCCACAGGCTATTGGATACGCCGGGATCGGGTACCAAGGCTCCTTCGTGAAGGTGGTTCCGATTGCGGCAGAGGCCGAAAGCCAGGCGGTTCTGCCGACTGCGGACACCGTCACGAATAACCAGTACCCGCTCAGTCGCAAGTTGTACCTCTATGTCAACCATGAGCCGGGCAAGAAATTCGAGAATCCGGTGCTGCGCGAGTTCCTCCGGTACGTCAACAGCCGTCAAGGCCAGGAAATCGTCAGCAAGGCCCAATTTTATCCGGTGACGAAGACACAGCTCGCGCAGAATCTGGTCTTGATTCAAGACAAGTCGGCCACAGCTGCGTTGTTAGAACCGACGAAATAAGCAGCATGCCGACGGAACGACCCTCGCGTTGAATCACGTGATCTGGTATACACACGCACGAGGCAATGATCGACACGGTGACCGTGATCGATCATTGCCTCGGCCCCATCTTGCAAAGGCTTGACCATGACTCGATTCTCTCCCACCGTTCGCCTGCTTCTCCTTGGTCTCGGTCTGACTATGGCCGCTTGTGCTGCCAGTCCCGCACCACGCGTTGTCTATAAAGACGCGACGACCCTCGTCCAGGTTCAGCATGATGTTCACGCCGAGTCCGGCAACAGTCATCCGGCGAGGCTTTCTGTTCCGACGATCAAGCAGGTGTTGACGGGAGTGCGCGTGCAGAAACGCGGGGACATTGTTCTCAGTTTGGTGACGGGAGAAACCGAAGCCGTACCCGCCTTTTCGAATGCAGAGATTGAGGATCTCGCTCCGAGAATCAGCCAGGCCCTGGCGACTGCCACCCCCACGGAACTTGTCGGGTTCTATCGCCGGGTTTCCGATTCCGGGCTTGGCCTTGGCGTGACCTCCGGCGGCATCCTTGTCAGAGACGGACTCCTGTATGTCGTGCTCGCCAACCATCGGTCAAGGTTTTCCGATGCCATGCGGGAGGGGCTGTCCTATGAAGTAGATCCGGTCCGCGACCCGCTCCTCTCACTACGCTCCCGCGCATTCAAAGTATCCTTTGTCACGGATCGAGCCGTTGCCCACCCCGTCAAGGCCTGGGACTATATCGACTCCGGCAAGCTTGTGGTCCTTGAGATTCAAACGCTGGAAAGTCTTTTCCAGCCCACACCAGCCTCCCAACGTTAGTCACCCGCTCGAACGAGCTGTTCTATCCCTCCACGGCAAGCGTCCTGTTGCACCGTCACCTAATCTTCAGACGACGCTTAGGCCGAAGCGCAGCTCCGCACCCTTGCACATCTCCACTCTCTAGCAGGCTACGGAAAAACTCGGTCTTTTCTCAGGAGGTCGCGATCAACTCACGTGCTTTGTTGGCGTCAGAATCACCCGCAGGATGAGCAAAATGGCCGTCCAGCATGGCCGCAACGGGGGCCGCGAGGCGAAGGATCATGAGCCTCATGTCTGCGGACGGGCGCGAGCCGGTGAGTGCCCCGTATCTCAGAGGCGAATTGTTCATTCTTACCCCCCATCCCGAGCCTGCCAAGACAGGCTCTTGTCCCGTGGCCGTAGGGTGAGCCTCTGAGGGTCACAACGCGCGGAATAACGCGCGTCACGTATGTGAACGCCGCCGAGTCGATGAGGCGGCAGTGTCCTGAGAGAACCGCCGCTAGCGGCCTTTTTCCGCATCCTGTTAGGGACACATCCAGCTCCTCGCTTGGTTTTGCTCCGTATCAAACTGTCCTGTCTTCGCCCAGCTTCGTGTTGTCCATCATGGAATCGGCCGCAGGAAGACTTGATAACCGATGGTCGTCATGGAGAGCCGAACGCTACATGAGGGAGCTGCAGGTCACCAGGGAAGGACCGTCTTCGTGCTTGAAAGAAGTCGGAAAAGATGATTCTCTCCGGATCATTGTCAATGGTTCCGGATTACAGAGACCTGGCAGATCCGTCCGTTTATCGGCACTCAGACATGCGGATGCAGGTGTTGGAGAGTGTCATACCGGTTCGAGAATGGGTAGAAGCCGGTATCAAGCCGAATGCCGCTCGATACCGGCTCATCCTGCAGATTAGTTGAAGAAATATTGGATCTGAAAACGCAGCCAGTGTCCGTACAGCTCATCCTGTGAACGATTCAATGCAAGGACTGTGGTGTCCAATCGGTCGTGCAGTGAGTATTCCGACACAAGCCGGAGATGGGTATCAGGCTCCCACACTAAACCAAAGTTCCACATGGTATTATCAGCGGCTGCCCCTTGAAAATTCTTCATGCCGCCGTGGTAATAGCTATACCGCACATACGGCGTCAATTGACCTACATCTGAGTAGCGCCAGGTATAGTTGACCTGGGCATACCCTCCATGGAGTTCCTGTTCCGCGACAAAGCCCTGCGCATTGCGCTCTGGTCCTCGACCGACCGTATATTCGCCCTGGAATCCCCAGGGTTGTGGAGGGGTGAAAATGTACGCGGTGACACGTTGATCCTGGATTTCACACCCGCCGTGTGTCAGGACTTTGGCGCAGCGAGAACCGGATGTACTGGTCGGGGCACCGACGTTTTGTACATTGTAGATTCCGGTAAAGGCCAGGACACCGGCTTCCAGAAGTCGACCGTTAGGCAACTCGAACGGGTAGGAGAGTTTGGCGCCGAAATGTTTATCTCGGTTTCGTTCGATTTGGTTGCGGCCTTGTCCATTGTAGACCATGATGCCGAAAACCCCGTAATCTCCAGGGCCATTGTGGTACGTCGTCATAGTTGCGAACCGTTCTTGAGCGACCTTGGGGCTCCAATAGTACGCAAGACCGAAATCTCGCTCACCGGGAGCGCCGGTCTGAACGGATTCGGATCGATCCAATTCTTGTCGTTGACTGCTGGACCGATAGGTGTCGAACGAGTTGGGAACTCGTTGCAAACCGGCACGGATCCGATGTTCCTTATTCTTGGTTATATAATAATCTGCATAGGCGTCGACCATTTCCGCATTGGACGTCTGAAAGCCATTTCCTTCGTAGGCTCCCTGAAGGAAGAATGAGATACGATCGGACATCTGGCCTTGAAAGACCATCCGGATTCGCCGATAGAAGAAATCACCATTGTTGTTGTTCGAAAAACTCTCTCCTTGCTGATTGGTCAGATTATTCTGAGATCGCGTGGAGTATCGAAACTGGGCATAGCCGTTCACATTGATTCGTTCGAACCATCGTGGACTTGCACGAAATTGTCCTTCGGTTAGTCGTTCGAATGTTCGACGTTCCTCTTCGGCCTTCGTGCGCAACCATTCGTCTCGGGAAATGAGGTTTTTCTCTAACAGGAGATCTTCTAAAGGGGTGCTCTGCAATGGCAACCCCGCTCCCATTCCGGCCGATGGTCTCACCGCGGGGTCGGATGGCGTCACAGGAACACCTTGGGCAACCGTTATGTCCTGGGAGGACCGACTGATCGGAGTGCCCTGAGCTTGCGCGTGAGTCGTTAGGCCCACCATCACCAACAGGCAGGCTGCAAAGGTGCATCCTCTGCGTCCAACGGACATTACTTCCGATACGATTCCGGCCCTTGTTCGAACAAGCTTCACATCTTCCTCCTTCCACGGTGTGTTGCGACGGTCTGTTCATCCACGAAACGCGGCAGAGTATCGTCCTGAAACATGTCGTCCAATTCATGGCTTTGTAACATCCGCGTAAACTCTGCTGAACACCCGGAGTCGTCCGTGAATGGAGGCGTTGCAACGTCCACATAGCTGAGCGAAAGGCATCTACCAACCGACCTGCACATGGCCGATCCGATTCAGCGATCAAACACAGAGCTAGAAACACGTCGCACTGAACAGGTGACGGATCGAATCGAACGTTGAAGATCACAATGAAATGAGCTAGGAGCGCTGCTGATGCGAGCGATACTCGTTAGCACCTGGGGGCGAGCCTTGAGTGAAAGGATCGCGATGACGTGCTCACTAAGAAATCGGAAGCCGGCACGAAGTTAACGTCGTTGTAACGTGGGGGCAACCACCCCCTAATCGACACCTTCTATGTTGTTGGCTGTGATTTAGGAAGATAGGATATGACGGATAGAACAAGATCAATTCTTCTCGTCGCCGTAGCGAGCGCGGCCGAGCACGCCCTCGCGCCTGTACTGAAAACTAACGGCTATACCCTCACCGTGACATCCACACTTGCACAGGCGCTCGCCGAAATCCGCAGAGCGCCTCCGGCCCTCATCCTTCTGGATCGAACATGGATTGCGACGGCCGCCCTGCAGAGAACCGAACTTCCCGTCACCATCCCGATCATTGTCGTACAACCATTCGAGAAATCGTGTGGCCAGGATGAATGCCTCACCGAGCTAGACGCGGGATTCGACCTGGTGTTTTGTTCTCCTCACTACCGCGAACTGCTCGCGCATATCCGGGCAATACTCCGGCGGCACAACATGACATCGGCGCCTCCATCCATTCTTCGCGTCGAAGGTCTCGTGATGGATATCGCGCGCCATGAGGTGACGGTCGGGGGAGCCCTCGTCGAACTCACACCGAAAGAATTTCGCATCCTCCATCAATTTCTCTTGTCACCCGGCGTCGTTCTGTCGAGGCAGGATCTGCTTAATCGTGTCTGGGGTGAGGACTATGCCCTCGAAGAACATGCGCTGGATGTTCACATCCATTCGTTGCGCCAGAAGATCGAGGCGGATTCTTCCAAGCCGAGTTTCATCGTCACAATTCGAGGGATCGGATACAAACTCCAGAACCCCTGACCCTGTTCTTTCGGATCTCTTTTTCCTGTACACGGCTCATGTTGTCGCAGACCGCCGCCACGTTTTACTGTGGTGCGATATCGAACGGGGGCAAGATAGGGTCCCGGGAATGGGCATAGGGGTGGCGAATGCGCCGTCAGGCAGGTGACAGAACAGGCGATGGGTGAGGAAGAGGGGAGTTGGCCTGCTCGGACCTGGCAGGCCGTCGATGGATAGGTACCGAGGCGGTGGCGATCTAAAACTCGTCCAGCGACACCGGCTGCAACAGATCCCGTACCGAGAGGACCCCGACGATCGCGCCGCTCTTTAGGACGCCCAGATGGCGCGTATGGTGATGTTGCATGAGATCGGCCGCTTCCGTGATCGAACGCCGCTCGTCCAAACTGATGACAGGGCTGCTCATGATGGATTCCACCGGAACGAAATGCACCGGCTTGTTTTCTCCCACGACCTTTCGCACGATATCGGACTCGGTCACGATACCGATCACACGGTCGTTCTGCTCGATAAACACGCTCCCGACATGGCGCTCGTTCATCACTCTGGCTGCGTCCGCCGCCGAAGTGCCGGCCGGCACGGTCACCAGTTTCTTCGTCATGAGATCGCTGACTGTCACCATAGTGTGTCCTCCCTCTTGAATGTGTGTCATCGGCGACTGTGTCTCACCTTGCCGATGCTCTAACAGGGAGGATACTCCTGGTACGTTCCAGGATGGTTAGGCAACCGTAAATTCTATGTTACGAATGGGCTCGAAGTGGGACACGGGGAGGACAGACGCGGCACGGGCGAGAATCACCCATGCCGCGCCGTGAGAGAAATGCCGGGAAACGACTACTCTTTCACCACGAAGTGGACGCTGCGGTTCTTCTGCCAGCAGACCGGATTGTGCTGGAGACACAACGGCCGGTCTTTTCCGTAACTCGTGACATCGACCTGGAGCTGATTGATGCCCAACGATTCGAGGTACCGCTTCACGGACAGGGCTCGTCGTTCCCCCAACACCAGATTGTATTCGGAGGTCCCGACTTCATCGCAACGGCCTTCCAGCAACACTTTGGTGATCCGGTTGTCTTTCAGCCGCTTGGCGTTGGCCTCGACCGCCGTAAGCGCATCGTCCCGCAGGACATATTGGTCAAAATCAAACAGCACATCGGGGAACGGGATGTTCTGCTCCCCGGTCGCATTCCGCGCGGCCATCTCCACCGATCGCAACGGCACCGGAGCCGGTTCGGGCGGGGCGGGGATTTCCTGGACCGGAGCCGCAGCCACACGCTCCTCCGCGCGGGGGGGCTTCGGTGGAGTCGCCGTCGCTCCTCCGCTGGTTCCCGATTTGCTCGCGCAGCCGTCAAGGAACAGGGGGCCGGCGACGGCCAGCAATCCGAGCAGAACAAACGGGCGCAAACGTATCATGAAAACCTCCGGCGCTAGATGGGTTCGTGGAGTGGACGAGGCACAGAATAATCAAATCGAACGAACAGGGCAAGTTACTTCTTCTCGGCACAGCATTCGTAGACGCGTCGCGAATCCGACAACGGCTCCCACCGTAGGATTTGCAGCGCATCGTCCACGTAGGCCGGGGTGCGCATTCCGTTGAGCACGGACGTGACGCCCCCCGTGCTGGCGAGAATCCACAGTGCCTTCTGCGACAAGGTCGCCTTCCGTCTCTGCTCAGGCAACAGCGGATCGATGGTTCGATGCAGGTCTTCGGCACGCAGGCGGCTGCGTTCACTGGCTTCACGATGCAACGTTCGCAGCAGCGCGAGGAGTTCCGGTACGTACCGGTCACGCCAGGCTTCCCACTGCTCGGCAATGGTACCCGTCAATGCTTCGGAGAGCGCGCGAAGCACCTGGTTCACGTGGGGCGCAATCATCTGCGTTTCGATTTGCTCCCAATGTTCCAAGCCCTGCACCTGCGTGCGGATGCGGTTCAGTTCGTCGGCCCATCGGAAAAAGTCTGCGGGAAGCATGCCTTGGCCGCTATGGGCAACCGCCGGCGCAAGATCCTTTCGATACGCTTCTTCCAACAGAGCGACTTTCTGTCGTTGCGTTTCGAATTCCGCCTCCGGCGCCGGCACCGGCACATCGGCCAATCGCACCACGCCGCCGCGCTGGGCCGGCATCGCGTTCAGGGGGCGATTCACGAGCACCGCGACACCTTCCTTCACGGCTTCAGCCAACAAGGTGCTGCCGTTGTCCGGACCCGTATTCTTGATCAACGCCGCACCGGATTCGTGCAGGTTCATCGGACATTGCAAAACCGTGAAATGATGGGCGGACGCGCCGACCTTCCTGGCCGCCGCCTTCGCGGCTTCAATCATGCGAGACAACGACGTGGCACCGGACTCATCCGGAGAGGCCGTGGATGTATTGGACGAGACACCGTACCCGCGCAGCCGGCCCGCTTCGACCTGTCGCTCGCAATACTCGAATGCCAGTTGCATTCGCGCATACAATTCATCGCGCAGCCTGGACAGATCCCGTTGCTCACCGGCGCCGAGCCGGGTCGCGTGGGACAGGAAATACTCCGGGTTGTGGAGCAAACAGACATCCAGCGTCGCCAATCCCAGTCGATCCAGCGACAGCGTCAATTGATCCGCCAGAAACTCCGGATGGATGCAGTGCCAGATGTCATCGCCGTACTTCACCATGTCCGGATAGGGCTTGCCGGATTTCTCCCGCGTTTTGGCCTGGGCCAGATTCTGGCCCTGCACATAGCCGATCTTCGACACCACGATGATTTCCTCGCGGGCCACTTCACCGGCACGGATCAACTGCTGGAGAACCGAACCGACCACTTGCTCGCTCTCGCCGTCCATGTAATTCGTCGAGGTGTCGATCAGGTTGCAGCCCGAGCGAATCGCCTTGATCAAGGCCTCTCGATGCTCCGCTTCCCGTTGTCCGACCCGATACGTGCCGAATCCGAGACGGCTCACCGTCAGTCCCGTCGCCCCGAACGGCCCGAACCCGTTCGCCAACGAGCCGGCCCCGGTGGCATCGTGGATCTTCCGGGCCGCGTAACCGGCCGTGCCCTGAACGGTCGCGGCCCCCGGATACACATTTCCGCTCAAGACCTTTTGTTCGGAGGCGGTCAACGGCGGTGCGGGTTTGTGCGATGGATCGAGCAGGGTAGGAAGATCCGCGGGATCGGTGATCGGCCGGCGGCAGGCAAAATTCCGACAGACATAGAGCGCCGACTTGCCGCCGACCAGGGCCTTCCCGTGCAACAGCGGATGGGTCGGCTCGGACTGCTGCGACTCGCGAGAGGCGATGACACGATTCGGGATGTAGGTCCGGCTGACTGCAGCGTGCAACGCGACGGTGTTGGAATCGTCGGGCGCCCCGATGACGGCAATTTCTACCGGCCCGCTGGTCAACAGATCGACGACGATCAGACTCTTGGCGAAGGCGCGCGGGTAGCGGGCGATCTGGCGACCGTAGGCGCGCACGGCCCCCGCTGCCGCCTGCCGGAAATCTTCCCGCCCGAAGTGATAGGACAATCGGGCCAGCGCCGCTGCCGCGACGGCATTCCCGCTCGGGGTGGCTCCGTCCGGACCTTCACGACTGCGCATGATCAGGGCTTCATGGCCCGTGGCGGTGGTGAAGAAGCCACCCTGTTGACCGTCTGAAAAATCCGCCAGGATGCGCTCCGCGAGCCGCACCGCCGCAGACAAGTACCGCTCGTGGCCGCCTGCTTCATAGGTGTCGATCAAGCCTTCGGCAAAATAGGCATAGTCTTCAAGATAGGCATCCAGATGAGCCGTACCCGCGCGATAGGTCCGCAGGAGTCGCCCATCCGGCTTGGACAGCGTCGTCAGGAGAAACTCACAGGCGCGCTCGGCAGCGGCCCGATATCGCGGCATGTCGAACACCCGCCCGGCTTCCGCCATGGCGCTGATCATCATTCCGTTCCAGGCCGTGATCACCTTGTCATCGAGTCCGGGCGGGACCCGTTTCGCGCGCGCCGCATAGAGCAACGGCTTGACTCGATCGATGGTCGCCTGCAGGTCCTCAACGGTCAACCCCAGCTCCTTCGCCACCGACGCGACGGGCTTGGCCGTATGCAGCACGTTCTTGTGTTCCCAATTACCGGCCGGTGTGACATCGTAATAGGCACAGATCCGCCGCACGTCCTCTTCGTTCGAGAGCACCGCGCGAATCTCATCCGGCGTCCAGACGAAGAATTTCCCTTCCACCCCTTCGGAATCGGCATCGGTCGCGGAATAGAACCCGCCCTCGGGGGAGGTCATTTCCTTCAGAATATAGTCGAGGGTCTCACAGGCGACACGACGATAGTTCGGATCGGCCGTCACTTGGAAGGCCTCGACATAAACGCGGGCCAGCAAAGCGTTGTCGTACAGCATCTTCTCGAAATGGGGCACCAGCCACCGGTCGTCGGTGGAATACCGCGCGAAGCCGCCCCCGATCTGATCGTAAATCCCGCCGGCCGCCATGGCATCCAGCGTGGTACGGACCATCGTGAGGGTCTGCGGATCCTTGGTGCGGTGATAACAATGGAGCAGCAGCGAGAGCCCGGTGGCGGGGGGAAACTTCGGGGCGCCGCCGAATCCTCCGAGCTTGGCATCGAAATCCTCCGCAAACTGAGTCACGGCCATGTCGAGCTCGGCTTCGCCGACCGTGGTCGGGGAAGGGGCGTGACTGCCGTCCTGCAGGCGCGCCGTGAGCGTGGCCGCTTGCGCGACGACGCCGGCGTGGTCCTTCTCCCAGTACTCGGCAATCTTCTTCAGCAGGGTGGGGAAGCCCGGACGGCCCCATCGATCCTCAGGCGGAAAATAGGTCCCGGCAAAAAACGGTTTCTGATCGGGAGTGAGGAACACGGTCATCGGCCAGCCACCCTGATTCCGGTTCAGTGCCAGCGTCGCTTGCATATAAATTTCATCGAGATCAGGCCGTTCCTCGCGATCCACTTTGATGCAGACGAAATGGTGATTCATGAGCCGGGCGATCGCCTCGTTCTCAAACGATTCCCTCTCCATGACATGACACCAATGGCAGGAGGAATAACCGATGGAGAGCAGGATCGGTCGATTCAGCTTCGCCGCCTGAGCCAAGGCCTCCGGCCCCCAGGGATACCAATCCACCGGATTATAGGCATGTTGCAGGAGATAGGGACTGGTCTGCCGTATGAGGCGATTCGGCTCGCGGCCGGGGGTTGTGCTGGTCATGCGCGAACCGTATCACGCACCGATTGAATGGGTCAATGAAGCGGAGGGAAGAAGGAGGAGCAGCCGCGCGAGGCAAAAAAAATTGGCTCGCGCCGGCATCCGGAGTCGCGAGCCAATTGAGACTACGAAAGAACGTCGGAAGCGGGGATCAGTGTCCGCCCTTCTTTTCGTCCTTCTTCTTGTCTTCGCCGAACACGGTCTGGGACAGGTGTCCACCCTTCTTCTCTTCCTTCTTCTTGTCATCGCCGAAGAGGGTCTGGGAGAAGTGGCCGCCCTTCTTCTCTTCCTTCTTCTTGTCGTCACCGGCGAACGACGGGGCAGTGAATGCAACGAGAATGGCTGCCGCTACGAATGCAAATAGAGCACGCTTCATGGAAACCCCTCCTTGAAAGGTTGAGAATATAAGTGCCCACCACAAGGGCGGGCCGAGGGTAGCCAACCTGTCAAAAAAAGTCAACGAAACTCTTTACCATCTTGTTTCGCCTACGCAGAAAGCCCGGCAGGGCCAGGGGCACCCCCGGGGAACCGCTCCACAACCACCCGTGGTCGGATTCGAAACTCATCTACGTTCTCAATAGGATATGAGCTGACCATCAACGAATGATTACGCCCTCATCCTCTTCAGACCGGCCTGTGGTTCAGCGTCACCGTTCCTGCGACTCTGCCTGCCTCGAAGGTCTTTGGCGACAGTGGCTATTGGGTGGGACGCGGCAGCCCTGCGCAGCGAGCTGGGCTTATGCTCCGCGCCCGCTGGTGATCCACTGTGATACACTCATGAACAAGGCCACTCACCTCCGGGTCGCAGCCTATGACCACCGATGACATCGGTCCCTATTCCAACTACCGCCTGACCGTCCGCCTCGCACTCCTCAACAAACCGGGCATCTTCGCAAAAGTCGCCGGGCTGCTGGCCGAAGAGGGGGCCAACCTCGGGGCCGTGGATATCGTGTCGGCCAATGCCGAACGCATGATCAGGGACATTACCTTCGACGTGCAGAATGAGGCGCACGGAGACCATGTCCTCGAACGCCTCGAAGCCCTGCCGGAAGTGAATGTGCTCTCGGCGTCCGACCGGATTTTTCTCCTCCATCTGGGTGGAAAAATCAGAGTCCAGAGCAAAGTCCCGGTCAACACACGCAACGTCCTCTCGATGATCTACACCCCCGGCGTGGGGCGTGTCTGCCAGGCCATCGCGAAGGATCCATCGAAAGCCTATGCCTTCACGATCAAGAGCAATAGCGTGGCCGTCGTCACCGACGGGTCTGCGGTACTGGGTTTGGGCAACCTCGGTCCTGCCGCCGCGCTGCCGGTCATGGAAGGCAAGGTCATGTTGTTCAAGGAATTGGCGGGCATCGACGCCTGGCCGATTTGTGTCGCCACGCAGGACCCGGATGAGATCATCCGCATCGTGCGCGGCATCGCCCCCGGTTTCGGCGGCATCAACCTGGAAGACATCAGCGCCCCGCGTTGCTTTGAAATTGAACGCGCACTCAAAACATCCCTCGACATTCCCGTCATGCACGACGATCAACATGGCACAGCCGTCGTCCTCCTGGCCGCGCTCACCAATGCCTTGAAGGTGGTCGGAAAACGGATGGAGGATGTCCGGATCGTCGTGAACGGTCTGGGCGCCGCCGGAACCGCTTGCTGCCGTATTTTGCTCGCCGCCGGGGCGGCCCATCTCATCGGGTGCGACAAAGAAGGCATCGTGTTGATGGGTGATGCGGAGGAACTGCGCGCCTGCCGCACCGATCTTCACGCCTGCATCCGTCGGGATCAGCCGCGCGGGACGCTCCACGATGCCTTGAAAGGCGCCGACGTGTTCATCGGACTCTCAGTGGGCAATGTGCTGAACCGGGAGGATCTCGAGCGGATGAATCAGGACCGGATCGTCTTCGCGATGGCCAACCCCGATCCCGAGATCGAACCGAAAGTAGGCGATGAGGCTTCACGGATCTTTGCCACCGGCCGGTCGGACTTTCCCAACCAGATCAACAACGCCCTGTCGTTTCCCGGAATTTTCCGCGGGGCGCTCGACGTGCAAGCCAGCGAGATCAACGAAG